>Ga0172380_10006992_pt1 | contig 12881 bp, 11 predicted proteins | sample Leawe162metaG_FD_119747 | JGI IMG/M metagenome (GOLD analysis project Ga0172380, IMG submission 119747) | Leachate microbial communities from a municipal landfill in Southern Ontario, Canada - Leachate well 162 metaG | ecosystem: Engineered > Solid waste > Landfill > Unclassified | place...
CATCACGAAGGGCAGGATAGTCTCCCGGTCGGTGTGAGTCATCCAGAGCCGCCCGACCACCATCAACCATAGGCCGATAATGACGCGCACAAACCGCAACAGTGGCCGGTTCCACCAGTGGCGCTCCTGATCGCGGCTTTGATAAAGATCGAGCATGCCTACCTCCTGAACCGTTTACCCATTCCCCACGAGAGCCCTAACAATATCACCACCATTATCCCGACCCGGACTACAACTACCGCTACCAGCGGCCCGAAGAAGTAGATCGAGGCGAAGTAGAGGACGATTATCCCTGCAATCAGGGCGAGGATATAGAAACAGCCCCAGCGCGCCCATGAGAAAGGCTTGTCATCGTCCGGTCGGTATGGCGGTCGTATTCGTTCAGACATATGTAATCCGTTGATCTGTTATGAATCCGTCCCCCCCTACCACCACCGCCACCAATTTCTTATGTGCTGACCTGAAACATAGTGCATGATTAGATTCAGCAGGAATCCGACTATGACCAGTGTAGCTGGAAGGACCAACCAGTCGGTCAGCCAGCCCAGACCAATGCCTATGATAATCATGTACAATCCGGCGTCGGCTGCATAATCCCTGAAGAGTTCGGAAAACCCCGGATACCCCGCCAGCCGGTCTCGTGCCTTCCATTTCATGCTACCCCCTCGGATGAAAAGTTCTCACCACTTCCATCAGATGACTTCTATCCACATGCGTATAGATTGTCGTGGTGTTGATCGAAGCGTGCCCCAGCAGTTCCTGTACATCGCGCAAACCGGCTCCTCCTTCGAGCAAGTGCGTGGCGAACGAGTGCCTCAGCGTGTGCGGAGTGACGTGTTGAGTGATCCCGGCCTTGGTGACATAGACTTGTAGTAGCTGCCAGAAGGCGATCCTCGACATCGTCGTGCCTGCTCGCTGTGACAGAAACAGCCCGTCCGCCGCCAGTTTGCGGTCCCGAACCAGCCCCGGCCTCACCTCCACCAGATACTTGCTGACAGCGTCCCTTGCGCAATCCCCTACCGGCACGAGGCGCTGCTTCGACCCCTTACCGATCACCTTCAGGATCGCTCCTTCCAGTAGAAAATCGCCAAGCTTGACGCCGACTAACTCACTCACCCGCAACCCGCAGCCGTACCCAAGCTCCAACATCGCCCGATCCCGCGAACCTGCGACAGTCGAAGTATCCGGCGCGGCGAGTAGCCGTTCGATCTCCTCGACCGACAACACGTCCGGCAGGTGACGGCTGGCTTTGGGAGCCATCAACAACTCCGCCGGATTCATCTCGACCTCATCCTCGCGGATCAGATGGTCGAAAAACTGCCGTAACGCCGAAAGCCTCCGCGCGGAAGTGGCGGGGGCGAGGCCGAGTTCGTGCAGCGACGCCATGTACCTTGCGGTGTGAGCAGTCGTCGCGCGCTTCCAAGTTGTGACGCCCAGCTCATCGAGGTACTCGGCAAAGTCGAACAGGTCGCGGCGGTAGGCTTCACGAGTGTTCTCTGCCAAGCCCCGTTCGAGCGCTGCCGAGATTAGGAAGCCCTCAATCGCGTTGAGCAGGGGGGAGGTTGGATTGGGGTTGGACAAGTTACACCATACCTACTGTCAACTTACACCCCACCTAATGTCAAATTTCACCCCACCTACTGTCAACCCGCCGCGGTTGACAAGTAACCAGATGATTATGCACTATTTCTGTCAACCGCGGCGGGTTGACAGTAGGTGGGGACTATCCTCCTGAGCCCCTACCCCAAATCAAACGCCCCGTTGATATACGGATTCTCCCGCCGCTCCTCGCCCACCGTCGTAGCATCCCCGTGCCCCGGCAGAAGCAGCACATCGTCATCCAGCGTCAAGATCATCTCATTAATCATCTTCAACAACGTCCGGCTGTCTCCCCCCGGAAAGTCAGTCCTTCCGACCGAGTTATTGAAAATCAAATCGCCGACGAACGCGAATCCGTCATCCACCAGCGTGATCCCCCCCGGCGTATGTCCCGGAGTATCAAGAACCGTCAGTTTCCCCTTGCCAATCTCGATCACATCACCTTCACCCAGAATAATCGAAGGCGGTGGTGAAGTGACGTCCATTCCGAACGGAGCCGAAAGATTGAGCCATGCGTCGGGCAACATCGGTGCGTCCAACCTCCCCACCGCGATTGGTGCGCCAGTCATCTTGGCGAGACTTTCGTTCCCGCCGATATGGTCGCCATGACCGTGAGTATTGACGATCAGCTTGACGTGGCCACCCATTTCGCGGATTTTGCGCATGATCCGATCCGCCTCATCGCCAGGATCAACCACTGCCATCTCATGTGTCACTTTACAGGCGATCAGGTAGCAGTTGACCATCAGCTCCCCGACGGTCAGTCGTTCGATCAGCCACTGGTCGGATTCGTAAGCTTTCATCGTGACAATATCCCTTCGCGGCGGCTGAGATCGTCAAGGTAAAGCAGATTCAGGCACGGCACGCGAGCTTCGAGGAACTTGTCCATAACGCCTTCGGGATCACCCCGGATTCCAATCGGTTCGACAAACCAGCCACCTCGCATGAAGCGCATTTTGGCTCCCGCGCCGAGCGTTGCCTGTCCGCCGCCGATGTTGATGAAGCAGGCGTATTTTTTCGGCGAGCCATAGAAGAGCAGCCGTTTCTGGACGGCGTCGCGCAAGTTTCGCGGCTTCAGCAACGGCAAACCGCTCTGTTTGACGGCGTCTATCGCGAGCTTGGTCGCTGCTTCATCCCACTCCAGCCCCCGGTCGCCAGTTCCCCCTAATGTCACCGCACTGCAACTCACCTTGAGAGCACCTCGTTCGACCAGAATCTTCTCCATCTCAGGCCATGAGAGCCCGATTTCATTTGCCCCCCAGCTTGAGCTGCCGACTGAGGCTATCCCGTGAACCTGTACCCCAAGCGTTTGTAATGCCGCGAGCACTGCGAGATTCATCCCCGGGAAGGAGCCGGTCATCGAAAGCGCCACGTGATCGCCGCGTCCTACTCCCTTGGCGACCAGTTGCTTCAGTATCCACGCCGCCCACCCCGGGCGAGTGGACAACTCTTTGGCGACTTCATTCCCCAGTGTTGAAGTGAGCGGGGTATATTCGAGGCCGATCATGCCGGTCTTGCTGGTGTCGCGAGTACTGTCAGCCATGTCGCGGCGCAGGCGTTCTTCCCAGATCACCCGAAACCCTTCCCAGACAATCGTCTCGGCATTCTGAGCCAACGACGCTACTTCCGCAGGATTCATTTGAGCCTTGGCTTTGGGAGCGAGGAACGGGATCGCAGCGAGAGCCGCAAACCAGAGTTTTGTCAGGCGTTTCACTTTGTATTTAGAGAATGCCAATGCCGGTAGCCATCACGAAGTTAAAACCCGAAATTCAGCGTGAAGTTTAGCGTCGCTTTGCCTTCCGCGGGCACTTTCACCGGGAAGAAGAGCCGCCCCGCCTCTTCGGTCAGTGGCGATACCGCGATTGCCGCTTCCCTCTGGTCCTTCGCGATTACGTCCGAGACCGTGTAGTACCCAAACGCACGCTGTTCGACGAAAACAGTCACCGGCTCACTGCGTCCGTTGGTCAGCTCCACCTGCCACGTCTCGCCCTTCGCATCCCTCGACGGCCTCGTCATCGCCATCCGGGTGCGCCGAGCTGTCACATCGGGGGTCGGGCCAAGCGTCAAGTCCACTACCCCTCCGGCAGGAGTCGTAGGTACGAAATCTTCCCCAATGAACGTCAAATCCCCTGATTTGGTGCGCCGATAGAGTCCAATATCCCCTTCAGGCAGCGCTGCATCGCCGGTCAAATCGCGCTTGTAAGCAAACTTCAGCCGATTCATCACCTGCTGTTCGTCGAGCAAATGTGGATATTCCGCGCGCTTTTCGATCTTAACCATTTTACCGGAAAAGAACGGCACTTGCACGGTCTGATGAGCGAAGAGATTGACCGGATTGGGCAGTTCATACCGATACAACTCACCAATCTTCTCGGCTGTCTGTGTGCCTTTCCCTCCAGCCCCGCCCGGCTCCGCGACAGCTTCCCCTGAACCGCTGTTCTTGGGATCGTCCGACCGGTGCGGTTTGCCGACCACCAGCGAAATCTTCGCCTGCGGGAAGGGGAGAGGCAGGTCATTCGTGATGGTGAAACTACCATTGAGAAGCAGACTGCTATCCGACGTCAACTCCCCCCGATAATCGCACATCCAGGTGATGTCGGTAGTGTTGTAGCTGATTTCGACCGGAATTTCGTCGAAGTCCTTGTCGCTGTGGTAACGCCAGGTGAGTGTCGGCACTGCGAACAGTCCTTCCGGCAGGCCGGGATAGAACATTTCGGTGAGATTGCTGCGCTGGACTACCTGAATGTCCGGGGCAGTGGTATCGGGCTGAAGGAAGATATTCTTATCGTCAAAGCTCAGCAACCGCCCCTGATAGGTCGTTTCGTCCGATTGGAAGGAGAACCACTTGCCGATGTAGCGGAGCATCAGTTTTTCGAGGTTCACCAGATCGTAGCTGTAGGTCAGTTCCCGCGTCGTCACCTTGTCCGCCTTTTCAAGAATCCTCACTTGAGCGGTATGACTGAAGATCCCCTCGGCGATGCCGATGAAGTCCACGCTCCCATCGCCCTTCTGAAGATTGACCACCCGCACGTCGCGGATGCTGGCGAGGTCGCGGTTGTAGATGTCGAGGCTGACCTTGCCTTGGGCGAGAGCGAAACATGGCGAGAGAAGCGCGAGGAGAAAGGTGAGTTTATGAGGGGAAGTCTTCAAGCTTTTTCCGAACGAAGGTGGTTCAAAAATTCCGGCATGTAAGACGGGGGTTTCAAATTAAGCAAGCCGACGCGGTCTTTCTCGATCAGATCATAACTGAGTCCGGCGATCTCCTCCGGCTTGTAGTCCAGTATCTTCTCCGGCTTGCCCCGGGTAACGACCCCCACGCCAAAATCGCAATCGAAGACCATGACCCGCAAATCCGGCTCGGTTGAGCGCAAATGGACGATCATCTTCCAGACGTCGCCGCACCAGTCACGTTTCCAGCCTTCACCTTGCAGGTCGCGTGCCCGTTCAATCGAGTCAGCCGCAAAAGCTGCCGCTCGGTTGGGCGGACTGCAATCGTGCATCATGATCGCTCCCCCCGGCTTCAGATGCTTCAGGCAGTTCTTAACGTCCTGATAAGACTGCTGATATGTGTGCAGCCCATCTACAAAAGCCGCGTCAATGCCACCCTCCAGGATCGCAGCATTTTGAGCGAAAAAGTCGTCGCTGGTTTGCTCGAAGTAATGCGACTCCTTGCCATTGAACTTGTCCTTGAGTGAGGCAAGTAGGCGCCTTTTAACGGGAATCTTGAACTTCGGATCAACCGCGACCCGTCGGTCAGCCTTCACGCTTAGGAAACAGTGCCCTTTTTCGACGCCGATCTCGAGGTAGGTCGTCTTCCCCGTCCGGGTGCTGAGTACACCGTTGATAATCTCGATGCGGTTCAAAATTGTTTTCTCAGGAAATTTGCGATATGGTAGCACCGACCTCCGTGTCGGTCGTCCGGCGGATGAACAGTAAAGCGTACCGACACGGAGGTCGGTGCTACCATATCGCCTTTCGTCATGTGCCGTGTTCGGGCTACCATCCTACTTCGCCTCCACCGCGCAAACCCGGTTCCGTCCCGACTGTTTGGCGAGGTAGAGCCCATGATCTGCCTGCTCGATCAGCTCTTCGGCGCTTTTCACGTTGAATTCCGGGAAGCTTGCACAACCAATGCTGATCGTCAAGTGCGCCGGGCCTTCGAGATCGCCGCAGTCTTCGGTGAAGTCGTGTTCATCCACCGCCCGGCGGATCTTTTCGCCGAGGTTCATCGTCCCTTCGAGCGCGGTTTCCGGCAGCAGCAAGCCAAACTCTTCCCCGCCGTACCGACCCGCAATATCAATCGCACGCACAGTACTGGCGATGAGCTTCGCCACCCCCATCAACACTCTGTCTCCGACTGCATGGCCATACGTGTCATTCACGCTCTTGAAATGGTCTATGTCGCAGATCGCCCCGCCGATTCTTCCACCGAACCGCCTGGCACGAGCGAATTCAATGGTGAGCCGTTCAAACAGATGACGGCGATTGACCAGTTTGGTCAGTCCGTCAGTAATAGCGAGCTGGTAGAGTTGCGAGTTTTCTTTGGAGAGTTCATCGCACTTCATCCCCAGTCGCCGCATCTTCAATGCGCGAGCGATGTGGTGCAGGAATTTGGCGGGCGTGACCGGCTGGATCAGGCAGTCGTCAATGCCGAGCGTCCAAAGACGGTCGTCGGCGAGCGAAGGGACACGATCTTTGAACACCAGAATCGGCGTCTCGGCGTCAATACCTTTCGCCCGGATCACCAACTCGGGAATCGAGATCGAGTCGTCGTCGTCAACTAAAATCAGGTCGAACGGCCCGCTGCCTGCCGCCTTCAACGCTTCGGCAGCGGTCTTCGGCTGGATCAAGTGATAATGTGGGTCGCTGGTCAGCGATGCGATCAGACCGTTCTTCTTGATACTCGACGCAGCGATCAGAATGCGGTATTTTTTTTCGGGGTGATTCACGCACAATCTCAAGGGAGGAAGTTATTGATTTCGTTGCGCATCTCCTATCACGCGGAAGGCCTCCCTGATTGGTTCGGGAAGTCTGAAGCGGGTGCGACGGGCGAGGAGGAGTCTTATAGCTTTCTCAATATCGCATAAAGAACCGGGAGAAACAAAGACCGGGATCACACCTTTGCGAGTGCGGGCAACTCGACCGGGAATTTCCCTATCGCATCCGCCGTCACTGCCCCGCCGGTGACGGAATCCGCTTAATCCGCTGTGAATTTCCTCTTTCCTCTTTACCTGACGTTTATCCCCACCGTCTCCTTGCCAATCTCGAACCGCTGATTCGCCCTGAGCAGCTTGAACTGTTCGCTCTTCCCATAATTTGAGAGAGTCATATTACAACTGGTTGCCTTGCCGATCCCGAAATGCAGTGTCCCCGAATTCTGGCTGCCGGCTCCTTTACCACCCTCGAATTGGCGGATAATCTTCCGTCCTCCGGCTTCGATTTCGACAATGCCACCGATCTGCGAGAGGTGCAAGCCCGGCCTCCGATCCGGCGCAATCTCGATCCAGTTGTTGTCGTTCCTGGTCGTGTTGCGGAAGAGTTCGATCTTACCGCCTTCGCACGCCGCGAGATCAAGCCTGCCGTCGTTGTCGTAGTCACTCGTCGCGCAACCCCAGCCGTTGAAGATGCGCACTCCAGACAGGAAGGTCACATCTTCGAAATGGTCGCCCTTGTTTTCGTAGAGGAAGCTCCGCCGGTTCGGATAGACGCAGGTGATGAACAGGTCGAGATCGCCGTCGTTGTCGAAATCCCCCCAGCACGGCTCTGAATGGCACTCTTCGTACTTGATCCCCCATTCCTTGCGAACATTGACGAAGACACCCCCCCCTCCCCCCCCCGCAAGCGGTGGGGAAACGAAGGAAGTGCCTGCAATATTACCCCCACCGCTTGCGGGGGGGGGAGGGGGGGGTGCCTTCACATCATTCCTGTACAACATCGTCCGATTGCTGAACCCGATATACCTCGGATGCGCAAGGTTGCAGGCGATCAGGTCGAAATCTCCATCACCATCGAAATCCCCCCATTCGCACCCAATCGTGTGACCCCACCAGCCTTCAACTTCGTCACCGTCCACACCGTAGTAGGCGGCAAGGTTGGTGAAGCGAGGAGAGACACCCCCCCCTCCCCCCCCCGCAAGCGGTGGGGAATTGAGGGGTGTTTCTGCCACATTACCCCCACCGCTTGCGGGGGGGGGAGGGGGGGGTGTCTCTCTACCCAAAGCGCTCACCACCCCGCCATTCACCCAAAACTGATTCTCCTGCAGTCGGTAATTCCCCACATACAAATCCTGATCCCCATCGCGGTCGAAGTCACACGCCACCGGGCTCCGTCCGCAAAGCCACCTCCCCTTTTCCGGTCCGATGCCGAACGCCTCGGTCGAGTCTCGGAACACTCCATCCGAACCCTGCATCATCAGCCGGCTTGGCCACGCATTCCCGAGGTCGTTCGCATCCTTCGCAGGCCGTTCATAGCCGGGAATGTAGAGGTCAAGCAGCCCGTCTCCATTCGCGTCGAACCAGATGGCAGATTCGGTTGAGAAGGAGTCAGGGAGTTCTTGCATGGAATCAGCGAGATTAGTAAAAAGCGGAAACCGGTGATTCGGGTCATCGCCATATACATATCTCGCAAGACTCGGAATCATGCCTAAATGAACAATCATCCTTTGTGAAGCACTTCTGGTCTCCCAATCGTGTTCCCCGGAATATGCGTCAGCAAACGCAGTTTTTATAGATGCTAGGTTCAACAAAAGTTCTTCGCTGTTCTGTCTATCAGAGGAAGAAGAGAACGCCAGTAAATCGGGGCTTCCATCGTTGTTGTAATCTCCCCAGATGCCTCCATGACAACCGGCTGGAGGGCGGAACGGATCAACTTTTGCTTTTGCGATAACCCGGAGAGAATCCGCCTTATTGGTAGCGGCTACTGTAAGATCAAAAAAAGTGGGTGACTTGGTTGTATCGGGAGGCATTGGTACTTGAATCTCGAACCCTCCCTTCACGTTGGCAAATTCTCTGCGCACTTTTTCACGGTTTTCGGCTAACATCTTGCTGAATCGAGTCACTTTACGAACTTCTGCCCAGTTGTTTCTGAAGAGCCTGCTTCCCCCCGCCAGAACATCATCATCACCATCATCATCGAAATCCCCCCACGCCACTCTTCCCCCTCTCGCGCTGTCGAGACCCACTTCCTTGGTCACCCTGTCAAACGTAATCCCTTGATAATCGGCAACTCTGCGACAATATTTCAGTAATTCTATCTCCGTGTTCTTTGTGTCCTTTGTGGTTAGTCCGATGAGCCCCTTCAAACTATCCACCGCCCTCCCCGCGAACCGGTTATAGACGTCCCCCTCGATCGCTGCTTTCACCCAGTATTCCGCCGCCTTTGCCGAATCCCCCATTGCCAGCGCAATTCTTCCCAGCATCAAATACTGCGGCGCGGGCGTGTTATTATCGTCAAGATCATACCCCGCCAGCGAGAGCGACTCTTCCGCGTACTTCTTCGCCGCTGCCAATTTTTCCTCTTTCCTCTTTCCTCTTTCGTCTTTCATTTCCAAGGCTGCCAACGTCAACGGAAACCCCGCCTTGGTCGCCTGTTCCACGAGTGCCCATTCCGGCGGCGAGTAGTAGCTCGGTCGGGTGAGCTGGTCCTGCTTCGCATAAGCGCGTTTCGACCATACTTTCACCGAATCCGCCGCTTGAGGAACATCGAACAGTGCATTCGCAGCTTGATAGAGCGCCAACGGGTTGTCGTGGCTGAAATAGACCAGACTGGTTGTTGCTGCTATCGCCGAGGTCGTATCCTTCAGTGCGAAGTAACACCCGATCAAATTCCTCCGTGCGTACATCGCCCAGTCGCTGCCCGAATACTTCCCGATGAAATTGTGCAGATATGGCACTTTCGCCGAGTCGTTATCCCAGATCGGGTAGAGCCCGTCCCAGAACTTTCCGCCGATGATCTCAGTTGCTTCGTCTGAAGTCGGGTACATCTCGCAGAGCTTCTCCCCCTTAACCTCAGCGCTCGAATCCCCGACAAACGATGCTGCCATAAAGCTGAGATAGCAGTCGTTCAGCGATGTTCCCGCCGCGTAACGATCCCCGTCGCGCCGGATCTCTGCCTGAAGAGAATCCCGCTTCGTCGAATCCGCCATCCACCACGCGGCGAGATCTTTCCAATAAGCCACCCGGTACTTCATCGAATCAGGGTACGAATTCGCGAGTGCGCGGTAGTTCGCCGCCGCGTCGCTCCACTTCCCTTGCTTCTCGAACGTCTTCGCCGTCAGTTCGTTCGACGAAATAGAGCCTTGTGTTTGAGGCGTATCCAGCCGTGGATGCGTCGCACAACCGATTGCGAAGAGTGACAGAAGAGTCAGCGTTCCGATTCGAGCTTTCACGGAGGTACCTATTGTTATTTAGGAGGATGGGCGTCCCTGCCCGTCCACGTAGTGATATTAAGTTTGTCGGACGGCCAGGGACGCCCATCCTCCTTGCCTTTTAATGAACTTCTATTCACTATGAAATGCCCCGTTAATAATACGTTCCGAGGCGGTTGTAAAGAGTTACATCAACGAAAACTCAATTATTTTCGTTGCTTCTTAACTGTCACTTGCCTCTCCCGCCCATACTCCTATCAACGGCAGGCAGATTGCCGGATGGATTCCCTTTTTTCAAGGGAATGACGAGGTGTGACGGACTCCGCCCGAAGGCAGCTCCAGATCAGTTAGCTAATGGTCGCTTAACCATAGCTCCGAGTAACCTTCGAGTCGCGACGATTCCGCTTTCAACTTGACCGTGCAAACCTCCCTCCACTTGCTTAAGTGAATCAAGGTTCATGCTTACGAATCAATATAAGGCTCCTCTTCGTTCGAGCAAGAGATTTCTTAAGAGTCCGGAAAAATGACTTGGCGCGCGAATGGACAGGTTGAGAGCCATTCCTCGCCGGTCGTATTTTTGGGGATACAATTGCTGTTCGCGCGGGTTGAAAGGGTAGCAGGTTGTCTAAACGGGGTTTGGTGAATATCTTGTTAGGTTAGATTGACAAGGAATCCGCACACCTGAAAGATCCTCACCGGAAATACTCTCTTGAAGCTGTGCGGGCTACCGGGTGGTGAGGGGAAAAGAAGGTTACTGGCAACGGGCGGGACACCCGTTCTACCGAAGTAACCCACTCGGGGAGGACAGGCATTCTTGCCTGTCGAGCCGGAAACAGACAGGAATGTCTATCGTACTGAAAAACATGGGGAACAGACAGGAATGTCAGATGGAATGACAGACAGGAATGACAGACAGGAATGAACAGACAGGAATGAACAGACAGGAATGACAGACAGGAATGACAGACAGGAATGAACAGACAGGAATGACAGACAGGAATGACAGACAGGAATGACAGACAGGAATGACAGATGGAATGACAGACAGGAATGTCTGTCCTCCCCAATTGAAATTAACACACCAAGGATATGGAACCTAAAACAGATCTGATAATGTCGTGGTACTGGTTCGGGATCACGGTCGCGAGCGGCTTCCTGATAGGGCTGATTGTTGACTTCATCCTGCGCCGGTACGTGAAGAAGCTGGCTGAGCGCACAGCTTGGGAAGGCGACGAGCTGATTATCGTCGCACTCGCCCGGAAGATGCCGCTCTGGGGGTTGATGGGCGGGATTCTGGTTGCGCTGCCGTTTGCGCCGCTGGCACCGAAGCTGATAATCTGGCTGACCAAGGGCGTCGGCGTAGGGCTGGTGGTGTCGGTGACGTGGGTGTCGGCGAACATTGCCGGGGGGTTGATCCAGCTCTCGGCGGGAGGACCGCTTGGCGGCGCGTCCACCTCGATCTTCCGGGTGCTGGCGAAGGTAGGAGTGTGGGGGTTGGGGCTGACGGTGGCGCTGCATCAGGTGGGCATCTCGATAGCGCCGATACTGACTGCGTTGGGCGTGGGAGGTTTGGCGGTTGCTCTGGCGTTGCAGGACACGCTTAGCAATTTGTTCGCGGGGATCAATATCATTCTCTCGAAGCAGCTCAAGGTGGGCGATTACATCAAGCTGGACAACGGCGCGGAAGGGACAGTTACCGACATCAACTGGCGGAATACGACGGTGCGGGCTTTGAGCAACAATATGACGGTGATTCCGAACAATAAGCTCTCGACGGCGATTGTGACGAACCACGACTTACCCGAAGCTCAGATGTCGCTGGTGATCCCGGTACAGGTAGCATACGACAGTGACTTCGCCAAAGTGGAAGCTGTCACGATTGAAGTCGCCAGAGAAGTGATGCGGACGGTAGATGGGGGGATTCCTGAATTTGAGCCGTTCATACGATACAATGCACTCGGGGATAACGGAGTAGGCTTTTCGGTGATATTGCAGTTGCGGGATTATGTCTCGCAGTATCTCGTTAAGCACGAATTCTATAAGCGGCTGATCGAGCGGTATCGTGCGGAAGGGATCGAAATACCGTTCCCGCAGAGGATGGTGACGATGGAGAAGTTGAGAGTTGAAAGTTGAAAGTTGAAAGTTGAAAGTTTGCATAATCGCAACCGCCGTCGCCGCCCCGCCGGTGACGGTTTGGTCTGGCTTGCATAAAAGTATTATCCGTCACCGGCGGGGCGGCGACGGCGGTTGCGTGAAGATGAAAATGGACACACATATTGAAATTTCATCCAGTTAATCTTCGGGCACTTGCAGAATCTGGCAGGTGGTCGAATTACCATACACATTGTCATTTCTGCGACGGGAAAGGCTCCCCTCGCGAGGTCATCGAAGAAGCCCTGAAGATCGGCATGGCAGGAGTCGGCTTTTCAAGCCACGCCCCCGTACCGTTCCCGACGACGTACACGATGAAAATCGAGCGTTTGCAGGAGTACCGAGCGGAAATCGCGGCACTGCGGAGCGAATATGCCGGTCGGATTGAAGTCGCTTGCGGACTGGAGATAGATTACGTGCGGGGGATCGTCTCACCGGCGGATAAGGTGTTCCGGGATCTCGACCTCGACTACTGCATCGGGTCGGTACATGTCGGCGGGACGTTCGAGTCGGGCGAACACTGGATGGTGGACAGCGGGAAAGCCAGGTTCGCGGCGGGGATCGAGCAGATTTACGAGGGGAATGCTCGAGCGGCAGTTGAGGAGTACTACCGGCGCGTCATTCGCATGGTCGAGGAAGCTAGGCCCGACATCATCGGCCATATAGATCTCGTGAAGCGCACTAACGGGGGGAAGGCGTTTTTCGATGATGAGGCCAGTTGGTATGTTGAGGCGACGGAGGCGGTGCTGGAGGTCGTCGCGAAGGC
>Ga0172380_10006993_pt1 | contig 12880 bp, 13 predicted proteins | sample Leawe162metaG_FD_119747 | JGI IMG/M metagenome (GOLD analysis project Ga0172380, IMG submission 119747) | Leachate microbial communities from a municipal landfill in Southern Ontario, Canada - Leachate well 162 metaG | ecosystem: Engineered > Solid waste > Landfill > Unclassified | place...
GCATTATCAAGCATGCCAAGGCTCTCTGTGCTATCACCAACCCGACCACTAACTCGTACAAGCGTCTCGTGCCTGGTTTCGAAGCTCCGGTCAACATGGCATACTCCAGCCGTAACCGTTCCGCTTCTCTCCGCATCCCAATGATGTCAACCAATCCGAAAGCCAAGCGCGTTGAGTATCGTACTCCCGATCCATCCTGCAACGGCTACCTGGCTTTTGCCGCCATGTTGATGGCCGGTCTGGATGGCGTTGAGAACAAAATTGATCCGGGCCAGCCGCTGGACAAGGACATCTACGGACTTTCTCCGGAAGAGCTCAAGGATATCCCTTCTGCGCCGGGCACTCTTGAGGAGGCGCTGCAGTGCCTTAAGGATGACCACGAATTCCTGCTCAAGGGTGATGTATTTACTCCTGACGTCATCGAGAAATGGATCGAGTACAAAACCGAAGCAGAAGTCAACCCGGTCCGTATGCGTCCGGTTCCGCTTGAATTTGAACTGTACTACGACATTTAAGCTGCAGCTGGCGTTTCATGCAGTTATGAAAGGCGGGAGCAATCCCGCCTTTCTTCGTTTGTAACCCTCGAATAATCAGTTCTGTATTTTATCGTTTTGTCTCGTACACTTCAGAGTGAGGGTGATAACGAGATAATGTTCAATGTTGTTCAGTATCCGGAACCCTCTTTATAACGGATTTGATATTAACTCCTTGTGATTTAGTGTGTTGCAGATACGCCGCATGATAAGCATGGAGTTGTCTCACAGGGAGAGTGGCCGGCAACATTTCACTGACTAACTGCATGACGGAACGAATGATTTTCGATGTGTGCAAAACGAAAAAAGGAGCCCCCGCCAGGGGGCTCCTTTTTTCGTACCAATTTATAAAAATCAGGGATTAGAGAATGAAGAGCATTTCCCCATAAGTCGGTAGCGGCCAGTATTTGGCGCCAATGATTTTTTCCAGCGCATCACCATCGGCACGCAGTTCAAGCATTTTCGTAAAGACCTTTTCCCTGAACGCAGCGGCCTGTTTTTCAAGATCGGCAATGTTGGATGCGCTTTCAAGGGCTTTCTCCAGTGCTTTGACATTGCCGTTCAGAGAGGCAAGTTTGTTGGAGAGCTCTTCCAGCAGTTCCTTCTGGGTCGAGACGTTCAGCTTGCCGGATACGGCTGCAACGGCATTGATAGATGATGCTACCGTTGTTGCATATTCTATGGCTGTCGGGATGATGCTGTGGTTGGCCATGTCGATCATGGTCAGGGCTTCAATATTCAGGGCTTTTACATATTGCTCGACCATGATTTCATAACGTGCATGAAGTTCTTTTTCATTGAAGACTTTGTGTGCAACAAACAACGCAACAGCTTCTTTTGTTACCAGTTCCTTCAGTGCCATCGGAGTATTAGGAATATTCAGCAGGCCGCGCTTCTTGGCTTCCTTGACCCACTCGTCGGAGTAGTTGTTGCCGTTGAACACAACGCGCTTATGTTTCTTGGCGGTTTCCTGCAGCAGTTTCTCAAGATCGGCGTCAAAGTTTTTCGATTTTTCGAGTTTGTCGGCAAATCCCTTCAGTGCATCGGCAATGATGGTGTTGATGATAATGTTGGGGCCTGAGATGGAGAAGGATGAACCGAGCATCCTGAATTCAAACTTGTTACCGGTAAAGGCGAACGGTGAGGTCCTGTTTCTGTCGGTGGCGTCCTTGATCAGGGCGGGCAGTGTGGTTACACCGATCTTCATATCAGCGTTTGCCGACGATGATTTTGCTGTGCCGGCCACGATCTGGTCGAGGATATCGGCAAGTTGGTCGCCAAGGAATATTGAAATGATTGCCGGGGGGGCCTCGTTGGCACCCAGACGGTGGTCATTGCCGGCGTTGGCGCACGAGCAGCGCAGGAGTCCCGCATAGGTATCGACCGCTTTGATGGTTGCCATCAGGAAGGTCAGGAACTGGGCGTTCTCATGCGGGGTGTGACCCGGCTCAAGCAGGTTCTGCCCGTCATTTGAGCTCATGGACCAGTTGTTATGCTTGCCGGAACCGTTTACCCCGGCAAATGGTTTTTCGTGCAGCAGGCAGACCAGATCGTGTCTGATGGCGACCCGCTTCAGAACATCCATGACCATCTGATTGTGGTCAGTGGCAATGTTTGTGTTCTCAAAAATCGGGGCGAGCTCAAACTGTCCGGGAGCCACTTCGTTGTGCTGGGTTTTTGCGGTAACGCCCAGCTTCCAGAGCTCTTCGTTTACTTCTTTCATGTACGACAGCACTCGTTCCTTGATAGAGCCGAAATAGTGGTCTTCCAGTTCCTGTCCTTTTGAAGGCATGGCGCCGAAGAGTGTTCTGCCGGCCATCATCAGGTCGGGTCTTTTCAGGAAAAACGACTTGTCCACAAGGAAGTATTCCTGCTCGGCGCCGACAGTTGAAGTAACTCTGCTGACAGTGGCATTTCCGAATAATCTAAGAACACGCACTGCCTGTGTAGAAAGTGCTTCCATCGAGCGGAGCAGAGGGGTCTTTTTGTCCAGGGCCTCACCGGTGTAAGAGCAGAAAGCGGTAGGGATGCAGAGAGTAATGACATCAGCTTCTTCTCTCAGAAATGCAGGAGAGGTGCAATCCCAGGCGGTATAACCCCTGGCTTCAAAGGTTGCTCTCAGACCACCGCTGGGGAAAGAGGAGGCATCCGGCTCTCCCTTGACCAGCTCTTTTCCGGAGAACTCCATCAGGGCAGTGCCATTGTCTGATGGTGTAAGGAACGAGTCATGTTTCTCCGCGGTAATACCGGTCATCGGCTGGAACCAGTGGGTAAAATGTGTTGCGCCTCTTTCAACGGCCCACTCTTTCATTGCCGTAGCGACAACATCTGCGATGGTAGGATCCAGTGGCAGACCTTCGTCTATGGTTTTTTTCAGGTTTTTGAAAACACCTTTCGGCAGCCTTTCTCTCATAACTGTCTGGTTAAACACGTTCTTACCAAAAATCTCCATCTGTGCAGCCTCCTTTTTGGGCAGTGTTGTATAAAAAATAAGCAGAGGGCTTATCAGTTATAGTTGTTGTTTTAATTAGTTACGGAATTAGTGCGTTGAAGTCCTGGATTTTGAGCAAGATAGATGCCAAGTCTTTTGGTGAGGGGGCGGTGGGTGCGACAGCTAAAATAGCAAGAGAGTCCACCGGACGATATTAAAGGTTTATTACGAATGCAAAAGGTTGGATAAATCACGCCTTTTCAACATTTCCGGGGGTGCCCTTGCAATTGACTTTACCATTCTACTCTGCTAGAAGAGGTGCAGATTTATTCAGTTCAAAGGACTTTACATGGAAAGTTTCTTTCTCAAGCTTTCGGTAATGCTTGTACCCGGTATGCTGGCAATTGTGTGTCATGAAGTTTCCCACGGGTATGTTGCCTGGCGTTTCGGCGATCCGACCGCGAAGATGATGGGACGGCTGACGCTTAACCCTTTGAAACATATTGATATTATTGGTACGCTCATGATATTTTTTATTGGCATAGGGTGGGCCAAGCCGGTGCCGGTGGTATTTGAAAATCTTCGTAACCCAAAACGCGATATGATCTGGGTTGCGGCGGCGGGGCCGATTACCAATATCTTGCTTGCAACGGTGTCAGCATTCCTGCTCCGGGGGGTGGTAGCGTTTGGCAATCCGGCTGCATCCGGTTCACCCCTTGCATTGCTGGTGGAACCGGTAGTCTTGATGTTGGCATTTTCGGTTTATATAAATTTGTTGTTGGCAATATTTAATATGATACCGGTGCCCCCACTGGATGGCGGTCGGGTTTTAGTCGGGCTTCTACCGTACCGGCAGGCTGCTGCCTGGTCTCGCATCGAGCCTTACGGGATGATTATTATCATTGGGCTGGTATTTTTTACCAACATGTTTTCGTACATAATTTCTCCGTTTCTCAAAATTGGCGTTCAGCTTCTGGCCGGTCCACAAACAGGGCTTGTTCTGGGCGTGACTAGACTGATGATGCATTGAATCTTTCATTATCCGAGGGCATACGATGAATGATCCCAGAATTCGGCAGTTTGCAGAAATACTGGTTGATTACTCAACCAGGGTAAAAAAAGGCGACGTCGTACTTATTAATGCCGCCGGTCTGGAGGCGCTGCCGTTGGTGAAAGAGTTGTACGCTCTCTGCCTCGCGCGCGGGGCCAGATACGTTGAATATAACTTTTCAGTGCCTGAAATCGACCGTTTCTTTTTCAATACCGCCAATAAACAACAGCTTGATCATTTTCCGCAGCATAAACTGGATTTCTACAAAACCGTGACGGTCTATATCGGCATTTCTGCCGGTAATAATTCAATGGTCATGGCCAACGCCCGCCAGGAGGCCGTGGTCGCGTATGCAAAGCTTACCAGGCCTCTGATCGATCAGCGGGTAAAGCACACCCGCTGGTGCGTAACCCGCTATCCGACCCACGCTTCAGCCCAGGAAGCACGGATGAGTCTGGACGAATACGAGGATTATCTTTTCTCGGCCTGCTGTATCGACTGGAAGGCCGAATCGAAGAAGCAGGAAAAGCTTAAAAAGCTGATCGACCGGACCAAAAACGTTCGAATAGTGGCTCCCGATACTGACCTTCGCTTCAGTATCGACGGTCTGCCCGGCATCAAATGTGATGGCCGCCTCAATATGCCCGACGGTGAGGTGTTTACCGCCCCGGTTAAAAAATCCGTCCAGGGGCATATCAGCTATAACTGTCCAAGTATCTATCAGGGCAAGGAATATAATGGTGTCCGTTTCGAGTTTGTGGATGGTAAGATAGTCAAGGCCTCTGCTGAAGGGGGGATGAGCAAAGCCCTCAACAAAATCCTTGATGCGGATGAAGGAGCCCGTTACATAGGAGAATTTGCTATTGGCGTCAATCCGGGGATCCGTCAGCCGATGCGCAATATCCTGTTTGATGAAAAGATTTTCGGGTCAATACACTTTACCCCCGGACAGGCATACGATGAGTGCGATAACGGCAATCGCTCTTCAGTACACTGGGATCTTGTGCGTATTCTTGCTGATGGTGAAATACTGTTCGACAACGTTGCGATCCAGAAAAATGGCAGATTTATTCATAAAGAGTTGCTGGACCTTAATCCTTCTTGAAAAAGAGTGCTGAGCTTATGACGCAGAACCCTGAAATAGAGTTTGAACATGATGATTTCGAGTTTGATACGATTGACGAGGAGTTGCTGGTTGACGACCGTTGTCAGCAAATTCTGAAACAATTCTATCTGTACCTGCAGCAGCAGGGAATGCCGGCTGAACGCGCTTCAGAACTGGCTTTCAGTGCGGATCTGTACCTGAGAGACTATCTGATCGATTTCGGGCGGCAAAATATTGTGCGTCCGCAACCGGGAATCGTAACCAAATTTGCCGGTTCATGGTTCATCACCCACACACTGGATCCCGAGCTCGAAATGTTGGAGCGGCATCTGACGGCAATATCAGAATTGTACCGATATCTTCACCGACAGCACCTGATTTCTGCCGAAGAACTTTCTTTTCTGCTGTTGGAAGCCGGGCAGCTTGAATTTTTCCGCCAGCGAATCGATTCTTTTCTGAATCTTTCCGGAGCTGGTTTTGTTGCGTGGGACGCAGAGTGTCCGGCTGTATTGTGACAGCTTTTACGGAGTGATTTCACATGGCGTGTAAAATAACAAAACAGATGGTCATAACAATTCTTGATCAGAAGCATCTCAGAAATGATTGGTATATTGATTTTGATGGTAAGCCGTTTCAGGATTTCCTGGCAGAAATGATCAAGGATATGAAGCGACTCGGCGTGTTGGTAACCGTGGTACGCAATCGGGAAGCGGTTGTTTCGATCAGCAGTTATGCCGATCTGTTGAACGTGGTGAAAATATCTTCAACGCAGGACGGACATAGTAACCAGTGCGTCGGCCATATTATCGGAAAAAGCCAGGGGCTGAGTATTATGGAAGATATCGGAACTGCCGTCAGGCGGGTGGCGTTTGCTCCTGAAACGGTTGCTCCTTCCAGTGAATTCAGGAAAGTCTGCCATAACTGCGGTTGTGGATGCTAGGATCAAAATGATATCCCGGAGTCATGCGCTTGAGCTGCTGCGGGAACGTCGAGGCTAAGGTCAAAATCCGCTGTTTCGATTGATCGGGATAGTGAGTGCTGCCCATCAGAATTGTGTTAAGGAGATTGTCATGTCATCAGCATCTATTCCGGAAACCGTACGAAGGCTACTTGCTTCGCAGCCGATTGAACTGCCGATATTTCATCCTGTTGCGTTGAAGCTGCAAAGAATGCTTTCAAATTATGATTTTACGGTTGACGAAGTGTCCCAGGTTGCCAATGAGGATATGTCGCTTGCCAGCCAGATGCTTAAAATTGCCAACTCTCCGATGTATATGGGGCGATCAAAGGTCGCTACGATCAAAGAGGCGGTGATCCGGCTCGGGGCACAGCAGGTTATTAATCTCGTGATTGCGGCTTCTCAAGCAACGGCCCATTCGTCAAGCAATCCGGCACTTGACCACTATATGAAAGAACTCTGGTTGCATAGCCACAGCTGTGCCCTTGGGGCCCGCTGGCTGGCTCATTCCTGCGGAATGCGCGGAGTTGCCGATGAAACCTATCTGGCGGCACTCCTGCATGATGTTGGCAAGCTTTACCTGTTGAAATCAATTGAGAAGCTGGTGGTGGCAGGAGTAATAAATTCACTCTTTGATGATGAGCTGATTCAGGAAATCTTTGAAGTGATGCATGTCGAACAGGGATATCGCTTGATGCAACATTGGAATTTTCCGGTAATGTACTGTGATGTGATCCGTGATCATCATGCCGAAGAATGGGATACAGTCAACAAGATGCTGGCCATAGTACGGTTTGTCAACATGACCTGCCACCGGATCGGGCTTGGCCTGAAACATGAGCCGGATCTCGTATTGATCAGCACCAGGGAAGCAGAGATTCTCGATATTTCCGACACCCAGATTGTCGAGCTTGAGGCGATGCTGGAGGATTCCAGGGACGCTGCGCTGGAGTGATGACGAGATTGCGCTGCCGTCAGGTTTCTGCCCGGCTGAACTACGTTTTCCGAGCTACTCTATGGGGGCGGGCTCACACAGGTTTTCCGCGCAGTTTGCCTCTCCGCCGCAGGTAAAGCAATAAAACTTCGGGTCGCTCGTTATTTTGGCTATTTCATCATACAGGCCGTTACTTCTCAGCATACAGAGATGGCCATGGTGGTCGGCTCCGCAGCGGCATTTGGTCGTGGTAGTCATTGTGATCCCCTTCTGGTAAGAATGTCGAGCATCCGAAAAGAGCGCTACTTTAGCAGAATAGATGAAAAAAGAAAATACTCAGGATACTGACCACGTTACCTGAAAAGGATACCGCTATTGTGACATTTATTCCTACAGCTCTTCTTGTAACCGGAGGGGCCGGTTTTATCGGCTCCAATTTCATTCACTCTTTCATCGACAACAATCCTGAATGCATGATAATCAATCTTGATTGTCTGACGTATGCCGGCAATCTGAAAAACCTGACGGCTCTTGAAGGAAATCCAAAATACCGCTTTGTCAAAGGGGATATTGGCGATGCCACTCTGGTTGCCCGACTGCTTGCAGATCATCGGATTGATGCGGTTGTGCATTTTGCCGCGGAATCCCATGTAGATCGTTCGATTACCGGCCCGGAGATTTTCGTCCGTACGAACGTACTCGGCACTCAGATCCTGCTGGAAGAAAGCCGCAAGTATTGGCAGTCCGGTGTTGTTGCTGACTTCCGCTATCTTCAGATATCGACCGATGAGGTCTACGGCAGCCTCGGTGACACCGGTTACTTTACCGAAGAAACACCTCTGGCCGCGAATTCACCCTATTCAGCCAGTAAGGCCGGTGCAGACCTGCTGGTACGTGCCTATCATGAAACGTTCGGCATGCCGACCCTGAATACCCGCTGCTCCAATAACTATGGCCCCTACCACTTTCCGGAGAAATTGATTCCGCTTCTGATCCACAATGTAATCAATAAACAGCCGCTGCCGGTTTATGGCGACGGGTTGAATATTCGCGACTGGTTGCATGTCCGTGACCATGCCATGGCGATCGAAACCGTTCTGAAAAATGCGAACCCCGGTTCGATCTATAATATCGGCGGAAATAACGAATGGAAAAATATCGACATCGTCAATCTGGTTTGTGACCTGCTGGATGCGCGCCTCGGCCGACCAGTCGGAGAAAGCCGCGCTTTGATAACATTTGTAAAGGATCGTCCCGGTCACGACAGGCGCTATGCCATCGATGCGTCGCGACTCAAGGCAGATCTGGGCTGGAGTCCGGCGTATACCTTTGAACAGGGAATTGCAGAAACGATTGACTGGTATCTTGCCAATCAGGACTGGACGGCTGAGGTAGCATCCGGTGCCTATCGAGAATATTACCAGAATCAGTATGGCGGAGGTGTCGCTTGATTCTGGTGGTGGGGGCAAATGGGATGCTCGGTCAGGACCTGATTGCCCTTTTGGGCGACAGGGGCAATGGCGTTGATATTGCCGATATCGACATTACATCGCCCGAATCGGTGATGGCGGTTATCGGAGACCTGAAGCCGGAAGTTGTAATTAATTGTGCCGCATATACGGATGTGGATGGTTGCGAAAGTAATATCGAGACGGCGATGGCTGTCAACGGTGAGGGGGTAGGGTACCTTGCCATGGCGTGCCGGGACATCGGCGCTCTGCTGGTGCAGGTAAGTACCGATTACATATTCGATGGTGGCAAAGGAACTCCGTACGTTGAGGATGATGCTCCGTGTCCGCTCAGTGTTTACGGAGAATCAAAGCTGGTGGGGGAAATGAATGCCGCGTTCTGCCAGGAGCATTTGATCGTGCGGACGCAGTGGTTGTACGGACTGCATGGCAACAATTTTGTTGAAACCATGCTGCGTCTTGGAGCCGAGAGGGACGAACTGGCAGTTGTCGATGATCAGATCGGTTCGCCAACTTGGACCGTTGATTTGGCGCGGGCAATTGTAGCTTTGGTTGATGCCGGATGCCGGGGAATTTATCATGCCGCAAATGCGGAGTTTTGCTCGTGGAATGGCTTTGCCAGAGCGATCTTTGAGGAAGCAGGCCTGAACGTTTCGGTTAAGCCGATGACTACTGCGGAGTTGAACCGTCCGGCACGGCGGCCACTCTATTCAACACTGGAGTGTGGTAAATTGTCCGGCGATACCGGCTTTCGGCCGCAGCCATGGCGTAACGCGCTGCGGGAGTATTTGCAGCTTCGCACTTTGAATTCACTCTGAAGGGATCAACAATGGAACGTGGCGAACGCCCTTGGGGCACCTATACTGTTCTCGATGAGAACAGCAGTTATAAAATAAAGCGTATTGAAGTTCTGCCCGGTCAGCGTCTCTCGCTGCAGAAACATCACCATCGCAGTGAACACTGGATAGTGGTTTCCGGTACCGCTCTTGTCACCTGCGGTGACAGCCAGCAGGTCGTAAATGTCAACGAGTCGACTTTTATTCCGATCGGCCAGAACCATCGTCTCGAGAATCCGGGCAAGATACCGCTCGTGATCATTGAGGTGCAGAGCGGAGAATATCTGGGGGAAGACGACATCGTCCGCTTTAATGATGATTATAATCGCTGTGAGCATCCCGGTGTCGAGTAGCCCATTCACGCGTGCGCTGCTGTTCTTTTGTACTCTCTGTCTTCTGATCAATTGTGTTGGATGTGCTGCCTCTTCCACGACAATTATTGAAGAGGAAGTTGTTACCAATCCCAAACCGATGTACAGCTATACGTCGCTTATAATCAAGGATCTCGAACTCCGGAAGGAGTTGTATTCCGATGCTCCCGCTGCCGGAATGAGCCAGCGCGATCTCCGCTATGCGAAACTTCCCGGTGAATTGTCCGAGGACATCGAACGTTATGTCAAATCTCACCGTACGTATAAAAATATATCCCGAGACGGGAAACCGGATGCTTCGACGCTTCTGTTGACCGGAAAGTTTACGCGCCTCGGACGTTTCAAAATCTCGGTTGTAGTGAGTTTACGAGATGGTGCCACTGGTCAGGAGGTCGCCTATTTTCGCCAGACATTGTGGGATGTTCTGGACACTACCGAGTCGATAAGCCAGGTTGGACGCGAAGTCGCTGATTTTATCGACAGGATTCAGTACAAATAACTGGAGAGCCGCATGTATATTGTTATTTTGGCCGGTGGGTCGGGAACCCGATTCTGGCCGCTATCGCGGGTCGCTCGACCCAAACAGCTTATTTCGATCACCGGTGACAGAAGCATGCTGCAGCGAACGGTTGAAAGGGTATTGCCGCTTAATCCGAAGCGAATCATGATCATAACCAACCAGCTGCAGGCTGGGGAGACTGAGCGCCAGATGCAATTGTACGACTCGATTCCGATCGACGTCATTGCAGAACCTGCTGCCCGCAATACGGCTCCAGCCATCGGATTGGCCGCTGCACTTATTGCTGCCCATGACCCCTCCGGCATTATGGCAGTTCTGCCCGCGGATCATTTTATTAAAAACGAACAGAAATTGCGTGATACGCTGCTTTTTGCCGGAGAAACGGCTCGCAATGGTTACCTGGTGACATTGGGAATCTTGCCGTCTCGCCCCGAAACCGGATACGGGTATATTGAAGCGGAGATGGATAGCAATTCAGATGGGCCGTTCCCGGTGAAACGCTTTGTTGAAAAACCGCCGTTGGCTGAGGCTCTGCGCTACCTGGACGAGGGCAATTTCTTTTGGAACAGCGGCATGTTTATCTGGCGGGCCGATACGATTCTTGAGGAAATGAGCAGGCATATGCCGACGTTGCATCAAAAGCTCATGTGTCTGTTGCCTGCCGTAGAAGTTTCTGTGAAGGAGCGGATTGCCGCGCTTTATCAGGATCTTGAAAGTGTTTCCATCGATTATGGCGTGATGGAAAAATCTTCGCGGGTTAAGGTGGTGCCGGTTGAGATGGGGTGGAGTGACGTCGGGAGTTGGAGCGCCTTGCCGGAAGTAATCGAACCTGATAGTAACGGGACGGTTTGTGTCAACGCTGCCGGACATATCGCGGTTGATTCCTCTGATTGCCTGATTTATGCTGATCAGAGAATGGTTGCAACGGTTGGTGTACACAATATTGTTGTTGTCTCTACACCGGATGCCATTTTGGTCTGTGACCGCGAGCGCTGCCAGGATGTCAAAAAAGTGGTTGAGCTGTTGGGGACGGCCGGTCAGACCGCATACCTCTAATGCATGTAACAATCTGGGGATAATTTTTTTCAACCCATTGTCAACCCTCTATGTTGAATTGGTTGACTAACGAGAAGGCCTGTTTATGCAACGAACAATACAGAACGAACTTGACGATATCAGAAACCATGGACTGCTGCGGAGCACCCGGTTGATCAGCGGTCGGCAAGCGGCCCGCGTTACCTGTAACGGAAGTGAAGTCCTGTTGCTCTGTTCCAATAACTATCTGGGGTTGGCAGATCACCCGGCCCTGGCGGCAGCTTCAATAGAGGCAATACAGCGGTATGGGACGTCAAGCGGAGCCTCGCGTCTGGTGTCCGGGACCATGGAGCTGCACGAGCGCCTGGAGAGTGCTGTCGCCTCATTTAAAATGAGTGAAGCGGCACTGGTGTTCAACAGCGGCCATGCGGCAAATACCGGCATTATTCCGGCTCTGGTCGGACGTGGTGATGTAGTTTTTTCCGACAGGCTCAATCATGCCAGTATCGTTGACGGCATCCTGCTCTCCGGGGCACGCCTGGTGCGCTACCCTCATAATGATTATGAAACCCTGGCTTCTCTTATGGAAAAACATGCCAAGGGGCGCAGTCTGGTCGTCACTGATGGTGTCTTCAGCATGGATGGCGATATTGCGCTGTTGGATGAGCTGGTTACACTCAAACAGAGGCATGGAGCGCTGCTTATGGTCGATGATGCCCATGGCAGCGGTGTGCTGGGAGAACGGGGACGTGGAAGCGCCGAGTTGCTTGGTGTCGGTAGTGATGTCGATATCCAGATGGGAACGTTTGGCAAGGCGCTGGGAAGTTTTGGGGCATATGTCGCTGTCTCACTTGAATTACGGGATTTGCTTATTAATCGCGCCCGCAGTTTCATTTTCTCAACGTCGTTGCCTCCTTCGGTACTGGCCGCTTCGCTGGCAGCCGTCGAGCTGGTGCAGACACCGGAGGGGGATGGATTGCGCGAGAAACTGTCTGCCAATACCTGCTTCTTCAGGAACAGCCTGGCAGAAGCAGGTTTCAGGATACCGGACGGTTCGACCCAGATTGTGCCGATTGTTATCGGTTCGGCGGCTACCACCATGCAGTTTTCAGAGGCGCTTCTGGCTGATGGCATCTTTGCCCAGGGAATACGTCCACCAACGGTTCCGGCTGGAACCAGCCGTCTTCGTTTTACCCTGATGGCAACGCATACGCACTCCGATCTTGCTGGTGCAGTTGAACGTATCTGCCACGTTGGTCGGCACCTTGGGGTTGTGTGATGCCGTGGTATGAGAACCGTTGCGGGGAACAGTTATGGTATGAAGATTACGGGGCAGGGTGCCCGGTTGTGCTGGTACATGGCTGGTGCATGTCATCTGCCGTCTGGAAGTATCAATACGATGAGCTTTCGGCCTCATTACGGCTCCTGGCGCCTGATCTGCGCGGCCATGGTCGCTCCCGAGGAGTATCCGGTTGCCTGGATTTCGACACTTTTGCCGGTGATCTTGTCGATATGTTCGAGGCGCTGAATCTTTCGAAGGTCGTTTTGCTCGGGTGGTCCATGGGAGCGCAAATTGTGCTTAAATCTTACGCAGAGCTGTCAAGCAGGCTTGCTGGCATGGTATTGGTCTCTGCAAC
>Ga0172380_10006994_pt1 | contig 12878 bp, 12 predicted proteins | sample Leawe162metaG_FD_119747 | JGI IMG/M metagenome (GOLD analysis project Ga0172380, IMG submission 119747) | Leachate microbial communities from a municipal landfill in Southern Ontario, Canada - Leachate well 162 metaG | ecosystem: Engineered > Solid waste > Landfill > Unclassified | place...
AAAGGTAAGATTAAGAATTCTAAAAAAGCGATAGAATTTCTAGGCGGATATAGATGGAGTAGTTATATTGATTATACTGGTCAGAAAAATTTCCCCTCATTAATACAAAAAGATTTTATTTTAGAGAGAGTGGGGGATAAATCTAAATTTAAAAAGGAAATGATTGATTGGTTAAAGAATTTTAACGAATCAGAGATTAAAGAAGTCTCACTAGAGTGATATTTATATTAGGAAGTCCGACTTCCTAATATTCATTATTTTATTGATTTTAGATATTCTTCTACCTTTTCTTTTTGTCTGGGTATAGAGTCATTTAGTTGTAGATATTCTTCTATTTTAAGAAGAAAATATTCTAACCCCTCATCTCCAAAATTTACGTCATCTTTTGTTTTGTAGGTTTTAACAACAATAAAATACGATTCTTTTGATTGATCCATTGCGCTCGTATATTTTTTTGCATAAATTACATTTTCTTTTTCTATAGATATACCAAATTCTTCTTGAGATTCTCGTTTGAAAGTATCAAAAGCCGATTCATCTTTTTCTTTTCCTCCACCAGGTAGATCAATATAAAATGGAAAACTTTTTGTTTTATTGTCTCTTCTGTAAACCAGTATTTTATCCTCAATAAAAATTAATCCTTTTACTCCGTGGAAATTTCTATCTTTTTCAAAAATTTTTTCATCAATCATTTTATTTCAATATTTTAATATCTGCGCCGATGCTATTTAGTCGCTCGGCAATCTCTTCATATCCACGATTGATCATGTATACATTGCGTAGTACAGATGTGCCAGATGCTGCGAGCATGGCTATGAGGATCACCATGGATGGGCGTAGGGCCGGAGGACATACCACCTGAGACGATTTTAGATTTGTACCACCAGTGACATACACACGATGCGGGTCTATCAGATTCACATTTGCACCTAGGCGATTTAGCTCTGTAAAATATATCGCACGATTTTCGTATACCCAGTCATGGATAAGTGTCGTACCTTTCGCTTTTATACATATTGGTACAAAGAATGGTAAGTTGTCCATATTTATTCCTGGATATGGATTTGCGTGTATCTTGTCACTCGGAGCTACTAATTTTGAAGGTAGTATCTCTATGTCAGCTAGATTTGTCCGCCCATTGTATGATGGATATTTTTTGAGTATCTTGTATTTCAATCCCATCTTTTCTAATTTGTATAGTTCAAGAGAAAGAAAGTCTATCGGACAGCGGGTGATAGTCAATTTTGAATCTGTAGCTATTGCAGCTGAGATGAACATCATTGATTCTATCGGGTCCTCGCTATTTGTATACTCTACATCCATATCTATATCTGGTACACCATGCACGATCAGAGTAGATGATCCGATGCCTTCGATCTTTACTCCTAGAGCTTCGAGGAAGAAGCAGATCTCTTGCACCATGTAGTTTGCACTAGCAAAAGAAATTGTAGTTTTACCTTTTATTTTTGAAGCTGCAGTTAGCACATTTTCACAAGCTGTATCTCCGGCTTCGTACATTACGATGTTAGCCGCTTTTAATTTTTTACTAGATACATCGTAGCTATTTGCTGTTGTTTTAATCTTTACTCCTAGCTCTTCGAGGGCATACATATGTGCACTGACTGTACGCTTGCCTAGCTTGCATCCAGATGCATGAGGTAATGAAAATGTAGGTAGTAGGTGTATCAGTGGTCCCATGAGCATGACGATAGATCGAGTGCGAATCGCAGACTCTACGTTTATATTTTTTAGATTTAAAGTTTTTGGTGGAGTGATAGTGACAGAATTTTTGTCTATCCATTTTACTTCTACGCCGATACTCTCGATGATTTCTATCACTCGGTATACTTCCTCGATACGGGCGATACCGTGCAGAATTGTCTTACCTTTATTCAATAGGGAAGCGCAAAGGAGTCCGACAGATCCATTCTTTGAGAAATTTGTAGTTATAGATCCTGATAATTTTTTTCCACCAGTGATCTGAAAGTCTATTGAATTGTTTATAGATACTATCTGATGTTCTAGGACTTCGGAAATCTTGCCTAGTATTTCAGTGCTAAAATTTTGCTCACCCTTTTCCATACGGGCTACTGCTGATTGGGAAGTGGAGAGTGCTTTGGCGAATTCGTCTTGGGTCATACCACGACGCTCGCGGAGCTCTTTGATAAAATAACCTATTTTTTGTGTATCATTTGGCTTTTTCATCCCGTTAGAGATAGGAAATGTTTACATTTCCGTATCTGATTAAATATATTAAGTAATACGACTTTAATAATAAAACTCACTATCTATTAGAAATAGAACAAACACATCTCTAACGGGAGTCATATATTTGCAGTATATCTCATATATGATATAATTGCAATATGGATTTAATTCTCCTCTTGAGGAGTACCCGCAGGGGGAGGTGGATGGGCCCTGTCCACCCCGTCTTTTGATTACAAAATCCACCCCTCAAGAGGGGAATAAAAATACAATGATAAACATTCAAGAAAATATAGATGTTCGAGATTTCTGCACACTGCATAGTGGTGGGCAATTCCGCTATATGGCAAAAATATCAGATTCCGCAGATTTAAAAAAAGTCTATCAATTTGCTCATGAAAAGGGTATTCGCGTGTTACCACTCGGTGGTGGGTCAAATCTTGTTTTCAATGATGATGTATTAAATGTCTTGGCTCTAAAGGCTGAAATTCTTGGTTTTGATATTTTAAGTGAAGATGAAAATTCTACTATTCTAAAAATCGGTGCTGGGGAGAATTGGGATAAATTTGTAAACAAGGTCTGTAGTATGGGCCTATCAGGCGTCGAGGCTATGTCTGCTATTCCAGGTACGATGGGTGCTACACCTGTGCAGAATGTAGGTGCCTATGGTCAGGAGATCAAGGATACTCTGATATCTGTCGATGTATTTGATACTATCGATCTAGAATACAAGACTCTATCAAAAGAGGATTGTAAATTCAGATACAGAGATAGTATTTTCAAGACTGAGGAAAAGGGTAGATATTTTATCACCAGTGTGGCAATCAAGCTGTCTAAAAATATGCCAGAAATTCCAAATTATCCAGGAGTAAAAAAATATTTCTTAGAGAACGGTGTGAATAATCCGAGCCTGATGGATATCCGCAATGCTATCATCGATATCCGTGCATCCAAATTACCTAATCCTGCTGAGATTCCGAATGTCGGATCATTCTTTGAGAATCCGATAGTTGATAAAAGTATTTATGAAAAGATAAAAATTTCTTACCCTAGTATCCCATCATTCTTTGTCAGTCCCAAGCCGGGCTTGGGACTGGAAGTTGAACTTGTTAAAATCCCTGCGGGATGGCTGATCGAGAATACAGGATTGAAGGGGCACAATTTCGGGCATGTATCTGTATATGAAAAGAATGCTCTGGTGCTGGTGAACAATGGCGGTGCTACAGGGCAGGACTTTGCAAATGCTCGTGACGAGATCATCAAAACCGTATTTGATAAATTCGGCATCACACTAGAACAAGAGCCAGAGATAATAAAATAATGTTATAATTTTATTATGATAAATAAAAAGTTAATTTATGTATTTGTCGGTCTAATTATAATAGTTATTGTTTTTTTGTTCTTGAACAAAAAGGATGAAGTTAAAATTAATTCAAATCTTGTAGGTGTCAGTCAGGATTCAGATTTTTTTTCTAAAGAATCAAATAAACCAGCCAATTTTAATACTCATTATGTTGTGACTTCCGTACCGTGTGGTACAAATTGTAATTCATTTTATGTAATTGATAAATTGAGTGGACAAGTTTACAATGCTCCCAAGTCAGAGGTTCCAGGTTCACCGAGCTATTATAAAGCAAATTATAATTTAAATTCTTCAAATTTTGACTTAATTTATTTAAAAGATTCCGTGGAATTTGCTCATGAGTATGATTTTGTAAATGGTGTTTTTGAAGACTTATATTCAGACGCAGACCCTTCAGTAAATTAATTGATAATAAAATGCACTAGGTCTTGCCTAGTGCATTTTATTTTGTTGTGCCGGAGAGAGGAATCTTGATCCTTACAGGATCTGTAGTCACAAGTATTTTTCTGCTGAAAAATCTCGCGACCCCGACTCGGCTCGTCAGCCTCCGTCTCTGAAATGCTTAGTCGCATTTCAGCCTTTCGCATTTCTTCGTATGAATACATTCTCAGAAATATACTCAAGATCTTCAAGCCTCTCACTCAAGGTGCGTCGGCACCTTGCTTCCGACACAAAAAAATGACCGAAGCCATTTATTTTGTTGTGCCGGAGAGAGGACTTGAACCTCCAACCCTTGCGGGAATCGATTTTGAGTCGATCGCGTATACCAATTCCGCCACTCCGGCAATATGAAAAATATAACTGCGTATTTTTCCTTGTATTGCCGGAGTGGCGGACCACGTCGCCCTACTCCGGGTAAAACTAAAGCAGTTTAGTTTTACCCCACTCCGGCAATATATTTATTTGTCTCGATATTCTACCAGAAAATAGGATAAAAGCAATTTTGAAAAAGAGATAAAATGGCGTATATTTGATATATGAAAAAAGACTTACCATTGTCATACGTAGAGATTTCAAAAGGGAACTTGGTTCACAATATCAAGCAATTTAGGAGCTTACTCGGCAAGGGGACGCAGATTGCCGGCGTGGTAAAAGCCAATGCCTATGGTCACGGAGATATCCAAGTTGTTCAGATACTAGACTCATATGTGGATTATTTCCAGGTGAATAGCATTGAAGAATTTTCTCGTATTAGAAAACATACAAAAAAAGAGATACTAGTACTAGGCTATGTAGGCAAGGGTGATATAGAGAGTGCCATAAAACTAAAAGCTACTCTAGGTGTATTTGATCTAGAGCACGCACTTTTGATAAATCAGATTGCTCGTAAATTGAATAAAAAAATAAAAGTTCATATCGCCGTGGATTCTCATCTTGGACGCGAGGGGTTGATGCCCGAGAGTCTAGAAAAAGCTTTGCCTGAAATTTTGAAAATGAAAAATATCACTGTCGTGGGCGTGTACTCTCACTTTGCAAACATCGAGGATACAAATGATTTTTCTCATGCGCAAAAACAGATAGATACATACAGTGAAGTCGTCTCTATTTTCAATAAATACGGAATGAAAGATATCCAGACTCACATCTCAGCTACATCAGGAGTCCTAGCTTACGAGACGGGCGAAGCGAGGAATAGTATCGTGCGCCTAGGTATCGGACTGTATGGTATGTGGCCAAGTGTGGAGCTTCAAAATAAATGGCAAGAGAAGATAAACTTAAAACCAGCGATAAGATGGGTATCACATATCGCTCAGGTAAAGAAATTGCCAAAGGATCATACTATCGGATATGGATTGTCCTACAAGACTGTCCGACCGATGACTGTAGCCGTCATTCCCGTGGGCTATAGCGACGGCCTGACGCGTTCTCTTTCAAATATCGGGGAATTTATCGTCGGAGGCACAAAGACGCAAATCTTGGGCCGTGTAGCGATGAATATGGTGGTCGTAGATGTGTCCGAGGTGCCCGATGTAGCCTCTGGGGACGAAGTCGTCATAATGGGGAGGCAAGGGGATTGCGAGATAAAGGCTGAAGATCTAGCCCTGAAGATGGACACGATCAACTATGAGGTGACTACCCATATAAATCCATTGATACCGAGGGTTATAACCAAATAATTTGCTTTTTTATAAGATTTATAGTATTCTTTACCCACTATGTCACAAGATAGACTTTTCAAATTAGCATGTACAAAGTGCAAGCGCATAAATTACTGGTCAAGCAAGAACAAGAAACTCGTCACAAAAAAGATCGAGCTTAACAAGTACTGCAAATGGTGCAAAACAAACGTTAAACACAAGGAGGCAAAGAAATAGTCTTTTGTTTAATTTTTTGATAAACTAAAACCGCCTCCAAAAGGCGGTTTTAGTTTTGTTTTGGGGTAGTGTTGGTTTATAATTTATACACACGGGCGATTAGTATAGTGGTAGTACAATTCTCTCCAAAAGAATTGGCGGGGGTCCGATTCCTCCATCGCCCGCAGATGAAATTAAGATATTTTATACTTAAAGTTAAAGACATAGAAAGAGCGAAAAATTTTTATTCGCATCTTTTAAATATGGATCCTACAAAAATAGAACGAGATAGGATGGTTGTTTTTGATTTAGTTAATGTAAAAATTGGCCTATATAATCCATTGGCTGACGGGATGTCTTTAGCTGATTCTGATTTTGGTAGTAATTGTTATGCTGCTTTTGGTGTGGATAATGTTCAATCAGAATTAGGCCGTATATCTGCATTTGCAGAGATTATAGATCATAAAAAAGTTGATCATCATGAATGGTTCGAGTTTAAAGATTCCGAAGGTAATATTCTTGAAATACATAAAATATAAATTTATGGACCCTTTAAAAAATATAGAAAGCCAAATAAATTCTATCAACGAACGCAATAAAAAGGTGGAGGTAGATAAAGCATGGGAGACGAGTAATTTTCGTATTTTTTCTGTTTGTTTGATCACGTATATCGTCGCGTCTTTTGTATTGTATTCTATTGGCAATCAGAATTTTCTTTTGAATGCACTCGTGCCGGTCGTGGGATATTTTCTCTCTACTCAGTCGTTACCGATTATTAAAACTTGGTGGATAGGGAAGAACATAAAATAGGCACTTGCTTTTTCTATGTGTGCTATAATGTATACATGGATCCCGTTAGAAGTCATATATGTCATTCTAGCTACGGGAATTATATTAAGATATTAGTGATATTTTGATTTTATTATTTTAATTTATGTACGATACTCTAAAGAGTATCTACTTCTAACGGGATGGAAACACTAAAAGACAACAAGTTTTTAATATTAGGAGTCGCTCTATTTATCTTTTCTGTTGCATTTTTTATTGCAGCAAAAGATTTCTCAAAGCAGGGTTCGTATGTCGAGGTAAAAGGTCTGTCTGAGAAGATAGTAAAGGCAGATACAGCTATCTGGACTATGAGTTTCGAAGTAAAGTCAAACAATGTAGACATGCTCTACTCTGATATAGATAAAAATATCACAAAGATTAAGGCATTTTTGAAAGAAAAAGGTTTCGAGGATGCAGAGATCAATGTAGCCCCGACAAATATCTATCAGGATACATACAAGGATGCAGCATTCCGATACAACTCTACAAATCAAATTTCTGTATACACAAAGAAGGTTGATGCAGCTCGCCAAGCTTCAAATTCTACTCTGATGCTAGTGAAAAATGGGGTAGTCTTGAATCAGAATTCTATCGCTTTTGAATTCTCTGATTTGAATAGTATCAAGCCAGAGATGCTAGCCGAATCTATAAAGAATGCTCGCGACACTGCAGCACAGCTAGCATCGAATTCTGGTGCATCTGTGGGCTCTGTGACGAGAGGGAATCAAGGTGTATTTGATATCTCAGAAAAGGATCCAGGTTCTCCAGAATGGAAGAAGATTCGTCTAGTATCTACTCTACGATTCTTGATAAAATAATCATTAAAGTAGTGAAAAAACCACCCAAAGGACGGTCCTTTGGGTGGTTTTTGTGATTGACATTTAGGCTAAAATATGCTATACTCTAGTCAAAATTAAAACAAAAAAAGATGAAAAAAGTAAATTTCTTGAAATTAAGAAAAATAACCGCCATGGTGGCCGTTATTTTATTTATCGGAGTGGTTATTTTAGGTATTGTAAATTCCGAGCATGATCTTGTCGGTCCATTTTTCTTGGTCTCGTATGGATTATTTATTTTTTGTATCGTTTTTAACGAAAATTTCAAACACCATGCAGTGTTTGTCCCTCTTGCAGTATTAATTCCTTTTTTGGAATTTATATTCATTGGGCCTGAAAATTTTGACGCTCGTGGCTATTTTATCGATTCCGATGTGCGTGGAGTTTTTACTCGTTGGGGGTATGTAGGTATAGGTCTTTGTGCAATACTAGCTCCGTTCGTGGCTTTTGGTGTTAATTTATTCTCACACTCAATGAGTAAGATTGGAGATAAACATTAAAAATTCGCAAAAATTAGCTCCAAAAATTATTGAATGACCGCAGTGTATACTGCGGTCATTTTTTATTTCAAAAAGTCTTTTATTTTTTTTAAAGCCAATGCTTTTTCATGTATCTCCCGAGGGTCTATCCACAGAGTATTTGCATCTCTTTTGAACCATGTTTTTTGTCTTTTTGCATAGTGCCAGATCTCGGTATTTAATTTCTCAATCATCTCTTCTCTTGATATTTTTTCTTGCAAAAATAGGGCACAGTATCGGTATTCTAGACCAAAATTTTCGAGCTTGCGCCACGATATTCCTCTGTTGTAGAGGTTTTGTACCTCTTTGATCATTCCGGCCTTTATACGGGCATTTAGGCGCTTGTAGATGCGCTCCTTGAGTACTTCATCGGGCATTGTGAGGCCAATTTTTATCACATTATACTTTGATTCATCAGATTTTTTCAGAGCGGGGACAGAGCCTAGGGCGCTTGCTATCTCGATAGCACGGATTAGTCGTACGGGATTGTTTTTATCGATACTTTCGGCACGATTTTTATCCAATTTTTTTAATATTAAAAACAACTCTTCTTTTGATTTTTTTTCGAGCTCTTTACGGAGTTTTTTGTCCGGTTTTACGGCCGGTAGGACGACATTGTCGATGACTGCATCGATGTAGAATCCAGTGCCTCCGCAAATGATCGGAATGTGTCCATTTTTTGCAATTTCTGTGATTTTTTTGTCGGCCATTTTCTTGTATTTCGACACAGAAAAAGTAGTAGTCGGAGAGGCGACATCGAGTAGATGATGAGGCACTTTTTGCATCTCTTTTTTGGTGATTTTACCCGTACCTAAGTCCATGTCTTCATAGACTTGTCGAGAGTCAGCAGAGATGACTTCCCCGTCGATATTTTTTGCAATTTCCACGGCAAAATCACTCTTGCCAGTGGCAGTTTGACCTAGTATGACTATGATTTTTTGTTTGTTCATAACATTAAAAATTAGGAATAAAATAGTCTTTTACCAGGAACTTGCGCAGGTGTGTCTGACACCGAGCAGAGCAGAAAAATTAGCAAATTTTTACGCGTGTCCTGGAAAAAGAGCTATTTTGTGGATAATTTTTTATACTCGCATAATAGCATTTTTTTTGATATAATCCAGGGATGTCAATCAAATCATTTTTAATGAAATCTGCGCTCCGCGCAAAGGGAGTTTCAAAAGATCAAGCAGAATTATTAGCAGAAAAGCTGGCAAATAATCCAGAAATTGCCGAAAGTTTGAAAGTTTTAGAGTCCAACAAAGAAGTAAAAGAACTTTTCGATAAAATCCAAAAAGAAATCGAAGAAAAGAAAAAAGGAGGCCTAGATGAGCAGTACGCCGCGATCCTTGTGATGGGAAAGTACAAAAACGAAGTCATAAAGCATCGTGAAGCATTAACTCCGCTGCTATCACTGATGCAAAAATAATAAAAATTAATAAAATGGTCTCATCTACTTCGTTACAGATTACGTTTGCTCCCGCAATGTAGAATTACTACATTTTGGTCACAATCCTCATCTGTGCCTCGTATCTAAAACCATTTAATTAATTTTTGAATTAAGAAAAAATAAAAAGAGAGAATTTTGATTTTTTGAAATCAAAATTCTCTCTTTTTTGCGAAAAATTTTGCAAAATTTTCACTCAAAAAAATATTTTTTTAAGAATTTTTTTCTTTTTTAAAAATTAAAAAAGTTATCCACAAAATTGCACGTTTTTTCTTTGCTTTAAATATAATTTTGCTTTATAATTTATATATAAATCTGTAGATTTTCATTACACATTGCATGAATTTTTTTATTAAAAAAATATCACAAGTTTTCCACAAAAAAACAACTATCAATTTTTTGATTTGTGTAATTTTACTTACCTCTACTTTTTCTTCAAACATCGCACTAGCCGCAGCTGGAGTTCCTACTCTGCTACATCATCAGGGTCGCTTACTAGATTCATCTGGTAATCTTCTTGGTGGTTCATCTGGAACTAATTTTTGTTTCAAGTTTTCTTTCTACGATAACTCTAGTGTTGGATCTGGTACAAAGCTCTGGCCATCTGGATCACCGTCCAAGATGACGACAAATGTGAAGAACGGAGTTCTCAACGTAGACATCGGAGATACTAGTGTCGGAGGTGATGCACTCAATTTTGATTTCGCTAGTGCGGATGAAGTTTACCTAAACATCGAAGTCGCTGAATCTCAGTCCGGCTCTTGTTCCGGTGTCTCATCTTTCGAAAATCTTTCTCCACGTCAGCGTATAGTTTCTGCTGGCTATGCTATCAACTCAAAAACAGTCGGTGGGTTCACTCCATCACAGTCAGCTACAGGCAATCAGATCCCCGTATTGAATTCTGGTATTTTGAATATCGCTGGTAGTATCGTGACTGGCGGATTGACTATGAACCTCGGCTCTGATTCTACTGGGGATTTATTCTTCCGTGGTGCAGGTGGGGCTCTCCAGAGACTCGGCATAGGTACAAACGGCCAATCCCTCACAGTATCTGGTGGCGTACCTGTATGGAGTAGTATCGCTGGTGCTGGTGATATGCTCGCTTCTGTGTTCGATGCCAATGGTGATGACAAGATCGACGTGGCTGCTGGAGGTACAGGTGCAGGGACTCTGACTGGTCTAGTCGTAGGTAATGGCACATCTGCATTCACATCTCTGACTACATCTTCTGGTTTATCTAGTATCATATCTGACGAGACTGGTACTGGCGGGCTCGTATTCTCATCTTCACCTACATTCACAGGCACAGTATCTGGTATCACGGCAGCTATGGTGGGCCTAGGTAATGTTCCAAATCTTTCATTTTCAGGCTCAAACACTGGTGACGAGACTACCTCTAGTATCAAGACAAAATTGGGTGCTGCGACAAACTCCACAGATGGATACCTGACTTCTACTGATTGGATCAATTTCAATGCAAAGCAGGCACCTCTAGTCTCAGGTACAAATATCAAGACTATCAACGGCGCTACTATTCTCGGGTCTGGAGATCTCACTATCGGTGGTGGGGATATGAATACAAGTGTTTATGATGTGAATAGTGATGGCAAGATAGATCTTTCAGCTGGTGGTACTGGTACTACTACTGTAGGTGCAAATGGATCACTCGTGTATTCCAATGGTTCTGCATATGCATTCACTACAGCAGGTACATACGGTCAGATGCTCGTATCCGGAGGGGCAGGTTCACCATCTTGGTATTCACCTACTGCAGGTTCTATTCTTTTTGGTGGTATAGCTGGTGTAGTATCTCAAGACAATTCAAATCTGTATTACAACTTTTTGACAAACAGACTCGGTATCGGCAACAGTAATCCAGCAGCACTACTCTCTGTTGGTTCTACAAACCAATTTCAGGTCAACAGTAGCGGTGCCATCGCAGCAGCTACAGGCATCACATCAAGTGGTACTATCACATTCTCAGGATTTTCTACAAACGGAGGTCTACTATATACCAATGCTAGTGGTGTAGTATCACAATCAAATTCTCTCACTCTACCATCATCAGGTACACTAGCTACGCTCGCAGGTACAGAGACACTCACAAACAAGTCTATATCTGGCTCATCAAATACATTCTCAAACATTCCAAATTCTGCACTCACAAATTCAACTATCACAATAAACGGCTCTGCTATCTCTCTAGGTGGATCAGTATCAGATCTCGCTCTCACAACCACAGGCCTCTCACAATTCGCATCTACAACTTCATCTGAATTAGCAGGAATCATTTCTGATGAGACGGGGACAGGGAATTTAGTGTTCTCAAATTCCCCTACTTTTGTGACTCCTGCATTGGGTACTCCTTCATCTGCAGTGCTCACAAATGCTACAGGATTACCACTAGAGAGTGGTGTCACTGGAATTCTCCCAATTGCAAATGGTGGTACAAACAATTCATCTGCATATACTGCTGGATCTATCGTATTCTCAAATGGCACATCTCTCACTCAAGACAATTCAAATTTCTTTTGGGATGATACAAACAATAATCTAGGTATAGGTACGAGTACTCCAAATGCCAATGCAATCCTCGATCTTACTTCTACTTCAAAAGGATTCCTACCACCACGACTAACTACAACTCAAAAGAATAATATATCTTCTCCTCCTACTGGATTGACTCTATATGATTCTACTTTAAATAAATTGAATGTTTACAATGGTACGACATGGAAGAATGTAGGTAATCCAGAGATAGGTGGAGATGTAGGATCTGGAACAGCCGGATCGATACTATATATAGATGCCTCTGCAAACCTCGCACAGTCCGCTGGAACAGCCGGACAAGTTTTGCTTTCTGGTGGATCTAGTGCGCCTTCTTGGACTACAGGGACCCTCGCTCTCGCTGGGAATTTTACTACAGCAGGTGTGAACCCTATAACTCTCACTTCAACTGGGTCTACGGATGTGACTCTCCCTACTACAGGAACGCTCGCTACTCTCGCAGGTACAGAGACATTCACAAACAAGACAATAGATGCATCACTAAACACACTGTCTAACATCGCCAATTCATCACTCTCAAATTCAAGTATCACAATCAACGGCTCTGCTATATCACTAGGTGGCTCAGTATCAAACCTAGCTCTGACTACCACAGGCCTATCACAATTCGCATCTACTACTTCAGCTGAGCTCGCTGGAATTATTTCAGATGAGACGGGGACAGGGAATTTAGTGTTCTCAACTTCCCCTACTTTTGTGACTCCTACTCTAGGTGTCGCGTCTGCTACATCACTATCTACATCATCACTATTATCAAGTGGTGCTATCACAGCTACTCCAGCATCAGGATCAAACTTCAACATCTCACTTGCTTCAACAGGT
>Ga0172380_10006995_pt1 | contig 12878 bp, 4 predicted proteins | sample Leawe162metaG_FD_119747 | JGI IMG/M metagenome (GOLD analysis project Ga0172380, IMG submission 119747) | Leachate microbial communities from a municipal landfill in Southern Ontario, Canada - Leachate well 162 metaG | ecosystem: Engineered > Solid waste > Landfill > Unclassified | place...
GGTGCAATCGGCAACTGGGACGTTTCCAATGTCACCACGATGGCAAACATGTTCCTTGGGGCGACGAGCTTCAATCAGCCGCTGAACGACTGGGGCGCAAAGACCTCGAACGTCACCGACATGAGTCGGATGTTCTACGTTGCCACCAAGTTCAACCAGCCGATCAATAGCTGGAATGTCTCGTCGGTAACGACGTTCTACCAGATGTTCTACAGCGCGCTTCAGTTCAACGGAAGCGTCAGCGGATGGGCGCCATCAAGCGCGACCAATATGCAGCAAATGTTCGGGTATGCGTACAAGTTCAACCAGCCCATTGATTGGACCGCGACGGCATCCGTCACCAATATGCAGCAAATGTTCACCTATGCCTATGACTTCAATCAGTCGCTGGCATCGCTGAACACGTCGTCGGTGACGAACATGAACAGCATGTTCTCGAATGCGACCGACTTCAATGGTGATGTGTCGACGTGGAACACCGCGAACGTCACCAACATGGCGAGCATGTTCACTCAGGCAGCTTCCTTCAACAACGCATCGGGGCTCAGCGCCTGGAACACCGGAAACGTCACCTCGATGGCGTCGATGTTTAGCTACGCGCCTGCGTTCAACCAGCCTCTGGCAACCTGGAACACAGGCAAGGTCACGGACATGTCCGTCATGTTCCAATACGCACCGGCGTTCAACCAGCCTCTCAATGCTTGGGATGTCTCCAAAGTCACCAACATGTCGCGCATGTTCGAGGGTGCCAGCACGTTCAACCAAGATCTCAACAGCTGGAACACCGGTAACGTTGCTGGCGGCGGTATGACGTACATGTTCTACCTGGCGAGCGACTTCGACGGGCAGGTCAGCAATTGGAACACCTCGAAGGTCACCGACTTCAGTTGGCTCTTCCGTCAAGCAAGTGCGTTCAACCAAGACGTCAGCGGCTGGGATACATCGTCAGTTACCAACTTCACCGACACATTCCGATCGACTCGCTTCCGTGGAGATGTAACCTCATGGAACGTCACCAAAGCCACGACGATGTCGGGCATGTTCTCCTCGATCACTCCTGATTCTGACGTGTCCGGCCTGCGCGGAACGCCGTGGTTGAACCGGACCCTCATCGCGTGGTCACAGCAAGCAGTTCGCCCGAACGTCACCCTCAACTTCAGCGACACGGGCGGCGGAGGCTTCCCGAAGTACACCGCCGGCGCGTACTCGCTTGGTTCAGAGGCCGCATACGACTTCTTGACGCGTTCGACGGCTGCCAACCCGAACCCAGGCAAGGGTTGGAACATTCAAACCGGCGGAACAACGGCAGCGAACACCCCAGGTCAGCCCCTCAACCTCGACGTGAATCGTTCGGGTGCTGAAGACAACGGCGCGGACGCGGTCATCAACTGGAGCAAGCCAGTCGACGGTGATACCGCTTCGCCGTTGACGTACCGAGTGGAAGCTACGACCGACAGCAATGTGGGTTGCACCGTGAGCCCCGCGCTGTCGCCAGACTCGCAAGCGACGACCTGCTCGATCTCAGGAATGACCGTCAATGTGTTCTACCAATTCACGGTCACTGCGGTGAACTCAACTGGCGACAGTGAACCGTCTGATCCGCCGCTGCCGACGCAGAACATCGGCCCGTTGACCCCGGCATTGGGGACACCCACGCCGACGCCAGACGGATTCACTGTTCCGATCACGAACTACAACGGTCAGTACCAGTGGAGTGGAACAGCGACTCAAAACGGGTCAGTCACCGTTGCTGATGGCACGGGGATTGCCACAATTCGCGGAGTTGCCCCGGACACCACGTCGATCGCGACGATCACCGCGAGTCGCTTTGCCTACACCGACCAGAGCTCAACGGTGAGCGGAACCTCACTCAAGGCGGCGCTCAACCCCGCGTTCGAAACCCCAGTTCGGACGCCTGACGGCTTCACAGCGAAGATCACGAACTACGACGGTGTCAACTATGGGTGGGCGGCAACTGCGTTGCCAGGTCCTGGCACGGCAACAATCGTTGAGGTCAGCGGCGAGCACTTCTTGCGAGTGACCGACCTGCTGCCCAACGTCGAGGCAACGGTGACGGTCTCGACAACTCGTGATGGGTACGCGCCCGGCTCGACCGAGGTCGTTGATTCATCTTTGCGGTCGGCACTCACGCCGACGTTTGGTCCGGCAGAAGCGACAGCCAATGGCTTCAGTGCTGTCATCACCAACTACGACGACCAGTACACCTGGGCAGCAACTCTGCCTGACGGTTCACCAGGTGTCGTCGAAATCGTCGAAGACGAAGAGAACAACACGCATTCCGTCGTCGTTTCCGGGCTTGATCCCGCCGTAACGGTGACCACGACGGTCACCGCGAGCCGCACAGATTCCGTGCAGGGTTCAGCGACCGTGACCGACACGTCGCTCGATGAGGCACTCGTCCCGACCCTTGGGACGCCGCAGCCGACAGCGACCGGATTCACCGTCGAGATTACGAACTACGACAACGCCTGGACCTTCACGGGTACAGCCACCGCGGATGGCACAGTTACGGTGAACGGCGCAATCGCAACCGTGACAGGTGTCGCTCCAGACACCGAGTCGGAGGTGACGATCACATCGCATCGCGACGATTACGCCAACGGTCAAGCAACCACGTCGGCCACGTCGTTGAAGGCCGCACTGGTGCCCGACCTGCAAAGCCCCGTCAGCACTCCCGACGGTTACACAATGATGATCAACAACTACGACTCACCGACATACACGTGGGTAGCGACTGTGACGAGTGCCGAGGGCTCGGCATCGATTCAGGCTGTCGAAGGTGGGCATGCGGTCGTTGTTGTCGGGCTAGATCCAGACGACCCGGCAACGGTCGTCGTGACGACCAATCGCGCCGGATACGCCACCGGCAGCGTCGAACGAACTGCTAGTTCATTGAAGGCCAAGCTTGACCCCACATTCGGCCCCGTGGTGCGTACTGATGATGGCTTCACGGCACAAATCACCAACTACGACTCGCCTACCTACGCCTGGAATCTGGCAACGAGTGCGGGTTCGGTTAGTCGTCAGTCTGATGGCGGGAGCGAGTTCGTCGTTGTCACAGGGCTGCCGCCGAATACCAGCGCAACCGTCACCGTGACCACGACTCGCGAGGGCTACGCAGGTGGCAGCAACACGGTGTCGGGCACATCGCTGCTCGCGGCGTACACCCCCGAACTTGGCGACGCCGTCGCGACCGCGTCGGGTTTCACTTCCGAGATTGAGAACTACGACGACAGCTACACGTGGAACCCCAGCATTACAACCGATCCCGTTCCGCAAGGTGCCAGCGTCTCGATCACGTTGGTTGAGGGTGTCCATTACGTCACCGTGACCGGGATGGCCGCGAATACCGCAGCAACCGTTGAGGTGACCACGACCCTCACCAATCACGCAACTGGTGAAGCGAGTGTCTCGGGTACCTCTCTGCTCGCTGCCCTTACGCCGTCCCTGGCTCCGGCCGTGAAGACGAATGGTGGATTCACCTCAGTCATCTCCAACTACGACCCCGCGTACACCTGGGGAGCCTCTTCGACCAGTGGCACCGCCACGATCACCAGCAACGGGGGAGTCTTCTCGGTGACAGTGTCGGGGCTTGGCACAGAGGCAACGGCCACCGCGACCGTCACCACGACGCGCGACGGCTACGCAAGCGGTTCCGCACAGGTCACGTCCACGTCGAACAAGGACGCCCTGACCCCAGCCTTCGGGCCTGTCGTCCGCACAGCTGGCGGGTTCACCTCCCAGATCACCAACTACGACGACGACTACCAATGGGGCGAATCGACATCCGCTGGCACAGTCTGGATCGCCGAGGAAGGCGGCCTCTTCTACGTGCAGGTCACCGGACTTGCCGCCAACACGCCAGCAACAGCAACGATCACAACATCGCGTGAGGGCTACGCCAACGGCAGCAACACCGTCACCGGCACCTCACTGATGGCCGCACTGACACCAGACTTGGCTGCACCTGTTGCGACGCCAGACGGCTTCACTGCGCAGATCGAAAACTACAACGCCGACTACGTCTGGAACGCCTCGATCACCAGCGATCCAATTCCGCAGGGTGCAACCGCAAGCATCACTCAGAACGGCTCGGACTACTTCGTCACGGTCACCGGACTCGCCCCGAACACCGAAGCAACGGCCACCGTCACCGCCACCCGAACCAACTACATCACTGGTTCGGCCGCAGTATCGGATACCTCGCTCTTGGCTAAGCTCGTGCCAGCATTCGAAGAAGCCGTGCAGACTCCGAATGGTTTCACTGCAGTCATCTCGAACTACGACGGCGCCTACGTGTGGGACGCCAGCGTCAACCTTCCGAGCCCCGCGCAAGCATCGATCACGAACGTTGGTGCGGTCTACTCCGTGACGGTGTCCGGGCTCGACCCGGCAACGTCGGCTGTCGCAACGGTGACCACCGAGCGCGAGGGCTACGCCGATGGTTCCGCGGAACTTGCTGATAGTTCCCAGCAAGTTGCGCTGGAGCCGGAACTCGCTACTCCGACCCGCACGGCCGGCGGTTTCACAGCCTTGATCACGAACTACGACGACGACTTCGATTGGGATGCCACGATCAAGGACGGAACGCCGGTCGGGGCTGCCGCCGCGATTACGGAATCCGGTAGCGATCACTTCCTCACTGTGACCGGGCTCGCCCCCAACACCGATGCAACCGCGATCGTCACAACAACACAGGATGGCTACGTGCCGGGTGCGGAAGAAGTCACTGCGACGTCGCTGCTCGCTGCACGGACCCCAACGTTCGGGCCAACGGTCCAGACCGACGACGGATTCACGGCAGCCATCACCAACTACGACGGTGACTTCGTTTGGGATGCAAGCATCACGAGCATGCCGGTTCCTGGTGGAGCAACGGCCGAGGTGGACGAAGTCAGTGGCACGCACTACTTGATCGTGTCCGGGCTCGCCGCGGACGTCACGGTGACCGCAACGGTGACGGCGACCCAAGACGACTACGCGCCAGGATCGGCGGCGGTAATTGCGTCGTCGCTCAAGTCAGCCCTCACTCCGGAGTTCGGCACGATCACTCGCACTGACGGCGGTTTCACCGTTCCCGTCACGAACTACGACGACGCGTTCGATTGGCCCGCAACGTGGAATGGCGGCTCGACAGAGGTCGGTTCCGATGGTGTCTTGGTTGTCACGGGCCTTGCCGATAGCGAAGAGGTCACCGTCACTGTCGAGGCAGTGCAGGACGGCTACGTCACCGGTAGCAATACCGTCATCGGCGAGGCAGCCGAAACCGAACTCACCCCGGAGTTCGGCACCCCGACGGCGACAGACGGCGGCTTTACCGTTCCGGTCACCAACTACAGCGGCGATTACGTATGGAACCTCTCGGCGACGGCGGGCACAGCGGTACTCAATACGTCCGGCAACCCTGTGTTGGTGGTCGTGACCGGTCTCTCGGTTGGTCAGAGCTCGACGGTGACCGCTACGACCACCCGCACGAACTACATCACTGGCAGCAACACCGTCACCGGGATGTCGCTTCAGGCATCTCTCACTCCGACGTTTGGCGCGGTCTCGCGGACACCTGAAGGCTTCACCGCACTGATTACGAACTACAACAGCGACTACGTCTGGGATGCATCGAGCACCGTCGGCGACGCAGAGGTTGTTGGCGATGGTCAGACTGCATCCGTTGTCGTCACTAACGTTCCGACGGGTGGCGCCACCGCAACTGCGACTGTGACCACGACGCGCACCGGCTACTTCGACGGTTCCGCGAACGTCACTGGTCGCTCAACGCTGGCAGCGTTGACGCCGCAGTTCGCGACGCCAGAACGTGGTGTTAACGGCTTCACGGTCCAGATCACCAACTACGACCCCGACTACACCTGGTCGGCCGACCTAGAGAACGGCCTGCCCGCGGGTGCATCGGCTGCGATGACGACTCAAGGTCCGAACCACTTCGTGACCGTGACGGGCCTTGCCGATGGCGCGGACGCTACGGCGATCGTCACAACAGTCGTGCCCGGTGATCCTGAGGTGAATGCGTCGGCGGGTGTTGAGTCGGCGGCGTTGGATGCGCCGTTGGTGCCGACATTCGGTACGGCTGTGCCGACCGATGGCGGATTCACGGTTCCGATCACGAACTACTCCGGTGACTACGAATGGGATCTGTCGCCATCCGCGGGTTCTGCATCGATTGATACCTCCGGTACTCCGACCTTGGTCGTCACGGGCTTGTCCGTCGGTCAGACGTCGGTCGTGACGGTGACCACGACGCAAGAGGGCTTCCAGGATGGGTCTGCGCAGGCAACTGGGATGTCATTGCAAGCGGCGTTCAACCCGACGTTTGGCGCGGTCACTCGCACTGATGGTGGGTTCACGGCCCCGATCTCGAACTACGTCGCAGGGTTCACCATGATTGCTTCGATGGACCCCGATATTCAGGATGCCTCAGCGGTCGTCAGCGGTTCTGGAGTTCTGACCGTCACTGGTTTGCCAGACGGTCAGCAGATTCAGGTTACCGTTGCTACCTCCCAGGCCGGCTACTTCGACGGCACCGGCACAGTCAACGGTGCCGCGCTCGATGCCGCGTACAACCCGGAGTTTGAGAACGTCACAGCGACCAATGACGGATTCACCGCAGAGGTTTCCAACTACGAGGCGGGATACGAATGGAGCGTGGAAGCAGATCCTGGAACTGCGTCCATCAACTACGACGCCAACCCTGTGTTGTTGACCGTCACCGGCCTCACTACCGGACAAAGCTCGACGGTGACAGTTGGCACCACCAAGTCGACCAGCCTCCCGGGCGCCGGTTCGGTTACGGGGACGGCGACGCAAGAAGCGCTGACGCCGGCCTTCGGTACGGTCGTTCGCAACGAGACCGGATTCACCGTTCCCATTACGAACTACTCGGAAGACTTCACGTGGAATGCGAATGCAACCGAGGGAACCGCATCAGTCGTACCCGTCGACGCCACCACGGCCAACCTCGTTGTCACGAACCTGCCCGGTAGTGAGCTGTCAACCGTGACGGTGACGACTAACCGGACCGGCTTCTTCGGTGGTTCCGCGCAGGTCACCGGTCGTTCCACCTTGAAGGCTCGCACTCCAGTGCTCGGCGAGCCGGTTCGCGACGTCGAGAAGTTCACCGTAGAAATCGACAACTACGACCCGGACTACGAGTGGGTAGCCACAATTCAAACTGGTGGACCAGCAGGTGCTGTGGCTGACATCGACGAGGTGTCGGGAACTCACTACGCGGTTGTCACGGGCTTGGCCGATGGCGAAGAAGCGACGGTCGTCGTCACCACGACGGCGATTGGCGCTCCGTCCGTCACCGCGTCAGCGACCAAGACGTCGTCGGCGTTGAATGCAGCGTGGGTGCCAGCGTTCGGTGTGGTAACACCAACTGATGGTGGGTTCACGATCGAGATCACCAACTATGACGATGACTTCGACTGGACTCCTGTAGCGGCGCCCGGTTCTGCAAGTATCGACACAAGTGATCAAGTCGATCTACTGGTGGTCACTGGGCTCGGGGTCGGTCAGGAATCAACCGTGACCGTGACGACAACTCGGAGCGGCTACCAGACCGGGTCGGCGCAGGAAACGGGGACGTCACTACAGGCTGCGTTCAATCCGACGTTTGGGACAGTCACCCGCACTGATGGTGGGTTCACGGTTCCGATCACGAACTACGTCGCAGGGTTCACGTTGACTCCTTCGATGGATCCCGTTGTTCAGGATGCCGAAGCGGAAGTCAGTGATTCTGGAGTTCTGACCGTGACCGGCTTGCCAGCTGGTCAGCAAGTTCAGGTCACCATTGCTACCGCCCAAACCGGCTACTTCAACGGCACCGGGACAGTCGAAGGCGCGGCTTTGAACGCTGCCCTGCCGCCTGTCCTTGGCACTCCAATCCCAGGCAACCGGAGCATCACGGTTCCGATTGACAATTACGATGAGCTGTACTCGTGGACGCCAAGCGCAACCGTTGGTACTGCAGTCGTCAACACAGAAATGAGCCCCGTCTCGATTGTTGTCACCGGCCTCGGTCCGGAGGAAACAACGTTGGTCAATGTGGTCACCACGCGGGAGGGCTACCTGAGTGCGACCTTGGCCGAGCCTGTCGAGGGAACGTCCGATACCGGTGGCCAACTCAATCCGGTCTTCGGCACCACGGTTGCGACCGGTGACGGTCTCATCGCTCCGATCACCAACTACGACCCTGACTTCACCTGGGCAGCCTCGTCGTCCTTTGGTGACGCGGAGGTCGTTGAGGGCGAAGGCGATGAGTCGGGAACCTGGTTCCTCGTTGTGACCGGGGTTGATCCGGTGACATCGGTAGTCGCCACTGTGACGACGACTCGACCGAAGTACGACCAGGGCAGCGCATCAACAAGTGCAACCACCCTGAAGGCAGCACTCGTTCCGCAGACGCAAAACCCGTCGGCGCTCAGTGGCGCGTACACCGTCGAGATCGCTGGGTACACGTCGGCGTACCAATGGCGCGCGGAGACCGATTCTGGTGAATGGCCGATCGATGATCAGGGCCTCGTTCGAGTCACCGGACTCACGCCGGGTCAGACGGAAACGCTGAGGATCTACAGTGTCCGTCCCGGCTACGGAGTCGGCGTCACGGAACTCACCATCGCGCCGCTCAACGCCGCACTCACCCCGCAGTTCTCCGGGTACACCCCAGTGCTCGGCGGCTTCAGCACCCAGATCACCAACTACGACAGCGCGTACACGTGGACGGCGTCGGCATCCCCGGGTCAGGCGACCGTCAACAGTGCAGGTTTGGTGACGGTCACCGGCCTCGGATCGGGAACGGGCAGCACGGTGACCGTCACCGCAAGCCGCACCGGCTACGAGTCGGGCACGTCGTCGAGCACCGGTAAGGCGCTCGTTCAGATCCCGCCGGCTGCACCGCCATCAGCACCAAGGGTTGTCCAGGTCAAGGCCGTCAGTGGTGGAAAGGCGAAGGTCACCTGGGCGCCCACGAGCTATGGCGGAGCGCCGATCGACAACGCGAAGGCAACGTGCAAGGCCGGAAGCTCGAAGAAGCACAAGAGCGGAACCGCAAAGACGTTGACAGTCGCCAAGTTGAAGAAGGGCAAGAAGTACACCTGCACCGTCAAGGTCGAGAACATCTTCGGCTGGAGCGCAACCTCGAACAAGGTGAAGGTGAAGGCCAAGTAGGCAACAGCCTGGTCGGGAATGGCCCCTGGCGGGCCACAATCGACCAGGCTGCGCGTTTCCCACAACCCCCAAACCTGGCGGGGGTTTCCACAGGGGGTGGGGTTTTGGGGGAGGTGGGGGAGTAAGGGCGCGCAGAGTGGGGGGTGTGCGTGGGGGCGAGGGGTTGGTGCGGTGGGCGATCGCGCATGCCGGAGTGTTCACGCGCGGTCAGGCGCTCGAGCGCGGGGTCACGTCGAAGGTATTCCGCGGTGCGCGCGGCCGCGGCGAGATCCTCCCGTTCCAAGGGGTCTGGATCCTGGCGAACCACCCGCCGACGTTCACCTCCCGATGCTGGGCCGCCTTGTTCCAAGCCGGTCCGGGTTCCAGAGTCACTGGAACCTCGGCACTGCGCCTCTACGGGCTCGCGACCGAATCTCCCGAGGTCGTCATCTCGGTGCCACCGGATCGAAACCGTCGACTACCGGGTGTGCGACTACTCCGGGACTTCGCTGCCGAACCGAAGGCGACACAGGTTGGTGGTGTTCCGTGCGCCTCCCGACACCGTGCCGTCGTTGATGCGCTGCGACTCAACAGCCCCCAAGCTGGACGCGGCATCCTGCACGAGGCGCTGCGTTTGGGGTGGACGGACCCGGCTCGCCTCGCGATGGCTTGCGCCGAGCTGAGGGCCCACCGAGGACTCGTCCTACTGCGCGCGCATGCGGACTACGCAGCGAGCGGGAGTCGCGCAGAGTCTGAACGCGAACTCCAACTGCTTCTGAAACGGGCCGGGATCAAAGGCTTCGAGTTCAACCGACCGATCCACAACGCCAAGGGCCGTTTGATCGCAATTGGCGACTGCGTCAACGTTGAGCTCCAGCTGGTCATCGAAGTTGATGGCCAGGCGTGGCACACCGCTCCCGACCGCTTCACTCGTGACCGTGCCCGTCAGAACGACCTGGTCGACGCCGAGTGGGAAGTCATCCGCCTCACCTGGACCCACCTGGTGGACACCCCCCAAGACACCCTCGCCCGCATAGCCCGCGCAATCGACCGCCGACGCCGCAGGGTCAAGCCGACAGGACGGTCGGGAATGGCCCCTAGCGGGCCACAATCGACCGGGCTCCATCGGGAATCCAATACTGGTCGCGAGTGAATAGCTTCACGACTTCTCGGGGGGAATTGGAACGGTTGCTTCGTTAGTGTTCCGAGCATGCGCGTGGCCAGTTTGATCCTCGGGATTGTGTTGACGGTGTGGACCGTCCTCGCGGTGATTCAGGCAATGCTGATCCCGAGTGGTCCGGGTCCCCTCATCACGCGCGTTGTCGGTCGCTGCGTTCGCGTCATGGCCTACGCGCCGTTGGCGATGATCCGCACGTACTCGCGGCAGAACAAGTGGCTCGCTGGTGTTGCACCGATCTCGCTACTGATTCAACTCGTTGTGTACCTGACGATTTTGATCTTCACAACAGGCCTGATCGTCTTCGGCACAACTGATCTGACATTCATAAACTCCCTGTATCAATCCGGCTCGACGCTGACCACCCTCGGCATCGTTGAACCCGTCAACGTCGCCAGCACGATCACAACGTTCATCGCCGCATTCCTTGGGCTGGTTGTGATCGCGATCTTCATTGGCTACCTCATGGCGATCTATGGCGCGCTCGTGAGCCGCGAGAGTCAGATGGCTCGCCTATCGATTCTTGCCGGGGAGCCCGCGTGGGGCCCGCAGATTCTTGCCCGCGGACATGTCCTTGGTTTGCCCGCGAACCAAGCCCCGCGATATAGCGATTGGATCGACTGGACGTGTGACGTCCGGTTGAACCAACGGGTCAATCCGATCCTGAGTGACTTCCGCTCGACCGCAGAGTTGCGCCACTGGGTCATCGCGATGCTCGCAGTCATGGACGCAACGGCACTGCGAATCTCGTTCGATCCAGAACATGTTGATCCTGACGCTCTGCAGCTACTCGTGGAGTGCTGCGTAACGCTGTCAATCCTGGACGGCAGCACTACCCACGCGCACAACTGGGGGAAGCAAGACGAGATCCGCCGAGCCATCACCTCTGACAGCAAGTCACCCACCGACGGTGGATTGTCCAGCGATGAGTGGCACGCCGGAATCAATGCGCTGCAGCTCGTCAACTACCCCTTGCCGATTGACCTGGACGCAGCACGCGAGCGGTTCTTGACCATTCGACACATCTACATCGATCAGATCTACGCGTTTGCCAAACAACTCCACGCAGTCCCGGCGCCGTGGTCCGGCACACGCACTCCGGCAGTCGACACGATCTGGCCTGAGCTTGCCCGGTCGCAGGAGACCCGATGAACTCGACTCTGCTCACCGAAGTCCCGCACCCCGTCGAGACGCTGCCAGTGTGGTTTCAGCTCGCGGCGATGACGATCAACACGATGTTTGGGGCCGCACTCGCGCGAAGCCGCAACGTACCCATCTTCGGCACCATCTTTGCCGGTCTTCTCGTCGGTTTTGGTGGCGGCATGGTCCGCGACATGCTGCTCGGTTTAGAACCGGTCGCGATCTCCATTTGGTACTTCCTGCCGGTCGGAGTGGTGGGCGCTGTGGCCGGTGCACTGCTCTTCAGCAAGATCGTCACTGTCGACAAGGTGGACGTGCTGCTCCACGGCGCAGTGCTCGGGCTGCTCGTCACCATTGGCGCGCAAAAGGCGATCTCCTACGACGCCCCGTTGTTCTCCGCCATGGCCCTTGGCGTCATCACCGCGTCTTTCGGCGGCATGCTGGCCGATGTGATGTCCGGGCAGCGCGCGACCATCGCCAAGCAAGCGCACTGGGTGGCGTCTGCGCTCGTAGTTGGTTCGACGTTGTTCGTCGCGATCTCGATCACAACGAACTTCTGGATCGCGACGCTCGCGTCGATGGTGTCGGTCTCGTTCCTGCTCTACTACAGCCAGAAGCGCAACTGGCCCTCGCCACATTGGCCCCACGAAAGCCTCAAAACGACCTAGTTCACCTGCCCATTCACGCACGACTTTTTCAAGGAGCCCGCGATGCCGCGACCGACCGAACCCTTCAAAGTTGCTGCCGTTGAATTCAACCCGGAGATGTTCGAACTTGAGCGCAACATCGAGCGTGCGTGTGAGGTCGCGAGGGAAGCGGCGGCGAATGGCGCCCGTCTAATCGTGCTGCCAGAGACCGCGATGTCGGGCTACATCTACAAGGACCGTGCGCAGTTCTTGCCGTACATGGACACCGTTCCGGGCAAGGCGACCGACGCGCTTGAGAAGGTCACGGCCGAGTTCAACTGCTACATCGCAACTGGGATTGCCGAGCATGATCCGACGACTGGACTGACGTACAACACCGGTGCACTTGTTGGACCCGATGGCTACATCGGCAAGTATCGCAAGGTGGGCCTGAACCCGTCGGACATCCTGTGGTTCGTGCCCGGAAACACGGGCCACCCGGTCTTCGAAACCGAACTCGGCAACATCACGATGATCATCTGCTACGACGACACGTACTGGGAGCCGGGTCGACTCCCCGCTATCAAGGGCGCAGACATCATCGCGTACATCTGCTGTTCTGATCGGGTGCTCGTTGAGCTCGAAGAAGAAGCGAAAGGAAACCACTCGACTATCGCCGCGGTCCAGCAACTGTCGACGTGGAATGGCTTGGCTATGGTCGCCTCCGATCGCAACAATGCCGAGACGAACCCGAC
>Ga0172380_10006996_pt1 | contig 12877 bp, 10 predicted proteins | sample Leawe162metaG_FD_119747 | JGI IMG/M metagenome (GOLD analysis project Ga0172380, IMG submission 119747) | Leachate microbial communities from a municipal landfill in Southern Ontario, Canada - Leachate well 162 metaG | ecosystem: Engineered > Solid waste > Landfill > Unclassified | place...
TAACAGAACAAGAATTTAAAACTACCTTAGATAAATTAGCTAAGAAATATCACAGCCACCTAGATGCGAATAATTTTACTGTTAAAGATGTAGGATCAATTATTAGCAGTGGTCTCTATCAAACTTTTGCCGAGCAATTAAAACAAACAGAATTTTCCGATGCTTATCAACAGCAATTATCACAACAGTTTATTAATGCCTTGATGCAAGTTAATTCATGAAAATAAAGCAACTCTCTATACAAAGCTATGGTCCTTTAGCTGATAAGAAATATCAGTTTCATGATGGTTTTAATCTTGTTTTTGGTCGCAATGAACAAGGTAAAAGTTTAACCCTCGATGCTTTAACAAAACTATTACTAGGAAAAAGTAGCAAAAAATTTGCAGCTATTAATAGAGTAGAGGACGATCCAGCTGCTTATGGCAGTTTTGTCAGTGTCACCACCATTAAAGACAATCAACCAGAATCAGTCAAACTTCAGGGTAAATCAACTCTGACTGATTTAATTGGTCTAACTGCAGATGAGTGTCAAAATTTATTTTTAATCAGAAATAGTAATCTATCTATTGGTCAAGATTTATCAGATCAAGATCGTTTTTACACCAGTTTAACTGATCGCTTAACAGGACTAAAAACTCAAGAAATTCAACAAGTTTCTCAACAGTTACGTGACGCTGTGCAAATCACTGATAAAACTGCTCAATTTCAAAATACTAGTGAAAATTTTAAGTTAGGAGAAAGACTGCAAAAAGCAGAACTTTTACTTTCCGCTGAGGGCAAAATCACACAACTCATGCAACAAGATGAAACCGAGCATTGGTCTGATCTAGAAGCGCAAGCAGTTGAGCTTAAACAAAAATTAAGCGAGTATAAACAACAACTAGGACAACTGGAATCAGCTAAACAAATTCAAGAGTCTCGGGCAATTTGGCAAAAAATTCAACAGTTAGAAAAATTGCATGAACAACTTGCACCGTTAGCAAACATCAGTCAATCACAACTAGATGAATTTCGCTTAGCTGAGCAAAATCTAATAAATTTACAAGAAAAAAAAGATGAATTAAAACAGGAAATAAAAAATAAAAATCAAAAACTAATTGCATTAGAAAAAGAGTTAGAAAAAATAAATCGACAGATTAAACAAAATAACGAAGCCCAGCAAGAACTAGAAAATCGCATTCAGCCAGATTTAGTTTTGTTAGCCAAAAAATATGCTACCTATAATTCTTATCCCACAAAACCATGGTGGCAAATAGGATTGTATTTAGGTAGCAGTTTGCTTAGCTTAAGTGTAATTGCTTATCTCATTAAACCTGTTGCTATTTTTTTAGCACTAGTAATTATTTTTTGTTTAGCCACCATTGTCAGTTTCTTAAAATTTATTTTGCATAATCAGCAACACCAGCAACTTGATCGTCAATTGGAACAGCTGAAACTAGATTCGGTTAAATATGGTATTAAAGGTAAAAAAATTGAAGATATTTTGCAGCAAACTCAAACATTTAAACAAGAGTTTCAAGCACTCACTCAACAACAAGCTAGTTTGAAAGCACAAACACAACAACTCAAACAAGATATTGTTGAGTTGGATGATAAGAAAATAAGTTTAATTCAAGAGCAACTTCAACGCAGCCAACAACAGGTTGCTCAAATCAAAACCTCTCATCAACTTAAAACTTTAGCAGATTATGAAGCCAAGCTTAATCAAAAAAATTCCTTAACTATTCAATGGCAAAAATTAGCCACCTTAGTAACTGAAAAATTAGGTACTGCTCCAGAGAATCAAGATGATTTAGACTTTTGGCAAGAAAAAATTGCCCAAGCTCAAACTTTAACAGAAGCAGATCAAACCATCCAATACAGCCCAACCCTCGTTACTCAATTAATCAGCGCCAAAGATCAAGCTGAAATAAAATTAGAACAACTTAAACAAAGCTTGTCATTTATTAAAACCGAACTCAGGGATTTAGAAAAAGAATTAAACCAGGTCTTAAAAGATCGGTCAGAACCAATTCTCTGCGAAAATATGAATGATTTAAAACAAGCAGTCACTGAGCTAAAAGCCTTAATTGAGTTTCATTTTAATAAGCGTCAGCAAACCTTAGACATTATTAAAATTTTGGATACCATTGCCGAACAGGAAAAAGAAAAAGTGGGCGAGTTATTTGGACCAAAAAGTGCCATTAGTCAACATTTTAACAAGATCACTAATGGACGCTATGATTTAGTTACTTTTGACCAAACTACCAGTCAAATTCAGGTTAGACTCACTCTAGAAAAAACCATACTGACCGCAGATAAATTATCAGCCGGCACTTATGATCAACTTTATCTTGCTATTCGTTTGGGATTAGGAAAACAACTCTTAAATCAACAGACTGGCTTTTTCATTTTAGATGATCCTTTTTTGAAATCAGATCAAAAAAGACTAGAGGACCAACTACAAATGTTGTTAGAGTTGGCCAAACAAGGCTGGCAAATTATTTATTTTTCAGCTAAAAATGAGGTCAAAGATTATGTGCAAGATCTGGCTGATAATGTGATCACTGTTAAAAATTAGTCTGAAATAAATTTGAACAGTATAATCATAAAAAAATTCTTGTGCTATAATTGCCAATCTATTTATAGATCAAAATCAGTCATGATCAAATATTAAATATTTTAAAAATATGCCTAATACCAAGCAACCATCAGCCAATTCAACACCAGCTCATAATAAAACTCAACAGGATGCTCACCAGCAGCAACCTGATGTCAGGGAGTCAGTAGCTGAGAACGATTCTTTTGTGATTAAATTTAGCTGGGATAAGGTTCAGCCTATCTATCAAGCTAAACTAAAAAAGATGGCTCAAAATCTTAAGCTCAAAGGGTTTCGTAAAGGTAAAACTCCACTTAATCTTGCAGAAAAAGAACTTAATCAAGAACAAATCGTCAATTCTGTTTTAAAAGAGTTGCTCCCACAAGCTTATCAAGCAGGCTTGAAAAAAGGCAAATTTCTTCCTATTTCTGATCCTGAATTTCAAGCAATAAGTTTAAACAAAGATAATGATTGGGAAATTAAAGCAGTCTTTGCTCAAAAACCAAAAATAAATCTGACTGGTTATGCTCAAGTTGTTAAAAAGGCTAAAGCTAAAGCTAAAAAAGAAATAGCAAAATATAACCAGCAAGCACAGGCACAAAAAGATGCTAAAAAAACAGATACAAGTAAAACTAAAAAAAACAATTCAGTTGATAAAAAAGCTCAAGCCCCAACTCAACCACTTAGCCAACAGCAACAAGATGATACGCTGATGCAAGCAATTTTTGCAGAGCTCGTACAAACCCAAAAACCTAAAGTTCCTGAATTACTGATTAAGCAGAACACTCAACAAGAAATTCAAAACTTAACTCAACGTCTTAAAGAACTCAATATTACTGTAGAAGATTTTTTAAAAGCAAGAAATTTAACGCAAGATCAACTCACCATGCAAATGGCATATTCAAGTTTAAATCAACTGCAAGTTGAGTTTTTACTTAACGCCATTGCTGAACAAGAAAAAATTACTGTCACTGCTCAAGAAGTAACAGAAAAATTACAAAAAATTGAGGATGAAGCTACTCGCGCTAAAATGAAACAGGATGCTAACTATCAAATCTATTTAAAAGCTACCATTGTTAAACAAAAAGTTATTAAATATTTGCTAGACCTATAACACTAGTATCATCTCATTATTGCTAAAAGTAGCTTTTGTTATTCTTAATCACATTAATATATCAAATAACTATACTTATATAACAAAGACCTGCTAAAATTTTTGTTAAAGATTTAATTCATTCTTATTGACGATATGGGTATTGCAACCTATAATATGTCTTTTAAAATACAAAAATGAATTCCTTTACCAGCGGTCAAAACTCTAGTCAAAAACATTCTCCATCAACTCAGCAAAATCCATTTGCTCGGGCTCTAGCTGAAGTAGAAAAAAAAGGGCAAACAGAAAATAGCCTGACCAATGATCAAAATAAAAATCAGTTAACTTCAAATAACAGCGGTTCACTGTTTAATGCCGACCAATATTCACCATTTGGAGAACAAACATTTAATCCACTCAACTTTACTAACTCTAGTGAGTTTAAAGCCAGACAAGAAAAAGAACTGAAAAGAAAACAGTTGCGAGAAAGATTGCAACGCATGGTTAATCCTGTTGAACAAGCTGATGTTTTTGATGCTAGAGAAGAGCAGACCAAAAAAAAAATTAATGAAATTCGCATCGAGCTAAAAGGATTGGCTGCCGACATTGCTGCTTTTTATAAAGAAGTTGATATTTCTTTAACTCAAGAAGTAAGCTCGCCTGGAATTAGCGGAGCTTATCACGATAATTTCTTTGCTAAATTAAAAGAGTTTATTATTATGTTAAGACAAAAGGTAAGTAGTGCTCGCACTTGGGCTAGACAAGCACAAGCTAAAAACAGAAAAAAAGTTAACAGATTTGGCTTAGATTTTAACAACAATGAAGCTAAAGCTGTTCACGATGTCTTTCATCATGAAAGAAGTAGCTCCTATGGCGCTTAATTTATTTTGGTAATAGGCTGATTTTTTGCCTTTTCAAATTTTAGCTTTTGACTTTATAATATAAATATCGGGCAGTTAGCTCAGCTGGTTAGAGCATTACGTTGACATCGTAAAGGTCACTGGTTCGAGTCCAGTACTGCCCACCAATACGTTAAAGTAATTTTTCATTCCTGGAGACGTTAAAGTAATTTTTCATACCTGCCTAGCTTCGCGTCGGACGGTATTTCAAAATCACTTTAACTCATTTTGACAATATTTTTCACACCCACCAAGTTTTTAGTTGCACCGTATTTCAAAATTACTTTAACTCTATAATAAGATCGCAATTTCTCTGCTTTTCATTTATCTCCCAATTCACCACTTGCCACACATTAAAACTCTGTGTTAGCATAATTTTTACCAACAAATTGTTTGATGAAGTCGGGTGCAACTCCCTCACTGTCGCGCAACGGTATAGTCCGATCTCAAACAATAGTCCTTCACCGGACTAGTTTAGGCTCGCGCTTAGCCATCAATTTTTTTTGATAACTTGGCGCAGCCCAAGTTTTTTTAACCTAAGCCAGCAGTTATCAATCATTAAGAAAACAAAAATGTTTGCAAAAATCATTAAACGCCAAGGACAAATAGTCAAGTTTGATCAAAAAAAGATTTTAACCGCTATTGCTAAAGCAGGGCAGGCCACACAAGAATTTGATCAACAAGAAGCAGAGATATTAACTCAAAAAGTTGTTAACAAACTGGCTAAAAATATCAAAGAAGAAACACCTCACGTTGAACAAATCCAGGACATTGTTGAAGATGTTTTACTTAACTCCCGCTATAAAAAAACAGCTAAGGCTTATGTTTTATATCGCAATCAGCATCAGCAGCTCAGAGCGATTGTCGATGGCATCAATAATGGTTTAGTTGATAGCTATTTAAACAAAACTGATTGGCAAGTTAAAGAAAACAGTAACATGACTTATTCTTTGCAGGGTTTAAATAATTATATTGCCAGTGAAATCAGTAAAAAATATTGGCTTAATAAAATTTATCCTCAAGAAATTCGCGAAGCTCATCTTAAGGGTGAGTTTCACATTCATGATTTAAACAGCTTGTCAGTCTATTGTGTGGGCTGGGATTTATTAGATTTATTAACTGAGGGTTTTACTGGAGTGGAAGGAAAAATTTCTAGCAAGCCACCTAAACATTTTAGATCGGCTCTCGGACAAGTGGTAAACTTTTTTTACACTCTGCAAGGAGAAGCAGCTGGCGCTCAAGCATTTAGTAACTTTGATACTCTCTTGGCTCCTTTTATTCGTTATGACAAACTATCTTATAAAAACGTTAAACAGGCCTTACAAGAATTTTTATTCAACGTTAATGTACCTACTAGAGTTGGTTTTCAAACTCCATTTACTAACGTCACCCTCGACCTCACTATTCCTAGTCATTATGCCAAACAACCAGTCATTATTGGTGGCCAACCTCAAACTGAAACTTATCAAGAGTTTCAAAAAGAACTGAGTATGTTTAATAAAGCCTTTTTAGAAGTCATGGCCGAAGGTGATGCCAAGGGCAGAGTGTTTACTTTTCCTATTCCGACTTATAACATTACTAAAAAATTTGACTGGGACAGCGAAGAGGCGCAACTGCTTTGGCAAGTAACTGGCAAATATGGCTTGCCTTATTTTTCTAACTTTATTAATTCTGATATGGATCCGGAAGATGCGCGCTCAATGTGTTGTCGCTTACGCATTGATAATCGACAGCTGAATAAAAATCTTAAAAAAAGAGGGGGTGGTTTATTTGGTGCCAATCCTTTGACTGGTTCAATCGGCGTAGTCACTATCAATCTGCCTAGAATTGGGTTTAGCACTAAAAATAAAAAAGAGTTTTTTCAACAGCTGACCAAACTAATGCTTTTGGCCAAAGAAAGTTTAGAAACTAAAAGGAAAATCTTAGAAACCTTTACTGATAAAAATCTGTATCCCTACACCAAATATTATCTGAGAAATATTAAAAAAAGAGATGGTAAATACTGGGGCAATCATTTTTCAACTATTGGTATCATCGGCATGAACGAGGCGATTCGCAATTTATTTAATACTGATATTGCTAGCGCTAAAGGTCAAAAATTTGCTTATGAAGTACTAGAGTTTATGAGAGAGACATTGGCTAAATTTCAACAAGAAACAGGGCAAAATTATAATTTAGAAGCTACTCCGGCTGAAGGTACATCCTATAGATTGGCCCTACTAGATCAAAAACTTAATGATCAAGCCATCTTTGCCAATGGTCAAGGTAAAAAGGTAAAACATCCTTTTTATACTAACTCTAGTCATCTGCCGGTTAACTTGACTGATGATATTTTTGAGGCTTTAGACCTACAAGATCAGCTTCAAACTCAATACACCGGTGGTACTGTCGTGCACTTATTTTTAGGGGAGAGAGTCCAAGACGCAACTGCTGTTAAAAGTCTAGTGAAAAAAATCTGTACCAATTACGAACTACCTTACTTTACATTATCTCCAACTTTTAGTGTTTGTCCAGAACATGGCTACTTAACTGGTGAAGTCGCGGTTTGCGAAAAGTGTCACAGCACCTGTGAGGTCTATTCTAGAATAGTAGGCTATTTACGACCAATTAAGCAGTGGAATGATGGTAAACGAGCCGAGTTTGACTTGCGTAAAGTTTATCAATCTCCTCAAAAAAAATGTTAATTGGTGGCTGGCAAAAATTTTCTCTTAATGAATATCCAGGAAAAACTAGCGCGATTCTTTTTACTCAAGGTTGTAATTTTCGCTGTCGCTATTGTCATAATCCGGATTTAGTTTTGACGCCCCAGTTTACTCAGCTGATTGCTATTGATGAAATTTTTTCATTCCTACAATCAAGACAAGGTAAACTTGATGCTGTGAGTATTACCGGTGGCGAGCCAACTCTGCAGCAAGATTTAATTCCCTTTATCAGAAAAATCAAAAAGATGAAGTTTTTAGTTAAATTAGACAGTAATGGCACTAATCCTGACATGTTAGCTAAAATCATCAAGTTAAACTGCGTAGACTATTTAGCTATGGATATCAAAGCACCTCTAGAAAAATATCAAAAAATTACCAGCACGGTTGTCGATAGTGCCCAACTACAAAAAAGCATTAATTTAATCATTAATTCTGGCATTGAGCATGAATTTCGTACCACTATTGTTAAATCCCTAACCAGTCAAGCTGATTTAATTACAATCAGCCAAACTATTCAGGGTGCCCAACATTATTATTTGCAAAGATTTATTGCTTCTAAGTTAATTGATCCCTCTCTTCAAAATGAAACTTCTTATTCTCTGGCAGAACTAGAAAAACTGGCTGTAAAATTGTCAGCTTTTGTTCAGCATTGTGAGGTAAGATGAGAAACATACTTTGCTCATACAACTGACTCACAAATTTATATTGGCATAAATTATAATTGAATGTTATAATTGCAACTCAATAAATTAACAATATTAACAAATAATCTAAATAGTGAGCACCAATAGCTACAACAGTAATAACAGAATAACTTTTAATGAAAGAATTAGGTTTCCTGAAGTCAGAGTATTGAGTGAACTAGGTGAGTCTTTAGGAGTGATGTCAAGCAATCAGGCTTTGGCTCGAGCTCAAGAAGAAACCAAAGATTTAGTGCTAGTCACAGAGCAGGCTCAACCGCCGGTAGTTAAAATTATTAAATTATCAAAATACAAATATCAATTACAAAGAAAACAGGCTAAGGCTCGTAAAAAAAATAGAACTCAAGATTTAAAAGAGTTACGCTTATCAATGTTTATTGGCGCAGGAGATTTGCTCGCCAGAAAAAAAAGAATTAAAGAATTTTTAAAAGACGGAGATAAAGTTAGACTCAGCCTTCAATTTAAAGGCAGAGAGATTGCTAAAAAAGAGTTTGCCTACGAGTTATTTGCAAGTGTGATTAATGAAATAGTAGAGGAAAAACTGGGTACAGTAGAAATTCAACCTAAAATTATTGGTCGAAAAATGATGGCCCAACTTACTCCCGCCTAATTTCAACATTACTTGCTAGCTAATTTTTAAAACGTTACTAGATTAACATTAACTCTATATTTAAACTATGAAAAAAAACAAACTCAAAACCAGAAAATCAGCCAGCAAACGTTTTAAAATTACTGGTACAGGTAAAGTTTTACGCAGAGCACAAAACTCTGGTCACCTCAGACGTCATAAAAGCAAAAGAGCAATTAGAAATTATCATAAATACGTAGAAATTACTGGTAAAACAGCTACTAAAATTAAACAAATGATTGGCATCGCTTAATTAATTTAAATTAATTCTTATAAGGAAATTATTATGGCAAGATCAAAAACAAGCACCGTTCGCAGACAAAAACATAAAAAAGTATTAAATTTAACTAAAGGCTTTCGCGGAGCCAACAATCGTTTATATAAACGAGCTCACGAAGCTTTGCTACACTCAGGACAATATGCCTACAATGGTCGTAGACTCCGTAAAAGAGATATGAGAAAGTTGTGGATCATGCGTATTAATGCTGGTCTGCAAACAGTAGGCAATAGCATTAAATATTCACGTTTTATTAAAGCTTTAAAAGATAGCAAAATAGCTGTGAATCGTAAAATGATGGCTGAGCTAGTGGTAAGTGACATTGAGGCTTTTAAGGAAATCGTGGCTAAGGCGGGGTTGAAATAATTTAAAACTTTATTTCTGATTCAACATTCCGCAGCTTTGCTGCTAATAGATAAATCAGAATGGGGTTCTAAGGGGATTCCCCTTAGTGGAGCCCCGCTTAGCGGGGCGACAGAGGAGCAGGCTTTGATCTTGCACAGCAAGACAAAACGCTCCAGGAGTGTAACTCCTTAGAAATGAGCGAAAGCGAAATTTTAAAAATATACCCGCCCTCACCGGCGGGTTTTTTTGATACACTAGCAAAAGATCACCAATTAACTCGTGCTTATTTTATTCAAGCTAATGATAAAATAGAATTATTCTGTTATGACAAAAAATAATTCCCCAATTAACACCTTAACCGCCACCTTATTGTCAGATGAAACTCAATGTTCTGCCAAATTAAAAAAATTTATTAACGAAGCTGATCAAATTAAACAGCAGCTAAGACAAGAAGCGCTCAATCAAGAAGAGTTAAAACTAAAATATTTAGGAAAAAATGGTTTATTTAACCAACTGTCAAAACAAATGAGTAAAATTTCTCTAGCAGAAAAAAGGGTGGCTGGACAGCTGCTCAATCACCTCAAACAAGATTTAACTGATTATATTGAAACTTTATCTTATCAAGAAGAAAAACCGCTTGCAGCTCAAGAAATAATTGATTTAACTCTGCCTGGTATTAAACCAAAAGTGGGTCACATGCATCCTATTTCTCAGGCTATTGCTGAAATAACTCAAATTTTTGAAAAAATCGGTTTTACTCGGGTTAGATACCCAGAAGTTGATTGGGACTGGTATGCTTTTGAAAGCCTAAACATGCCTAAAAACCACCCGGCTCGCGATGAATGGGAAACCTTTTTTGTCGATCAGCCAGCCCATACAGAAAAAGGCAAAGTTGTCCTAACTCCACACACTTCCAATGGGCAAGTGAGAGAAATGGAGCGGCTTAAAACTCCACCCATGAGAATGATTAATATTGCTCGTTGTTATCGTCGTCAACAAGATGTCACTCACACGCAAATGTTTCATCAATTTGAAGGCATGGTCATTGATAAAAATATTAATATTCAGCATCTCAAAGGCACTATTGATCACTTTGCTAAAGAATTTTATGGGGAGAATGCTAAAAGTAGAATTCGTCCTTTTCATTTTAAGTTTACCGAACCTTCATTTGAAGTCGATTTTAGTTGTAGCATTTGTCAAGGCACTGGTTATCTGACCGATCCCAAAACCAAGAAAAAACATAAATGTAGTTTTTGTAAATCAGGTTGGCACGAAGTGGGTGGAGCAGGCATGATTCATCCTAATGTTCTTAAAGCCGGTGGCATTGATTCTGACGAATATACTGGTTTTGCCTTTGGCTGGGGAATTGAGCGCACTTATACACTTAGAAAAGGCTTAAACATTGATGATATTAGATTACTGTACAGCGCCGACTTAAACTTTCTAGAGCAATTTTAATACCAATAAAATACTTAAAAAAATGAATATTCTTATCCCGCACCATTGGCTACTTGATCACTTAAAAACTAAAGCAAATCCTCAACAACTTCAGGAATATCTGTCTTTATCCGGACCAAGTGTAGAAAATATTGAAGAGGTGGAAGGCGATAAAGTTTATGATATTGAGATCACCACCAACAGAGTTGATGCTATGAGTGTGCGTGGGATTGCCAGAGAAGCAGCTGTGATTTTAACTCGCTATAAACTCAACTCACAACTAAAACCCCTTGATCTTAAAACAAATAATAAATTGCAGACTGCGGCTTTGCCTTTACCAACAATTAATAATAATCAAGGACTGTGCCAGCGCATTATGTGTGTGGTCATTGCTAATGTTAAACAAAAAACCAGTCCTAGATGGCTGGGCAAAAGACTCAGACAGGCTGGCTTTCAAGAACATAAAAATTTGATTGATATTACCAACTATATTACCCATGATCTTGGGCATCCTTGTCATGTGTTTGATTACGATAAAATCATGAGTTTGGGTGGGGTAATTAATGTGGGCGTAGCACAAAAAGGTAAACCTTTTGTCACTCTTGATGGTATTGAAAGAGAAACCATGGGTGGAGAAATAGTTTTTACCAATGAAGTGGGCACGATTATTGATCTACCAGCCATTATCGGTACTGCTAATAGTTGTGTGGGCAAAAATACTAAAAATATTTTATTCTGGATGGAAGATCTGGATGCCCAAAAAGTCAGACAAGCCTCAATTAATCATGCCATTCGCACTACGGCTGCCCAGCTGAACGAAAAAGGCGTTGATCCAACTTTAGCTAAAGAAGAATTACTAAAAGGGATTGAGCTTTACCAAAAAATAGCTGGTGGCAAAGTAGCAAGTAAAATTTACGATGATTATGCTGAGCCTCGCAAGGTACCTGCTTTTAAAGTTAAAGGTGAAACCATTAACAAATATCTGGGTCTGGAACTTGATAAAAAACAAGTGCAACAAATCCTAGTAGATCTTGGCTGTGAAGTGGACTTGATCAATAACAGTGCCACAGAAACTCTCGGCCAGCTTACTCTAGAAATTAATCCGCCTACCTTTCGCCCTGATTTAAAAATTCCTGCTGATGCTATTGAAGAAATAGCTCGCATTTACGGTTATCAAAATTTACCCAGCACGCTTATGGCTGGTAGCTTACCTGTTAGTGCGCCTAAAGATGTTAACTTTTCCTTAGAACACAAAATTAAACAGTTTTTAAGCAATATTGGTTGGCAAGAAATTTATAGCATTTCTTTAATCAGTCAAAGTTTGGCAGAGCAGAGTGGCTTTACTTTAGATGAGCATTTACAACTACTCAATCCCTTAACCACTGATAATCAGTATCTGCGTCGTAGCTTAATTCCTTCACTAGAAGAAGCCATGGCCGCCAATCCACAGGCTGAGCAACTCTCGGTGTTTGAGTTAGCTACAGTTTATGAACCCAAAACAGGAGAGTTACCTGATCAAACTCTTAAATTGGGCTTGGTTTCCACCAAACCTTATCAGCAGTTTAGAGGTGATATTCTGGCTTTATTGGATCAATTTTATCTTGGCGTCATCACAGTCAATGAAAAAAATACTCAAAAAAACAAAGATGCTGGAACACCCACTGAGTTTATTAAACAAAAAGCTGTCATTAATATTCTTGATCCTGAAAATCCTAAACAAAAAGAGGTTAAATTAGGAGAAATATTGATTCTCAATAATGGCCACTTAGCAGCCCAACTAGATTATCCTTCGATCTTGAAACTGGCTAAAAAATATCCAAACTATCAGCCTAGAATGAAAACTTCACCCATCATTGAAGATTTAACCTTCACTCTTAGTCCTGAAACAAAAATAGGCAATGTTCTGCAGGCTATGAAGGATCTAGATCCACTCATTATTGATACTAAACTGACTGATGTTTATCAACACAATTTTACTTTTGAGATTCATTATCAAGATCCAAGCAAAAATTTAACTAGTGAAGAGTTACAACCAGTGCGCAAAAAACTAGTGACCCATATTGAAACTCAATTTCAAGCCAATTTAGTAGGACAAGTATAAGCTTCAAAATTTTTATTCTGATTAAACATCTCGCAGCCCCGCTAAGCGGGATAATAAATCAATTTAATCAGAATGGGGTTCTAAGGGGACTCCCCTTAGTGGAGCTTACATTACAA
>Ga0172380_10006997_pt1 | contig 12875 bp, 13 predicted proteins | sample Leawe162metaG_FD_119747 | JGI IMG/M metagenome (GOLD analysis project Ga0172380, IMG submission 119747) | Leachate microbial communities from a municipal landfill in Southern Ontario, Canada - Leachate well 162 metaG | ecosystem: Engineered > Solid waste > Landfill > Unclassified | place...
ACTTAACATTGCATCGCCTGAATATCTAGCAATACCAATATGCCAAACTCCCGTAAGCAATAATAAAACGCAAAATATTACTGAATACTGTTTTAATAATTGTCGTTTCCAAATTAAATTTATAATCCATGCCGAGCCAACAATTCCTATAGCGATAAATCCTGTAGCATAATGAGCAAACACAGTTAAGACCGCAAAGATTAAAGCCCATACAATTTTCTTTTCAAGTAAAGCCCAAATCATTCCAGCCATAAAAGCTATCCCTACTCCGACACGCCCTATATCTGGAAAATAAATAAAATAAGCAGAGCATAATACTACTAATGAGGAAAGTACCGCACACTTGATATTCACATAACGCCTTGCAATTAAATAAGTGAATGATGGCATCAACGGATAAAATAAAGCGGGTATTAACCTAAAAACAAACATCTGGTCTAACCCTGTTATTCTTTGTACCATCGCAGGAAGCCAAGTAGTAATAACACAGGAATTTACACTACTCAATCTAAATTTCCAACCCTCTGTAATATTATCTAGGTAAGTGTAATATTCCCATACTCCATCATTTACGGGATTATGCGAAATCCCATAATAAAGTACAATAGCAAAAGCTATTGCATAAATTGAAAGGAACACTATTAAATCATATTTCTTCATTTTACTAAATAGCATCTGCCATCTCTTATATCATTAATCATCTTAGGTTTTTCTTTTAATTTTTCTATATATTCATCTACTGCTAATTTACAGCCCTGTAAATGATAATCGTCTATGATAATAAATCCGCCTTTTACCACGTTATCATAAAGATTTTCTAAGCAAGTTTTTGTGCTTTCATACCAATCACCGTCTAATCTTAAAACTACAATATCACCTACTTTATTCTTACATTGAGGTAAAGTATCTTTAAACCATCCTTTAATCATAAATACATTTCTTCTCGATAATTCCAAGTGATGAAATAGCCAATGGTCTACTTCTTGAAATGTCCCCAAGCAATATCCTTGTGCTAAATCACTTGCAGTTCTATTCTGATGTCTTATGGGTTTTTGAATACCGTCTTTATCTGATTGAAGAGGCAAACCCTCATAAGAATCAAACATCCACATTTTACGGTTTTTGCCTTCATTTTTTGCTATCATCGCCATTACTGCGGAAGTTCCGCCTCTTGCCACACCACATTCCACAAAACATCCATCTAACTCTAAGGCTTTATAAGCAATATTATAAGTAAGTTCTACACCTTTCTTAGAAACCATTGTATGATTTAATACTTTTTGCACAATTTCTATTCTTATTACTTCATTTTTCTGGATTGATAAGATAAAGTAAAGATAATAAGGAACTGAGGAAACTCGTTCCTTAGTTCTCTGGTAAACATCATAGAGATTACAAGCATTATTATATAAATTATCAAATGTTTTTTGAGGCAAAATTTCTCGCAATAATTTCTGCGTCTTAGCGAATGGCATCTTTAATCCTCTTTACTACTTCATCTGATGTTAAACCGTAACATTTCAATAAATTGTCTCTATTCATTACTTGTGTACAAAAGACATCAGGAATTCCCATTCTTATAAATTTAACTTTTAAAGAGTTATCTGCTATAACTTCGGCAACCGCACTACCCAAACCGCCTATAAGATTATGTTCTTCAATGGTTAATATGATATTAGAAATCTTAGACTCATTTATTATTGCTTCACTATCTATGGGTTTAATCGTGTGCATATTTATTAATGTGGGATAAATATTACATCTATTTAGTTTATCTACTGCTTCTAAAGCCACATTCAGCATACTACCTGTTGTGATAATCGTTGCGTCAAGCCCACTAACTATTGTGCTTGCCTTACCTATTTTAAATTCACGATTATCATATGTAGTTTTACCGTCATAATATCCCAATCTCATATAACATGGAGATTCGGATTTATACATGGCTCTTACCGCACCTTCCGCTTCGCGTATATCACTAGGACAGATTACGGTCATATTGGGCAAACTTCTCATTATTGATACATCCTCTGTAGTATGATGCGAACTTCCTAAAGCCCCATAATTTAATCCTACTCCGCCTGCTACTATATGAACTCTTACATTGTGATAACATATATCATTTCTAATCTGTTCGAGACATCTTAATGTGGGGAAATTCGCAATAGAGTAGCAGAATACAATTTTACCTGATAAGGCTAAGCCAGTAGCAATGCCTATCATATTCTGTTCTGCTACACCGACATTAATAAACTTATCGGGATATTTCTCTGAGAAAGGTTCTACCATACCAAATCCCATATCGGCTGTGAGCAAATAGATATTAGAATCTTTTTCCGCTAATTCAGTTAAGGTTTTAATAAAGGTTTTCCGCATTTCTCATTCTCTTTAGATATTTGCCATTCTTTATAAAGTTCAGGATAACACTTTTCAAATATTACACAGTTATTAAATACGCAAAATCCTATACCGTGAATACAAAATGCTGCCATACGTTCGAAATATTTATCTTTGGGTTTCATCTTAATTCTCCCAATGCTTGTTTTAGTTCCTCATTATTCAAATATCTATGATGAGACTCAACTGTATTTTCTAGTATTATTACACCTTTACCTTTTATGGTATTAGTTATTATACAAATCGGTGAATCTATTTCAAATTTCTCAAAAGCATTTTCTAAATCCCGATAACTATGCCCATCTATATTCAATACAAACCATCCGAAGGCTCGCCATTTCTCTGATAATGGTTTTAAGTTAATAATATCTTGCGTTCTGCCAGTACATTGAAACCCATTATAATCAACGATAACAGTAAGATTACTTAATTTATGTTGTGAGGCAAACATGACTGCTTCCCATGTTGAGCCTTCATTTAAATCACCATCACTCAATAGAACATAGACTTTATTTTTTGTGGTTAACGCCATTCCGCATCCTATTGATAACCCATGACCTAAAGAACCTGTTGAAGCCTCGACACCTTTTATAAAATGTGAAACATGACCACTTAATTTACCATTATAAAATCCTTCTAAATCACTTAAAGGAAAATAGCCACATTCTGCGAGAGTAGCATATAAAGCGGCACTTGCATGACCTTTACTCATAATAAACTTATCTTCTTTTTGTAATACTCCACCATACAATACTGCTAAAATATCCGCACACGACAAACATGAACCCACATGAGAGCTTTTTGCGTCATGCGTCATTCTAACTACGTGTTGTCTTATTTTAAGGGCTAATTCGTTATAATTTGTAGACATCTTTTGCCCACTTGATAGTTTTTTCTAATCCTTCTTCTAGTTCTATCTTGGGAGAATACCCCAGTATCTCTTTTGCTTTTGTAATATCAGGCATACGGATATTAACATCTGCGAAATCTATACCCTTAAACACTATTTTAGACTTTGAGTTGCACATTTTTATTATGAGTTTGGCTAATCTATACATTGTTATAGTATTTAAGGGATTTCCGATATTAAAAGATTCGCCCAATACCTTATCGTTTTCTAAATCGTTTTCTAATATCTTGAATATCGCATCGCAGAAATCATCAATATAACACCACGCCCGAATTTGATTACCATTACCATAGACCTCTAAATCCTCATTCTTTAAGGCTCTGTATATAAAGCGTAAAATTGCATAATCCCCAACTCTGCCACCACCAAATATATTGAAAGGTCGTACTATAACTACGGGTAATCCTTTTCTGTAATAGTCTAAGGTAATATATTCTGCGGCTAATTTGCTTATATTGTAAGACCACCTTGGATTTTCTATTGAAGGAATACTGGAACTATTATCTTCCAACACATTTATCGCATTAGAGCCATAGACTTCGCTTGTTGAGAATATTAATATCTTCTCGCATTTATCTATAGATTCTAAGATATTACGAGTTCCTGAATAATTCACCTCAAGGGTTTGTGCTACATTCTCTATTACTTTCTGTACTCCAAGAAATCCTGCGGCATGAATAATAATATCGTAATTTTGTACGACCTCTTTTAATTTATCTTTATCAAGTATATCTACAAGTATGGTTTCTATCCTTTTATCATCCTTAAAGCATGAATAAGCAAACGCATTATCCACAAAATCTTTATCAAGTAGAGCAACATTATTATAGGGAATTAGTTGTTTGGCTAATGCTACCCCTATAAAACCACCACCACCTGTTATAAGTATCCGTTTATTCTTTATCATAGTGTTATATATTTGAAACCGAGTTTTTCTGCTTCTTCTCTATTAAATCCGCATCGAACATCTATCAATAAAGGATTATCTCTTGTTATAGCCTTAAATTCTTCTAATCCTATCTCTTTAAATACATCATGGACTACTGCGAATATTATGCAATCTATATCTTTGAGTTCCGATAATCTTCTAACCGACTTTATATCGAAACTTTTCTCAATTTTCTCTAATAGTGGGTCAAAGGTAAATAAATTATATTCTTTTAATGCCTCAATTAAATGTTTAGACGGTGATTCTCTAATATCAGGTACATTTTCTTTATATGTTAAACCCGCAATAAGAATATTCGCTTGCTTCTTTATGTTTTCCTTGGCTAATTTCGCCACATAATAAGGCATCCCATTATTTATCATCCGAGCAGTATATATTAATTTAGGATTAAAGCCTAGTTGTTCTGACTTGTAAGTTAGATAATAAGGGTCTACAGGGATACAATGACCGCCTATCATACCAGGAAATATTTTGTAGAAGTTCCATTTAGTTGCTGAGGCTTCGATTACATCCCTGATACTTATATTCATTCTCTTAAAGATAAAAGACAACTCGTTCATTAAGGCTATATTCAAATCTCTCTGCACATTCTCAATGACTTTTGAGGCTTCTGCTACTTTTATGCTTGTGGCTTTGAAAGTATTTAGAGTGATATGGTCGTAAAGTTCCGCCACTAAATCAGTAGTTTCTTTATCCATTCCGCCAACTACTTTTGTTACCTTATCTATAGAGTGTAAATCATCCCCAGGATTTATTCTTTCAGGTGAAAAGGCGATTTTAAAATCCTTACCCACCTTATAACCCGATTCCTTTTCTAATATGGGCAACATTATTTCTTCAGAAACTCCAGGGTAAACTGTCGATTCAAGGATTACTGTGCAACCCTTCTTCATATATTTACCTACAGTTTTAGAAACGGATTCTACAGGGGATAAATCAGGTGTTTTATCTTCATTTATTGGAGTAGGCACGGCAATGATTATAAAATCGGCTTTTGGTATGCAAAAATCGGGATACTGAGTAATTACTAATCGTTTCTCTTTATTACTAATATTCAATTTACAAACTTTATCAGCATCTATATCGTAACCATTTACCGAAAAATGTTTAGCAAAAGCTACTGCTTCAGGGTATCCCACATATCCCATACCCACAACACAAATAATAGGGTTTTTAATCATTTAAACAGACTCCTTTAAAAGTTCAACTCTCATTTAAATCCCCTCGTCTATAGCCTTACTAATATCCGATTGACACTCCCTTCCAAATAAATTCAAAAGAGATTCTCAGACTACGCTCTCAGTATTCTGACACGTTAGCGTCTGACGGCTCTGCCCAAGCCTCTTTATATTTATAGCTGCGTTTTCATCTCTATCATGGATTGTGCCACACTCTAAACAAGCCCACTCTCTATCAGATAGTTTTAAAAATGTGTTGATTTTCCCACAATTAGAACACATCTTACTTGTATTATGTGGGTTTACTTCAATAACTTGCCTTCCAGCTTCTTCCGCTTTGAATTTAAGTATCTCTATAAAATTCCCCCACGCACAATCTTTTATATCCCTTGCAAGTTTATGGTTCTTAACTAATCCACTAATATTAAGATTTTCTATTGATATAACTCCATAATTCTCCACATATTGATTTGCTAGTTTATAATGAAAATCTTTACGCTGATTGGTTATTTTTTCATAGCATTTTGAAAGTTGTAATTTAGTTTCTTTACGTCTATTAGAATTACGCTTATTCCTTACCAATGCACGCTGTCTTACCCTTAATTCCCTCAAAGTATGTTTAAGAAATTTTGGATTTTCAACTTTATCACCTTCTGAATCAGTTAGAAAAGACCTTATTCCTACATCAATTCCAATTATTTTATCGGATTGCGTAAGTCTTTTTTCAGATATATTGTCACATGAAAAGCAAGCGTACCAATGGTTAGTTTTAGATTTACAAATTGTTATAGTCTTTATATCACCTTGAATCTCACGAGATAATTTTAACTTGAACTTACCTAGATGACGTATAGAAATATATTTACCATCTAACTTCCAACCAGTATTTTTAAGCGTAAAAGAATCATATCTATTCTTACCTTTAAATCTAGGGAATCCACCTTTGCCTTCATGATTCACTCTACGTTTGAAGAACTTTTTGTAGGCTAATTCTAAACGCTCTAATACTTCTTGCAATGTTTGTGCATTAACGTATTTATATTCAAGATTAGTCTGTTTAATAAGTGGTAATTCTGCGGATTGCGCATATTCAAATAAGGTAATTCTTTGTCTTTTCCATGCGTCTATTCTTTGTTCCAACGCACAGTTATAAAGATTACGACAAAGTTCTAGCCAATTTTCAGTCTTTGCAAGTATCTCTTTATTTGCATAAATTCTATATTTGAATGTTCTATACATCTAACAATTCCTTTGCATATAATTTCAATCCTTCTGCCAAAACCATTGGTGAATACCCTAATTCTATTTTTGCTTTACTTATGTCAGAATAAAATCTAAAGGGTCTAGTTGATTCCACTTCTGCAAATACTATCTCCGACTTTGAGTTAAATATTTTAATAATATTCTGAGCTAATTCTAATATGGTAATTTCTTGTCCACTACCGATGTTATATAAATCTGACTTATCTTTTCTCCATGCGAGTAAATTACCATTGATTACATCGTCTATATATACAAAATCACTACTCTGGCTACCATCGCCATATATAGTTAAAGGTAAATTATTACGTGCGAAATCCACAAATCGAGCAACGACAAGCGGTTGCCTGCAACCTTTACCATAAACACTTGCATAACGCAAGATTGTTATAATCATATTATTTGAGAATCTTTTACAGGCTGATTCCCCTTGCAGTTTAGAAACTCCATAAGAGTTAGTATTCCCTACTGGATGTTCTTCGGTAACAGGCAAGAACACTGTTGGTTCGGAATAAACACTCATACTAGAGGCATAAATAAAATTACTCACATTGTATTCATCAGATTCCGTCAATAAGGTACATGTTCCTTTAACATTAACTCCCATATAATCCAATCCCGAAGCATTTGGTATATGGGCGGCAAGATGGAATACCGTATCTATTTCATTGTTCAAGAATATACTTCTCACAAATTTCTCATCAATAATATCACCATTGACTACCTTGAAATTCTTATTCTGTAATAATGTTTCTGTCATAGGATTAATGCGATTATGAGTTATACCCAAAACCTGATAACCCTCTTTTACTAATCTATTACATAGATGCGAACCTACGAATCCCGATGCTCCAGTGACTAATATCATCTTAAAATAACTCCAACCAAGCATATTCCATAACATGCGACAACATAGCAAAAGAGACACCCGCCAATAAAGCACACGTACTTATGTAAGAATCGCCCATTAAGTTTTGGGCGTTTATACGCAATAACATGGTCAATGTCAATGAATAACCCAATGAACCCCAAAATGCAGACCAAATAAAGTGGCACATTGGATATGCTGTAACTTGCCAAATTTTGAAACCACATATCACCTTAACTTGCTCCTAAATATTCAAATATCTTTACTTCTGGTACTCCGCCAGCTTCTAACGCAAGTTTCTGTTGAGTTGAACTATAAACCAACTTGTATTCATCCAATGCTTCAAGCGGTATCGGGCTTACGAAGGGATTAAGCCCCACTATTAATGAGCCTTTAATACTTTGAGAGTATGATAAAGCTTCTGCATAAGATTTAAACATTTTATAATTAGTTACCTGTTTATACTTATACCCATCTGGTGTAACTTTATCTACATAAGTAACTACCATAGGTTGTTCATTACTCACCGCTTTGCCGTCAAAGTTAAATAACCTGACCGCTAAAGTTTTATAATATGCAATACTGAATAGTTCAACCTGTTTCATTACACCTTCATCATACACATAAAATACATCCATATAATCTGTGGAGTTTTTATCTATCCATTCTGCCATAGCATAGAATTTCCCCGTAACAAGCGAATAATCTATTATTATATACTTAGTCTGAAATTCATTTATTATCTCAATATTGTTTTCTTCGTCTAGTAATAACTCTGCTACTTTCTTTATCGGTTCTGTTTGTTGTGCGGGATTAGTATTTGGAATCCTGTGTGCAATTCTTGTAATCCAATAACCGTAATCCCACCAAGATGTAACCGCATAGCTTGGTTTGATATAACCTTTGCCTATATCTTCTTGTAATGGATTAAGACCATAAGGATTCACTCCATAATAAGTGTAATAGGTTTCCTCATTATTAAAAGGGCTGGGAGTATTATCTTTCATCCATAAAAGAGCACTCTGCCACGCATTAGATGGTGTAAAAGGTGCTCTTGATGTTTCTTTATCCTGATTATAATTAGGGAAGAATACAACGAAAAACACCACTAAGATATAAACCGATAGTCCAATATATCTTTTATTATTAACTTTGCGAATTTTGAATATCCACTTAAATAAACGCCCCAAACCTTTATAGGTAACGTAGATTAAATACCCCATAATTACCGATACATTTACTACTAAATAATAAGAATATCTGCGTTGTATAAGAGTCAGAACCGCTATAACCAAAGTCCAAGTTAAAAAGAATAGTATAGATTTCTCTTTTCTCTTGATATACATCCACATAAGAATAAGGAATGAAATCGGGGCTAAGAATAAGCTCATTGTATAATTGCCCCATGCAACATCAGCAGTGAAAGTACCACTAGGATAAAAGAATGGCTGTAGTTCCGAAGTAGTATCTGATGAAGCACCTGATGAAATAAACACAGCAAAATTATCCATAAATGATGGGGTTATAAAATATACAAATAAGAATATAAGTAAGCCAAAACCGATTATGGTTAGCGGATAAAATATGCCCTTAAAATTCCTCATTAATTTAGACAAGCCGAATAATAAAACAGGCAATATCTCTACAAATACCATGATAATTATAGATATCTTAGGTAAAGAACCCCAATAATTCATTATTAAGGCAATCGGGAATATTATTAAACTAGTTAACTGGAATGAGGCTTTATTTTGAATATGGTCTACTATCGCTTGTACTACATAATAAAGAGCCATAATCAGAATAAAGAGCAAACCACCAGTCCAAGTCAAGAGATAGATACCTAAGAATATTCCGCATAATGCACTAAATATAATCTGGCGTTTTTTGCTTATCGCCTTAATCGCTAAGATAAAGAACATAATCATTACGGTACTGAATAAAGTCTCTGCTACATGATGGTCAGTAGCCCCTAAAAGTGAACGCCCCATAAATTCCCCAGGGAGTATAGCCACAAGAGCCGAGGCGACTAATCCTGCATATTTATTGAATAGTGTTTTACCTACAAAATAAGTCGGGATGATTACCAATGCCGCTAAGATAACAGGAAAGTAAATGCCGACTATATCAATAGTATGAGCAGTAGGATTTCCTAAGCCGACTAACCATACTATGCCCGCAAGTAACCAATCAAAGAAGTGCTCACCGAATAGAAATGTTCCGTTGGGTACTATAAAATAAGGGTCGTAGTATGTTAAATGAGGAAAATTCGCCACAAGATTATCAACGATTCTCATGTGGTAGTAGGCATCATTACAAGCGTATTTAATACCATACTCGGAGAATATCTGATTATAGGGCAAAACCACCCTTAGTAATACGGAAATGCCCATAAGCATTAATATAGGCAAGGCGATTTTAAGATACTTTAATTTCTTCATTTAACCCCTCAGTTAGCGGAACTCGATTCTAGTTCAATAGTCGCTATTTAGGTATTATCTTCTTAATCTTTTCAAGTGCTAAGTGCGATGGTTTACTTTTTCCTCTTTCCCAACGGCTAACAGTCATCAATCCAACACCTAGTTTCTGTGCAAATTGCTGCTGACTTAATCCTAAACTATTACGCAATTCTTTTATATTTATTAAATCTACCATTTAATATACCATTAGATTAATCATGTTATTACAATTAATATAACATGATATTTAATGACTGTCAATAGATTTTTGATATATTTTTTCGTATCTTTCTACCTGTTTCTCCAATGAGAAATTATTTCTAATATATCTCTGTGCGTGATGTGTTTTTATTTGGGCAAATTCTTTATTATCAATGATATGTTGCATTATGTTACTTAAACCTTTAATATCACCATATCCCACCAAATAACCGCCATCCATTGTTTCTATTTCTTTACCAGCGCCCGTAAAAGCGGTAACTACAACGGGAGTTCCACATAATAATGCCTCAATAGAAGGTCTTGCACCTGCTTCACTTATTGAGGGTTGGATTAACATATTTGCATCTACCATTGCGGATTTTTTCTCATTTCCATTTAAAAAACCTGTGTAAATCACATCATCCCAAAGACCTAGATTATGTCTTAAAATTTCTAATTCCTCTTTATATCCATCATCCTGACCAACTATAACCAAAACTGCTTCTTTTGTTTTTAATAATTGAGCAAAGGATTCCATAAGAAAATCTAAGCCTTTTATCTTATTTATCCTGCCAACAAACAATATGATAGGTATTGACCTTAACTTATATTTTTCTCGGAATAACCCATACAAAGGAACTTGATTAAACTCGCTTATATCTATAAAAGAACGCAATACTTCTATTTTACTTTCCTCTATACCTAAAGATTTATATTCATCGACTCCATTTTCTGTTTCGGCAATCACTTTACTCGCCCCATGTAATAATCTGCGGAATGTTATATCATAAAATGATTTAAACAAGGTTTTAGAAATTTTCGCATTTGAGCCATGCGAGTCCAGTATATAAGGAATTTTATATTTAAGTGCTTTACTGGATAATACTATATTGATAAAACTACGGTAAGTATGCAAATGGATAACATCATATCTTTTAATATCTAAGTTAACTATATTCAATGGCATACACATACCTAATAAATTAAACCAATTACGATACATCCTGACATGTACGCCATTCAAACCTTCCAGATAATTCCAATCAACCTCATAATCACTTGTGGCTATAGTAACTTCATGTCCCTTTCGTTGAAGCGATTTAGAGAGTTTATAAACAATATCAACCGTTCCACCGCCATGCTGTAAAGACATATACTCAAAGGCTTGAAGTATTTTCATTTTATTACTCCGATATTTTCATCTCCATAAACAGTCACTACAACATCGCCTTCACTGAAGGTTTTTATTACTTTGAAATATTCTGAGTCTTGTGGAGTAAGTTTTAAATACGATGTTCCTCCTGAACTCATAAGTTCATTCCTATCTATTAATATTGCCGCATCTGAACTTTTAAAAGGTTTATTCACATATCTTTTATAAATACTCATATCTATATTCTTGGTAACGCTAAAACTATCCGCCGTTAGACTATTCACGTATTCAATCGCTTCTATATCTGGATTGGTTAATGCGGAATTATAACCTACTGTTACCTTATAGATATTCTGGAAAGAACCAAAGCCGATTAAGACTATTAATATTACGGGTATTACTATATTCTTATCCATTCTCAGAATTATCCCGACTAATATAGTCGCCAGTATGGAAAAGAAAACAGCAAAATCCAATCCCTGTACTAAAGGAATGGGGGAAAATATACCAAACATTGCTGGCAACATAGTGAGAGATAATAATAAGAATATAATTATTAATAATTTTTCTATATTATTAATCTTTTTGTAAAGATTGAATATTCTGATAAAGCAAAGGATTATGACCGCTAATACCATAGGCGAAAGATAATACATGAATGTTTGCTCTATAAGCGGGAATCCTTTTATCGACTCATTTGCACTTGGATTGATTCCTACCATTATTGAGCCACTAGCATTTGAATTGCCCCCTACCATAATGGATTCCACCCCTAAAGAAATCCTATTCTTCAATATGAACATCCCGACACTGAATATTACTAATAAACTTCCGATTATCAGATATTTCTTGGTAATGCGTTGTTTTGTTCGCCAAACATACAATACATATAGAAACAATCCCCCAATTACCATAAAAGACAAATAGATACCTGTAATATGGAATATCGAGAATAAGGCAAACATTAATACCGAACCAACAGCATATTTAGCCTTAATTGTCTGAATATACTTAATCATAAAATAGATAGCAAAGGGTAATATGATACATATATTAATTAAATTAAAGATAACGCCACTATAAAAGAGTAGTAATATACTGTATGAGGCAAAAATAGGTATAAGTAAAGTCAAAAGACCCGTAGCCAGATTAATGAGGTTTTTCAGGATATAGAATAAAGATAAACCTATACCGAACAACACAATATAATTAAACCAGAAAAAGAGAACATCTTTATTTGTATGAAATATATTAGCTATTAAATCAAGGGGATAACCGACAATATAATAAGCATTATACCTGACTGGGGGGATAGGCTCACCGATTTTAATTCTATCGAATATTTCCATGTGGGCGGCGGTATCATGCCCGATATTAGGATAGATATAACCATGTATAATAGGCGGAATAAATATAATAACCGCAAATATAATGAAACACGTTAAGACCAATAATTTACTTTTCAATTTAATAATTCTTCAATATAACTTCTTTTAAGCG
>Ga0172380_10006998_pt1 | contig 12872 bp, 16 predicted proteins | sample Leawe162metaG_FD_119747 | JGI IMG/M metagenome (GOLD analysis project Ga0172380, IMG submission 119747) | Leachate microbial communities from a municipal landfill in Southern Ontario, Canada - Leachate well 162 metaG | ecosystem: Engineered > Solid waste > Landfill > Unclassified | place...
GAACTTGCGGTACTTCACGGGGTCATTGCAGATAAAGCAATCCGTATACTTGAAGGCATCGCATAGTCAGGTGGCGCAGACGAGTAGTGTTGACTGGAAACCTTTGAATGGGCCACAGTCTGAGGCATATCATTCGCTTGCTTTTGAAACGTTGTATGGCGGGGCTGCTGGTGGTGGTAAGTCTGATTTGCTGATTGGGCTGGCAACTGAATTACACAAGCACTCTGTAATATTTCGTCGTGTTTACCCCAACTTGAAGGCAATCATGGGGAGGGCCAGAGAAATTATCGGAGAGGCTGGCAGTGAAAACAAGTCGGACAAGTTATGGACGTTTGAAGATGGAAAGACGCTTGAATTCGGAGCGGTGCAACATGAGGACAATAAAACGGACTGGCAGGGTCGCCCCCATGATTTGAAGGGGTTTGATGAGTTGCCAGAGTTCACAGAAAGTCAGTACGAGTTTATTTGTGGGTGGAACAGAACAACAGACGCGGGCCAGCGGGTGCGCGTGGTAGCAACAGGAAACCCGCCCATTGACGAAAGCGGAAGCTGGATCATAAGACGGTGGGGGGCATGGCTTGACCCGCAACATCCGCACCCTGCAAAGCCTGGGGAGTTGCGCTGGTACGTAATGATGGACGGTAAAGAGACAGAGGTAGAAGGCGGTAAACCTGTCGTACATAACGGGGAAACGCTTTACCCAAGATCGAGAACGTTTATACCTGCGAGGCTTGACGATAATCCTTTTTATTCACAGGACGGGCGTTACAAGTCGGTGCTTCAATCACTCCCTGAACCACTGCGAAGCCAATTACTAAACGGTGACTTTCAAGCGTCTGCAATTCCTAACCCCTTTCAGATCATCCCAACTGAATGGGTTCGGCTGGCGCAAAAGCGATGGATGGAACGCGAAAGGCCTACCACTCCATTAACCGCCGTTGGCATTGACCCCTCTCGTGGTGGTATGGACAAGACATCACTCTCAAAGCGTTATGATAACTGGTTTGATGAGGTAAAGTCATGGCCGGGAGTGGTGGTAAAAGATGGTGCTATAATGGCAGAGTTGGCACGTCAGGAGATTGGAGACGTCGACCCGTTATATATAAACATTGACGTAAACGGAATCGGCTCGTCTGGTTATGACCACTTAAAGGTTATATATAACAACGTAATACCGTTCAATGGTTCAGAGGGGAGTGAATACAGAGACAAAAGCGGAAAGTTAAAGATGAGAAATAAACGCGCTGAAATGTACTGGCGCATGAGAGACGCACTGGACCCGATAGACGGTGACGACTTAGCACTTCCGAACGATAGCGAACTACTGGCTGACCTGTGCAGTGCGCGGTATGAAGTATCAAGCGCGGGTGTAAAGGTAGAGGATAAAGACGAGATAAAAGAAAGAATAAGCAGAAGTCCAGACGTAGGCGAGTCTGTTATGATGGCTAATATGACAGTGCCAAAATCAGCAATAGTATCAAACCCCTGGGGGTAGGAGCAAAGCAATGGGAGTTTTCGACAACGCACGCGAAGGCGTACAAAAGGCAATGAAGCAGGCCATATCATGGGCCATGCAAATGAGTGACGATCCGTACGAAAAGGAGTACTCACGTCGTGCGCTGTGGCAAGCGTACCTCATTGACTATTATCAGGGTGTACAAAAGAAGTCGCTAAAAACGAGCAAGGAAGGCGTTGACTTTAATGTCACCGTCAACCTTGCGTCTCTCATTGTTGACCGTACAGTTTCAATGCTCTTTGGTGGCGGGCTGGAATTCAAGAATGACAGCGACGAAGCCAAGAAATACATTGACGCTGTATGGGACGCGAACAAGAAAGACATCCTACTCCATGACTTCGGGCAGAACGGCGCGGTTTACGGGACACTGTACGCAAAGATATTACCTGACGACTTGGTAACTGATGACAACAAGTCAACGTTTGGTATTGTCGCCCTCTCCCCCATAAACATGATCGTCGGCGTAAATCCAAAAGATGTGCGCGAGGTACTTTACTACGTGAACCGCTGGAATGTGAACGAAAGTGGTAAGACCGTCGCCTATCGTGAAATTACGAAGAAGGTCAGAAATAACGACCTTGTAACGTGGGAGATCATCACGCAGGTACAAGGTAGGTCAATGTCATCCAAGTGGGAGAACGTTGACGTTGTAGCCTGGCCTTATGACTTCGCTCCGATTGTTCACACAAAGAACCTGCCGAACGCTGGTAGTCAGTACGGACGTTCTGACATTGAGGACATTCTAGGGCTACAGGATGATTACAATCAGGCGTTTAGTAATGTCAATAAAATCCTGTGGTTTCATGGACATCCCCATTTATGGACGAATGGCAAGGTCGGCTCATTAGTTGACTGGTCCACCGAAAAGATACTGGAATTAAAGGGTGACGGTATCACCAAAGACCCCTCTATGCAGTCCCTTGAATTACAGGGTGATCTAGCTGCAAGCCGTGACTTTATCAACGACCTACGCCGTGACTTGATGGATGTATCACGGACTACGGACGTAGAGACAATCAAAGATAAAGCAGGCGCGCTTACTAACTTTGGTCTTCGTGTGTTATTCAAGGATGAACTAGCCAAGACAAAGACAAAACAGCTTTTATATGGCGAGTTCCTCTGTGAGATTAACCGCCGCCTTATGCTGTTGGCTGGTATGAGTGGCGATGAAGGTGAAGTACAATGGGGCGAGTCGTTACCAGAGAATGAGAACGAGGAAACAGCGGCATTGAAGTCAGATTTAGACATGGGTATCGTGTCTCGTCAGACAGTGGCGATGCGTCGCGGGTATGATTGGGAGATCGAGAAGGAACGTATGTCGGAAGAGAAGCGCACGGAGGGGAATGTCGGCGGAAAGATTATTACCGACTTTTTTAGGGGTGGAAATCAGAACAACTCACAAATAAACCGTGCAATAGTTGATCGTGACGGAACGCGTAACAATCAATCAAATATTTTGTAAAGAAGGATAATATGATTATAGAGATTATCAACCTATTTCAACGCAAAAAACAAGACGGGGAGTTGCCCTCAAAGATAAACGTTTCGCTTTCGGCGGACCGTGTTTTATGCCGTGAGATGGAATTATATAATAACCCACCATTCAAAGCAGAGACGTGCGTAGGCGGAAGGTTGTTTGGATTGTTTATATGTTACGATAGCGATCTTGACTCAGTCAATGGGTGGACAATAACCTAGTGGACATTCTCGAACAGCTATTAGCGCAGGCAGAAGCAGAGGACGATGTATTATTACAACGTCTTATTCAGCGTTATCTTGCGATGGTTAAGCGTCTGGAAGGTAGATTAGATGCGCTTACTTTATGGCTGGAAGGACAGGACAATCTTAAATCTGCGGAAGTGTTGAACAGCCCGCAGTATAAGGCACTCCTTGACGAATACGAGGCGGAAATGCAGGATTATTCGTCATGGCTTGCGACAGAGTTACGGGCAGAGGTGACAAGAAGCGGTGAGGCGGGATTGATCGCGGGTATAACATTGCTTGCCGCCGTTACGGGGGAAACACCTGCTGCCTTGACCCAACCAGGATTAAACGCACTCGACGCGCTGAATATCTATCTTGCAAACGATGGCCCCATGATGTTACGCATCCGCTCAATGACGGCGAACGGAGCCGACCTGATAAAGCAGATCATTATCAACGGTGTTGGCGTTGGGCGTGGTCCCGCAAAGATAGCGGCGGAGATATTAGAGCGCGGTTTCGGCATTGGTCTCACGGACGCAATGCGCTGGACACGGACACTACAAAACTATTCGTACCGATGGGCCACACTCGCCAGCTATGAAGCGAATGGAATCACAGCATGGATGTGGTGGGCTAAACTGGACAATAGAACTTGCGCGTCTTGTATATCATTACATGGCAAGATATTTCCAGTAAGTGACGGCGTGGCGAACGACCACCACAACGGACGGTGCGCCATGATCCCGTACATTGAAGGTATGACCGTCAATCCGAATGCTGGCCTTGAATGGTTTAAAAAGCAGGGAGAAGCTGCACAAAAAGAAGTGTTAGGCGTTGGAAAGTGGGAAGCGTGGAAGGCTGGCTTGTTTGAGTTTAATAAGCTGTCCACGACTTACGAGGATGACGTATTCGGAACAATGAGGCGGGAGGCGACGTTGAAAGAATTGACTTAGTGTACTATTGACACAAACGGAATGATTTATGGTAAAATGTGCCTCAGTGGGGATAGAAAGAATGAGGTACCTGTAAGGGGATTAGACAACGAAAGGAAAACACAATGCCCGAAGAGATCGAGACGATCCAAGAACCCGCAACCGAGACGGTGGCGGAAGCAACACCAGAACCAATAAGCCAAGAAGCGTTTGATAAGATGCAAAAGGCTTTGAAAGAAGCCAACAAAGAAGCGGCACAGCGTCGCAAGGTTATCGAACAATACGAGGCGAGCGAGAAAGCCAAGCGAGATGCTGAACTTTCGGAAGTAGAGAAAGCAAACAAACGCGCAGAGGAAGCCGAGCGCAAGGCGCAATTATTGGAGCGCGAGAGCCTTCAACGGAAAGCCGCCGAAGCCGCACAGTTACCAACAGCGTTTGCAGATCGTATCAAAGGCGACACGCTGGAAGATATGGAAGCAGATGCAAAACGATTGCTTGAAGCAATGCCGAAGAAGTCTGCTCCGAGTTTGCCAGCGAACAATCCAGGCTCACAATCGGCGGGCGAGACAGACCAACAGAAACGTGCGCGGTTGATAGGCTAGGAATCGAATGGGGGAATTTTAGGAGGGCATAATGCCGCAACTCAATTTAGCCAGTGACATCAGTTCATTGGCGTTAAGCATTCAAGAGGACGCAGTCTTTGTTGAACGCTCAACTAACTTTATTCAAAATCTCGTCACTGTGTATCGTGACGCATCGGGTGTAAATACCCGTAAGAACTTCCAGTATGGTCAGGCTACTGTCGGGCAGATCGCCGAAAGCGATGATCTTTCATCTCAGGCTTTTAGCCCCAGTCTGTTGAACACACTGACCCCGTATGAATACGGCGCACAGTTCTTTGTGACCGACCTCCGTATGGAGACCGACTCCCCTGACAACATCCGTACTGATGGTGCGCGGGAGTTGGGTTTTGCCGCTTCTGCGAAAGTTGAATCGGATGTACTTGGACTGTTTTCGTCCTTGACCGGTGGAACCGTCGGGGCTTCCGGTACTGCTATGACTTGGGGTCTTTTCTTCGCGGCCGCAACCCGCGCTCGTACCTCTATCAAGAACAATGCCGTACCGCTGTATGCTGTACTGCATGAGTATCAATGGCACGCGATGGCTAAAGCCGTTTCTCCCGCCGCTTCCACTCTGATTACCAACACCCCCGCTTTCAGCGAAAGCGTGATTGCTAGTTGGTATAAGGGTCGTATTGCTGGCGTGGAAGTCTTCGTCACTCCAAACAGCGCCATGATCTCAGGGACAGATGCTTATGCTGGTATCTTCGCCCGCGAAGCCATTGCTCTTGATTGGCGTCGCCCTATCCGCGTAGAAGGTGAACGTGATGCCTCTCGCCGTGGTATCGAAATGAACCTTTCAATGGTGTACGCTAAAGGCGTTTGGCGTCCTACTCACGGTGTTCAGTTGTTGACTGACTGCCAAGCCCCAACATCATAACGAGGTGATGAAATGAATGAATTTCAGAATGAAACCGTAAACATCGGCGCATTGTCAAACGCGACCATGCCACTTTTCAAAGTCCCCGCAGGATATAGCGGTATTACCGTCATCGGCGGGCAGTGCGTACAGCGCACCGCGGGTACTACCCTGCTTTATTTGGTAGAGATGGACAGCACCGGCGCAACTGTCGGCGGAACCCTTGGCACCTTTGGAACCGTGTACGCCGTAAACACTCCGAATGCCGCAACTATTACCGGATCCCGTTCGTTTGTGGACGCTGGTAATTACATCGGCGTGAAAGAAGGTAACACCGGCGCTGCTGCCGCAATTACAATCGTGTCATTCCAGTACGTCAACGGGAAAGCAGAATACTAATTTAAAAGGGGAGGGTGTAAAAGCCCTCCCCGGAAAGTTTGGAGTAATGTCAAAACTTAATATTCATTGGACGAGCAATGCCCCATATTCCAATACGGGATATGGAAATCAAACAGCACTATTCACCCCCCGATTAAAACAAATAGGACATGAAGTAAGTATTACCGCCACGTATGGACTCGAAGGCGGTGTCATCAATTGGAATGGTATTCCAATATTTCCACGCGCTTATCACTCATACGCGGAGGATATTGCACCATCCCATGCGATGACCACACAGGCGGATATATTGATTACCCTGCTTGACGCATGGGTGTACAATGCCAGTGCTTTCGGTGGTGTGAAATGGGTCCCCTGGTTCCCTGTTGATATGGAGCCACTCCCCCCGCCAGTAAGAAAGGCAGTCGCCCCAGCGTTTGCCCGCATGGTTTACTCAAAGTTTGCCTGTCAGATGATGGATGACGCAGGTCTTGATTATTACTATGTCCCTCATGGTGTGGATACAAAAATATTTCACCCTGTATCAATGACCGAGGCCCGCGACAAGACGAAGCTACCCAAAGACGCTTTCATTGTGGGTATGGTGGCCGCTAATAAAGGGCTTCCGTCACGCAAAGCGTTTGCTCAGAATATCGAAGCATTCGCCATGCTGAAACGCAAGCACTCTGATGCTGTAATGTACATTCATACAGATCAGGGACTTGGCCCGCAATCGTTCAACATCCCAGAATATGCTCATTTCATGGGGTTGGAAGTTGGTAAAGACATTCTGCTTCCTGATCCATATCAGTATTTTGTAGGCTTTCCGTCTGAATTCCTGAACCTACTCTACAACTCTTTCGATGTACATCAACTTGTTAGCATGGGCGAGGGATTCGGCATTCCCATTGTGGAAGCACAAGCAGCGGGATGCCCTGTGATCGTCGGCGACTGGACTTCAATGCCTGAACTGTGTTTTGGCGGCTGGAAGGTTGCTAAAGAGGACGCCAAGAAGGTATTCACCCCGCTGGCCGCATATCAGTTTGATCCCAACCCAGAAGCGATTTATGACAAGCTGGAAATGGCTTATAATATGCGCGGAAATATGGATTACCGTACTCGTGCCCGCGAAGGCGCACTAGCTTATGACGCAGACAAAGTAACGGAGAAGTATTGGAAACCAGCACTCGCCGACCTGTACAAGCGTATTAAAGAGCCTTCCGTCGAAGTGTCGACTATAAAGTTTGTAGAATGAAGCCAGTCGCAATCCTTATCGTCAACTATAATATGGGGGAAAGAACAGACGCGCTTGTGGAATCCATCCATAGGCGCGTCAAGTATCCTCACGCTGTAATCGTGATTGATAACGGAAGCGATTTACAACCGCCGTCACAATATACAAACGTCAGGATACGTCCTAACATCCAAACTACGGGTGGCTGGCTGGAAGGATTGAAGGTTGCCGAGTCAATCAAGCCTTTTGCGTATTGGTTTCTTATCACGTCCGCAGAATTTCCAGACGGTGACAGCGACCCGCTCGCCCCGATGGTGGAATTACTAGAGGCGGGCGCGGTGGGCGTTCATCCCGCTTTGACGACCGATAGCACAACCTCATGGACACACATGATACATAGGGGCTTGGGTGTGCCGCGCCAAACTTGGATGATAGATAACATAGCCAGTTTGTATCGCGCTGATTGGTTTGATAGTATCGGACGCTTTGACCCTGCTCTAACGTATGCTTGGGGCATTGACCTAGAGACCTGTTACAAGGCGCGGCGGGATAATCTGCCCCTCTATATTGATGAGCGGGTACAGATAAAGAAGGTGACGAACATTGGATCCCAGATGAATAGAATGGGAATGACTGCCCAGCAACGGGAAGAGAGAGCAGGCGCAAACATGGCGGCGATACTACATCATAAATATGGCGCGAATTGGTGGCATATTATGACGAAAGAATATGTAACAGAGGAGATGAGATGAGTATTCCCAAAAAACTAATGGGATGCAGAATATATATTGATGATATTTACTTTGATTGTTTCGAATACAGAACAAGCATTGAAAATATAGACGGTGCATGGAAAAAACTAGCTGAATATTTCGGCAGTAAAACCCCACAAACAGAAGAAGAATTTAAAAGTCGAAACGGTAAAGTAGTTTGGTATCGTTCATACTAAAGGTGAAATAATGGAAAATAGACTTATCAAGATAACGGACAGCAAACTAACCTCACTCGCGGGCATGGACATCCCCCACGACTGGTGGAGCAGGCCTTTTGAATATTCATGCGCATTAGGCTTTGCCGAACCTTCGCAGGTTGTGGCAGATATGGGATGCCGGTGGATGTATAGACCCTTCAAAAACGCCCTTGCTGAAATTGTAGGAACAGTCTACGCGGTAGATGCTAACTCTAAACTACTGGAACAGCAGAAGCCCGATAATATGGAGTTCATTGTCGCCCCGATGGAAAGCACGCCGATTGCTGACAAGTCATGTGACCGCGTGTTTTGTATCTCCGTCTTGGAAGATATACAAGATCCTATCCCCGCCCTCAAAGAATTTGCCCGCATATTGAAAGATGACGGGCGGATTGTTATCACTATGGACATCCCGTATGATACCGATAAGCCCTGCCCGCGTTACCCTGGTATGAATATGGCAACCTTTATTAAGGCAATGGGTGAGGCTGATTTAGTGTTTGATGGTAGTGTTGATTTGAAGCGCGACAATGCAGTACATCACGAAGGATGGAATTTATGCGTATTTCGATGCGTGCTAAAAAAGCAATAGAGTGGCTAAGGGCCAACGAGGACGGCGGGATAGCGGCGTGGGCAGGACATAAACCATATCCAGAGGTCTCAGGCTATCTTATCCCAACATTGCTAGACTATGGCGAAAAGGAACTAGCACAAAAGCTGGCTGGTTGGCTAGTATCCATCCAGAATAGCGACGGATCATTTGATGGGCTTGATGGGGTAAAAAGGACATTTGATACTGGCGCGGTGATGGAAGGATTACGGGCTGCTGGACATAAGAAGGAAGCTGTAAAGGCGCAAGTGTGGTTAGAGAAACAAACCATGTCTAGCGGTGTTTTGCGCGAGGTTCCTGACAATGACAGAACAGAGTCGTATACAATGCGGGTTTCTGGTTTGCTCGGCAATCACACCGCTACTGAATACTGGAGGAATTACCCACATCCTAAAAGCCAGCGCACACATTATTTAGCCTATATGCTTGAAGGGCTTTTGAATTTAGGTTATACAGAATACGTGACCGAGCAACTAACTAGACTTTCATCCAGTGGATTGATGCCCGCCTATGTTGACAACAACCTACAGCCCGTGAGTGGGACAGATACAACGGCAACCGCACAAATCGGAATACTAAAACTAAAGTGTGGGATGCCGTTTGATCCATCCGCCTTGTATGCTTTGCAGTTGGATAACGGCGGATTGCCACATGATACAGGAGATAGTCGTCAGATTAGTTGGGCAATTAAGTATTTTCTTGACCTAGAAAAGATTGTCAATGTATAAACGGATTGTAGACGGCATAAATGGAAGATTTGCAATGTCCGCGCAAGATGCTGAATTGCTACGTAAGACCATCATAAAAGCAGGGGATGGTAATTATATAGAGATAGGCACGTTGTATGGTGCGTCTGCTATCTTTGCGGTGTTGGTCAAACGAGAGAACAAACAAAAAGGCTGGGTGTACGCCATTGATCCCATGACGGGGTACTATGGCGGGGATGACGGTTTTAGAACTGTTTCAGTGGATGACTTCTATTCCAACCTTGAAAAATTCAGCGCCCACGTGAGCTTGATACGAGAATACTCATACCCCTTCCCATTAAACATAAAGGCTAGTGTAATCCTGATAGATGGCGACCACACTCTAAAGGCTGTAAAGCAGGATTTTGAAAGCGCGAAGAAATATACCAATACAATTATCTTTCACGATTACAACGACTCCGCCATATACGACTTTGTGAATAGCTTGATGGACTGGAAGATAACCGATTCAATTAAGACAATGGCAGTAATAGAAAGGATTACGAATGAAAATTGATTACGAAGTCTGGCGTAAACCAAAGCCCGCAGGAATTAGCGCATGTATCAGAGTGAGAAACGAGTCTCAATTCATGGCGGCGGCTGTTCGTTCTGTTCTTCCGCTGGTGGACGAGGTTGTATTGTGTGTTCAACCTTCCGAAGATAACACGGTAGAGATTGCAGAACGATTGGCAGATGCGGATGAGGATAATAAAATCAAGGTAGTTTATTATTCCATCATTCCTGCATGGATCGACACGCCCGAATTTTACGGCAAAGACCCGCACAGCGAAGGACACTTAGTACACATGAGTAATTGGGCGTTGTCGCAATGTTCTTACTCGTGGATATTGAAGATTGAAGGTGATGTTATCGCCCTACCCACTCTTAGCGAAATGGCAGATAAAATAAGGCTTAGTAGAGAGCCTAAATATTATGGCTTAGTAATCTTGAATGTAGCAGGCGAAAACGCGGATAAGATTAGCTTAGACAACCCTAGAAATGGTGGGTGGGATGAAGCTTTTTTTCCGAATCATTTTGACTTAGCTCACTTTGAAAGGGCTGGAAAATGGGAAGTAGTGTTGCCGAAGTGCGAGCGTATTTCACTGGGGTGGGCACTTGTTCACTTAAAAAGATGCAAAGTTGGAAAAACAGAATCTTGGAACGGCGAAACGTACAAAGAATTAACAAAAGAAAACCTAAAAGATGCACTTGAAAGGTATAATAGTGTTAATTCTTACCCAGCAATAGACAGTTTTCCATTAGGGCACCCTTGTATATTCGAGAGCGAATGGAAGATGTTTATAAAATAATGCAATTGTTCCCGCACTGCTATTAACAGCCGGGAACGTGACCCTAGTACATTGGAGGTACTAAAGTATGTATATTCTAGCACAAAAAACCTGCACAAAATGCAATCAAGTAAAAGATATTGAGAAGTTTCCAAGAAGGAAGGACAGCAAGGACGGTTTTAGAAGTTATTGTAAAGTTTGCGACAATACAAGATACAAAAAGTGGCGTTCTCAAAACGTAGAAAAAAGTAGAGAATCCTACAAAAGACATTACTACAGAAATTTAGAAAAAGAACGTGCTGGGGGGAGAGAAAAACGCCGATCTCTTAGACTAGAAGTGCTAACAGCGTATGGAAACGCATGCGCTTGTTGTGGTGAGACAACTTACGAGTTTCTTGCCATTGACCACATAAACGGGGATGGTAGCAGGGAAAGAAAGATAAGCCCAAACACATACAGTCTTATAAAAAGAAATGGATTTCCGCCCGGATACCGCGTTTTGTGTCACAACTGCAATCAGTCGCTTGGTAGTTATGGGTTTTGTCCTCACAACAACTTGGAGCCATTAGTAAAAAGATGAAATATTCTTTCGTAATTATCACGGATAATGAAGAGCCTGAAAAGCTAAACAGGCTCATTGCATCCATACAGACACAAAAGATGGACTGTGAAGTCCTTGTGTCGGTAGACAAGGATAAAACGGGGCGGTTGGGCCTATTGCGTAATCGCGGATGCAGACAGGCGCAGGGTGATATATTTATCGTGATAGACGATGATATGATCCTACATTCAGATTTTGCATCTGGCGTTGAAAGGTTGGGAGACGATTGGGAAGTAATGTCAGTGCGTATCCTTAACCCAGACTATACCCGTTTTTGGGACTGGAAAGCGCATGAGAACGGCATGAACTGGCTGCTTGATTACGGAGACAATGATTCTAGAGTTTCCCTTACAGGCGGTTTCTGTATCATTCGCAGAAAAGTATTTGATATGGTACAATGGGATGAAGCGCGGGGGTTTTATCAAGAGGAAGATGTGGATTTCACGCAAAGACTGAAAAAGGCGGGGTTTGTACCAGTCATGAATCCATTTGCAACCATTACCCATGATGCACCCTATACTCAACGCGGCAAAGGCGTTTTTAGGACAGATTAAATGTCAAGAACCACTATGGCTAATCTTATCCAGACTGTGCGGGGATTAACGCAGGCTGGAACTGCTGAATATACCGCCGGTACTGTCACCTATTGGAGCGACGATGCCGTACAAGAGGTGTTAGACCTTTACCGCTATGAAATACGCGCCGAAACACTTAATAGCTTTCCAATTACCGTTGGGGGTGGAACCGTACAATGGAGAGATTATCAATCAGCTTATCGCTGGTTTGAGGATACAGACGGTGGAACAGCCCGATTTATTGTGCAAGACTCTACTGGCGGAACCGTGACCAGCTACACAGCGCAGGCACAGAGAGGCTTGATTACTTTCAACGCAAGCACAGGCGGGACGGTCTACCAGTTGACAGGTTTTGCGTATGATGTTTATGGTGCGGCGGCAGATATTTGGACACAAAAGGGAGCGCGTTATGCAACCATGACAGACTTCCAGACAGACAACCACCAGGTGAAACGCTCTCACATTATGCGGAATATTGACATGATGATTACGAAATATACAGCCATGAGCGGAACACCTTACCAGGCTAGTGATGTTGCTACGATCTATCGCGGGGATTCGAGATGTTAAGTTCAGAACTTGACCAAATGAGAAGCGACATAGAGAGTCTATTACCTGATACGGGTAATATTCTTTCTGTTTCCCGCGTCTCGGATGGGCAAGGCGGGTGGACTGATAGTTGGGGAACTGTTACAGCTTCCGTGGCCTGTCGTGTGGATGCGGCTGCATCTTCCGGCATCTCCAACTTTCAAGGCAACGAAGTGCCACGCGGTGGTGCTGTTCAGGCGTTTGGCCGCTGGGTGGCAACTATGCCGTGGGATACCAGTATCGCAGTTGA
>Ga0172380_10006999_pt1 | contig 12872 bp, 17 predicted proteins | sample Leawe162metaG_FD_119747 | JGI IMG/M metagenome (GOLD analysis project Ga0172380, IMG submission 119747) | Leachate microbial communities from a municipal landfill in Southern Ontario, Canada - Leachate well 162 metaG | ecosystem: Engineered > Solid waste > Landfill > Unclassified | place...
CTTGCGACAAACGAACCACATATTTCTTACGCATCGGTGCCTCCCTGCTGATTCCCCGGCGACCCTCGCCGGACAGCAGGTTCATCGGCAATCCTAAACATTAGACATGACAAAACACTAGCGGTCTTTATTCCAATGCCCAAGAAAGTTTGTCAAGAGTCAACGTCATGTCACGTAAATCCCGTCTCAAAGTCCACCCTAATCACAGGAACCTGCACCGGAGGCGTGGTTGCCGTGCCGCATCATCACCATTGCGGAACACGGTGATCACTTCCTTGTTGAACTCATACTCACCGACCCCGCCCAAGACTATCGAACGATTCGCGCAACGCTGCCGGCCCCCATCCGGCCCGACAATCGCATCGGTCGATTGCTTTCAGCGGCAGGTACATCAGTGGTGGCGGGTGAGCACATCGATAGCAGCCAAAAATCTTGGGGCAGGATGTCCAAGTCCGTCTGATAGCAACCAACAGCAGCATAGAACCCGTCGCATTCGCCGCACCCAGCACACTCAATCCCATCGCCGACTCAATCAAAGGAGCCTGACCATGGCCCGCCGCCAAATCACACCCCCAAGCCAGCGCATCGTCACGCAATATCGCGACGCCGATGGCAACCTGGTCCTTCAAACCGAGTACAACGAACGCATCGTCATCGCCAACGGCGAAGTAACCCATATCAAACAAGGCGAGAACATCCAGCTCGTCAGTGGCGAGATGTTTAATCCGGCGATGGCGGCGGGTCAGCATCCCGTTCTGGTAGTGGGCCTGTGCCATTCCTGTCAGGGTTCCCCGCGCGTACCACTGACCAATGCGAAGCATCTGCGCATCTGTGCAGGATGTGGACGTCCGAGCTGTCCCATACATCGCCGTCAATCCCGCTACGACAAAAAGTGGCGATGCCTGCGCTGTTACCGCAGACATCGCATGGGCTTGCTGTTTCGGGGCATCTTCCTTGAAAGGGCGTAACCATGAAGCGGGGATACTTTGTCAGTCAATTGCTTCGTCTGATCGGTGAATACCGACTCGATCGAGATCCTGCCATCGCACAGATTGCCATGGCTGCCGAACAGGGAGGCCTCAGCGATGGGCTAGCCCAGGGGTATCTTGCACAATTGCAGGAGGAAGCGGATGAGCTGGACGACTACCCGGATTTCCTGCACCGATTGCCCGAGCCGGAGCAATTGTATGCCGACGGCCCACCGGACATAGAGTTGGGTGCTGCGGCAGATGACCCATCGCTCCGAATCGGACTGAATATCCAGACCGCCAGGGACATCCTTATCTGTGGAAATAAGGGCAGCGGCAAAACGACGGCCTTCCTGGGCATCATTGATGGTTTCGAGCAGATCAACAAGAAACATCCGGAGGATCCGATCAGCATCATCGTCATCGACCGCAAAGGTGGTGATTATGCCCACCTGCCCGCCTTGTACGGACCGCGATGGACGCATCTGGACATCCACGATCCGCGTACTCACATCGGTCTGAACAGTCCGCCGGGGGTTCCAGCAAGAGTCTGGAGTAATCTCATCGCCACCATCTACGCGTCGCCCGCAAAGATGGTCGCAGCTACAGCCTGCCTGGCCAGGATGATCCGGTGGCACTTGCCACTGATGAATCCCGATTCGCAGACCCCATTACGTTGGCCGAGTCTGAAGGATATCCTTGAACTGGCGCGCTGCGTACCTCTGACAACATTTGCCGCGAAGCCTGATTATGAAAAGACGCTGATTCAGTTCTTGGAAACCGCGACCAATGCCACACATGTCACGGATTGCGCCCGGGGTCTGGACATTGAGCGAGACATCATTGGTCAGGGCAAATCGCTTGTCCTGGAAATGTCCAATTTCGAGCCGGCGTCACTGCGCCGCTCGCTCATTAATACGCTGATCGCCCAACCGCTCTACAGCCGCATCCATCGCAAGGTCAAGGGGGATCGTCCCCAAGCTGTCTTCATTCTGGATGAGTCTGATCAGGACGTCAGCCATGAAGCCGATCTCGAATACCCGGATCAGATGTCCACTCTGTCCCAAGCGCTGCGGTGGGGAAGGGAACTGCGACTTCTGTTTGCCATCGGTCTCTCACGGCTGAGTCTGGCGGGTGGATTTGTCAAAGCGGAACCCTCCTATCACATGATCTTCAACCAATCTGACGCCAGGTCCATTCGTGAAGCGCGGGAGACGCTGCTGTTACCACCGGGGGCGGAGGCGATGTTGCCGGCATTACGACCCGGTCAATGCATCTTCCGGCAGGCCCAATCCTGCTGGACACATCCCATCAAAGCGCAAATGGATTATCAACCCGTTCGCCGTGCGCCCCAAACACGTCCCTACGACACACATCCTTGGATTGCGGCAAAGCCACTGCGGCAATACCCCCTTGTCCAGCAGGCCATCGAACGCATCAATGCGCTGCACAAGGCCGCCAAACTCACGCAACTGGAAAAGAAACCCAAGGAAGAAATCCGACTGGATTCCCTCGACCTGGCGCTACTGCAAAGGGCAGCCGCCAATCCGTGGATACCGGCCATCCGGCTGTGGGAGATGTTGCCTGACCCACCTCACTTCACCGTTCGAAAGCGCATCTACACAAAACTCCAGAATGCAGGCCTCGCGGAAATCAAAGACCTCCGACCCGGTAGGACCACCTATGCGCTCATGCGTTTGACCGACGCCGGCTGGCGTTACCTGCATCTGGAGATTCCCAAACACCAGGGGCGCGGCGGCATCGAACACCAGCATATGGCGCACTGGATCGCGATGGCTCTGACGATGCGGGGCTTGAAGTCAGAACTGGAGTGGATCGTGGTCGGTACCAGCCATCCCGTGGACGTGGCCTGCAAGCGGGATGACGGTCGCTATGACGTATGGGAAATCGTCTCGTCCAGTGAAAAGAATCTGCCCGGCCACATCCTCGCCTGTTTCGCCCAGTCCAATGCAGTCGCACGGATGTCGATCGTCGTAGTTCAGCAGCAGGATATTCGCCCGCTTTGCAAGCAGCTCCAGGGCGATTCATCCATCGCCCCCTACATGGATCACATCGTCATTGAACCCATCGAACCCTATCTCAAGGAGATCATGCCATGAACAGTCTGTTCCGCATCACCGTTCTTGCCGCCCAATTCCCTCTCTATCCTGCCGCCACGGCCATCCTGTCTGCCATCTTTCTCTGGGGGCTGGTTCGCCTTCTATCTCGTCGCAGCGGCGAATCTTCGGATAACGATGGCACCTATGAATCGGACGACTTCGATGAATCAGAGGACGATCCGGATGACCCATGAGTTCAAGCATCAGCTTGGCAGCTTGGGCGATATCCCGATGTGTCAGCACCACATCACCCTTGCGGCCATTGGCAAATCATTCACCCGCCAGTCCGCAAACACCGACATCCTCAACCCAAGAGATACCGTGCAATAAGTCAAGGAGAACACTATGACGAGTTTCAATCCGAACCCCTGGCAGCGACCGCAACAGCCACAGCAACGTCATCAGCGACCGATCATCATCCAACAGAGTCCCGCTCCGCGAGGCCACCGCATGCGCACAGGCTGGATCGTCACCTTCGTTGTTGGCCTGGGTCTGGTCATCATGATGCTCACGACCGGCATTCCGTTCGGTTGGGGCGCTGTCATGTCCTTTGCCGGCATCCACAATCGCGGTTCATCCACTGCATTGTTCGTCCTGGGCCTGGGACTCGTTGGTTTGACGATCCTCGCCAAAGCTCTCCGCGGCCGCCGTTGAAATATTCAAACCCCATCCCTTTTACCAAGGAGCTATTGTTATGCCTTACGACAAGAAAGTCAGTCGTGCCGAACCCGGTCTGATCTGTCTGGCCCTCGATGACAGCGGCAGCCAAGGCGACAAGCTGCCCGGCACTTCGGATCCCAAATATCAGTGGGTCGAACGTTACGTCGGCATCATCCTGAAGGAATTGCTCAGCCGCAGCACCGATTCAAACGGCGATCGCGTCAGGATCAAGCCCCGCTATCACATCCACACCATCATCTATGGCAGTCATCCCAGCGTGTGGGGCCAAGGCGTCATGGATATCCAGGCAACCGTCGAAAAGTACGCCAATGACGGCAATTCATTGGGTCTGCGCGGCAATCACGGGGGCACCGACGGCGCGGCCGCAATGCAACAGACACTGGATTTTCTGAAGCAGGCGGTGAACGATCCGAAGTTTCAGCAATCCTTCCCGCCCATGGTTTTTCATCTGACCGATGGCATGAGCGACAGCGATCCGTCACAGATCGCAGAGCAGATCAAGCAACTGACCACGGCGGACGGCAATGTCCTGGTCGTCAATGCGTTCATCGGCACACAAACCAGCCTCAGCTATCAGGGACCGGATGATTTCCCCGGCTACGTCGATGCCGACGAGGCCGGCCCCAATACCGACAACATCATCATGTTCAACATGAGCAGCCCCATGCCGGCGGTCATCCGTCAGAACCTGATCGACGATGGGATCTTTCCAAATCTTCGCCCCGGTGCCCGGCTGTTCTTCGACGTTCGCACCAAAGAAATGCTCAAACACGTGATTCAGGTCGTCGGAAGCCTCGGCTCCCGCGCCGAACGCCAAGTGAGGTAGATCATGCCGAACGCCATCTCATCAAAAGTGACGGGTGGGGCCGCGATCACCGCGGTCTCACCCATGGCCCTGGGTGGAGAGACCAAGGATCAGGACCGCGCCTGTTGGTTTGCGGCCACACGCACAGCCACCGTCGCCGATGGCGTCACTTCCGCACCGCGCAGCGCTGATGCGGCGGAACTGGCTGTGCAACTCAGCCCTTTCCTGTTCCACGGTAATGCACCTGTGGATCAGCGTCTGCAGGCTCTGGCCGATCTGCTGATCGCCCGCCGTCTTGAAGCCCAGGCCCTGGGCATGAAAGCGGGCAGTGAAATGCCCGCCGCCATTCACGCCATGCTGGAAGAAGCAGCCCGCGAGAAACTCGCCAGCAGCTATCAGACCACGCTTGTCAGCGCTTGCTTCGTGCCTGGCGATCGCACGATTGCCACAACGGTCGTCAACGTCGGCGACGCTGCCTTCTTTGCATTTGATCGCGACGGAGATCTGTTGTTCACCACCCTTCCCTCACCCCCGGCCCCGGAAGTAAAGAGGCCTTCGGCATCGGGCAAGCCGCTTGCGTCACTCAAGAAGAACTCCTCCGGTTTCGAGTTCGGTCCGGGGGCTTGCCTGCTCTGCCGAGTTCTCGGAGACGCTGGTGAGTATCCCGATCTGGCACGCTCGGCGGATATTCGTCCCGGAAGCGCCGGCAGTTGGCTGATCGTCACGCCGATCGACCAGCTTCAACCGGCAGACCGTCGCGCTGCCGCATCCACCATTGCTCCCAGATTGATCGGATCGGGTGGCATTGCACTGGTCCCCCGTTACCTCACCCAAGCCCTTTCCGATGGTGGTTGCGAAGCGCTGTGTTGCATGAACTATTCGCGCCACATTCGCTATCCGGAAGATCCTCCTCAACCCAAGCCCATCCTCAGCGGCAAGGGGCACACCACCCAGGTGCTTCCCGATCACGTGCGGGCAGGCCACTGGTTGTGTGTGAACGAGCGTTTTCCTTCCGATAGCAGTTTTCTGCTGTGCAGCGATGGTTTCTACAGCGCTTTTGATGACCCCCGGAAGATGTGGCTTTGGCTGACGGATCATGAAGCTGCGCTGCGCCATCCGCGTCAACAACAGACAGTCATGCGTCAGTTGCATGAACATCTGCATCAAACGGCTGGAGATGATGACATCTCCCTGATCTGGGTTTCGGGAACACGATTGATGGCCGGCCAGGGCGGGGAGGTGGATGATGGCCGCTGATGTCGTCGAACGCTGGCTTGAATCTCACAGTCCCGCGTGCCTCGCCAACATGCGCTTACGCCCCCTCGAACACCCGGGCCTGCCGGGAACGCCCTTATCAGTTCAGCGGGGCCAGGCGGAGGCGTATGTACTGGAAGCAGACGATGGCAGCCGCTGGATTCTCAAACGGTTTCATCACAACTGCAACCTGGACCGCCAGTATCTCAAAGCCGTTGCTCAGTTGCTGCCTCGTCACGACGGACTGATCGCCGGCACGGAACGCCAAGTGCTGTCCATCGGTGATCTGACGCAGGAGTCAAATACTTACCATAGTGCGTCGCTTGCTCAATGGCTGGATGGTTGCCTGCTGATGCGGCGGATCCAGGGCGTGGACTGGTCAGCGATCGCCGACGAGCTTCGCGAGGGCGATATCGCACTGGGACTGGATGAGCGGGTGGCCCTGTGTCGCAATCTCTGCGAAATCATCGAACTCCTGGAACAACACGATCTGGCCCATCGGGATCTGTCCAGCGGCAATGTCTTTTTCAATACCACCACATGGTCGGCGGCCCTCATCGACTTTGACAGTCTCTATGCGCCCCAGCTTCCCATGCCCAAGGCGACGACCTGCGGCACTGCGGGGTATACCGCGCCCTATGCGTGGCGCCATGGCCAACTGGACGCCTCTGGAACCTGGCGACCCCATGCGGACCGACACGCATTGGCCATCTTGTGCGCAGAACTGCTGCTCATGGACCAAGGATCTCCCCTCACAGCCGAGGGCGGCATGTTCGATCAGAATGAACTGCGAGCCCAGCACGGGCAGGGCATCCAACGTGCCATCGATCAACTCCAGACCGTGTTGCCGCAGGCCGCTGCACTGTTCGAGCAGGCGATTCGTGCTTCCAGTTTTGATGAGTGTCCTTCACCACAGCAATGGATGGCTTGCTGGAGCAACGCCCCGATTTCACGGCTGACCCCACCGTCCCTGAACGATATGCAAGCCATTGAAGCGGATTGTTTCGCCAACATTCTCCGCAAGCAACGTCCGGCCGCGCCGCTGTGGCCGGCGCCCGCCCTCGGCAGTTTGCCGCAAGTCCAACTCACCGTACCCCCGTCTGAACCGGCCATTCCCGCCTACGCCGTCAGCCTGCCGGACAACCCGTGGGAGATCACGCCATGAATGACGCCCAGCACATCGTCGAACGCTGGCTGGTCTCCGGTCGAACGATTCGACTGTGCGGCCTGGACCTCAAGCCCCGACCGCACCCCGCATTGCCCGGCACCCCACAGAGCATTGCCCGAGGACAGGGCACCGTCTTCTTCCTCGATCAACCCGATCATAACAACACATGGCTGCTGAAAATCTTCGCCCCATCCAAACGCCCCGCCGACGTCTATCTCAATGCGGTGGCCGATCGCCTGCCGGGTTCTCTGCCGTTCTTTTCCGCCAAACAGCGACGTCTGCTGCAATCGCATCACCTGAACTGGGCATTCTCTGACTACCGGGATCCGGAACTGGTCGGGTGCATCAATGGCACCATTCTTATGCCCCGGGTTCCGGGACGCACATGGGCTTCACTGGCAGACGATCTGCGCGATGGACAGGTTGAGCTGGATGCCACCCGGCGCATAGGCATCGCCATCCATCTGGCCGACTGTGTCGAACAACTGGAAACAGTGCATTGCGCGCACCGCGACCTGTCGGCCGGCAACGTATTCGTCACCGATGACGGTCAAGTCTATCTCATCGACTGTGACTGCTTGTTTCATCCGGATATCACCTATCCCACCCATACCAGCCCGGGAACCAATGGCTACATTGCGCCTTTCCTTCACCTCGGCGGCGCGGACTACGATGCGCGTGGCTCATGGCATCCGTTGGCTGACCGCTTCGCGTTGGCAATCCTCATCGCCGAATTCCTGCTGGTGGAGGCAGGCACCCCCATCCAGGAGGATGGCTCCCTGTTCAATCAGCAATCGCTCATGCATGGCGATCCAAGCGTCCAAAGGGTCTCACAGTTGCTGGCAACGATTCACCCGCGTCTGGCGGGACTGTTTCAGCAAACACTGGCCGCACACTGTTATGACCAATGCCCCGCTCCGACTGATTGGATCAGCGCCTTGAGGCACCATCAGCGCTATGCCGGCAAGCGCCAACCCGCAAGTCGTGTTCGCTGTCATTGCGGTACATGCGGCACATCTGTGTGGCTCGCCGTGACCAAATTGCAGGAACTCGAGCAGAAGAACCGTGCGGTACTTTGTCAGGCTTGTTTGCGGGAATAACTCGAACAAGCCTCGCAAGATCGTGCTAATCGCAACCTGCATTCCCTCAGGCAACATGCGAGTACTGCCGTAAAACCCTCCGCATCCCGGAAATCAAACTTCAGCAACTCTGCAACGGCGGCAAGCCGGTACTCTGCCATGACTGCCTTCAAACACAACTAACGGTCTGGCAAAACGAACGGTCTCAACGCGACCATGACTATCCGCGTGTCATCTGCAGTGATTGTGGTCGAGATTTTCGGCTGAATCGTCAGAAGCGCGACCACCTGCTCGGCATCGGCAAACAGCTACGGTACCGCGACTGCTTCGCCTCCAAGGGGCCGCCGTCTCCGATGGCTTCCGCCCATTCCTGGCTGTCCCACACGTTCAGTGGGAGACAAATAACATGATCATCCTGCCACTGCCCATCCTGGCGCTGCCCCTGGTCCTGGCCGTGATGGCCATCGACGCTTATCTGATTCTCGTCAGTGTGTTTCTGCTGGCCGAACATATCCATCCAGACGGCTCTCTCGTCAGAGCCCTCAAGCCAATCACCTATCGCTTGCCCCTGCTGATCAACCGGCTGTTACCGATGCGATGGCGCCGTCCCACACCCCACTGGCTCCATTGGCTGATCGCCCTCATCGGGCTGTTGGTCATTCGCCACGGGGTCATTGCTATCGCCATCCTCGTTGCCCAACCCCCTGCGTAAGGAGCTCGCCATGAACACCTGACAGCTTGATCACACACTCCATGCGTTCGCCAACCGCAACTTGAAACTTGCCGTGTTGGAGAATCTCGTTCAGCAGGCCCGTCACACCCTCGACAAAGGAAGTGAATGATGACCTTCGACCCGCAAGACCTGATTCTCGTTCGGGGCCTCTGAAAAACCTGCCAACAAGCCCCGGCATGGCCCTTCTTAGGGCCTTGCCGGGGATCAATGCCCGGTTTTTCAGAGGCCCCGTTCTTTTGTTCGCCATCTTCTGCTACACGATGATCTGGTTCTTCCATGAATTGTGCCAGCCGACGACGGCGCACCACGGGCGGCCCCATACGCACAAGCGTCTGGCCGTTCGCAATCGGCCTCGGCGCATCCTCGGGGGCCGGAGATCCTTTCCCCGAATCACGCGTTCTTCTTCAACCCCCCCAACCCTCACAGAAGGAGTCTTGTCATGACCACGCAGCAGAATGATCGTCCCGTCAAGGAGTTCCGCAGCCGCAACCTGAAGGTTGCGATCTGGGAAAACCAGTCTGAGCAGGATGGCCAGACCGTCGTCCAGCATTCCATGACCTTCCAGAAGCGCTACCGCGAACGCCAGTCCGGCGAATGGAAGGATTCGGGGACGCTGTTCGCCGACGACGCTCTGGTGCTGGCTCAGCTTCTGGAGCGTGCCTTTGCATGGATAGCGATCCGCGAATCGGAACCGGCCGCTGCCGCGGCGTAACCCCCTCGCGCCGCTTCGGATCACCCCGGAACGGCGTTTTTTACAACCAAAACGGCCTTGGCAAAGATTACTTGACCTATTTGTCAAACTAGACTAATATGACTCAGGAAGGATCGCCGATGATTCAATTACCGCAGTTCACCGACGACGGACTGCTGCCGCCGGGTGATTACACGCTGACGGTGGATGAACTGGCCTCGTCTATGCTGGTGCAGGGACCGGCCGACCTGACGCGTTATCCCAACTGGGATACCGCGTGGCGCCGGCAATTGGTGGACAACCTCGGAATTCTGGTTGGCCAGTTGCACCAAGTGGGCATTACGGAAATCTTTGTCGATGGTTCGTTTGCCGAAGACAAGGAACATCCCAACGACATCGACGGCTACTTCGTCTGCGAATTGCGATACCTGGCCAGCGGTCAGTTGGAACGCGATCTGAACCGTTTGGATCCCCACAAGATCTGGACGTGGGATCCGGCCAGTCGCAGGCCCTTTCGCGGGTATCCGAAAAAGCAACTGCCCATGTGGCATCAATATCGCGTCGAGTTGTATCCCCACTACGGCCAGCCCAGCGGCATCCGCGATGAGCACGGCCACGAACTGGAGTTCCCCTCGGCGTTCCGACGTTCCCGATCGGGCGGCAAGCCGCGAGGCATCATTCACATCGGAGGTCTGTCATGATCCGCAATGAACCCGAATACCAGCAGGCTGTGAGACAACTGGAAGCTGAATCACAGCGACTGAGCCACCAGCAGGTCAAACTCGAAGAGATGGGACTGGAGCCCGAACAGATCAAGCGGGCCATGGACCCCATGCGATCGTTCCACGAGCAACTGGCCGAGGAAGTGGCCAGCTATGAACGGCTCAAACGCGGCGAGTTTGGTGAGATTCGCAACCTGCGCGGCATCGGACAACTGCTCATCGGTCTTCGCATTGCGCTAAACATCAGTCAGCGTGACTTGGCCGAGCGGCTGGGCGTGCATGAGTCGCAGGTCTCGCGCGATGAACGCAATGAGTACCACGGCATCACCGTCGAACGGGCCAACCGTGTCCTTGAAGTGCTCGGTGTCGAGACGCACACCACCGTAGAACTGCCTGAACCCGCTGCCGCTTAACCCGTTCCGGCCCCGGAAGTTTGGATTTTTGCTTCACTCCCCGACCACACAGCGGTACAATCACCCGTATCAACCGCGCCCCCGGAAGCCGCTCGTTGGCCGTTCAGGTCAGCGGGCGGTTTTATGTTTGGTCGCTGCCAAGGATGAAGTACACCCCGCAGGTCTGATGCAGCGCCGCACATCGCTCGCACACTTCGCCGATGCACTCGTCCTCGTCCACATCCTCGCCGCACACGCCGCAGATTCTCATCACGCCGCCAAAGCCTGCACAGGATGCTCCAGTGCCATCGGGCTGGCAATCTCGTCTTCCTGAGTCACGGCCTCAATGATCTGTGCGGCTGCGCGTCGGATTCGCTGCAACGACTGCATCAATAACTTGCGATCCGCCTTGTAGGTCAAGAGATAATCGGAACTGCCTGTGCTGTTTTCCAAGCCGGTGGCTTCATTCACGACGAAGGCCACCGACTCTGCTTCAGTTTCTCGCGTGGCGCGATCAGGTCGCTCGGTTTTGTCCCTATGGAGCAGTTCGTGAGCCGTTTCATGACAAAGAACGCTGAATGCTTCTGCTGGCGAAAGCCCCTGTCGCAGGACAATCTTTCCACCCCTTGACACTCCTTCCGCTCTGCCCAACTCGTTCGAGTATTCCAGTTCAATTCCCTGGCTTGTCACGAACCGCTGCAACCGTTCGAAGTAGATGCCAGGATCACCACAGACGCGCACGGGTTCTTCCAAAGGTTTGCCGTCCGTTTGGCTTTGATCGAACACAAAAACTGTCCTGAAGGCGATGGGATTTTCCTCCGTCAATTCCTCCTCGTTCTCCAGCACGATCGTCGTCCTTCGGAGTACCGGCGCCATGATCGCTATGCCATGTTCCCCCTTGCGCACCTTCCGGCCGAGTTTCTTCCACGTCCAGAACCCCGCGACTCTCGTCGCATCAGGGGCCTGCATGGCTATCAACATGGTGTTCCCAAAAGAGTAGTTGGGGAATCGAGCCGCCATTTTCAAAAACTTTACGAGTTGCTCGCTCTTGCCCGCCTCCAATTGCTCGCCCAGCTTGTCCAACGCCGAGTCAATCATCCCCTTCGCCTGTTCCGATTTCACAGGACTTCACCCGCAAGTTCCATCGCGGCATCGCCCATCAGCTTATCGCACCTGCCGCAGGTGTCTGTTCCATTCACCGAATCCTTTCCACATATCACGCATCTCATTGTTCTTTCCTCCGCAACTGGCATGTGCTCAGTCGCACCAGGCAGACTGAGCACAACGACATCCTGCAACACACATTCGTAAGTGCGTGAATCATCAGGCACGCGTCAGCAGGAGACCATTCACCATGCAGATTTACCAGTCATAATTTCTGGAGAGATTTTCTGCGGAGACAAGCCATGCCCCAACCCTACAGACAGTGGCAACCACGCTCCCGGCGATCACGCTTTGATAGCGATGAGGATCAGAATCTTGATCCACAAGCCATGCATGCGATGGCGATGCTCACCTCGGTGATGTTCTGCCCGCAATGTGAACTACCAGGCGACCTGCATCCCGGAGAGACCTGTGCCTATTGCGGGTACAGATTGCCTCGTTCCAAGGGAGATCATTCATGAAGGATTTCTCGCAACACGCTGACAGTGAAAAGCCTGCACCCACAAGTCCTGCAGACAACAACAAAGATCCCGCAGCAAACATCCCGGCCGCCGCTACCGACTGGACTCCCTGTCCCCGCTGCGGCCAAGCCGTGGGTAACAGCGAACAGTGTCCTCATTGCGGCCATGTGATGCGATGCGGGGGGTGTGGAGAATGATGAACGTGTTCGTGACCAAGCTGATTTGCATTGCTATGCCGTTGCCAGGACTGGGACCGCCGTAGTCTGATCTCGTGCTTCAAGCTGATCGAGGGTGCCGACCATGATCGACATGAACGATGAAAACCTGATTGCCCTTCGGGACGTGCCGCGAATGTTGCCCAAGCGCCCCACCGGTAAGCGTCTTCATATCAGTGCTGTCTATCGTTGGAGAAAGCGTGGTATCCACGGTAAGAAGCTCGAAACGGTAACGGTCGGGGGAACAACCTACACTTCCATCGAAGCACTGCAGCGATTCGGTGTTCAAGGTATGTGCGTAAGCGTTCCACGAAGCGGTGAGGATTCAGATTGTGGGGGTGGATGCTGACCAGCGGTCGGGCAGGAACTGGTCGAGTTGACTGATCGGCGTGGCGGGCAGACGACGGATCAGATCGTGC
>Ga0172380_10007001_pt1 | contig 12871 bp, 15 predicted proteins | sample Leawe162metaG_FD_119747 | JGI IMG/M metagenome (GOLD analysis project Ga0172380, IMG submission 119747) | Leachate microbial communities from a municipal landfill in Southern Ontario, Canada - Leachate well 162 metaG | ecosystem: Engineered > Solid waste > Landfill > Unclassified | place...
ATCATCGATGGCGCGAAAGCCTATCTGCGCAGCCTCACGGAGCGCGACAAGCCATACATCCCGCTCGCGGCGACATGGCTCAATCGGTGCGCCTACGAGGATTGGGCAGAGCAGGAACGCGACTATCGCAAGCGCATCGCTGAGAAGGCCGCGAACGTCGTTTCCATGCCCGTCTCGCGCTCGAAATGGGCGATCCAATATGAGCGCGAAAAGGCGCTCAAGCAAGCAGCGGAGTAAGCGTCATGGCCTACTGGTCGTCAGAACATGATGAGGAACTGCTGCGGTTGAAGCAGGAAAAGCTCACCGCAGCTGAGATCGCCTATCGGCTGGGGCGCGGTCTGTCCCGCAACGCGGTGATCGGGCGGCTCCACCGGCTCGGCATACGCGACGGCAAGTCGGTCAAGAAGCGGGCGCTTAAGCAGAAGAAGGCAGAGGTCAAGCGGTTCACCCAGCAGAGGCGACCGCCGACGATCTTCGATGAATGGGCACAGGAGGCAAAGCAGGTGGTTGTTCGCGCCCCACGCAAGAAGCGCCCTGTCATCGAATGCACGGAAGCCGACCGCGCGTTGGCTGCTTCGCCGCGCAACGTCCTGCTGATGGATATGGAACCGCGCGACTGCCGCTGGCCTGTGAACGATCCAGAGCCGAAGGGCGAGCATCTGTTCTGCGGCCATCCGAAGCGGTTCGGCTCCTACTGCGCCGCCCATGCGGCAATGAGTGTAGGGCAGGGCACGTTCGCAGAGGCAATGGCCGACAAGTTGGGGTGGGCAGCATGATCCCGATCTCACAACGCCTCCGCGCCCGTCTGGGGCCTATCGGAGACGGATCAGGCAAATGGCGCCCTGATGGGCTGTGTCAGGAAGCGGCGGACATCAACGACGCGCTCGTGGCGGCTTTAGATGGTCTCGTTATGGCGAATGAGGGCGTCGAGCTTGCCCTTTGCAATGGCCCCGATGTCCCCGGCTTTGACCCTAAGGAGCTTGGACGAGCACAGTCGAAGGTCACACAGGCAGAATGGGTGGCCCGCGCCGCTCTCGCCAAGGCGAAAGGCAAGCAGGAATGACCATGATCGAACGTGTAGCCCGCGCCATCCTCAAGCGCCGCTTCTACGACTGCGAGCCTGACATGTATGTCGATCTGGATTGGTTCTTTTGGGTCATGGAGAACGAGTCTGGCGATATATGGTCCGATGCGCAGGACGAGGCGAGAGCGGCTATTGAAGCGATGCGCGAACCTACTGAGGCAATGCGCGCCGCACGCTTTCGTGTACGCGGTCGCGGCGGACAAGCCGAGTGGGAAGCCATGATCGACCAAGCCCTGAAGGACGACGCATGACCTGGTATGCCATCCGATCCGCACCCGGTTCGCAGAAGCCCCAACGCGAATATGCGGTGGAAAAGACGGCTTTGACCGCGAAGGGCAATACGCGCGGCAAGGGCTACCGCATCGTGCCCAGCCTCAATCCAGACGTTTCGGCAATCGAGCGCGTCCTGACGGATGCCGGTATCTCCTGCTATATGCCGGCTGAACGACGGCTCATCAGAGACAGGCTTCGCCCCTACCTATGGAAATCCCGCCGTTTCGCCATGATCGTCGGCTATGTGTTCATCCAAGATCCGGATTGGGACGCGCTATACGATCTCCCCGGCGTCGTGGGCGTTGTGGGTGTAGGCGAAAAGCCAATGCCTATCGAGTTCTTCGATATCCTGACGCTGTTCGATGCCGAGGCAAAGGCGTTGGTGAAATTCCAGGAGGACTCGCGCGCGGCTCGCCAGATCATCCGCAAAGCCGCTAAGACGGACCCGAGCTTGAAGAAGATTGTGGACAAGCTGGACATCGCTGGAACGATCACCATCCCACTTTCCGAGGCGAAAAAGGCCGCTTGAAATTAACCGGGATTAGGTTAAGTTGCGTGCAGGTGATTTGCATAGCGACAGGGGAAACCCCGGCTTACAGCTGAGATGTTCACCGCTCAGCGCATGGCGGCATATTGCCTTCAGGATGGGAATACACGCCAAGCCAAACCCAGCGCCTACGTGCGGCGCGCGTCAGCGGTTTATTGCCCGACGCATAACCCCTTTGCCCGCCCAGTCCCATCAATCCTCAGAGATGCCTAAGCTCAAGGGGACATGCGCGCGGGCAAGCCTCATCACAACAGACCATTCGCGCGCTCAGACCGGGAGAGGTCCAATGGCTGAAAAACTTTCAAACAATCAAAGGTCAGGGTAATTGGCTCGCGGCGGAGCACGGCCAAACGCTGGTAGGAAAGCGGGTGGCGCAAACAAGATGAATAAAGAGGCGCGCGAAAAGGCTGCGGACGGCGGCATCTCCCCGCTTGACTATATGCTTGATGTCCTGCGGGACGAGAACATGGAAACATCAGCACGGATGGACGCTGCGAAGGCCGCGGCACCTTATGTTCATGCAAGACTTGCGAGCGTCGAACACAAGGGCGAGGGCGGCGGGCCGTTGCAGGTGATCATCCAAAGGCTCGGCTAAATGAGCAAGTCTGAATATCTAAAGAAATGGCGTGCCGAGAACCCTGAGAAGGTTGCGGCTGGGATTGCTCGATCAGTCGAGCGCCGTAAAAGCCGGTGGGAAGAGTTTCTTCAACGAGAGCGCGACCGGTATAAAGCCAACCCCAGCAAATGGGCAGAGGCGCAGCGCGAACGTATCAAGAGCCACCCAGAAACACGCCAAGCAGTTGTGCGTCGATCCTACGAGAAGCATCAGCACAAATTCGCGGCACGAACCGCCAAGCGCAAAGCCCTAAAGCTTCAGGCCACACCTGTCTGGGCGGACATGCAGAAAATTGAAGCGATCTACGAAGAAGCCCGCCGCTTAACGAATGAGACGGGAGTTTTGCACGAGGTAGATCACATCTACCCACTTCAAGGCAAAACGTCTTGCGGCCTTCACGTTCACACCAACCTTCGGGTTTTGACGAGATCGGCCAATCGAGCCAAGGGGGCCAAGATTGACAAAGGTCTTCCTACCCAATGGCTGGAGGCCGCGTGACTACCAAAAGCCGCTGTGGTCCTACCTGGAGAACGGCGGCAAGCGCGCCATGTGCATATGGCATCGTCGCGCAGGTAAAGATGATGTGCTTCTTCACCGAACTGCTGTCGCAGCTTTCGAGAGGCAGGCGACCTACTGGACGGCCCTACCCGAGTACGCCCAAGCGCGAAAGGCACTCTGGACTGCGGTCAACCCGCATACCGGTAAACGTCGCATAGACGAGGCTTTCCCGCACGAAATTCGAGAGACGACGAACGAACAAGAAATGTTCATCCGGTTCGTGAACGGCTCGACATGGCAATTGATCGGGTCTGATCGTTACAACAGCCTTGTGGGCGCTGGTGTTGCGGGCGTCACGTTTTCCGAGTTTGCTTTGGCGAACCCTTCATCATGGGGTTACATCCGGCCAATGCTCGAAGAAAACAACGGGTGGGCAGCATTTATCACAACCCCGCGCGGAAGGAACCACGCTCACGCGATGTACGAGATGGCGAAAGCCAATCCCAAGTGGTTTTCTGAAGCACTAAGCATTCATGATACTGGCGCTCTCACTCACGAGCAGATCACTGAGAGCCTTAGCGAATACCAAGCTCTATACGGGGAGGATCTTGGTTCCGCACAGTTTGCCCAAGAGTATGAAGTTTCGTTCAACGCGGCCATCCTCGGCGCGTTCTATGCCCGTGAGATGGTCGCGGTGCGCAAGGAAGGCCGCATCGATCCCGAACTGGAAGCGATCGAGGGCAGGCCGGTTCATCGGGCTTGGGACATCGGCGTAAAGGACGACACATCGATCTGGTGGTTTCAGGTCGTCGGCGCGCAGGTGTTCATCCTCGATTGCTACTCTGCATCAGGTGTTGGCCTCGATCACTACGCGGGCGTGGTTCACAAGCGGGCTGAGGAACACGGGTGGAAATCAGGCGTCGATTTCGTCCCACATGACGCCAAGATCAAGGAATGGGGTTCGGGCCGCACTCGTGTCGAGACGATGCGGGAGTTCGGCCTAAACCCGCAGCTCTGCATCAATGCATCCAAGATGGACGGCATCAACGCGGCCCGCCAGACGCTTGCCCGGTGCGTGTTTCATGACAGGTGCGAGGAGCAGGGTATCTCGGCGCTAGAGCAATACCGGCGCGAATGGGACGACGACAAGAAGGCGTTCAAGGCGAGCGAGATCCACGACTGGTCAAGCCATCTAGCGGATGCGTTCCGGTATCTGTCGCTGTCATGGCGGGTCATTCCCGAGGTCTCTGAAGACAAGCCGATTGTCGCCCCGCCGGGGAAATTTGTAATCCCCCCACCGCAAGAGCCGCCACGGTCAAGGATCAGGATCTAGCCCATGACCGAAGCCACCACGGCCGACGCTGAATACGATCCGAAGGAAAGCCCGGGCGAATCCGCGCCGTGGATCAACATGCTCACGGATGCTGAGAAGGCGTTTCGGGACTACCAGGAACGCGCCGACAACGTTGACAAGCAGTATGCGCAGCTTTCGAAGCTGGCTAATGCCGCCCGTGATCGCGAGTTCCAGCTATTTTGGGCCAATGTGCAGGTGCTTGGTCCGTCGATCTATGCCCGCCCTCCCGTGCCCGTGGTGACGCCGAAGTTCAAGGACCGTCGCCGGCTGTATCAGACCGCATCCGAGCTTCTGGAGCGCGTCACCATCGTTTCGTTCGATCTCGCCAACATTGACGAGACGATGCGCCTCATCCGCGATGACCTGGCAATTCAGGCCAGAGGCGTTGCATGGGTGCGCTATGAGAGCGAGGAGAAGGACGAAAAGGTCTGCTACGAGCATGTAGACCGCAAGGACTTCCTGCACGATCCGGCCCGCAAGTGGTCAGAGGTCGGCTGGGTTGCCCGTCGTGCCTATCTCACACGCAAGAAGTTCGACAAGCGCTTCCCTGAGTTCGAAGGGCAGGGCGCGGCCAATGTCCGCAAGGACGACAAGAACCGCGGTGCTGCCAACTCTGTCCAGCAGATCGAGGTGTGGGAAATCTGGTCCCGGACCGAGAACAAGGTCGTATGGGTCACCGAGGGCGTCGACAAGGTGCTTGAGGAGGATAAGCCGCACTTGAAGCTGGAAGGCTTCTTTCCGTGCCCCAAGCCTGCCTATGCCACGACGCAGCGCCGCTCGCTCATCCCCGTCCCGGACATGCTGTATTACAAGGACCAGCTTGAGGAGGTGAACCAGCTTACGGCCCGCATTCATGCGCTGGGCGAGGCTATCCAGGTCAAGGGCTTCTATCCCGGCGCGGGTGAGATCGGCGAGGCCATAGAAACGGCGGTCAAGACCAACGACAACCGCAAGATGCTGGTGCCGATCTCGAATTGGGCCGCGTTCGGCACGACGGGCGACCCGATCATCTGGCTTCCGGTTGAGATGATCGCGAATACCATCGTCCAGCTTGTCGAGCTTCGCCGGCAGGTGATTGACGACGTGTATCAGATCATGGGCCTGTCGGACATCATGCGCGGCTCGACCGAGAAGGACGAGACGGCCACCGCGCAGAACCTGAAGGCGCAATACGGCTCGGTCCGCATCCGCGACAAGCAATCGGAACTGGTCAGGATCGCCCGCGACATGGTGCGTCTCGGCGCCGAGATCATGGCCGAAAACTTCGATGACTCGACGCTCATCGACATGGCACAGATGGAAATCCCGACCAAGGCGGACATTGCCAAACAGGTCAAGGGCATCGAACAGAATGCCGAGCAAGAGGTCAATCAAAAGCTGCAAGAAGCGATGGCCGACCCCAAGACGGTCGAGCAGGCCAAGGCCAACCCCCAGCAAGCGCAGCAGATGGCGCAAAAAGTGCAGCAGGAGATCGTTCAAAAGGCCAAGGCTGAGATTGCCAAGGCCAACGAGACGCCGACGCGAGAGGGCGTGCTCAAGTTCCTGCGGGATGAAAAAACCCGGCCGTTCGTGCTGGACATCGAGACGGATTCGACCATCCAGCCCGACGAGCAGGCAGAGAAGGAAGCCCGAACCGAGTTCACGACGGCGCTGGGTGGGACGATGCAGCAGTTCCAGCCGCTGATCGGTATTCCTGGCTTTGCGCCTCTGGTGGGCGAGATTCTCAAGTTCGCGCTGGCGCCGTTCCGTGCCGGTCGTGAGCTGGAAGGCAAGATCGATGAAGCGGTCGAGCAGATGACCGCGATGGCCTCCCAGCCGCAGCCCAATCCCGAGCAGGAGAAGATCCAGGCCGAGATGCAGATGAAGCAGCAGGAGCTTCAGGCCAAGCAGCAGATGGAACAGGCCAAGATGGCGGCCGATGCCAAGGCTCAGGAGCAGGAGGCCGGGTTCAAGGCGCAGGAGAACGAAGCCAAGATGGCCCAGCTTCAGGCGCAGATGGAACGTGATCGCGAAAAGGGCGAACTGGAGATGGCAAAGCTGCGGATGGAATTGCAGGCCAAAGAAGCCGAACTCCAGATCAAGCGTGAGAGCGCACAGATCGACGCACAGGCCCAGCAACAGCAGGCGGCAATCCAGGTCCAGAGCGCCACGCAACAGGCCGAGATCAAGAACCGCGAGGCCGAACAGTCGGCACAGCACAACGAACAGGCGTTCCAACAGAAATCCGCGCTCAATGAGCAGTCGGCGATGCAAAGAGGACAGGTCTAATGGCAGCTCAGGGATTGCCGGTCACGGTTGTAGGCACTTATGGTTCGGACGGTCTTGCCGGAATCCCGCTTACAAGCGGCACCGACTGTTCGGGAACCATCACTCTTGGCGGCACAGCGCAGGCTCTCGCTGCCGCGAACGCCGAGCGCCGTGGTCTTACCGGACAGAACATTTCAGCCGGCGATCTTTGGATCAATGAGGCCGGCGGAACTGCCGCTGCCGATACCGCAGGCAGCTACCGCGTGACGGCGGGCTCGACGTTTTCCGTAAGCACCAGCCGCGCCGTGTCGATCGTCGGTGCCACAACGGGCCAGAAGTTCACGGCGACGGAGTGGTGAGATGAGAATATCCGCAGCTTCGATAGCTAACAGCATCTTCGAGACTGTAGCGCTCTCGGCATCAAGCGCCTTACCGCAGACTGCGATGAAGGCAACCGTGGCCGACATGACGTATGTCCGCACCACATCCGAGCCGACGCATGACCTCAAATTCCGTTCCACCGATCGGTTTTTGCCGAACGGCACGGTTAGCTCTGGTAATGGTGGCTGGTGGGAGATTGAAGGCCCGTTCTATCCGGTAGCGCGGGTGATGACCGCCCACGCCACGACTGCAACGCAGGCGATCGTCGCTATCGGTGAAGTCATCGAATCGCGCGGATTCGGCGAAATGTTCTTCGATAAGAAGGCTGGCGACTATCACGTAGAGGATTCTAGCGGATCGGGCGTTGGTGGTCGGCACGTCCTCGGCCTATCGACTGCTGGTGTTGACATTCGGATCACGGGCAATGGTGCCAACATCTATCACGACGGCGTGGATGTGACAGAATACTCGCATTTCGTGCGCGCTGTCGCGCTCGGCAAAAGCTCGCGAATCCACATCGACGGGATCACCTACCGCTACACGAATCGACCTTATGTGACTGGCGTAGTTACTGCGGTCTCGGCGGGGAATTATATCGACATAACCGCCGATTGGGTGCCGACGTTTTCGTATGTAATGGTCGGGAAATCCTATACCGACAAGCGCCTGGATGGGGTGTTCTACTACGCTCCAGAAGTTGACTTGGATGGCTTGCCCATCGCCGTCCAGAACGGCATGACATACCGGATCGACATCACGGGCGCGACACTCACCCTGCCGACGACCGGTCAGGATGTTGTTTTCGTCCACCGCAAATATGACGCGCACTTCTTCGCTGCCAACGACATCGGCGATCTCTACGTCGGCCCCAATCTCCTGATTGAGGACGCCGCAGGAATGGGCGTCTATGTCAACAAGGGCGGATCGGTTCACATCGACGGCGCTCGCATCGCTCCAAATCCGGCGGATCGTGTTCCGTTCGCCCTCAATGCTGACGGGTGGCACATCAAAAGCTGTTTGAACACGCGCATTGAAAACACCGAGGTCAGCTTCACTGGCGATGACAGCTTGGCTGTGGGAAGCGTGTGCTTCAACATCGTCTCTCGCGATAGCGCCACACAGTTGACAGCTACCAAGGCGTTTCTTCTGACCCTTGCCGTTGGTGATTTCATTCAGATTTTCGATGCTGACCGGCTTCTCTCCGTCGAAACGCGGATTGTCTCCATCGATGCACAGACATCAACTGAAATTCAGATCACCGTCGCGGATGCGCTTGCCGCCGGTGTAGACGATACGTATCAGTTGGCTGTCCCGTCCCTTACGGCAATTGTGGCGGGCAACACGCTTGGAGACACGGCTTACCGTGGCATGATCTGCTTCGCGCGCAGCCTGCTCATTGACGGGAACCACATCAACAGGACCGGCGGTCCTGGCATCATCGTATATTCGTCTAGCGATCACCACTGCTACATCGACAACTATGCGGTGAAGGGGAACAAGCTTACAAAGACCAATACGGTTGGCGTCTGGTCGTCCGCCATCGTGGTCCGCCCGACGAACACGACTGGGGCACTGCTTTCGTCGGCATCCCTGACGACCGCTGCCGCATTCAAAGTCGGCGACATTAGCGGGAACACGATTAACGAAAGCAAGCAGGGCGGTATTGGCGTCTGTGGAACCGGAACGGTTGCTGTCCAAGGCAATGCGATGGCTAACATAGCTACGTCAGCCTCGGCGCTAGATGGTTTTACTGGCGCTGCCGTTGCCCTGTATGGCGTAGCGGAAGCCACCGTTGACGGGAACACTGCGGCGGGCGCGACCCTTCGTGACATCGCCTGCATCACCGTTGCAAAATTGCGAGTTGGCCAGAACGTCAACATCCACCGTTCAACGACGCTGACGGCCACGACAACGGAAGCCGGCCAATTGCCGAGCTTCAACGTAGCCACCCTCCCGGCATCTCCGCCGGTCGGGCAACTGGCCTACATGAGCGATGCGGGCGGCGGCGCGAGCCTGGCTTACTCCGGCACGGGAAATCTCTGGAGGCACATCCCTAACTTCACGATATTCACCACGACCGGGGACAACGATTTCACACGCACTCCCCTGCAAAGTCTGGCGGTAGATGTCCACACGGGAACGCTGACCGCAGATAGAGCCGTGACGCTATCGACTACAAACGCGATCAATGGCTCGTTCTTCATCTTCGCGCGAACAGGCGCAGGTGCATTCAACCTCAGCATTGGGGGGCTGAAGAACCTCGCCACAAATACGTGGTGCATGGTTATGTATAACGGCTCGGCATGGGTGCTGATTATGTATGGGGCTCTATAAGGATTTCGCGGGCAAACCCTAACTTGATCAACAGGTCGCGAAACATGCCGTGCTCCTGCATTCCAATCATGCGCCGACCTGAATTTGTGAGCATGTAGCCTTCGAATGCGAGGTCGGGGTCGAAGCCGGTTCTGACGATAAGTCCCAGGTCGAGCGCATTGTGCATGATGGTTGCGAAGTCAGGCTCGACGTTGCCGTCGAGCCTGACTTCGCAACTCACCAACGGTCGCGATATGGCGGAGCAGTTCGTCTAGTCGCATGACATCCATCACTCCTGAGTGTGCGGGCGCAAACTATTAGTCCCCACGGCGGGCGGCAGCAACCCGTAAGAATTGAGTATTCCGATGAGCTACGCATGGTTCGACGTGGGCGACGGCAGGCAGGTCTATCGCCGCATCCCGCAGGAGACGGGAAAGCGTTCCGATCTGCCCGTGCCGATGATCATCACCGACCACATGGACGCCGTGGTGCATCCTTGTGACGGGCAGACCTACGAATCCAAGTCGTCGTTTCGCCGGGTGACAAAGGCCAACGGATATACCGAGGTCGGCAATGACCCGGCTCGCAATGTTCCCAAGCCAAAGGCGGAACCAGACCGCAAGGCAATCCGTGACGCGGTGCGGAAGGCAGCTAACCGCGTGAAGAACGGCTGACAGGCCGAAACTACTACCCCGCACTTCCTTCAGAAGGAAATCCTATGACCGACGAAGCTTTCGCCGGCGGCGCCGACGCGCCTGCCGAAGGTGTGCCGATCAACGTTGACGCGCCCGTTCCAAACAGCCCTCTCGGCTCTCAGATCCCGCAGAAGGAAGCCCCACCCGAACCCGTTAAATCGGCCCGTGACGCCATTCGCAACGCTGCGGAGCAGGTGAAGGCCAAGGAAGCGGCCAAGACGGTCGAGAAGCCAGCCGAGAAGCCCACGGACAAGCCGGAGGCCAAGGCGGAACCAGCGAAACCGACAGCCGAGCGTGACCCGACCGGAAAATTCGTCCCGAAACAGGCACAGGACGCCACACAACAGCCCGTCCAGCCGGTCCAGAAGCCCGCCGATACTTCGCCGCATCGCGAAGCCCCGTCGCGGTTCTCGCCCGATGCCAAGGCCGCATGGGAGACGGCGCCCGACCCGGTGAAGGCCGAAGTCCATCGTGCCATTCGCGAGCTTGAGGCAGGGCATCAGAAATACAAGGCCGACGCCGAGAATTACGAGAAGGTCCGCCAATACGACGAACTGGCCCGCCAGAACGGCGGCGACCTCGCTCAGTCGCTCCAGAAGGTGCGCGAGTTCGAGGATGTCTTCGCCCGCGACCCGATGCAGGGTTTCCAGAAGGTCGCGGACCACTTCGGCATTTCGCTGCACGCCGTGGCGACCCACATCCTCAATCAGAACCCCGACGAAGCCCGCTATGGGCAGGACCAGACCATCGCCAGCCTCAAGCAGGAATTGGCGACCATGAAGCAGGAACTGACCGGCCTCAAACCGATCGTTCAGGAATACAAGACGAGTTCGGACGAGCGCACTCTCGCGGAATGGGCCTCTGACAAGCCGCATTTCGAGGATCTGAGGGCGGAAGTCACGGCCTACGTCAAACAGGGATACGATCCCGACTCCGCCTATCATCAGGCAGTCGCGGACGTTGAGGAACGCGCCCGCAAGTTCGGGTTCGCTCCGGCTAACCAAGCGGCCTCATCCGTCGCTCCCCAGCCCAAACCGCTCAACCCGGCAGGGCAGAAATCCATATCCGGCGCGCCCGCCAACGGCTCAGACCCGTCTTCGCGGCCAAAAGGTCCGGTTCCCTCAATCAAGGACAGCCTACGCCGCGCTGCGGCCCGCGCGTCCTAATCAGGATCAACGTCAATGGCTATCAACACCACTGTGAACTATCAGCAGGTGCTCTCGATGGCTCTGGAAGAGCGTTCCACGAGCTACGAAGACCTGGTGTCCAACAACAACGCGCTGTCCGCCGTTCTCAAGCGGAAAGGTCTGTGGAAGTCCTATTCCGGCCCGCGCATCCGCCAAACCTTGCAGATCGACAAGGCAGACCTACAGTGGTACAGTGGATATGATTACCTCGACAACCCGCCGATTGAGCTGTTCAACGACGCATACTTCACGCCGAAGATGTGCGTCGTCCCGATCACGCTCACGATGGAAGAAATCCTGAACAACGAAGGCGAAAATCAGGTCTTCGACGTGATGGAAGAATACATCGATGCGGCCGAGCGCGCGCTGAAGGATGGCTGGGATACGGCCCTCTATTCGGACGGCATCGGCAACGGCGGCAAGGAAATCGGTGGCCTCGGCATCGCCGTTCCCATCGTGGAGAACGCCGGCACCTATGGCGGCATCAGCCGTGTCGATCACGCGATCTGGCGCACGCAGACCTTCGACGCCGATACGGACTTCTCGTCCATCGGCACGCAGGTCTCTTCGACCACGATCCGTCCGATGTATGCCAGCATCATGACGCAGCTCGTTCGCGGCAATCGCGCCCCGGACCTCATCATCGCCTCGCCGGAGCACTATGCGGCTTACGACGCGGCCACGGTGGCGATCCAGCGCATCACGAACGAGAGCGGGCTGGGCAAGCTCGGCTTCACCACGCTGGAATATGTCGGGGCGGGTCGCCGCGCCGAGATTGTCCTGGCAGGCGGCAAGGGGTCGGCTATGCCGGCCGATACGACCTTCTTCCTCAATACGGACTCGTTCCGCATTCGCTACAACGAGAACCGCAACTTCGACAAGTTGTTCGAGGGCGACGGCCAGAAGCCGATCAATCAGGACGCCATCGCGCAGTATATCGGGTGGATGGGCGAGTTGACTCAAGTGAACCCGCTTTTCAACGCCCGCTTCTACGACAGCGACACCGCGTCCTAACGGGGCGGGCTTCGGCCCGCTTCTTCCCCAATCTTTCGAACAAGGATCAACGACATGACCTTCCGTCCTATTTCCGTTGGGCAGGGCTTTCCCGCCATCGGCGATGTCGTCACCGACGACGCCTACAACGATGTGACGCCGCTCGGCACGATCATCACCGCCGTCGACCCCGATTACGGGGCCGGCGAGTTCATCTACCTCAAGGGTGTCACGTCGACGGTTGCCGGCTCTGTCGTCACCTACAACGTGGCCTTTCAGTCGGCGCTTGCGTCCATTGCCATCGGGACACCTTCCCCGCTGGCGATCGCCACCGCCGCGACTGTTGGTTCCACCAAGGGCTGGTATCAGATTTCCGGCCTTGCGGTGTTGGCAAAGGCAGCGGCCACGTCGTTTGCCGCAGGTGCAGCGCTCGGCGCGACCGCCGGCCTCGCTGTTGCTGCTGCGACCGGTCTGATCGTGGAAGGCGCGGTAATCGCGGTTGCCGCGTCGAACACCTCGCCGGCAGTAACTACGGTGCAGGTGATGGTCAACCGGCCGCACGCGCCGGAAGCGACCTGATAGGAACGAGTTGGGGCGGCTTCGGTCGCCCCTTCTCACATTTGCGGAGACATTGATGCGCCCACAAATCCATCTGATGCAGAAGGAAATCCGCAACCCCCATG
>Ga0172380_10007002_pt1 | contig 12868 bp, 13 predicted proteins | sample Leawe162metaG_FD_119747 | JGI IMG/M metagenome (GOLD analysis project Ga0172380, IMG submission 119747) | Leachate microbial communities from a municipal landfill in Southern Ontario, Canada - Leachate well 162 metaG | ecosystem: Engineered > Solid waste > Landfill > Unclassified | place...
GAGGGCGAACCTCCGTGTGAGCCCATTTATTACGGCTCAGACGGAGCTTCGCCCTCCCTCGCGTTATCGACATGTCGTCGAACCGCTCCCCTCTCATTTCTTCCCTTACGCGCGGATTTGGGGAGCCTGACAAACTATCTCATCCGTGTGCGCGTCGGGCGCGCCTGCCAACTGCTCGACCTCACGGACCTCAGCGTCAAGGAAATCGCGGAGCGGGTCGGCTATTCGGATCCCTATTATTTTTCGCGCCTTTTCAAGAAGGCGACCGCCCATTCCCCGGTCGCCTACCGGAATCTTCCCAAGGGGTGAGAAAATCCCTGCTGCTCATGTGCTCATCGAACAAGCCGGTCTGCGGTATGGGATATGGAAAGCCGATTTGTCGTGACGGCCCGATTTTCGTGCGGGAAATCTTTTTTTCACTTCTCTGTCCTTCTGCGGGGGGGCCGTTCGTTAATCTTGTGAGACCCGACCCATTTCATTCCAACTTACCATGCTCAAAATCATCCTCATCGGCTTCGCTGTGCTTATCGTGCTCGTCGTCGGCGTTATCGCCGCCGCCTTGCTGAAATCGCCCAACTTCCGCGTCGAGCGCAGCCTCGTCATCGCCGCGCCCGCGGAGAAGCTCTTCCCCTGGTTCGACAACCCCAGGAAGTTCAACGAGTGGAATCCCTGGATGAAAATGGACCCCGAGGCGAAAACCGCCTACTCCGGCCCGGAATCCGGCGTGGGAGCCGTGGCGAGTTGGGAAGGCAAGAAGGTCGGCAAAGGCTCCGCCACCATCACCGAAAGCAAGCCGAACGAGCGCATCCTCGAGCACATGGAATGGCTGGAACCGATGCAGGGCGCGAGCACCGTCGAGTTCACCTTCCAACCCGAGCGCGAAGGCAAAACGAACGTCACCTGGGCCATGTATGGCTCGAATCAGGGCATGCTCTGCAAAATAATGAGCCTTGTGATGAACTGCGATTCCATGTGCGGGCCTCAGTTTGAAAAAGGTCTCGCCGATGTCGCCAAACTCGTCGCCACGCCGACGGCAAATCCCTGAACGCCATGATTCCATCCGCCACCTCCGAATATCTCCTGATCTCGCGCGGCCAGTGGGATAAAAATTCCGACAAAGCCGCCATCGAGGCCGCCATCGGTCGCTTTTACGCCTGGTATGAGGCGAATCTCGAAAAGGGCCGCTTCAAGCCCGGTTCGCGCCTGACCACCGATGCGGCGCTCGTCACCCGCGACGGCATCCGCACCGACGGTCCCTTCGCCGAAGGCAAGGAAGTCGTCGGCGGTTACTGGATCATTGTCGCCGAGAGTCTCGCCGCAGCGGCGGCCATCGCGGCGGAGAATCCCGTGCTGCCGCATGGCCTGAGCTTTGAAATCCGTCCACTGGAGTCCGAGCGCGGCTCCGCCTATCGTCAGACGAACGAAACACCCACCGAATGAATCCCAACACCCAACAAAACACCGGTGAACACCTGCTCCTCATTCGCGGCACGCATTGGAACAGCGGTCTCTCGCCCGCCGAACTCCAATGCGTCATGACCGACTTCTACGCCTGGGTGGAGGGCCTGCAAAGCAAGGGCATCCTCCGAGGCGCGCAGCCGCTTGTGGAGGAAGGTCGGCTCGTCACCGGAGCGCACGGTCTCGTGACCGACGGTGTCTTTGCCGAGTCGAAGGAAGCCATCGCGGGCTATTTCCTGCTCGCCGTGGCCAGCACGGACGAGGCCGTAAAACTCGCGCAAGCCTGTCCCATCCTCGCCCACGGCGCGCAGATCGAAGTGCGCCCCGTCGCCGACATGTGCCGCCCGATGGCGGATGTGACGACGATGGCGGATTGATCAATTGATTGCTGATTTCTGAATTCAGATTTTTGAAGTTAAACCAAACCAAACACCAAACCCACAACTCACATGACACCCAAACGCAATCCCGTCGGCTGGTTCGAAATCTATGTCTCTGACATGGCTCGTGCCAAAAACTTTTACGAAACCGTGCTCAACGTTCAGTTGCAGCCCCTGCCGAATCCCGAAAGCATGGAGAGCGGCTTTGAGATGCTGATGTTCCCCTCGGACATGGAGAACCTCGCGCCCGGCAGCGGCGGCACCCTGTGCAAGATGGAGGGTTTTACGCCCGGCGCGGGCGGCACGCTGATCTATTTCTCCTGCGAGGACTGCGGCGTGGAGACGTCGCGCGTCGCGGCGGCCGGCGGCAGTGTCTTCAAGGAAAAGTTTTCCATCGCCCCCTACGGCTTTATCGCCCTCATCATGGACACCGAGGGAAATATGATCGGCCTGCATTCCCTGAAGTGATTCCCCCCATGTCCACCCACACCATCCGCCTCCATCGCGTGCTCAAGGCCAGCCCCGCGCTGGTTTACAAAGCCTTCCTCGATCCCGACGCTCTCAGCCGCTGGCTTCCGCCGAACGGCTATCTTTGCAAAGTGTTTCACCTCGATCCCAAAGTCGGCGGCGCCTTCAAGATGGCCTTCACGCAGTTCAGCAACGGCCACAGCCATTCCTTCGGCGGTGAGTATCTCGAACTCGTCCCGAACGAGTTGATTCGCTACACCGATGTCTTTGAGGATCCGAACCTGCCCGGCACCATCGAGGTAACGGTGAAACTCAAAGCCGTCTCCTGCGGCACGGACCTGAGCGTTACCCAGGCGGGGGTGCCCGCCGTGATCCCCGAGGAAGCCTGCTACCTCGGCTGGCAGGATTCCCTTTTGCATTTGGCGGGGCTTGTCGAAGGCGGCGCGACTGCCGACGAATGCCCATGAGCCGTTCCGCAAAGAGGACCACGCCAAAATGAAGTATCTCGTGGCCATCCATCACCCCGACGACTTCGACCCATCCACCGCCGTGGACGAGGCGATGGAGCGTGACATCGACATCCTCAATGAGGAAATGGCGGCCGCCGGAGTGAGGGTTTTCGCGGGCGGCCTGCACCCGGCACACAGCGCGAAGTCCCTGCAAAGACAGCCCGACGGCACGGTGCTCGTCACCGACGGCCCCTACTTGAAATCCACGGAACATGTCGGGGGTTTTTGGGTGCTGGAAGCCGCCGATCTGGACGAAGCTCTGGCCTGGGGACGCAAGGCAGCCATCGCCTGCCGTGCTCCGGTGGAAGTTCGTCCGTTTCACTGACCTTCCATGCCGGACTCCGAGCTAATTCCCCGCGCAAACGCCATTGCCGCCGACCTCTTCCGTCGGGAAGGGGCGCGGATTGTTGCCACGCTTGCGGCGCATCTCGGCGCGCACCGTCTGCAGCTCGCCGAGGATGCCGTGCAGGAGGCGCTGGTGCGGGCGCTGCAAACGTGGCCGTATCGTGGCATCCCGGAGAATCCCGCCGCGTGGCTCTCCCAGGCGGCAAAAAACGTCGCTCTCGACAGCCTGCGCCGCGAGCACATCTGGCAGCGCAAGGAAGTTCAAATCACCGCCGAACAGGAACGCTGGCTCGCGCGGAACGAGCCTGCGGAAGAGCCTTCCATCACCGATGACACCCTGCGCATGCTTTTCGTCTGCTTTCATCCGCAGCTTTCCATCGAGGCGCAGCTCGCGCTTGCCCTGCGAACCGTCTGCGGGCTCAGTCCGGCGGAAATCGGCGCGGCCTTTCTCACCAGCGAGGCTGCCATCGCCAAGCGCCTTGTGCGCGCCAGGCAGATCATCCGCGATTTGCGACTTCCCTTTGCCGTGCCGGATGCCAGCGAGTTGCCGCAGCGTCTCGATGGCGCGCTTGTGGCCCTGTATCTGCTTTTCAACGAAGGCTACAAAGCCTCCTCCGGCGACCGTCTCATCCGCGAGGATCTCTGCTGTGAAGCCATCCGCCTCACACGCCTGCTCGACGCGCATCCCGCCACATCCCAACCCGCCACAAAGGCGCTGCTTGCGCTCATGTGCCTCAACACAGCCCGTTTGCAGGCGAGGGTCAGCCCTTCCGGTGAAATCGTGCAGCTTCATCATCAGGACCGCAGCCAGTGGGACGCGGTTCTTATCCGGGAGGGCATTCTTGCTCTCGGCGAGGCCTCCACAGGCGAACAAATCACCCCCTACCATCTCGAAGCCGGCATCGCCGCGTGCCACTGCCTCGCGGCGGACGAAGCGGGCACCGACTGGACGCGCATCCTCGGTCTTTACGATCAACTCCTGCTCCTGAAACCCACGCCCGTCGTCGCCATGAACCGCACGGTCGTCCTCGCGCGCCTCCACGGCTTCCGCGCCGCCCTGGACGCCCTTGAAACCATCCGCCATTCGCTCGAGGCGCACCATTTGTATCACGCCATCCACGCCAGCTTCATCGCGAAACTCGGCCAACCCGCCGAAGCCCGCGCCGCCTACCAACGCGCCGCCGAGTTGGCCCCGTGCGACGCCGAGCGCGATTTCCTCCGCGACAAGGCCGGGAATGTTTCCGAAAACGTGTGAGGGATGCGGGCCAAATGCCGAGAAAGGGGTCAGGCGAGAATGGCACTAACTTAAGCGGCGTGGAGCAGGCGTCCCGCCTGCTATGCTCTCTACGAGCAGGCAGCCGGGACGGCTGCCCCATGTCCCAGAACTGCCTTAAGTGAGTGCCATTCGGGTCAGGCGACATGAAAGCTGATGGAGCCTTGATCTGCGGGCGCTGAGAGCCGGGGAGCGGCATGAAATGAACGGTGTAGATTGTAGGTGTTATGCGAAGATGTCTTGTCCGTATTCGCGGTCCTGCCAGCGGCGGATCCGAAAGATGTGGGCCGGGCGGGTGTGCGGGTTCAGCGCGACAAAGTTCCTGCTTCCGTGCCAGGTGAACCGCTCCCCGGTGAGAAGGTCCTCGGCGACGTAGGCGTCGTTTTCGCCGATCCCGAAGTCCGCCAGCGGGACGTGGACGAAGGCGGTCTGCGGCTGCCAGGGATCGACGGTCACGACCACGAGGATCAGGTTGTCGAGGGAGGCGGTCGCCTTGCTGAAGCAGAGGATGTTGTCGTTCTCCGCAGCTTGGATGCGGAGGTTGGCATACTCCTGAAGCGCCCGGTTTTGGCGGCGGATCGTGTTCAGCTTTGTCAGGTAGTCCTTGATGTTGCCGGGGGCATTCCAGTCGCGGCCTTTGAACTGGTATTTTTCGGAGTCGGCGTATTCCTCGCGCCCGGGAACCGGGGAATTTTCGCAGAGCTCGAACCCGCTGTAGATCCCGTAAACCGGGCAGGCCATCGCGGCCAGCACGGCGCGGATGAGAAAGGCCGGGCGTCCGCCCCTCTGGAGAAACTCCGGAAGGATGTCCGGGGTGTTCGTAAAAAAGTTTGCGCGGAAGTATTCCTTGAGGTCCGAGCGCGTCAGCTCCGTCAGATATTGCGCAAGCTCGGCCTTCGAGTTCCGCCAGGTGAAATACGTGTAGCTCTGGTTGAATCCGGCCTTCGCGAGTTCCTGCATCATTTTCGGACGTGTGAATGCCTCGCTGAGGAAGACGGCATCGGGATATTTTTCCGTGACCTCGGCGATCACCCATTCCCAGAACGAGACCGGTTTCGTGTGGGGGTTGTCCACGCGGAACATCCGGACCCCGTGCCCGCACCAGAAGAGGAGGACGTCGCGCAGCTCGTCCCAAAGGGCGCGCCAGCTGGCATTGTGGAAATTCAGCGGATACACGTCCTCGTATTTTTTCGGGGGATTCTCCGCATACTTGATCGTGCCGTCCGGGCGTTTGAAGAACCACTCCGGGTGCGTTTTGACGTAGGGGTGGTCGGGAGAGCAGTTGATCGCAAAATCCAGCGCGATTTCCATTCCCCGGGCTTTGACCTCGGAAACGAGCCAGTCAAAATCCGCGAGGGTCCCGAGCTCGGGGGCGACATCCTTGTGCCCGCCGCCGTTCACCCCCTGCCTGCTGTTCCCGATGGCGTAAGGGACCCCCGGCTCGCCGCGCCCGCACTTCAGGGAGTTGTTGCGGCCTTTCCGGTTGGTCGTGCCGATCGGGTGGATCGGCGGAAAATAGATCACGTCGAACCCCATCGCCTTCGCGTCATCGATCCGCCCGAGACAATCCCGGAATTTCGATCCGGCATCGGGCTTGCCCTCCGCCGAACGCGGGAAGAACTCATACCAGGCCGCGAATGCCGCGCGCTCCCGGTCCACCCGGACCGGATGCGTCGGCTCCGCCGCAGTCGCGAGCGAACGGTCGGCGTAGACGGTCATCAGCGCGCAGAGCACCGGATCGCGCGATATCGCGTGGGCGCTCTCCGCGTCGGCGGCCCGCAAGGCGGCCGCGACTTTTTTCAGGATGGCGGCGTCGTTCTTGTTGGCCCGCGCAGCGGCCGCCTCGACGAATCCGGCACCTTCGAGGATCTCGCTCCCGAGATCGCGCAGTCCGGCGGAAAACTTTTTCTCCAACTCGTGCTGCCAGGAGAAAAAGACATCCCCCCAGGCCTCGACGGTGAACTCCCATGCACCCGGCGCGGTGACGCCGAGAGATCCCGTCCACCGGTCATCGGGCAAAGGCTTCATCGGAGTTTCCCGCCATGTCGCGGCTCCCGCCTGCCGCCACTTGAGCACCGCCGTCACCTCGTCGTGCCCTTCCTTGAAGATGTCCGCCCCGACCACGATCTCTTCGCCGACGGCGCGCTTGATGGCATACCGCGCATTGTCGAGCGAGGGGGTGATGCGGCGGATGATGGCGGTTTCGGGCTGTTTGTTCATGGCAGGGAATCCAGTGCGCGCACAAATTCATCGAGCCCGTCGAGGTGGGCGGACGTCTCCCGCAGCGACCGCCTGGCCGCCGGGATGTGCGCGAGGAAATCTTTGCGGCCTTTCTGCAACCCCAAAAACCCGTAGGCCCCGAGCGCCTGCATCAGCCGCTGAAGGGAACACCAGTGGAAAATTTCCTCGAAATCCGCCGGGACTTCGATGCCCGAGCGCCGCGCGAGCCTCTGGTAGAAGCCCAGCAATTCGGCCCGCTCCGAAGACTCCAAGGCAACGTAAGGGTCCATGAGCAGCGAGGCCACATCGTATTGCGGCAACCCGGGGCGCATCCCCTGGAAATCGATCAGCCAGGCTGTGCCGCCGCGGATCAGGATGTTTTGCGACTGGAAATCCCTGTGGACGAGAACGCGGGGGAGTGCTGCCAGCCGGGCGGCCGCAGCCTGCAGGGCGGAGAGCCCGGCGAGTCGGCGAATCTCGCCGGGCGGAAGATTGAAGTAGTTGCCCAGGCAATGCTCGAAGAAATAACCCTGTTCCCAGAGATACAGTTGCTCGTTGAACTCGCGCTCCAGTTTCAGTTCGCAGGAATCGAGTTTCCGCGTCGCGGCGGAGTGCATTTTGAAGACTTCGATCAACGCGGATTCGTAGAGCGGCCTCCTCGTGCTCCAGGGATCGAGGCGGTGGGCCCAGAGATCCTCCTCCCCGAGATCCTGCATCCAGATCAAACCCTCCTCGGGATCGTGCAGGTAGATATGGGGGACCTGCACGCCGGACAGGGCCAGGAACCGAGCGATATCCACATAGTGCCGGTTCTCCTCCTTGTGCCCGGAATACTTCACCAGGATCATCGAACGATCCGCCGCGCGGATCCTGTAAAATTTCCTTTCCGAACCGCCTTTTTCGACGGTCGTGACGACAAAATCCCCGGGCTCGTAACCGGGGAATTTTTCCATCGTGTGATCAATGACTTCGCGGACGGCCAGCATGGATGAATTTCCTGCCGCCCAGTGAACACATTGTCCCGCGCCGAGGCAATGAGGAACTCCCCCCAAATCCGCGTAACGCCAACGATGGGAGGGCGAACCTTTGCCATGCCCGCTTCCCGGCAGGTCATGCCCTGACGGGCTGCCTCCGGCAGGCTTCCCCGCAGCCTCCCGGCTGCCGGTGGTGTGTGAGCCCATTTATTACGGCTCAGACGGAGCTTCGCCCTCCCGGGACGGAGCTTCGCCCTCCCTCGCGTTATCGACAGGTCGTCGATCCGCTCCCCCCTCATTTCTTCCCTTACGCGCGGATTTTGGCCCCTACCTCAGCCCGAACAGGCGGACGAGTTGGTTTTTCCCCCTGAGCTGGTGTTCGCCGAGGTCGTCGAAGCCCGGCTTCCCGTGAGCCGGGAGCAGGGCGTGGAAATCCCCGGATACGGCGAGTTTCTGGCCGAGGCTTTTCATGAGGCCCTCGATGCGGAAGACCGTGTTGACCGCGTCGCCGATGATCGTGGCATCGCGCTGGGCGACAAGCCCGATGTTGCCGCAGGTCACCGTCCCGTGATGGAGCGCCACCGCGATGCGGAACGGTTTGTCCGGGTGCCCGGGCCACTGCCGGGAGAGCGACTTCTCCAGAAGGCTTGTTCCCGTGGCAAAGGCATGGGAGACCTCCTCGCCCGGCCCCGCTCCCCCGACCCAATACGCCAGGATCGCGTCGCCGATGAATTTGTCGATTGTTCCCCCGCTGTCCTGCACGATGTTCCCGGCCTCGCGAAACCACTCGCCGAGCGTCCTCGCCAGGCTGTCCTCGGGCAGGATCTCCGACATCGTCGAGAAGCCCCGGATGTCGCAGACCATGATCGCCACGACCGCCGATTCCTCGTGGTTCGCGTCCGTCCCCGTGGCCAGCGTGACATCGTAGGAGGAGTCGGTGGAGTTGCCTTCGGTCTGCTCAAAAAGCAGCTCGTTGTTGCAAATGCGGATGACCGCGCCGTGTTCGAGGAGGACGGGCGTGATGACGCGGCGGCCGTTGACAAAAGTGCCGTTGCGGCTGCCGAGGTCCATGATCTGGTATTGCCACGCGTTGTGGCAGCGGACGATCGCGTGCTGCCGGGAGACAGCCCCGCTGTTGTGAAGGCTGACCGTGTTGTTCCTGCCCCGGCCGATGGTGGCCGTGTTTCCCACCTCGATCTCGAAGGGATCTCCTTCCGAAGGCCGGACTTTGAGTTTGGCTTGCATCCGAGGCCACTTTAGTCTGCGGAAAATGTCGGATCAAGCAAGTCCGCCTCCGATTTTCACCGCAGGGCCGCTCCCAATGCGGCCCGGACCTGGCCGTCATCGGCATCGCTCTCCGCTTTCCACGCGATGAAACCGTCCGGACGGACGAGGGCCGCCCCCGTGGGGCCGCATCCCACTTCGGGCGGAAACGATTCCAGCCGCTCCACGGGGGGAAGATCCGGCGCGCCCACTGCGGCCCGGGGTCCGGCGACAACGACGAAACCGCTCCCGAACAAATCCAGCGTGGATCTTCCGTTGCCGTCGAGCGGCGCGTGCGGAAAGCGGACGCTCCCGCCGTAAAAGGCACCGACATCAAAACGCAAATCCTCCTCCCTCCTGTGCGAACGGAGGATCAGCTTCTTCAAACCGTCGATATCCCCGCCCAACGCGCAGCTCACCTGCTGGAAAATTTCTCCCGAGTTGCCATTCGTGTGGCGCATCACGGCCGCCGACAGCCCTCGCCGCTCGGTTTCGTAGCTGTCCAGCAGCGACTCCTGCGCGCGTCCTTCAACGACCGCCGCGAGCTTCCAGGCGAGATTGTGCGCGGATTGCAGCCCCGTGTTCATCCCCATCCCTCCCGCCGGGCTCAGTCGGGCGGCGGCGTCTCCCGTGAAAAAAATCCTGCCCGCCCGGAAACGGGAGGAAACCTTCGGGCTCATCACCCAGGGGGCCACCCCAAGAATTTTCACCCGCTGGTCCGGAACTCCCGCAGCGGACCGGATGATGTCCGCGAAGTCCCCCTCCTTGGGCGAGTCGCTTTCCGGCTGGAGAAAGTGGTGCATCAACCATAGGTCCCGGCCGTTCACCGAGACAAAAAACTCCGCGAGATCCTCGCGCAGAATGTTGTGGAGCAGGGCGGATTTCCCCTGCAGGCGGCCGCCGAAATCCGCATGGAAAAAGACGTTGAGGAAATGCCCGAGGTCGCCGGGGCCATCGGCTTCGACCCCCAGCGTTTTCCTGGTCTGGCTGCCGGCCCCATCGGCGGCCACGACCCACTCGGCGCGCGCCATCACCTCTCCGCCGGGGGCCGTCAAATCCAGCTCCACCCCGTGTGGGAGATCGCTCAGGTGTCGCACGCGGTGCCCGAAAAGAACCTCCGCCAGCGGCTCGGCCAGCAGCGCGTTGAGCAGCACTTTTTCCGTGTGTGTCTGCGGCGAGTGGAACGGCTGGCACGGGCTCAGGTGGGGATTCGGGCCGGGAAGGGGCACCCTGCCGTATTCCTCGCCGCACAGGGTCCTCCCCCAGATGATCAGCTGGGTTTCCGGCGTTGAAAAATCCAGCGCCGACATCTCCCCGAGCAGCCCGCACTGACGGAAAATTTCCGCCGTCCGCCTCGTGATTCCCATCGCCTTCGGATGCGTCGAAATTCCCGCGTGCTGCTCGCAAAGCACGCACGGGACCCCGGCCCTTGCCAGAAGCAGCGCGGTCAGCATCCCGCAGGGGCCTCCGCCGATGATCAGAACCGATGTCTCGATGGTGTCGGGCACAGGCACTCAGCCTCGCGGGATTCGAGGGAAAAGCCAAGCGCACAGTGAGGCGAAACTGAACCGGAAACAACCGGGGGGCAGTGTGCATACCATTGCATTTTGGGGTTGCTTTTCCCTTGGGGAAAGCGGCATGGCGAGGAGATATGGGATCTCTCGCATAAAATTTCTTGCATGACTACATGCCCGCGGATTTGGGCGCGGGCGGGCGCGCAAATGGGGCCTCGATCAACCGGAGCCTGAGGCGAGATGTCGCCCGATGCCCAAAACCAGCTTCCATGCCTCCAGGGCACCGGATTGGGCCTCGCTCCACTTGCCTTCGTCCGCCAGTTTGGATGCGATGGAAAACTGCTTCGCCGCCGGCAGGCACTCCTCGACGGAGCACCCATAAAGAAGGGCCAGCGACTCCGACCATGCGGTCGTGAGCTGGGCGCGCTTGGCGCGGTCTGCCCGCAGCATCCAGATCAAAAGTTCCATCCGGGCGGCGGCATTCGAGTCGAAGCTGGATTTTGTTCCGGACCTGAGCGTCACGAACACCGTTTGCAGCGGCAGCAGGGCCTTCTCTTGGCCTGCGGCATCCGGGGACGTGTGAAAAAGACGGAGCGCCCGCACCGTGTCAAAAGACATTTTCAGGGCGGAAACCGGAGGCAGACGGTATTGCCCGTTGTAGATGTGGTAGAGGGGCATGAGGGCGGACTGGGGCTTTTTGTCCGCAGTGGCTTTCCACACGGCAATTTGCAGTTCGGCCATCCGTTCCGGATCAAATCCCGCCATCGAAGAGGTTCTTGGCCAGAAACAATAAACAGCCAGACCGATGACAAACAGGAGGAAAAGACGTCTGAGGACGAACATCATCTCGGAGAATTGAACCATGCTCCGGCATTTTGGAAAGCCTGAAACATCAAAGCCCTGCAAAAAAAGACCCGCCCTCTTGACTCTTCTTCGTTCCCGATGTAATTAACCAGATTAATAATCAGACAGCTTAACAATATGGAACAACCCAAAGTGATCCTGATGGGGATTGTGGTGGTCGCGTTTCTTTCCCTGCTGGGATGCGGGAAGAAGCCCGATGGCTCTGCGGGGAAGGTGCCCGGGGGGATGCCGCCACAGGAGGTGGCCGTGGTGACGTTGGTGCCCGAACGGGCGGAAATGGTCACCGAATTGCCGGGCCGGACCGCCGCCTGCCGGATCGCGGAAGTGCGGCCGCAGGTGGGCGGAATCATCCTGAAACGCCTGTTCACCGAGGGGTCGGAGGTGAAATTGGGCGAGCCGCTTTACCAGATCAACCCGGCGACCTACCAGACCGCCTACGACAGCGCAAAAGCGGCTGTGGCCAAAGCTGAGGCGGCGAAAAATGTGGCGGAACTGCTGGTGGGCCGCCGCAAAAAACTCGCGAGCGCCAAGGTGATCAGCCAGCAGGATTACGACGATTCCTTCGCAGTGCTGCGCCAGGCGGAGGCGGAGATCGCGGTGCGCAATGCGGCGCTGGAGGAAGCCCGCATCAACCTCGAATACACGAAGGTTCTTTCCCCCCTTGCCGGGTTCATCGGACGTTCCATGTTCACCGAGGGGGCGCTCGTGACCTCCGGCCAAGCGGGGGCGCTCGCCACGGTGCAGCAACTCGACCCGATCTTCGTGGATGTCACCGAATCGAGCAGCCAGCTGCTGCGCCTGCGCCGCGACCTGGCTTCCGGCCACCTCAAAAACTCGTCGGCCAAGGAGGCCTCGACCCGGCTGGTCTTTGAGGATGGCACTGTGTATTCCGAGCCGGGAACGCTCCAGTTTTCCGAGGTGAGCGTGGATCCGGGAACGGACTCGGTGACGTTGCGCGCGGTGTTTCCCAACCCCCGCCGCGAGCTCCTGCCGGGGATGTTTGTCCGGGCGCTGGTGAACGAGGGAACCAACGGGCAGGCCCTCTTGGCCCCGCAGAAAGCGGTGGCGCGCAACGCGCGCGGCGAGCCGACCGCGTTCGTGGTGGGTGAGGGGAACAAGGCCGAGCTTCGCGTGCTCAAAACCGGCCGCGCCATCGGAGACAAATGGCTGGTGACCGATGGCCTGAAAGCGGGCGATCACCTGATCGTCGAGGGGCTTCAAAAAATCGCGCCGGGAGCCGGGGTGCGCCCGGTGGAAATCCCGGGCGACACCGCGAAATAGGACATGGTGAATTTTTTCATCGACCGGCCGATTTTCGCCTGGGTGATCGCCATTTTCATGATGCTGGCGGGGGCGCTCGCCCTCAGGACCCTCCCCATCGCCCAGTATCCGAGCATCGCGCCGCCCGCAGTCGCGATCACCGTGAACTACCCGGGAGCCTCCGCAGAAACCGTGCAGAGCTCGGTGGTGCAGGTGGTCGAGCAGCAGATGAACGGCATCGACAACCTGCTCTATTTCTCGTCCGAAAGCACGAAGGACGGGAACATGACGATCACGCTCACGTTCCGCCAGGGCACGAACCCGGACGTGGCCCAGGTCC
>Ga0172380_10007003_pt1 | contig 12867 bp, 14 predicted proteins | sample Leawe162metaG_FD_119747 | JGI IMG/M metagenome (GOLD analysis project Ga0172380, IMG submission 119747) | Leachate microbial communities from a municipal landfill in Southern Ontario, Canada - Leachate well 162 metaG | ecosystem: Engineered > Solid waste > Landfill > Unclassified | place...
AAACCAGCTTGCCGGCGGCGCTGCCGGTTTCAATCCGTTCCGTGATGCTCTCGAAGCCGATGCCCTTCTGCTCCAGCTCGGCAACGATCTGCACCAGGTCGGGCAAGCTGCGCCCGAGTCGGTCTAATCGCCAGACGATCAAGGTATCCCCCGGCCGCAATGCCTTCCGGCATTGCTCCAGCTCCGGGCGTGCGGCTCCCTTGCCGCTGGCGGTTTCCTCGTAGATCACCGAACAGCCGGCCGCCGTCAGGGCGTCCCGCTGCATGTCCAGGTTCTGGTCGTCGGTCGAAACACGGGCGTAGCCGATGCGTTGATTCATTGACGTTTTCGGTACTATGAAAAATTGACGGGAATTTTAACAGCATAAAGCCCGATTCGATAGCGAAATCGGCCCCCCGCTGTCGTGTCCAGGAAACCACCGTTTTATGAACATCATGGCCGCGTTTGATGTTCTGCGCAAATACGCTTTTACTCTTTAGCGGCTAAAATTTTCGAGGCTGGCGCGTCGTGACAGTACGGTTCCCCTTGGGACTTTTCCCGGAAACGAGGTAAGCACGATGACTGCTATCTGGATGTTTAAAGGTGGGCGGCTGGAGGTCCGCAACGAGGCCGGCGAGCTTCTGCGCTGGTGGCTGGCCGATGAGGCAATGGGCAGGCCACTTGCTGGCTTACTGAACCAGGCGCATAGCCTGAGCCGGCTACTTCTCTGGCCGTTGTTGAACGCCAGGGAAGGGCAGGGTGAGGCGACATAGAACGAGCTGGCCAGCATCGCCGGAACTGGCGATGCTGCAGCCGGAAAAAAACAAGGGCGGCTCTCGGCCGCCCTGTTGTTCCTGGTGCGCTCTTAGGGTCTGGCCCTGCGAGTCAACCGAGCCACGTTTGCCCGCGTATCCGCTAGGCACTGCGCCAGGTGGTTAGCCTGGTCAGCCGAGCGACGGCGGCGGCAATTGAGGTGATAGTTCCCCAACGCTCCTACGTCCGTCATGGCTCTAAGGAGGTTGGTGATTGCCCGTCTATCTGCCGGCGTCACCTGCTGGCTGGGCGCTTCCAGAAGGGCCAGCACGTCAGTCAGTGCGGCGGCGTAGCCCGCCATGCGCTCGCGGATCGTCCCCGCGATCGGCGTTACGTTGGTAGGATTCAAAGTTGCCATGATTCACCTCTTCGGTAGGTGGGTTGTGGAAGTGTCGGCCGGCCTGCAACGCCGGCCGGCGCGCTCAATAATCGAAAGCCGATTTTGGGTTGAAGGTTGGCCCAGACGCTTGCCGTTGAACGGTGTCCGATCCTCCGCTGGACTCGCCAGCATTGGAGCGATTGACGAAGGCTGCAACCTCATCGCCAGGTTCGGCCTGCCGGTCGCCGCCGAGGGTGTTGCCATCAAATGCCGGTACATCCTGAGATTGCGCACTCGCCCGGATCGCGGCGGCTACCTGCCCCCCTATGGTCTGGCTGGCACGCTCCTGGAACCCATCCGCGAGCTGGGCGGCCTTGTTCTTGAGAACGGAGCCGGCCCCCTTGGCGAGTTCTCCGGCGGCGCTGGCCGTTACTGCTGCGGCATGGGCCAAACCGCCGGCGCTCGATGCGCCTTGAGGTTTGCTCTCGCTTCCGGTCTTGGCTTGTGCCTGCCCTTGGCTCGTCTTGGCCTGGTCGGCACCGCCGGAATCCTTGCCCTTGGCGTTCCCACCTTCTGACTTCGCGGCCTTCGCGCTGTTCGAGCTACTGCCGCCCGACGATCCCGACGAGCTGGCAAAGCCTGCGGCCTGCGCAAACGGCGAGCTGCTGCCACTGTTGCCACCGCCAGAGCCAGAGGAAGCGCCGCCGCTGTCACTGCCACCGCCGAAGCTAGGCATCTGGCCGCTACCGCCGTCCATACCAGCCGCCTTTTCAAAGGCGGCCTTGATAGCAGACATGCCGCCCGCGATGTTTTGCGCCCCACCCATCACAGCAGCGCCGGCCATGCTGGCCGCCGTTGCCGCCATGCCGGCCGCGCCCAGCGCAGCGCCGGCGACAGCGCCCGCGCCGAAGCTGCCAATACCAGCATGACTAATCCCAGCGCCGGTAATAACACCGGACAGCAGCCCCGGAATCTTGTTAATCAGCATCAGCAACGCCATGCAGAAAACCAGCATCACGCCCAGCTCTTCAAAGTTCAGCGTGCCCTTATTCATCTTGGCGTAGAAGGACGAAAGCAGATCGACGCCGATGCCCACCAGCAGCACCATCGCAAAAATCTGCACTGCAACCCCCAGGACGGTTTTGTAATAGTTGATCGCCATGTCGGAAGTCCAGCGCGATCCGCCGAAGCCCAGGAAGAACACACCGGCATACATCAATATCCAGGAGGACACGAACAGCAGGAGCATGTTCACGCCGACCGTAGCGAGCACCAGCAAGATTGCCAAGCTCAGAACAAAGCCGATGACGCTATCGATGGGACTCCAGAGCGACATATTGGCCAGGGATTGCTTGAAGATCATGAACCCAATGTCGACGATCCCTGACGGCGTGACTGATGACACCCCGGATGCCTGCTCACCGAGCCGCTGTAGTGATTGAATGATCGAAGTGGCAAAGGCTGGCCCATTTCGCAACAACCACAAGAAGAAGCCGAAGAACACGATGAAGCGGAAGAACTCCGCGAAGAACTCGCCAATGTCGGCTTTGCGCAGGATCATCATGCCGCCGGTCCAGACCAGGGAGATGGTACCCAGCGTCCAGAAAAGCCACAGGGCCGCGTTCATCACGACGGATTGCCAGCTTGTTGCGCGAGTGGCGAACTCGGTCACAACCTGGTCGAACAGCCCCTGATTGGTGAGCTGGGCCGCTGCCCCAGCCGAGTAAAACAGGAGGGCAGCGCCAGTCAGCGCCGCTTTGTGCAGTGCTTTCATGGTGTCACCTCTTTTGGCCGGGGTCGGTAAGGTCAAGCCAGTTCTTCGGCTTCTCGGTCGGAGCAATGGACACAGGCCGCCGAGAGCAGAGTCCACCGAACTCGCGGCGCGTGGCCTCATCCTTGATCTGCATGATCTTGTCGAACTGACAATTAGCGTCGTTCACCTCGGGCATGGGCGCACTGTCACAGCCGGCCAGGCCGGCGGCGACGAAAGCCGCCCACAGGACGATTTTCACTTTCATGGAAGCCTCCGTTTAGCGGGTCAGTTCAAGCCAGTTTTTCGGGGTGGTCGTCGTGCCGATTCGGCTTTCGGTCGACGTGGCATGTGCAGCCGCCTGCTGAGCTTCCTTGTCGGCCTGCGCCTGCATCCGAGTCGTCACCGCGTTTTGCTGTGCGATCAACAGACCACGAATTTGCAAGAGCTGATTGGCTTGCTGACTGGCGAGCTGGTTGGCGTAGCCGATGGCCTGCATCTGACCCGTCGCCCCTTGGGCGGCCGATTGCAGGCGCTGCAACGTCGATGCATCGTTCTTCAGGTTCTGTTGCTGATCCTTCAGGCCCCGGAAAAGCGCGTCGTTGGCCTTCTTCTGCGACTGGCTGGCGAGCTGCTGCACTTGCTTCATGGCGTTCCACTCGGCGGCCGAACAACCGGCGCTGGTGAAGCACGGCGAGGACTTGTAGTAATTCACGTCCTGGAACTTGTCCAAGTAGCCGTCGAGACTGCCAAGTTGCCGCTCGTAATAGCTGAGCGTGTCGACGGCATTCATCAGCCCGTTGATCGTGGTCTGCGCCTGATCCCAGATGTAGGCCGCCGGCGCGGCAGTGTTTTGCAGCATGTTTTCGTACTGCTGCAACTGCGTCCGGTATTGCTCGATCTGCTTGAGGGTCTGGGCCACCGACTCGATGGCCGTCATGATGTTTTGGGCGAGGTTCGTACCGTCGATGACGGGAATACCGGCGTGCGCTGGGGTCGAGAACCCGGCGACGGTCAGGCCGAGAACCAGGGCCGTTTTAGCGGCTAAAAAACGAATGTGCTTGTGCTTCATGGTCAGCTCCGATGAACGATTGAATGAACGGCCCGACCTAGAACAAGCTCGCGCTTGCTCTAGGCATCGTCATCGGAAAAGCTGCGCCACCAGCTAGTCGGTATCAGCCCTTGGCACCAAGGCCCGGGCTTTCTGGATCATCCAGCATACCGGATGCACGGATGATTTAAAACTCATAGCATCATACCACAATGCATAAATGAGTAAAGCTATTTATGCTCACTACTTCACAACATCAACGCCCCCGGCCCTTGCCTTGGCGTTTCGCCTTCTTGGACTCCAGCTCGGCCCGCAGCTTGGCCTTGCGCTGCTCCTGCTCGCTGATCGCCGCCGTCCTCGGTGCCTGTGGCCGCGCAACCTCGCCGCCGTCCATGCGTAGCCCCTCGACCTGGCCGAGCGTGCGCAGCCCATGCCGGCGCTGTGGCGGTGGCACCTGGCCAACGTGCGCCCCCGGCCGTTTGCCGTCCGGCTTCGCGCCCTGCTCGATCAACGCCAGACGCCGGCGCTCCAGGCCCGGATCGGTGAAGGTGATCGGAAGCTGGGCATCAGCAGCCACCCGGATGATTTGGGCCTTGAACTCGGGCGAGCCGGTGACAGTGATGCGCTCGCCGTACTTCTCCATCGCCATACGCAGCGCGGCCTGTACCCCGTCGCGGTCGGCCTCGCGGGAGACTTGCAGGCGGTCGCCATCGTCCCGGACGGCCGACAGGCCGGCGCGATAGATGATCGTGCCCTGCTTGGTGATGTTGTCGACGACGGGCGCGTGTCCTGGTCGCGGCCGGCCCTGCCCCTCGATGGTGTTGCCCTTGAGGCCCTGGGCGGCATCCCTGGCACGCAAGGCGGCCAGCGCCTCGGCGTTGCCCTGGGTAGCCTCCTGCTTGAGCCAGTCGGCCCACGGCTGCCGCTGGAAGCCCTGGTAGTGCTTCGCACGCTCCTGGTCGTAGATCTTGCGGATCGCGTCCAGGTCGGCCCCCAGCGAGGCGCTGACCTGGGCATACAGCAGCTTCTTGGTCAGCCGGCCATCGGTCAGCAGCTTGATTGCCGTCCGCTTCGCGGCCGCCTTTTTCTTGGCGTCCTCGACGGCTCGATCCTTACGCCGTTTCGCTTCGGCCAGCGCCTCGGCCCTGGCCGCCGCCAGCCCCTTTTGCGCGTCCTTGTACCTGGCGTAAAGCTCGGTCGTGTCGATCCGCAGGCGCACCGGCCCCTTCTGATAGCTGCGCTTCGCCTGGGCGTCCTGGCGCTCGGGTGCCTCGAAGCCGCCTAGCCGCTTCTCCAGCGCCGGCTTGGACAAGTCGCGGGCTAAAGTGCTTGCCTTGACCGTGGTGCCGTCGCCGGCCTCTATGACCAGGCCGTTACCTCGGGCGCGCAGCTCCAGGCCGTTGTCGCGCATGACCTGGTGCAACTCGGCCCAGCTCGTCGCCCCCCGGATTTCCTCCAGGCACTCGCGCTTAATCCAGCCGACCAGGCTTTCCACGCCGGCATGCCGTTCCATGTCGGCCGCCCTGGCCGCCGCCCCTCGCTGGTTCGGGATGTGGTTGTCTCGCTCCAGGTTGTAGTCGCGTTCCAAGGCCGTGCAAAGCTCGGCAAGCGCACGATGCGGGTAATACGGTTCGTGCATCGTGTGCCGGGTTGGATGAATCTTGTTGATGGCGATGTGAATATGCAGGTTGTCGGTGTCGTGATGAACGGCACTGATGCGTTGATGCTCGCCATACCCCAGCCCGGCACAAATACGCTCTTCAATAGCCTTGAGGGTGTCGGCGCTGGGCTGCTCGCCGGCGCGAAAGCTGACGATCAGGTGATAGGTCTTGTCGCTCTCGGCCCTGGTGTTGGCGTACTGCGTCGCCAGTACCTCGGTGATGGTGTCGCGCACGCTGTAGGCGTCGCAGTTCGTGACCTGGACATGGCCCAGCCGGTGATCCTTGCTCTGCGCGTCGGTGATGTACCGCACCAGGCCGGCAAAGTCGGACTTGCCCACCGAGCGCATGGGTACATGCTTGGCAATCACAGTTGCCCGCCTCGCGGCCGTACCACGCTTTCCGCAATGCCGCTGATCTTGTCCTGGGTCGCCTCGATCTTGCCCAGCAGCGCCAGGATGGTATCGACACCAAAGCGGGCGGTGCGGGCGTCATCGGTCAGCCACAGCTTGAGCAAGCCACCCAGCCGGCCGAGGTCGCCATTGACGCGCACCAGCTCGCGCACGTTTTCAAAGTCAGTCACGCCCTGGACGCGGTAGCCCTGCCCCACGGCCAGCAGATAGGCCGACGTGCTCATGCCGGCGGCCTGGGCGTTCGCCTCGATGGCGGCCCGTTCTTCCGGTAGGCAATAGACCTTGATCGGCGTGCTGCCCTTCCTCGTTACCTTCTCGCTGGCCTCCACTCCTGGCGTCCTCCATCTGTCGCCGGCGGCCGCCGGCTGGCCTCGCAGAGCAGGATTCCCGTTGAGCGCCACCGGCGCGAATAAGGGAAGTGAAGAGGATCGTCGCGCTTGCGCGGTGGGCCTACTTCACACATCCTGCCCTCTATTCAGCCTCGTATAGTACTGCATCGCCATTTGCAAAGCATCGCTATTCCATCGCTATTTCGCTGCAATACCGCGTGCATTGCCTGCAACAGCGACTTTCCGCGCAGTTACAGCGACAAAACAGCGGTCTAGTAGCGGTTTCCTTGCGCTTTCCGCGTGGTTTCCACGGCGGCATGCAACGCTTTCCACCAGTTGGACGCCACGAGGAAAGCGCCCCTCAAAGATCAATAGTCCGGGCTTGTTCGCGCCCACCAGGAACCCGGCGGGCCTGCATCGTCATTGCTGACGATGGGAGATCCGGCCCGGTACGGATTGACCCTTGAGGGCCAGCCGGATCATTCCGCCGGCGTCCCCTTGTCGGCCTTCTTCCTGGTCGCCGGCTTCGCCTCGGCCGGCAGCGACAGGCGCGCCAGGATCGCAGTGGTTTGCTCCTGAGTGGCGGCAAGCTGGCCGGCGAGTCGTGCGGCTTCCTCCCGTGCCTTGCTGGCCTCCTGCCGTGCCTGGTCGCGCTCGGCCTGCGTGGCGGTCAGTTGCTCGGCTTGGCGCTGGGCGTCGGCTGCTGCTTGCCGGCGCTGCTCCTGGTGCGACTGGTCGGCCGCTTCGGCCTTTGCTTTGACGGTCGCCAGCTCGTCGCGCAGTCGGTCGACCTGGGCGGTCGTGACCTGGTTGGCCTTCTGCTGTTCGGCCAGCGCCTGGCGTGCCTGGTCGGCGTCCTGGTGTGCCCTGTCCAGCTCCGTGCGCAGCTCGCCGGCGCGGCGCTCGATTTCGACGGCGCGGGCCTCGGCGGTGTGGGCCTGTTCCTGGGCGGCGGTCAGCTTCGCCCGCAGCTCGTCGGCCTCGGTGCGTGCGGCCTGCTCGGCCGCCTCAATGGACGCCAGGCGGGATTGCAGGGCCTCGACCTCGCCAGCCAGTTTGTCGGCCAGCTCGGCCGCTTCGGCCTGGGCGGCCTCCATGTCGGCGCGTGCCTTTTCCAAGGATTCGCGCTCAGCGGCCAGCCGGCTATTTGCCAGCCCCAGCGCCATCGCCCAAATGTCGGCCCCGACCTCGGCAAGTCGGTCGCCCACGGCCTGGGGTGCCGGCTCGCGCAGGGGCGCGGCGGCCTCCTTCTGGCGGGCCTTCCACTCGTTCAGGACGGGCGAAATGGTGGTGTAGCTGCCGCCGACGATCTGGCGCACAGCCTCAAGCGTGGGCCGGTCGCCAGCGGCGGCGATCTGGTCAGCGGCGGCAAGAATCTGCTCTTTGGTGACGGCCATTTGCATGCTCCTGTAGCGTTGTAATATGTTGTATGATACTACTACATACTACAATTTACAAGCCTACAGCGAAAATACTACGCGCCGGCGCGGCCAGGTCGGCCGCTGCGCACCTGGTCGGGCGGATTCCGGCCGCATAGGAGGCCCGTAGAGGCGTTTTTCGGGGGTCGGGCGGCCGGTCCCCCGGCCTCGGGCGTGATAGTGCGTCCTGGGCACGCTCCGGCGGCGCTGCGGGTCGGTGTCGACCGTGGCCAGCCTCGTCATTTCCGGCGATGCTCGAGCCGGCGGCGGTTAGGCTTTGACTCTTGAGGGGCAGCCCTCTTCTTGGCGTTCAACCTTGCGGCCTTCCGAGTTGGTACGCTGGCCGGATCGAAGCGCAGGCGGTCGGCCCGCCCCCTTCTTGCTGACTGCCTTTTGCGGCCGTTGAGTTGCCGGGGTGCTTGATCTTGGCGCGGGCGGTGGTGCCGCGACCTGGGGGGGCTAGTAGGTTGGCCCCCTTGGGGGGGCCTCGATAACAGGGAGGGGGAGCCGCCGAAGGTGGGGGAACCCCGGAGGGGTGCCCCGGCCGCTAGGCCGCAACGGCGGTTAAATTTTGCGCCGACTTATGCACAGGGCTAGGGGTTAAATAAAGGTTAAAAACCGGGTTAGCAGGGTGTGGAAAACGCCGGAAACCCGCGCCGATGCTGGGTTTTCCGCTTAGTGCCTGTCCCTCTAAACACAATACTCCGTCCCTCTAAACACAATACCTTGCACCTCAAAACACAATAGTCAGGCGTCTTATCTGTCCCTCAAAACACAATAGTTCAGGGGCGATTTTCTGCCGATTTATCGGTGTTTGTGCAAGCTCGGGCCGGCGCGGTGAGCCTCGGCCGTCCCTCAAAACACAATATATCGGATGCTCTCTAGCGGCTCGGCGCTCGCTTCACATGCACCAGTTCGCCCACGATCTCCCAGGACTTGAGGAACCCGACATTGACCAGCTCGGTTAGCGCCTTCTCGATGAGTTCTCGCACCTTGGCCGGGCGTTCCGTTGTGATGCCTGCGCCTTTCTTGATTGTCTCCAACTTCACCGGGTACGGCTCGCGGTGACTGGCATAGTAGCCATGCAACCAGGTTGCAATGCCTACCGGCAATGCTAGGCGCTGCGCCCATTCAACTTGCGTGTAATGCACATCGCCGAACAGCTCGACAAGCTGCGGTGCAACCTGCACGCGGTACTTCTTCAGGGTGTTCTTGTGTTCGTCCTGCCACTCAAAGGCCGGGAGCATGGACAAGCTCACACCACGTTTGAGGCGCTTGGAATAGACGGCCAGCGCGGTCGACTGCATCCGGTCTAGACACTCGCGCAGGCGCTCGTAGCTGCCCTTGCAGATGGGCCAGTCAATCGCCTTGCAGAAGCTGTAGGGCGTGAACTCGACAACCTGGCCTAGCGGCTGCTCCTTCGCCAAGTGGATCAATTGCAGCCATACGGTTTCATCGTCCTGGCGTAGCTCTTCGCCCTGGTAGGTGATGCGCCCCTCGAACAGCACGGCAATGTCGGTTTTCTTGAGATAGGCGCGGGGCTGCTTCCGGTTCCGGGCGTTGAAGAGCGCGGAGCGCAAAAGCTCATTGGGCAACCGGCGAACGGCATCAGGCCATAGAGGAAGCTGCACGACAGTAGGCACAACGGCGGTGCTGTCCTTCTCGGCCTTCGCCTGGCGGGCCTTCTCTCGCTCTCTGGCCTTCGCCTGTAGCTCGGGCACTCGGGCCAGTAGTTCATCCAGTTGCTTCATGCATTACCCCTTACTGCTTGGGCGTCGCCACGGTTCCGGCCCGATGGGCTTCACTTGACCGCCGGGGCCAAGGGGAACCAACCAAATGCCATTGACACGAAACGGCGCAGGCAGGCCAAGTTGGGAATTTTCCTCGGTGGCCAGAGCTAGATTCCGCTCGATGCACCGGGCTTTCTTCTCCCGTTCTTTAGCCGCTAAAGCCGCGCAAATATTCATTTGCTCTTGTACTCAATTACTCGGGGAGGCCGGCGACGTACTCGGTCAGCAGTTCTTTGATGGTCTTGCCCTGCTTGGCCGCGTAGATTTTCAGCTTCGTGTGTTCGCTGGCCGGCAGCTCGAAATTGACTCGCTTGGTTCCGGCCTCGTCGGCCAGGCTGGCGAGGGTGGCGGCCTTGTTGCTCCGGGCGCTCGGGCGGCCGGCAGTAAGCGTGCTTGCGGGTTTGCTCATTATCTCAATTCCTTAAATACTCAGATGAGTTTTTGCTTAATCTCGTTTGCTAGGGCGTGAACCTCGGCCGCTGCGTCGCTGTCAGGATCGGCCTCCATGACAGTGGTGCCGGCCGCTGCTGTGCCGGGGTAGCTCACGCGCTGCGTGATGCGTGACTCCAAGATGGGAAGGCCGTAGCCGGTCAGCGCCTCGGTGACTTCGCCGCCGATGCGGGTGCCCTTGATTGCGCGGGAAACCACAAAGGCCGCTTGCAAACGGCCGTCTGTGACCTCAATGCGCTGCTTAACCAGCTCCACCAGGTCGGCGGTCGCCCAAATGTCGTAGGGGCTGGGTTGCACCGGGATCAGCACAAAGTCGGCCGCCTTGATGGCCGACACGGCCAAGTCGGCCGCCTGGGGTGCGCCGTCGATCACGACGAAATCCTTGCGGGCTACCTGCTTTAGATCGCGGTCGATGGTCGGGCGGTCGATGCCGACAACGGTTAGCGGTTGATCCTCCCGCACCGCCGCCCAATCGCGGGCGCTGCCCTGGGGATCGGAATCGACCAGGAGAACGTCAGCGCCGGCGAGCTGCAAGGCGCGGGCAAGGTGGGTGGCGATGGTCGTTTTCCCAGACCCGCCTTTCTGGTTCAGCACGGCGATAACCTTCATTCGGACTCCTGGCGTAAATGCGCTAATGATTTAAAACTCATGACATCATACCATAAAGCACAAATGAGTAAAGCCGTTTATGCTCACTTCTTCATTGCCCGCCGGCGGGCAAGCTCGGCACGCATCCAGGTGGAAGCCTCGGCCATGTCACGGCGTAGTTCTTCCCGCTCGCTGGCCGTCAGTAGCCGCACCTTCCCCGCATGCTCTGCCTGGCGTTTAGTGGCGCTCTTGTTCCCCCGATCCTGGTTCATTCGGATGGCTCCATGAAAAAACCCGGCAGCGCCGGGTTTGAAGTAGGTCGTTGGGGCCGGCTCACTTCGCGCCCAGCGCGACCATTTCGACCCCGCCAAGCTCGCGCTCGGCCTGTGAGTGGTTCGAGTAGGTTGGCCAGGTCGGGTAATACTCGTCCGCCTGGTTGCCCCACACGTCCCAGCCGTCACGCGGCCCGCGTGCAAACAGTTCCAGGAACGGGCCAGGGCTGCACGATTCCACAATGTCGTAAAACTCATCCGGCTTGCGCGAGTGTTCGCGCTTCTGAGTCGCCAGGAAATTCACTTGCCGCCGACCTGGTGCAAGCGTCCGGGCGTTCTTGCCACGGACACCGAACAGCACCAGCTCGGTGACGTTGCGGAAGTAGAAGCCAACGCCGCGTCCATCCGGCCCGCCGTCCTTGCGTACCTTGTGCCAGACGATATTGCTTTTGTATGAGAAGCCCCAGGCTTCCAGCACCTTGATACCTTCCGGCAGCAGGGCATTGGGCACCCACAAATACAGGTGCGCCGTGTCGGCCGTCAGTTGCTCGACCGGCAGCGCCATGATGTCGTCCAGCGTCATCGTGCCGTAGCGGGACAGGCGCTTGTGTTCCGGGGCCATCTTGCCGGTGCGGTTCTGGAACTGCCACGGCGGATCGGCGAGGATGGTATGAAAGCGCCGGCCACCATGCCGGGCCAACAGATCCCGCCCTGCGTCTGATGCCGTGTCGGCCTTGTTCTTCGTCATGGGTTCCAGTCCTCAATAAGTTTTGGTGTGATGCCGAACACCAGGACAGGACAGCCGCCGTGTCGGCCGGCGTTTAGCCGGTACAGGAGCTTGCCCATCCATGTCGTGCTGGCACCGTATTTCGCTCTTACGGTCTTGCCGACTTCCTCGCCCGCCTTGTTCAGTTGCGGCACCACGTCAAAGACCGGGTTTAGCTTCTCGCTGCGCGTGACCATGACGCCGGCGCTAATCAGGCCGCATTCATGGAAGGCACGCAGGGCGTACAGATCCCGGTCAAAGGTTTGATCCTTCGAGTTCCATTCCAGATCGAAGGCCACCCGGCCCTTTACGTAGTCGATCTTGTGGCCGTCGATGAAGTTTTCGATCATGCGCGGCGTGCTTTCCGACCGCTTCACTTTCTTGACCTTCCCGTTGGCAAGGAACAGCTCGTCATATTCCTGCATCCTCACCAGCAAATCGCCTTGAATCCGAGACTCGACCCAGCCCGCCGGCCGCAAGGTGCGGGAAAACTTCTTCGGCATGTCCGATTCGTTCCCGCCTGGCGTTCCAATGTCCCGCGTGGTGATGCGGAAAGCGAGTAATGCCGCCTCGATCTCGGCCAGCTCGGCCGGGAAGGAGTTAGCCAGGATCGCGGCCGCGTGCCGGTAGCTGTACACGTCGTAAAGCGCCCGCACCTCGGCGCTGATGTACCGCTCAACATCGGCCGGGGCGTCGGCATTTGGGCCAGGGCGCAGCGCAACATCATCAACGCCATTCGCCTCGGCTTCCTGCTCTTCTCCCCCGTTGTCCAGATCTGGATCTTGTTCGTTTGCCATGTAAAGTGTTCGTAGCCATTGCTATGCCTCCTTGATAGGCTGGTTGTGGTTAGGCGAGCGTGCCGGTTGCCGCCGGCGCTCTCGCCGCCTTTTCTCATCTGGCCTGCATCGAGGCAGGCCCATCCAAATGCTTGTAAAGCGTGGTGCGCGACACCCCGTAGCGCCTTGCAATGTCTGCAACGGGGATGCTCTTGTCGCGCCACAGCGCCCGGATTTCCTTCACGTCCTTTTCGTCCAGCTTCGGCTTACGCCCGCCGGCCCTACCGCGTGCCCTCGCTGCGGCCAGGCCCGCATTCGTCCGTTCGCGGATCAGGTTCCGCTCGAACTCGGCCAGGGCGGCGAACACATGAAAAACCAGCTTGCCGGCGGCGCTGCCGGTTTCAATCCGTTCCGTGATGCTCTCGAAGCCGATGCCCTTCTGCTCCAGCTCGGCAACGATCTGCACCAGGTCGGGCAAGCTGCGCCCGAGTCGGT
>Ga0172380_10007005_pt1 | contig 12865 bp, 10 predicted proteins | sample Leawe162metaG_FD_119747 | JGI IMG/M metagenome (GOLD analysis project Ga0172380, IMG submission 119747) | Leachate microbial communities from a municipal landfill in Southern Ontario, Canada - Leachate well 162 metaG | ecosystem: Engineered > Solid waste > Landfill > Unclassified | place...
CACCAGTAAAAGACCTCGCATCCGTCCGGCGCCGCGCGCCGGCGGGCCGCTTTAGCTCAGTTGGTAGAGCACATCATTCGTAATGATGGGGTCGCGTGTTCGAGTCACGCAAGCGGCACCACTCCAAGTTTCTGATTTCGTTAGCATCTCTTAGGAGACGGCCGCCCGCTGGGCTTGCCCGGCACGCGCCGGGGCACCACCAGGGCACCACGCGCATGGCCTTTTCCACCATTTCAGGCAGTCGGAGCAGAACGATCATACGTTGCAGCGAAGGTCGTGTCGGTAAGCCAGCGCCGGAATTCGGGATTGTCACTGAACTGTTTGAACAGTTCAGTGTCATCCTTCATCAACTCGATGATCACCCCCGCCAACGCCCTGTCATGTTCGATTCGCGCGTTTTGTTTATCAGAGTTCTGCTTCGCGTTCTGATAGGCAGGGTTCGCCGCGACCTTCTCGGGGATATCGGTCGCGATCAGGCGTCGGATGCGATCGGTGTCCGCCCAGGTGATGTTGCCAAACAGATCGTTGAAGCTGCGGATGATATTCGACAGTCGATCGAGTTCCGGTTCTGCGATGTGCCCGCCGCCGTCAGCCGGTACTGGATCGATCTCTGCATCTTGGTCCGTTAGTTGGACCCGTTGCGCGGCCTGCTTCTCGACGCGGTAGCTATCCATGTCGATGGCTTCCAGAATCCCCTTGGAAAGGTCTTCTTCACGAGGCGCCGGCAGCTTGGGCAGCAGAAAGTTTAGCAGGATCGATAGCTTTTCCCAGTCGGTGTTTGTGTAGGGCAGGATTGAAGAAACGAAAGCGTAGGTGCGCGTGAACGCCTTGGCATTGCCCTTGAAATTGACCTGGCCGTCTTCGTCTAGGTTGGCGTCGTAGGTCGCGACACAGGCGTCGAGGATCGGATCGAGCCGATCGCGATCCGCGCCCGAAAGATACAAACCGACAAGTTGTTCGATCTGGGCGGGCTCATAGACCTGATAGCCGTCGAGAGTGGCCTTGAGATCATGTAGCCGGTTCGGGTCGGTTTCATCGCTCAGGATCGTCGTGCGATAGAACGTGTCGAAGGACGCCCGGATCGTCTCTGTGTCGTTCATGAAGTCCAGGACGAACACGTCGTGCTTCTGCGGGTGCGCGCGGTTGAGCCGCGAAAGGGTTTGAACGGCCTTGATGCCCGATAGTGCCTTGTCGACGTACATCGAGTGAAGGAGGGGTTGATCGTAGCCAGTCTGGAACTTGTCCGCACAGATCAGGAAACGATACGGGTCCTTCTCAATCTGATCGACGATGTCCTTCGACGGGAAGCCGTTGAGGCTTGCCTCGGTAACCTTGGCCCCCCCGAATTCATGCTCGCCGGAGAAGGCAACGATCGCGCGGTACGGGCTCTTTCGATCGACCAGATAGGCCGACAGCGCCTGATAGTACTGGATCGCGCGCTCGATGCCTGAAGTCACCACCATCGCTCGCGCCTGGCCGCCAATCTTGTTCAGCGCCAGAACCTGCTCGTGAAAATGGTCCGCCATGATTTCGGCCTTGAGCCGTATCGCATGATCATTGCTCTCGACATAGCGGCGCAGCTTCTTTGTCGCGCGCTTCGTATCGAACTCCGGATCGGCATCGACGGTCTTGACCAGCCGATAGTAACTGTTGACGGGCGTGTAATAGCGAAGCACGTCCAGAATGAAGCCTTCCTGGATCGCTTGCTTCATCGTGTAGCTGTGAAAGGGACGGTGCTTTACGGCGTCGCCCTCCGGGAAGGGTTCGCCGAAGATCTCAAGAGTCTTGTTCTTCGGGGTCGCCGTGAACGCGAAGTAGCTCGCGTTCTGGAGCATCTTTCGTTGCTCCATGATCGCGTTGATCTTGTCTTCGACCGTCTCATCCTCTTCGCCGTCGTCCGCACCCGTCAGCGCAGCATTCAGGGCGGCAGAGGCTTTGCCGCCCTGGCTAGAATGCGCTTCGTCGACGATGATCGCGAAACGGCGATCTTTATGCAGCGCGCCGATATCGTCGAGAATGAAAGGGAACTTCTGGACCGTTGTGATGATGATCTTCTTGCCGTCGGTTATGAATCGGCGGAGATCGCCCGACCGCTCGGCGTGACCGACCGTCGCACCGACTTGGGCAAACTGCTTGATAGTGTCCCGGATTTGCTGATCGAGAATTCTTCGATCGGTGACGACGATAACGGAATCGAATACTTGGCCGGCTTCGTTCGCGAGGCTGACAAGCTGATGCGCCAGCCAGGCGATTGAGTTGGATTTCCCCGATCCCGCCGAATGCTGGATCAGCACGCGCCGGCCAGCGCCCTTGGCCTTAGCGTCGGCCAGGAGCTTGCGCACCACATCGAGCTGATGAAAGCGCGGGAAAAGCTGATCCCGCTTGGTCCGATTGGTCTTCGGGTCTTTGCGCTCAACGATCTGGGCGTAGTTCTCGATGATGTCCGTCAGGCCGAGCGGCGTCAGGATATACTTCCAGAGATAGTCGGTCTTGATGCCGGCGGGGTTCGGCGGGTTGCCGGCTCCATCGTTCCAGCCCTTGTTGAAGGGCAGGAACCACGATCCCTTTCCCTTCAAATGAGTGCAGAACTTCACCTGCGCGTCGTCCACCGCGAGATGCACGATGCAGCGGCCGAACTCGAACAGCTTTTCGCGCGGGTCGCGGTCGCGCTTGTATTGCTCGACGGCATCCTCGACCGTCTGCTTGGTCAAGCTGTTCTTCAGTTCGAAAGTGGCAATCGGCAGGCCGTTGATAAACAGCGCCAGATCGAGCGCGTGGGCGGTATCGTCGCGACTGTAGCGAAGCTGCCGCGTTACCGAGAAGCGGTTCAGAGCGAACCGTTCTGCGGCCTTCGCGTTGCCCGGTGAGGGTGTGCCATAGAACAGGTCAACATCATGCGCGCCATGCTTCACGCCCTTGCGCAGAATGTCGATGACGCCGCGCTTGCCGATTTGGCCTTGCAGGCGTGCCAGGAACTTCTGGCGCGCGGGACTGTCGTCGTCGAGATCGAATGCGGCGACCAGCGCCGGCTGCGTTGCGCCGATGAAGGCGCGAAGCTGGACAAGATCGACCGTCCACGCCCGGTCATAGGCCGAGGGATCGCCCAGCAACCAATTGTGAAGCCCGACGAAGGGTTCGGGCTCCTCGGAGAATCCGCCGCCGGTCGGCGCCATGGTCCGGCCCGTCATTCCAGCGACGATCAGGCCCTCGAGGCCCTTTTCCGAGGTATCAGTTTTCATGCGGCCGCTAGCCAACCCTTCGCGCGAAGGGTTTCGAACGCGAGGCCGATCTGGCGCGGCGAGAAGCGCTTCTTGCGATCGTTCCAAGTATACACCTTAGCCATCGCATCCTCCGCGCTGGAGGCGTTCTCCCGAGACGCGACCCAATGGACTGTTGCCAACAGTTCAAGACCAAACGGCGTCTCAAAGCCTTCGACAAGTTTGCCGACCCGATCGAAACGGTCTCGCGTATCACCGTCCGCTGCCAGGAACGCTTCCGCGTCCCGTACCGCGCCGGGCACGAGTTCAAGCTGCTTATCGGGCGCATCGCCACCATCATGGTAGCCCGACACGAGATGGCCTTCGATCTTCGTCAGCACGTGCCGCAGGTTGTCAGCATAGGGGCCGTAGTGATGCTTGATATAGTTGAGGCGGAGTGGTTCGCCTGCTTCCTGCATGAAGTACATCAGCTTTTGAAGTTCGATCAGGGTGACGAACGGGTCCATCAGCCCGCCGAGATAGCGGTTCATGAGCACGACGAGCGCCGCGCGTCCGGCCGTCATGTTCGGAACGTCGCGGGACTTGGTAGCGACCGGCGCGCTGTTCGGCTCATAAACGATCACCTGCACGTCGTTCAGACCTCGCAGCGCCTCAACGATCCGTGGGCGCACATCGGCCCAGTTCAAGCCGCCAAGGCCACTCCCCAGAGGTGGAATGGCAATTGAGCGGATGCCATGGTTGCGGATCTCCTCGACCAGAGCCTTGAGCCCGGAGTCGATGTCTTCAATCCGACTCTTGCCGCGCCAGTGGCGCTTGGTCGGAAAGTTGATGATGAACTTCGGATTTGTGAGCGTGCGGGTCTCGAACACGAACATCTTGCCCGGCTGCACTTCCTCGCGGGCGCAAGCGGCTTCGTAGGCCCTAAAGTTCTCAGGGAAGTCGTTCTTGAACTGAAGCGCGATACCGCGGCCCATGATGCCGACGCAGTTGACCGTGTTGACGAGCGCTTCAACGTCCGCCCGCAGGATGTCGCCTGTCTTGAATTCGATCATTGCCATCCCCTCAATAGTACCAGTCTCTCTTGACCTCGATCACCGGTTGATGCACCGCACCTTGCATCGCGGCGGATACTCGTGGCGCGAGGCCCTGCGAGTAGATGCCGATCCGCTCGACAAGGTGCCATGGAAACGAGCCCTCAACGAGAAACTCGGCCTGCTTACCTTCCTTCACGTCTGGCGGCCGGAAGTCCCTCGCCGCGACCGCGTCCCAGTTGATGTCGCCCAGTCGATCCATCCCCACCCGGAACTGCGTATAGACCGCCCCCGCGTTCGAGAGCGAGAAGGCCCAGCGCCGCCCGTTCGCCTCCGCCCATTGGACGACCTGATGCAGATCGGCCTGAAGATGGACGATCGGCTGCTGGCCACCACGATAGGCAAGTTCGGGGTGGTTCGCGCAGTGGATCACAAACAGCATAATCGAACGTGAACAAAAATAGAACGGGACATATTCGCCCACGTTCGTGCCCTGATGGCAGGATACCGGGAGACCAAGCCGGCGCTGCTTGATGCTGCCCATGCCGATCACGGTGCCGCCCTGGCGTTGAACCATCACCGCATCCGACCACAGGCACCCGTCGGCGACAATCGAGGCAAGATTGTCGACATGGACGATGTGATAGATTTTGGGCTGGGCGGGAACGGGCATCGTCAGGCGGCGACCTCCTCGTTCTCGGCATCATCAACGGCTTCGTCGAGATCGTCATCCTCGACAAGCTCGTCGGCGGCCTCAAGTTCGGCCGTCTCAGGCAGGCTGGCCGCAGCGGCCCGGACATCAAGCTTGCCGGTGACGACATCGGCGATAAGGCCCGTGCGGAATTCCTGGATCAGAGCGATTTCATCGCTCACACGGCTTGCGGCGGTTGATAGTTCTCTCGTGGCGCCTTGAATGAACGAAGAGATCGCTCGCTGTTCATCCAGTGATGGTGGAACGGCCATTCGAACATTCCCGATAAAATCCCAGTCGGCTCGTGGCATTTTCGCGCCGAAGGTTGAGCTGTTGACAAGCTCAATGAAGTCACTCGTGCGGATACGGCACTCCATGAACGCCGGATCGATCACCGATTCAGACGCTCTGAGTACGAGTAGTTCACCGACGCAGACGCCGCCAACGTCAAGCCTCGTAACCTTCGCAAGATAGGGGCGCAGTTTTCCAAATAGGATATCCCCCGGAGCAAATGACTTCACTTGCGAGTCGAACTGGCTTTCGAAATCTCGATGAAGGAGCCTACCGCTCCAGCTTTCTATGTGTTCGAGAGCGACATAGATTTCACCTTCACCTCGGAATGCCCTTTGTTCGATCTTGTTCTGGACGAAAGTCTTCAGCCGCTTCACCTCCCAGCCCTCTGGAACGTCGCCGAGCCAGGGGATGCCGGAGGGTTTGAGGCGGACGTTCGGATCGAGGCCGCGGGTGACGGCGCGGTGGATGATCGCCTGTTTCTGCTCGTTCAGAAGCGCGATGATCTTCTTCTTGGCGCGGAGCAGCTTCGCCGTCTGCGCCCCATGCCAATCCAGAAACCGCACGATCAACCGCTGCTCGTCGAGCGGCGGCATTGGTAGGCGAATGTCATAGAAATCGTCTGTGTAGAGCCGCCAGAAGCCCTCCACGATACCTTTGGCCCGTGTCCGCAGCTCTGCGCGGCACGCAGGAGATTTGAGAACGTACTCGAAGAACTTCACATCGGCGCCGGGTTTTGGCCGCAGCACCGTATAGTCCGGGCTGATCAATCCGGGCTGCTTTGCATAAGCGAAAACGCCGAGATGCGCTTTCAGGCGATTGAGAACGAGGTCGTCGGTTTTGACAAGCTTAGCCCCGACATAGCTCTCCGACACAAGCGACTTTTCGACTTGGTTGGCTGGAACGAGTCCCAGCCGTTGGCTCATCGATAGATGGGTCTCTTCGCCTGTCGTCGAGCGGCTATCGACTTCTCGAAAGGCATACTTGCTGCGCAAGACATCCCAGTGCGCCGGCACGTCACCGAGCCAAGGCGGGCCGCTCGGCTTAATCTCGGCATAGGGGCGCAACCCGTCGATCATCGCGCCGCCCCGATAATGTCCGTCATCAAGCCGTCGGTTTCACGTTCGAGCGCCAGGATGTCGGCGCGGATGGCGTCAAGCGGGCGCAGCGGCCGCGGCTTGTAGAAGTATCGGGTGAAGCTGATTTCGTAGCCGATGGTGGTCTTGGCCTCGTCGATCCAGGCATCGGCTGCATGCGGCAGCACTTCTCGGCGGATGAAGGCTTCGATCCCGCCCGGCTCCTTCAACGGCACCGTCTCGGTGTCACGTAACTCGCTGTTGGGCTCGTATTCCACCACGCAGCGCTTGCCGTCGATGGTCAGCGGAAACAGCCCGCGCAATGGATCAGCTTCAACCTTGCCCGGCTTGTGAATGCGGCGGATAACTGGCGCGCCATCCTCGGCGATCCGGCCTTCTTCCTTCAGGACCTTGATCTCCTTCGGCGCATAGGCGCGCATGGCGTCGATGCCGCGCGCCCGCAAGGGCCGCTCGACCGTCACCTTCGAATAGCCGAACTCAGCATTGTCGAAGATGCGCGATTGCTCGGTCTCCTCGAACGCCATGAAGGCTTGCAGAATGCGATCGATATCGACGTCGGCGAGTTCGCAATTCTTTTTGCCGAGGTTCTTGCGCAGCGGCCGGAACCACGCCGTCGCGTCGATCAATTGCACCTTGCCGCGCCGGTGGCCCGGCTTGCGGTTTGAAAGCACCCAGACGTAGGTGGCGATTCCGGTGTTGTAGAACATGTTGAGCGGCAGGGCGACGATGGCTTCGAGCCAGTCGTTCTCGATGATCCAGCGCCGCACATTGCTTTCGCCGGAACCCGCGTCGCCAGTGAACAGCGACGAACCGTTGTGCACCTCGGCGATGCGCGAACCGAGCGGCGTGTTGTGCTTCATCTTCGACAGCATGTTCGCAAGGAACAGCATCTGCCCATCGCTGGAGCGCGTGACGAGGCTGTATTCGGCGTCGCCCGCGTGCTCGATTACGAAGCGCGGATCGCGCATGCCGGACTTGCCGCCCATGCGCTCCTGATCGGATTTCCAGCTTTTGCCATAGGGCGGATTCGACAACATGAAGTCGAACTCCTTGGACGGGAAGGCGTCGTTTGCGAGCGTCGACCATTCCGGCCCGCCAACGATGTTGTCGGCCTCTTCGCCTTCGCCCTTGAGCAGCAAATCGGCCTTGGCGATTGCATAGGTCTCACCGTTGATCTCCTGCCCGAAGAGGTGGGTGGAGACCTGCTTGCCGTGCTGTTCGGCGAGTTGGTTCAGCGTTTCTTCGGCGACCGTCAACATGCCGCCGGTGCCGCAGGCGCCGTCATACAGCAGATAAGTGCCAGATTGAATCTGATCGGCGATCGGCACGAAGATCAGCTTCGCCATGAGCTTCACGGCGTCGCGCGGCGTCCAGTGCTCGCCAGCTTCCTCGTTGTTGGCTTCGTTGAAGCGGCGGACCAGCTCCTCGAAGATCGTGCCCATCGCGTGGTTATCGAGGCCGGGATGCTTCACCGAACCGTCGCCGTTCAGCACCGGTTTCGGGCCGAGATTGATCGAGCTATCGAGGAACTTCTCGATCAGCGTGCCGAGCACGTCGGCCTTGGACAGCTTTGGCAGCTGATTGCGGAACTCGAAGTTGTCGAGGATCTCTTGAACGTTCGGCGAGAAGCCATCGAGGAAGGCCTCGAAATCAGCCTTCAGCTGCGATTGCGAAGCGCGATTGCGGAGATCGCGCAAATTGAAGCGCGACGTATTGTAGAAGGCCTGTCCCGCCGCCTGGCGAAGTGCAGCGTCCTGATTGGTGATGCCGGCCCTGTCGAGGTTGTCCTTCATCGACAGGACGGCGGCCTTGGTCGGTTCCAGCACCGCATCGAGACGGCGCAACACCATCATCGGCAGGATCACATCGCGATATTTGCCGCGCACATAGAGATCGCGCAGGGCGTCATCGGCAATGCCCCATATGAAGTTTGTGATCCAGTTGAGATCGCCGTTGCTCATCTCGTCCCCAATGCCGGTTGGCCGCTGGCTATCTCGCGGGTGCAATCAGCCGCCAAGACATAGAATCGCAACGAGCATCGGGACGCAACGAGATCGTGGGGCTACGCTGCATGCTGTTGCGCTGAAGTTCATTTCGCCAGCCTCTCCAGCATCCGTTCCATTCTCGCCAAGCGGTCCGCGCCGATTGTGACCGGCTGGGCATCGAGGCCGGTTGTCCGGCCGGATCGCAAGCCACCGAGGATTTCGGCCTGCCGGTCCCGGGCAACTGCCCCATAGCTGGAAAAGGTCGTGAGCACGTGCTCGTGCCCTAGGTTCTGGCTCCAGGCTTTGAACTCTTCAGGCGTCCGGCAAATCCGCTCCCCTAGCGCCGCGAGCGTCTTACGGAAGCTGTGCGGATTGAAATATGGAAGCCCGGCGCCTTCAAATGCCGTCCTGAATATCCGGCGGATCGCCGCAGCGTCTTTCCAGGGTTGGCGGGCAAGGCCAAGCGCCTCAAAATGCCCCGTAGTGCCCAAGCCGATCTGGGTCGCGGGAAACAAGGGATCATTCGGCCCGAAAAGATGCAAGCTCACGAGCTCGCCAATCCAGTCCGCGACAATCGCCTCAATATCGTCGCCAATGGGAAAGAACCATGAGACGAAACTCTTTCGGGCTTTCGTTCGCACGTCCCGCGCATCCTGATCGACCGTGCGCTTGGCGAGGTCAACATGGCGCAACGACATTGACGCGATTGCGTCGTCTCGCGCGCCGCTCAAGAGGGTGAAAGCAAACACTGCCCGGTCGCGGCGCTGGAGTGCGGTTTCGACGGGCATGGCGAAGAGCGCGTGGCGAATCTGCTCGATGCTGGGCACCGGGCGTTCACGCACCGCCTTGGCGACCCTCTCATCATTGGCGCTGGTGTTGAAATAGTCGGCGTCCGAGCGGCTGATCCGGGATTTGTAACCCGGCTGTTCCGCAAGCCACTTGAAGAACGCCTTGAGCGCCATCAGCCGAGAATGCACGGTGGCCTTGGCCAAGGGTTTGCCCGTTCCGGGGTTGATTTGCTCCTGTAACTGGCGCTTGAACTTTCGAGCCTGCTCGATATGGAACTGGCGGAAATCGCGACAAGCGGTGCTCTTCTCGAAGAGCGCGATGGCCGCTGCAACTTGGTCGACTGACGATTCGGCCATGCGGTGAGCTTCCTCCAAATAGGTGAAGTAGCGGCGCTTGATCCGCTCGTTGTCGGGATGATGCTTACGCATGGGGCGACGGCTCCTGTCCGAAGGTGTCATCTAGGGAGGGGTTAGGGCTATCTATTAGGTGTTCGATGGCCAGCGGCACCGACAGCTCCAACACGCGCGACAGGACGGGCAATCGTAGCAACGTCACGCGCCTGTGCATCAACGTCGAGCACTCAGGACAGATCGCCCTGAGATTGCCACTGGTGGGCGAAATTGGGAGGTATTCGGCCATGCCGCCGGCCGGACTCCGGGGCGCCCGACATTTCACGCAGTAGCATTCGTGCGGCTGGCACTTGTGCCGGGGCGTTGCCTGGCGTCGATGAAAATCCACCAGCTCTGCGCCAAGGATCAGCGCGGGTTTGCGGTTAGCAATGGCAGGCAGCCCTCCCCTTATCCAACGCCGCACAGTGCCCTTGGCCACGCCTAGCTTCCCGGCCGCTTCCTCGACGGTATAGTTTCGGTGAGTCTTGATGGCCCGCCAGTTCGGCTTTCGGATTCGAGCCATGGTTAGGCGCACCCAAGGCAAGAACGGGACGCAGCCGCGCCCGATGGTACAACAGCCATGCGCTGTCACCTTTGACGATCAGGGGTTGAGGAGGTTCCCGGCGCGGTCGGTCTGCTCACAGTAGCCCGACTAGCGACCGGCGCTTCGGCTAAGCGTTGTCCGAGGTCGATGTTCGCCGGTGCGCGGCCAGCCAGACATCGAGGTCGTCGGGATCGTAGAGCACCACGCGACCAATCCGCATGTAGGGAGACCCCCCACCATGCACTCGCAGCTTTTCAAGTGTGGATTTGGCCAAGCCGGTATATGCCGCCGCTTGGCGCGTGCGCAGCTTGGGGCGGGAGGTCTTGGAGGCGTCTGAGGTCATACGATTGCCCTGTGCAATAACCGGAACATTCCGGCAACAAGGCCAAGATGGAGAAGCCGATCCGGAATTTCAGAGAGGAAAATCCCAGTCCCGGAATTTCGTGTTAATTTTCTCGGGAACGTTCTGTGCGGCGGGACTCACGGAGGTGCTTGGTGATGGCATCAATGCCCAGTTGTTGGCCGCCGCCGCCCTTCTGTAACTCATCGAGATGCATTGCCTGTATGGCGCGCGCTGTCTCGGTATCATTTCGAAGCAGTTCAGGGTTCTCCGCGTACAATTGCTTGGCTGCCCTAGCGATTGCAGATCGGCTTCGTTCGCCTTGGCGCAGGCGCTCCGCCCGCGCCTTCGGTAGGCCGTCTTCGCGCCATTCAGACATAGCCATGCCGTCCCTCAGGTACTCCTCGTAGTGCCGCATTACGCGGTGCTCCGACGCGGCAGAACCGAGCTCGAACGCGGCGCGCACGGCTCGTTCTTGTTCGGTCTGTGGTGGTTCTTTGGAAAAGAGAACATCAAGCATGCCGAGTTTTTTCAGAGTGATGAGTCTGTGGCGTCCATACTCTAGAAGTCGGAACCCAAACGAATGGTCCGCCTCGATCCCGTGCGCACAGTTTACCTCGTCGAGATCCAATCGGAACTCCTCGATCAGATCGGCCGCTTCCATGAGAAGTTCTTCATCAATCCTCGCGACAAACGGCTCAAAATCGCTCTCGTCGTAGTCATGCGGAAAGAAGTACCGCGCCGAGGACACACCGCACCATCTCCAGACTTCAAGATGGTTGGCCTCACATTTGGAGCAATATCGTGGGATAAGGTCGTAGTGTCGGTCTTCGATAACGATGGTTCGAATTGTTTCCGGAAAAGCGTCGACGAACTCGGTCATGGCCCTGCCCCAATTTGCCTGCCATCCGGCACCCTATCATCGCCGCGATGGCCTCAAGTGGGTAATCTTGCCAGATTCGCGCGGTTCGCCCATTGCCGCCGCTAAAGTTGCTCCGATCGAATTTGAGGCTTTCCGTAGTGGATCAGCGTCCAGGTGGGCATAGCGGGCCGTAGTCGTCGGCTGGGAATGGCCAAGCAGCTTCCCTATGATCGGCAACCCCATGCCGCCGCCAGCACCGAATGCTGCGAAGTTGTGGCGCAGATCGTGTAGGCGCAAACCCTCCAGACCGGCATGCCGCGTCACCACCGACCAAGGCCGTTTCAGGTCGGCGCGAGGCTTCTCTTTGTCGGTGCCAGCGCTATCCCCGGCGATGACGTAGACGCCAATTCGGCTCAGTCCGTTCAGCACTGCTAGCGCCGGAGCGTTGAGCACAATCGTCTTCTTCCCTGTCTTGGAGTCCGGTAGGAGCAGCAGCCCACGCTCGAGATCAACGTGCTCCCATTTCAGGTGCAGGATTTCGCGCAGGCGGGCGCCGGTGAAGGTCAGCAGCCGCAGCGCAGCCGCAGCATGTTCGCCTATGATTGTCTCCCGCCTGTCCTTGCGCAAATGTTTGGTCCTTTTCTGCGGGTCGATTTGCCAAGGAACTCCGACCGTCTCGGCCTCGCGGATAGCGGCACCAAGTCGTTCCATTTCGACGCCGGACAGGAAGCGATCCCGGTGCGCTTCCCGGTACTTTTCAATCCCGCGCGCTGGATTCTGGTCGCCCTCGACCAGGCCGCGTCGGAAGGCGAAGCCGAACATCGAGCTGATGATCGCAACGGTCCGGTTGGCCTGGGCGGGGGTATCCTTCATCTTGAGATGCAGCCGAGCCACATCGGCGCGCTTCACATCCTTGGCCTTCTTGGCGCCGAGCGCCGGGACCACCCACGTGCGAATGACGCCATCGTAGCTGGACCTGGTCCCCTCCTTGCGCTTCGCTCCGACATGCTCTGACAGGAACAGCTCGGCCAGCTCGGCAACCGTGAGCGCCTGGCGCTGCATGGCTTTCTGGTCCTGCGGGTCGATCCCCCTGTTGACGCAGGCGCGCAGCCGTTCGGCTTCGGTGCGCGCCTCCTCCGGTGTGAAGCGCTTGGTGGAACCGAGGGTCACGCGCTTCTTCGGGGCCCGCCGCCCACCCTCGCCGGCGCGGTACATGTAGACCCACGATTTCTCACCGGTCGGCGAAACGCGCAATCCGAAGCCGCTGATCTCGGTGTCGAAGATCGTGTAGCGGGCCGGACCGGGCTGGGCGCCGTCGACCGTCCGCTTGGTGAGCTTCTGCGTTGGCATCCACTTTCCCTCATCTGGGGCACCACCGGGGCACCACGCCGAACGAAAGCGCCCGGCAGCGTCCGCCAACAGGCTATGGTGAAGTGCCTACCATATCAAGGAGAAGTAGCAACCTTGGCCAACGCCAGAGAACCACAGAATGTGAATTCCCTGAAATTCGTAATGATGGGGTCGCGTGTTCGAGTCACGCAAGCGGCACCACTTCCTTTGCATGGCATCGCCGGTATCCCTCGCCCGCAATGCCCTTTCCGGCGACATCAGCGGACAGGCCATCGAGG
>Ga0172380_10007006_pt1 | contig 12863 bp, 13 predicted proteins | sample Leawe162metaG_FD_119747 | JGI IMG/M metagenome (GOLD analysis project Ga0172380, IMG submission 119747) | Leachate microbial communities from a municipal landfill in Southern Ontario, Canada - Leachate well 162 metaG | ecosystem: Engineered > Solid waste > Landfill > Unclassified | place...
CTGATCAGTCTTCATCATCTTCTTCTAGATCACTATCAACACTATCATCACAATCGACTAACTCATCATCGTCATCTTCATCTTCTTCGTCTGATCAGTCTTCATCATCTTCTTCTAGATCACTATCAACACTATCATCACAATCGACTAACTCATCATCGTCATCTTCATCTTCTTCGTCTGATCAGTCTTCGTCCTCTTCTTCCAGATCATTATCAACATTATCATCACAGTCGACTGAATCATCTTCTTCATCGTCTTCTGATCAGTCTTCATCATCTTCTTCCAGATCACTATCAACACTATCATCACCATCAACTAACTCATCTTCATCTTCTTCTTCATCATCGTCTGATCAATCATCGTCCTCTTCTTCCAGATCATTATCAACATTATCATCACAGTCGACTGAATCATCATCTTCTTCTTCATCGTCGTCTGATCAATCATCGTCCTCTTCTTCTAGATCTCTATCAACATTATCATCGCCATCAACTAACTCATCTTCATCTTCTTCATCCTCATCTTCTGATCAGTCTTCATCATCTTCGTCTAGATCATTATCAACATTATCATCTGATTCATCATTATCAACTGAAGTATTATCATCATTGTCTTCATCATTGTCTTCATCCTCCTCGTCATCTTCGTCTTCGTCTGATTCATCATTATCAACTGAATCATTATCAACTGAATCTTCGTCATCTGGTGTTGGAGCAAGCGTATATTACAGGCCAGATGGAATTAGTTTGTACAATAGACCAGATGGGACTAGTATTTACACAAGACCTTAATATTCAAAGATAATATATGGCCATATTAAGTCCTTCAGAAGGTCCAACTGTATTAAAGATTGATAGTAACCCTATTAAAGCTGAAGTATTATCTCATTTTGGCCATCCAGTAATTCGTGTTGAACTTGATGAAACTCATTATGAAATGATTTTAAGAACTGCTGGTGATTTTATGGCTGGGTATTTTCCATTTGAAGAGAAAAAAGCTTATTTTTATACTAAGCCACTTGTTGATGAGTATCCGCTACCGCAAGATGCCTATTGGATCAAACAAGTAAAATGGGATCCATCAATAACTAGAGTTGGAGATATTTTTGGTGCTGAATCATATTTATTTAATGTCGGAAATGTAACTGGAATTCAAAATCTACTTCTTGATTTTCATTTGTTGCAGGCATATAGAAAGTTTAGTCAAAGAATACTTGCTACAGAAGGACATTGGGAAGTAAAAGGTGATAACTTAATAAAGCTTGTTCCAATACCAAGAGGTAGTTTCCCAGTATTTGTTGAGTATTTTCCAGCAGTTAGTCGTTGGAGAACACCAGTTGCTAGAGAATTAACTAGAAGACTTGTTATAGCTGAAGCATCAATAATTCTTGGGAATATTAGAGCTAAACGACCTTTACCATTGCCAGATGGTGGAACTACTACATTTGGTGGTGAAGCATTAATTGCAAAAGGATATGAAGAGAGAGAAAAGGTTTATAAAGAAGCTTTATTATGTGGTGAGCCTTATGGCATATACGCAATGTGATATTGTGAATTATTCAAATTTAATTTGTGACAGTAACGATTAAGAATAAATTAGTTGTAATTGGCAATCAGGTATTAGTACCTGGGCATGAACCTTTATCAACTCAGACTACTAATAATTTATCAATTGCCTTACAAGGTGTTAATTCATATCTTCCTGTTGAAACTGCTCTTGAATTGATACCGGGATCGAAAGTTATAAAAGATCAGCTTAGTTTTGGCACTTATGGAAGTTATAAATATTTTGAATTACCAGATGGACCACCACCAGATGGATCATGTCCAAATAAATGCTTAGAAGATTGGTATAAAATATTGAGAGATGCAGCTAGGCAAGCATCTTCAACAAGCCCAGACAATCCAGATTGTGATTCATATGATACGTCATCTTGTGATACTAATGATTATTTTGCTGATTTAGACCCAAGTAAGAGGCCAGCATGAATCATCATTTTGAATTTGATGATGAATTGCAACAATCATATACTTCGTTGCAAAATGCTAAAGATTTAAGGAGCGATGCTGATAAAACCAATAGTAAGTTAGCGATTTATGATCATTCAAATCCAGAAATCGCAAATATGGAAATGGAGGCTTTGAATATTATAAATGATTCTGGTGCTCCAACTTTGGTTTTTAGAAGGACTGATGATATTGGTCAAACAGATGAAACTTATAACGAAACACCAAATCCAATATATCATCAGCCAGATATTATTAAAGGCATGTTTAAGCCGGAAAGTGTTTCTATTGTAAAAGTAAAATGGGGCATAGATACAGATGTTAAATTTAAGATTCACTATTCGCGAGCATTTCTTCTTGGATTATATGGTTCAAGATTAATAAGAGTTGGCGATGTCATTGCTGTTCCGCACAATACTTTAATACAAACTCAATCAACACATTTTTTGGAAGGCAAGATAAATAGGTTAGATAAGTTTAGAGTGACACATGCTAATGATACTGGCAATTATAATTATCGCTGGCTTTATTGGACTGTTGATGTTGAACCGTTAAGTGGCGATATATCGGTGAGGCCAAAATGATCAAATCAAATTGGAACGATGTTAAGCAGGGAATAATAGATGCAATGGCTGATAGAGTAAAAGAATTTAAAAAAGATGCTGAAGAAGATATTAATAATAGGATAAATTCAAAAGGTATAAAATCAGTTGTTGGTAAAAATGGTGTAGAATTTACAGCTTCTGATGTTACTGAATACAAAAATGGAAAAGTTTATTTTGATGATGTATTCAAAGATATTAGTAATCAAGCATGGATTGATAGCATATGACAATACATCAATTTAATTTTAATAATGGCCAGGAGAAACTGGATGGCTTCGTTCCTGTTTTATCAGTTGATGATAATACTGCTACGAAAAGCGCTGGCGATCCAGCAAATCATGATGATAGAGATGATTTATATTATAACAAAGAAGAACCTCAGTTAGCTGGTAATTTAATTGATGATAATATTGACACAAATTATGTTGAAGAGGTCAGAGAAACAAATATTCCTGGATTTCATTTTATAGACACAGCTATTAAAAATTATTTTAGCGGAATAAGAATACCTGTTAATAAAGGTAATGAAAATTATAGAATGATGGGTGTTAAAATTTCTGGCGGTGAATCATCAACTTTAATAACATCAGATAAAGATATTCGTGGTGGAAGATTAATGTTACCATTAATGTCCATAACTAGAACTAGTGAAGCTCCTGCTAAAGAAAGGTATTCACCACCGTACTTGCCGATTGGTAAAAAATATCACAATAACGGAAGAAGAGTTGAACTTATATATAGACCAGTACCATATTTAATAGATTATTCGTTAGATATATGGACTGAATACAAAAATGATGCCGAATACGCAGTTTATTCAATAGCTTCCAGATTTAATCCATTAGCTTCATTTTTCTTAAATGATATAACTGGAATGACTTATGAGTTGGTAATGAAGTTGACCAGTAGTACAGATGTTACAGAATTAGAAGTTGATGCAACTTCGCACGCTAAAGTTAAAAAGACTATAAATATTCAAGTTGAAGGATGGTTACCAATATCAACAAAAGTTGTTCCGACTATTTTGTCCAATCCTATTTCAATTAAAGAAGGAGTTGGGACAATTGAGGGTTCTGATCAACTAAATAATATTCGATATGGTGGAGAAACGTACTTAGTTAATAGAGATAGGAAATAAACTATGACCGACATGGCAGAATCATCTAAAAAACCTCTTTCGATAAGAGATATTAGAAGATTAAAGGATGAAAAACGTAAAATAGAAGCTGATAAATTAAGAATTTACAATGTTACAAAATTGCAGACTGTTAATGTTCAATTATATGGTAAAAGTTCAAAGTTAGTGCCATTCCAGCAATCTATCCAAATTGCTCCAGGACGGCATGTTGATCTACCGATATCAAGGTTGATAAAGGAACAAATTTCGAATCTGAAAAAGTCAGGTTTTATTAGAACAGTCAAGATTGATACTAATGTAAATGTCAATAACAATGATAAGCTGCTTAAAGGTATTCCAGAAGACATTAAGCCTAACAAAATTAAGACAAAACAAAAATAAATTGTGATGTTAGACCGATTTTCAGCCCCGGCAGAAATGCTGGGGCTGATTTGTTTATATAGATTTTTAACAAAAATAATTTAAGAGCAAAGATACACTAACTTAATACGACCTCACGGAGTAAATAATGGCCACTTTCCTTTCGCCTGCAGTTTTCGTAAATGAGATTGATCTCTCAGCTTTACCTGCAGGTTCATCCGGGATCATTCCTGGTTTTATTGGTACAGCTAAGAAAGGAATACTTAATAAAGTATATGCTATAACAAATCCTCAGCAGTATATCGATACTTTTGGCGAGCCATTCCCAGAAAGCTTTTTAGGTTATTCAGTTCTTGCCTACATGGAAGAAGGCAATCTTGCTTATGTGATGCGTGTAGGTGTTGAATGTGAAGATGATCAGCCAGCAGAATTATCTGAAATATGCATTGATACAACTGGTAATCGTGAATCAGGCTGGGGTCGTATACCATTATTCCGTGGAATAGACTTTGGCGGAATAAACACAAGAGCAGTTGGTAGCGGTTGGTCATTCCATGATGCTTCAGTTGATTTCGTTGAATTCAATGATGCTGTTGTTGATGAAGATACTGCTGGTCCAACATCAGCATCATTAACATTCGTCGGATCTGATTATGTTGGATCGATTGGCGATAGTTTCTTAGTTCTTATTACTGGAAAGCCGACTGTAACTGGTGGTCCTCCAATGAATGGTGCCACATTCGTAGTTGTTAGAACATCTGATGGTGCTACCATACTTGAGGGTACACTTCAAGAAAGTGTGACCCCTGGAACAAGTGAAAGCGTCACGCTTCCAGACGGAATCGTGTTCCAAGTGGTCATGGGTCCTGGTGGTCCCGACCAGACTCTTGATGTCAATGATACTTTCAGATTCTCAGTTCAGCCGAATAACCGTAACTTCTGCTTCAGAGTTGATAATGAAGATCCGTCAAATGTTAATATCTACACAATGCCAATTGGTGTAGTCACTACTGCAGCCGATTTGTCAGCCATAATCATGGCACTGACAGGATTCCAGTCAGAGAATTATTTAGTAATTGATAATGGTGATGGGGTCGCAAGATTCCGTACTGAAACCCCTGGAGAGATGATCCAGCTTTGGAACTATGCTGATGGAACTGGAACGACCACAGTTCCGAACTATCCGGCTGAAGCCTTTGCCATAGAAATTGGCCAAAGTCTCTACGCTTTTGATATTCCGCGTTCTAATCTGATTGGTCTTGAAACCGGAACATTCGATATTTCAAGTTCAAACAATATAGTGACAATTGAGTTAAATGATGAGACTATAACTCAATTCACTGCAACAATACCGGTTGGCTTCAATCTGCCAGCCACGACAATTGCCTCTGCTATCAATGCGTCAGCAACTGTCCTTGGTGACACTTTATTAAGATCATATGCATTAACGATACCTGGTGGTGAAAAAGTGATCGTGATGGAGACAGTTGACGCTCATCGTTTCGGAACCATCAAGATGATGGCCGATGGTTCACATCCAAAGACTCTCAGATTTGCTGAAGAAGTCGGTATCGGATACCCGTACACTGAATCATATCGTGGATACCGTGATCTGCGCACATCGCTTCCTCAGGGTGGTGAAGTAACTGAGCAGATGCCATTATCCTGTGAGAAATATGGACAGGGTGACATTTCTCAAGCTGCACAATGCCAAGTTGACCAGGATTACTATAACAACATAGTCGGATGGTTTGTTGCACCATCTCCTGGAACCTGGGTTGATGGCTATAAGTTAGATATAAGTATCTTCAAGGGAACCAATGTCCCTGCTGGAAGATACGAAATAACTCTGACAGATGCTAACAACATTGTGATAACCAGAGTTCAAAATGCTTCATTTGATAAGAGAGATGCGACCAATTACATTGGAGTGCTTGTCAATCCAGTTGATAACACTGACGATGTACGTGGTAACGAATATCTGCGCTGGATCGACCGTCCAGATTTCTTGAATAATGATGTAAATGATGTTTCAACATTTGAGGTTCGTCAACCGGCTCAGTTCTTTGATCGTGAGTTTGATGGTCAGGCGAATGGAATTCCGACTGATCCGATATACTCAACTGAGCTTGATCGCGCTGTAATCGGCAATCCTGCTGAAATGACAGGTATCTACAAGTTCTCAAGCCCAGAGAACTACGATATCTCATTGCTGCTCATTCCAGGATTCAGCAGTGGTGCAGTCATAACAACTGCTCTTTCTGTGACAACGCAACGTGGCGATGCCTTCTACATTGTTGATCCCCCGTTCGGTCTTAATGCTCAGCAAGTTGTTGACTGGCATAACGGCTTACTCTTCACTGATCTGAGAGTCGCCTTAGACAGCAGCTATGGTGGTTTATACCACCCGTGGATCAAGATATTCGATCAATTCAACGGTGGTGATATTTGGGTACCACCTTCTGGACATGTCGCTGCAGTATTCGCTCGTACCGATAGAGTCGCTGAGATGTGGTTTGCCCCGGCTGGTCTGAACCGTGGTAAATTCATCACCGCTCTTGATGTAGAGACCGAGCATACTCGTGGAGAGCGTGATCTGCTTTACGGCTACAACAACGCTGTAAACCCGATCATCAAGTACCCACAGCGTGGAATTCACATTTGGGGTCAGAGAACCTTGCAGCGCAAGGATAGTGCTCTCGACCGCATAAATGTGCGCATGCTCCTGATAGCTATCAAGAAGGCCCTTTCTGGACCTCAAGGATTGCTCAACGAGTACATCTTTGAGCCAAATGATAGAATCACAAGATTATTAGTTTCTGGTGCAATTAATAGCTATATGGCTGATGTTGCTGCAAGACGTGGCGTGACTGCTTGGAAGACTGTTTGCGATGAATCGAACAACACCGCAATCAGAATCGACCGTAATGAACTCTGGATCGCCCTGCTGATCAAGCCAACCAGAGCAATCGAGTTCATAGTCCTGAATATCGGAATACTCAGGACCGATCAGAGCTTCGTCGCTGAAGAAATCCTGGCTGCTGTCGGCATTACAACCTCAGCCTAAGCCAAAGATACTACGGAGATAAAACATGCCTGGATTTAAGATAAACGGTACTGGCGGTGAGGCTGACTCAAAAGTTGAGTCGAACAGAAAACACCGTTGGCGTTTCACATCAATATCAGGTGCTCTTGACAAAGAGAGTGTATACCTGTCATCTGCTCAGCGTCCACACGTTATAGTTGATGAAGCTATAATGCACCACGACCAAGAGCAGGTGTATTTTGCTGGTAAGCACCATTGGGAGCCTATCACACTGGTGTTCTACGATGTTTATACTGGTGGTGCAAATACAAGCAGCAAGATATGGGAATGGTTCAACAAAGCTGTCAAAGTTCCTAGTGCAAGTGCTGATGTTCCATCTGCCTATAAGAAAGATTCAACACTTGAGATGACTAAGGCTGATGGTAGTGTGCAAGAGACATGGAAGATATACAATTCATGGGCTATTGATGTCAATTATAATGATCTTGATTATGGTAACAGTGAAATAGCAACTATTGATGTTAGTATGAAATATGATCGTGCAGTAAGAAGTTAATACAAATATTTAATTTAATTTAGCCAGCCTGAAATATGGCTGGCTAAATTGTTTTTTGTAATTGTTATATGAGTAATTATGTTAGGAAATAAAAATGCCTACAGAAGATGATCTCCCAGAAGCAGTTAAAGAGAATGCTGCAAGAGTTGCACGTGAAGAAAAGCCTAAAAAAGATGCTTTAGATGATTTATTAAGTAAATCTGATGATTATTTCATGCCATGGGAGGATGTAAAACTTCCAAGTGAAGGAATCTATTATACTAATATGCCGAATGGTACAATAAAAGTAAAGCCTATGGGTATTGATGTTGATAAGATGATGGCTAACCAAAGAATAGTTCAAAGTGGTGAATTACTTAATAAGATTATTGAAGCGTGTGTACAATTGCCAGAAGATATGACTGTTCATGATTTATTGGCTGGTGATCAATTCTTCCTTCTTTATTATCTCCGTGGTATGACTCATGGCTCAGATTATGAATTCGTTACTGATTGCCCACATTGTGGTACCAAGAGCACTTATGATTATGATTTAAGTGATCTTTCGAAGACTATTAAAAAGCCACACCCTGATCATCCGATTGAACCAATGGCTGTTGAACTTCCATTTATTAGTGGTAAGATGAATAGTAAAGTAGAAGCATTAGTAAGACTAATGAGAGTTAAAGATATAATTGCGATGTCAAAAGGTGATAATGTTATAGACCCATTAAAACGTGGTAAAGCTAGATCACGTGGTAATAATGCTGCTAAAGCTGTTAAGCAAAATGCTGACGATATTTATACTAAGAATATTTCAACTGCAATAGTTGGGTTTAGGGTTAATGGCGTAGAATTTAAAGATGATAGAAAACTACAGTTAATTGAAAGACTGCATCAGAAAGATTCTGCCACGATTCGTGAATTTATTGACAGTATAACACCAGGTATTGATACGGCTGTCGAAGTAACATGTCAAAATGATGAGTGCAAGAAGGATTATAGTATCAGCTTACCGTTTGGTGAGAACTTTTTTCGCCCATCTAAAGGGTGAATCCCTAGAAATTCAGTATTGGGCCGTTTGGAACCAGATATTCCTTTTAAAGGAATTCTGCGGGTTTAGTTTATTTGAACTTAAAGTAATGACTGGCGAAGAAAGAGCATGGTATATTAATAGATATAATCAAGAACAAGAGAGAAAACAAAAAGAAGAGCAAAAAGCTTATAAAAAATACCCAAATGTTAGAAGGTGATACTAACTCAAATATATGTTATGAATGATAGATTAAATGCATCTGTTGGAAGTAGTGTAGCATTAAATGCCACATTTTTGAATAATGGCGTTCCTACTGACCCTTATACTATACGAGCAGTTAGAATTTATAAGCAATCAGTTCGTGAAGAGAACAAAGTTATGGAAATATTGGTTCCAGAGCCAGGATCAACTGATTATGAAACGATATTTAATCAATTATTTCAAAGAGTTCCGTCACCTACTTCTGAACAAACTGGCGTATGTGGGACAGATCTACCTCCACAATATCTAGCTGGAACTTACGTATTAAATCTTGAATTACCGTGCGGGACATTTCAAGATGGTGTTTATTATGATGTTTGGTGTTTTGTCGGTGATTTATCGTGCTATCCAGACGCTAGTGCAATAGATTGGAATGATGAATCTTTATGGACTTGTCAGTGCAATAAATTTTATGTTAAAGGATCTGAATGGTACATTGATGATAATTTAACAAATATTAGGTTAGGTTTTGAGCCACTTGATACTAAATTCATGCAACCTGAAAAACGAATGCTTGAAGTTGGCATGATGCCGTTACCATTATATGATTATGATTATAAAAAGCTCGCTCCAATAATCCCAGCTTTAAAAGGCAGAATAACTATTGAGACACAAAATTGTGAAACGATAGTTAGTGATGCAGAGATGAAAATAGGTTTAAGATCTGGATCTTATAGGTCAAACCCGTATGTTCTAAAATATTTAGTTGATACTACTAAATTTCTTAAAGGAACTTATAAATACAAAGTAAGTGTCGATTTACCGAATGGTGAATCACGTGTTTCTGATTACTTCTACTTAACGGTGCGCTAATGAAAATGCTTAATAAAAATGGCGTTAAAAAGCTGAATGATTATATTAATTCAGTTTATGGTAAAGTGTTTGAGGCTCATGATGATATATTAACAGGACCAAAATCTGATAAAGTTTTTGAAGACTTAAAAAAGCATGGAATAATATTTGAACAAGTTGTTGAATCTAATGATTCAAATGGACCATATAGAGTGATGGTTGAGGAAATGCCTGGATCATCTGTAGCTCCAATAGATGCTGGTAAATCTGCAGTTGTCCCATCTTCGACTGAAACTGATTATGATGATGATAAAAAACTTAAAAGTTTAGTAAGTAAGATATTACCGTATCTCGCTCAACATTTTCCAAATAAAGAAGAAGTTAATAATGCGCTGAATGATCTTCGTGGTCAATTAATAGATCCGGCAGAATTAACTAAGTTATTTAAAGATATGTCAGTAAATGTCAAGAAATCACAAGCTAAATTATCTAAATGAAATTAAACGATTTAAATAAGAATAATGTTGTACTTGGACTAAGAAAGACTGATCCTTCTTTAAGGGTTCCAACTTCTAATAGTTTAATTATGAAAAGTAGTATTAAGGATGAAAATATTGAAGATGATAGTGTAGTTGACCAAGCTATAAAATCAAAAGACTTAATGGATATTCAATCTATTAGTGATCCAAATAGAAATACTCCAGATGACAGAAGACCGCCACAGTTATCTAACCTAGTACCCTAACACATCAAATTTAAAAGCAGGAGCAGCAAATGGATTATATTAATAAACTTAAAGTTATTTTAGAAGCACCAGAAGATGATATTGATTTAGGTGCAGATGAACCATCAGATGACGTTCAAATGGATGAGCCTGATGCTCCACCTGCTGATGGTTCTGGCGGAGAAATCGAAAAGACTGAAGCTGAAGAATTAATTGATACAGAAAAGGGTCTTACTGATTGGACTGGAATACCTGATCCTATACCTGGAAAGACTCTTAAAGAATTAAAAGGTGTTAAGCGCCCACTTGAAAACGGCTGGAATCAAGAACAAATAATTTCAGCGTTAAAACCAACTATAATGTTCTTTGCTAAAAAATATGCTACCCCAACATTTAGCATTGAAGAAGCAATCGCTGAACAGATGACCGGAGTTTTAACTGCCCTTAAAAATGATAAGGGTATAGCACCATTTACATCGCATGTGTTCAGATATTTATCAACTTCTGCTCAACGTGGTGCTGGTAAAGCATCAAATGTTTCTGGCGTTCCTCAAACAAAGGGTGGTAAGTACGATTATTTGGCTGCATCTCGTGCGGCAGTTAGTGCTGATGCTCCAATGCCTGGAGATGAAGAAGCTACATATAGTAGTCAAATTCAAAGTCATTATGATAAAGCTGGTCAATCAGCAGCAAATCAGAAGCATATGACTCAATTGATAGCGCATTTATTAAATGCACCATCTGTTGGACTTTCTGAGAAAGAAAAATTGATATTAATGAAGACTTATGGTATTGGCCCAGATGGAGCAACTGGCGAACCAAGAACCAGTAAGGATATAGCTGATGCTCTTGGGGTATCAGTTGTAAGAGTTAGTCAGATAAGAACTGGTGCTGTTCAAAAGATTCAAGATTATATTAAGGCACGTAAATTCGATAATCCTGATTCAGCAATGCAGTCACTTGGACTGGAAGAATCTGTATTTGTTTCATTAGTTAAGTCATTCTTAACAGTCATAAATGAAGCCATTAAAATCGAATATGAAATGTATTCGAAGAATCAAATTGTTGAGTTCAAGACTAATTTCCGTGGTGCTACTGAATCAGTTAAGGTACATGTTAATTCTGATACTTTTGAAGTTGAAAGTGTAGTCAATGAAGAAAATGAGAGTTTATTGGGTTATATTGATCAATCATCAGTTAATGAGGCTGTTGAAATAGCTAAAGCTAAAGTTACTCCAAAATATTTCTCTGAAATGGTTGGTAATATTATAAGCATGCAACATCAGCCTGTTTTAGCGACTATTAATAACAATTTATCAAGTAGTCAAATAAAGTTCATGTATAAAAATCAAAATAATGTAGAAGCTGCAATGGGAAATGCCGAAAAAAAAGCATTTGGTAAAAGAATAGTTGAAGGTGCTACATATTATGGTGGTGGTCAATCAAGCACAGTCTGCTGGTGGTATCCTGCAAATTGTGCTGAACAAGTTGAGAAGATGCGTGAAATAATGAATCAAAAAGGCTTTGGTTCATTAATGGTAGAGTCGCACACATATTCTGACGCTGATGCTTTTCATATGGATGCACCAGGTGAAGACAGAAATGTTCCTGGGACTCCTGAATACAATGATAAATGGCTGAAGATTGGTCAAAGTTGGATTGGTAAAATGGTAACTGTTGTTGATGGTAAACTTAGTGGATTACGTGGAACACTAGAAGATGTAAAAGAAATTAATACAACATATGGATCAGGTACACAAATAAGCGCTACATTGAGGGTTGATGGCGATGTTAAATCTGAGCCAGTTACTATGGCTAGTCTTCGTCTTGCTGAATCAATTATAAGAGAAGGTTTTGATGGATTAAAATCGGGAAGTTATAAAGTTGAAGTTAATGCGCCATATAAAGACGGTAGTGGCAATACGACATATAGAGTATTTTTTGATATTTATGGTGAATTTTTAGAAGAAACAGCTATTTATCGTATAGATGATGTCGATACTGGTAGCATGGATATATCTTTCGATGATGTTAATATAGAGATGATTGAACGATTAATAAATGAAAAAATTAAAAATGGTGAAATAGAACCAATTAGATCAAGAATGATTGATAATAATTCATTACATGAAGGTAAAGGTCCGCAACATGGTGCTGGTGATAGCTCATTTGAACCGCCTAAATTTAAATTGACTAAGCTGCCCGATGGCAGAGTAATTGACCAATATAAGAACGAATATGAATTGGATGGAGAGACTGGATTATATAAGCGTAAATTAACTGCGGATGAAAGAGCGTGGGCTGCGCATAAAGAAAAAATTGATGCACAGTTAAAAGGCGTTCCTAAGATTCAGTCA
>Ga0172380_10007008_pt1 | contig 12862 bp, 12 predicted proteins | sample Leawe162metaG_FD_119747 | JGI IMG/M metagenome (GOLD analysis project Ga0172380, IMG submission 119747) | Leachate microbial communities from a municipal landfill in Southern Ontario, Canada - Leachate well 162 metaG | ecosystem: Engineered > Solid waste > Landfill > Unclassified | place...
ATGGATCGCAGGGTTCCGACAGGCAGGTCCCGCTTCGGATGAGGGATGGTCACAATGCCGGCCTTGGTCGGATGCATGAAGTGATGGTGGCTGCCGGTGACCCGCTTCAGGGTCCACCCGTCGGCCTCCAGCGCCTTGATGACGTTCCGGCTGTTCACGGGTGTATTTATACACACGCTCGTAGAATTTCAACCGTCGTGTGTGAAAGTGTGTATCGACGGCAAGCTGGCGACAGCCCTGCTTCGCCAAGGCTTCGCAGGGCATTCTGCTTCGACGGATGGAGGAGGGCTTGTTCTGCGAAGCCCGGAGGGCGAAGCAGAATGGTGGATGCGACAGGGATTGAACCTGTGACCCCCTCGGTGTGAACGAGGTGCTCTCCCGCTGAGCTACGCATCCGCTCTGGGGCTGTCCGCCCGGGAGGCGGGGTCTATAGCGACTCGGCCGCGGTCCGGCAAGACGCCGCGATGCCGGCGACCGCGTCGGCCAGCGCCTCGTAGCCGCTGATCAGAACGTCGCCGCCCAGCTCGGCCGCCGGGCGGTCGTTGTAGCCGAAATCGACGATGATACAGGGGACGCCCGCCGCCTTCGCCGCGCCGACGTCGGGCGAGGCGTCGCCGACGAGGATCGCCCGCGCCGGATCGCCGCCGGCCCGCGCGATCACCTCGAGCAGGGGGGCGGGGTCCGGCTTCTGCACCGGCAGCGTGTCGCCGCCGACCACGGCGTCGAAGCGGCGGGTCATGTCCAGTTCCGCCAGCAGCGCTTCGGTCAGAGCCATCGGCTTGTTGGTGCAGACCGCCAGCCTGGCCCCGCGCCGGCGCAGGTCCGCCAGCGCCGCCAGGCAGCCCGGGAACGGGCGGCTCTCCCGCGCGATGCGGGCGCGGTAAATCTCGATGAACCGTGGCCGCAGCGCGTCGATCCGCTTTTCGGTGATCGTCAGGCCCGCCAACTGATAGGCGCGTTGCAGCAGCCCGCGCACCCCGTGGCCGACGAGCTGACGCACGGCCGACATTGGCGCCGGCGCCATCGCCTGTTCGACGAGCAGCACGTTCAGCGCCCCGATCAGGTCCGGCGCGGTATCCACCAGGGTGCCGTCGAGGTCGAAGGCGATGGTCCAGCCGGCAAGGCTCGTGTCGGGGTCATGCATCGTCAGGGGCTTTCGGGTAAACGGGAGGGAATTGCAACGTCACGAGTCGAACCGATGAGCCAGCGCGCCGCGGTGATCATGGCCGCCGGCCAGGGCACCCGCATGAAATCCCCGACCCCCAAGGTGCTGCACCGGATCGGCGGGCGGACCATGCTCGACCGGGCGATCGACGCGGTTCAGGCCGCCGGCTGCGCGCGGATCGTGGTGGTCTGCGGGACCCATAGCCCGGCCGTCGCCGACCATGTGCGCAAGCGTCTGGGCGAGGCCGCCGTGGCCATCCAGGACCCGCCGCTGGGCACCGCCCACGCCGTGCTGGCGGCGCGAGAGGCGTTGGCGGGTTTCGAGGGCGACGTGATCGTGACCAATGCCGACTGCCCGCTGCTGACGGCCGGCGATTTCGCGCCGCTGTTCGAGCGTCGCGCGGCCGGCGACGATCTGGTCATGCTGGCCTTCGAGGCGGCCGACCCGGCGCTGTACGGCCGGATGATCCAGGACGCCGACGGCCGGCTGCTGCGCATCGTCGAGGCGCGCGACGCGTCGCCCGAGGAGAGCGCCGTCCGCGCCTGCTACTCCGGCATCCTCTGCGCCCCGGCCGGGCCGCTGTTCGACTGGCTGGCGGCGGTCGGCAACGACAACGCCAAGGCCGAGTACTACATCACCAGCATCGTCGGCATCGCCAATGCCGCCGGCAAGCGGGTGGGCGTGGCCTTCACCTCCGAGGCCGCCGTCATGGGCGCCGACGACCAGGCCGGCGTCGCCCGCGCCGAGGCCCTCTGGCAGGCCCGCGCCCGCGCGGCCCTGCTGGCCGACGGCGTGACCATGACCGCGCCGGAGACGGTGTTCCTGAGCTTCGACACGAAGATCGCCGGCGGCGCGACCCTGGAGCCGAACCTGGTGTTCGGTCCGGGCGTCACGGTCGAGAGCGGCGCGGTAATCCGCGCCTTCAGCCATCTGGAAGGCGCCATCGTGCGCGCCGGCGCCATGGTCGGCCCCTATGCCCGGCTGCGGCCCGGCGCCGACATCGGCGAGGACGCCCATATCGGCAACTTCGTCGAGGTGAAAAAGGTCAAGGTCGGCAAGGGCGCCAAGGCCAACCACCTGTCCTATCTGGGCGACGGCACCATCGGCGCGAAGGCCAACATCGGCGCCGGGACGATCTTCTGCAACTACGACGGCTTCGACAAGTTCGACACCCATGTGGGCGAGGGCGCCTTTGTCGGCTCCAACAGCTCGTTGGTGGCCCCGGTGACCATCGGGGCGGGGGCCTATACCGGTTCCGGTTCGGTGATCACCAAGGATGTCGCGCCGGACGCGCTGGCGCTGGAACGCGGCGTCCAGACCGAGAAACCGGGCTGGGCGGCGCGGTTCCGGGCGATGAAGCTGGCGCGGAAGAAGGGCTAGCTTTTCGAGGGTTCCGCTTTCTGGTATATACGTGTGCATACGGAGGCGATCCCATGACCACGGTCACCAGCAAGACCTTCAGGAGCGGCAACAGCCAGGCCGTCCGGCTGCCCCGCGAAATCGCGTACGATGATGGCGTGGAGCTTACGATCACCCGGTCCGGCGACGTGGTGACGATGCAGCCCAAGCGGCCGTCGATCGCCGAGATGTTCGCGAAGTTGGATGCGCTTCCCAAGCCGTCCTACATCGAAGTCCGCGACACCGAGGAAATTCCCGAACGGCCGGGCCTCTAGGTCTTGAGCCACCTGCTCGACACCAACGTCGTCATCCATCTGCGTGATGGACATCCGGGCGTGCGCAACAGGCTTGCCGCGCTGGCCGGTCCCCTGATGGTGTCGATCATCACAAGGGTCGAACTTGAGGGCGGCGTGCTTCGCGACCCTTCACAGGCGGCGCTTCGCCAGGCCCGCCTTGACGCAATTCTGACCTCGCTACAGGTCCAGCCGTTCGACCAGGCCTGTGCGGAGGCCTATCGCACCATCGTCGGCGCGGCCGGCTATTCCCGCCGCAAGATCCTCGACCGCATGATCGCCGCTCAGGCTCTGGCGTTGCCGGCAACGCTCATCACCACCAACGCCGCCGACTTCGCCGACATTCCGGGCCTCAAACTTCTGGCCTGGTGAGGGGTGGTGACGGCACGCTGGTCTCGCAAGGCTTCCGTGCACGCGCTATAGCGTCCGCGCCGCCGCCCGGAGACATCCCATGACCGCCGACGACCAGAAGCGCATCTCCGGCCAGGCCGCCGCCGAGCTCGTCGAAGCCGGCATGGTCGTCGGCCTGGGCACCGGCTCGACGGCCGCGCATTTCGTCAAGGCGCTGGCCGCGCGGGGGCTGGACATCCGCGGCGTGCCGACCTCGGAGAACACGGCCAACCTGGCCCGCGAGCTGGGCATTCCGCTGGTTGGCCTCGACGACGTCAAGGCCATCGACCTGACCGTCGATGGCGCCGACGAGATCGGGCCCGGCTTGTCGCTGATCAAGGGCGGCGGGGCGGCCCTGCTGCGCGAGAAGCTGGTCTGGGAGGCCTCGCGCCGCTGCGTGGTCATCGCCGACGCGGCCAAGGTGGTGAAGGCGCTGGGCCGGTTCCCGCTGCCGATCGAGGTGGTCCGCTTCGGCCACCCGCACACCGGCCGCCGGCTGGCCGACATCGCCGCCGAGTTCGAGCTGCCGCCGCCGCGCCTGCGCACGGCCGACCGGGGCATCGTCATCACCGACGGCGGCAACGTGATCTACGACCTGGCCTCGGGCGAGATCGCCGATCCCGCGGCCCTGGCCGGCGCGCTCAAGAGCGTCACCGGCGTGGTCGACCACGGCCTGTTCCTCGATCTGGCCGACGAGGCGCTGATCGGAACCGACGCCGGGGTGGTCAAGCGGGTTCCCTGACCCCATATCCGCCTGCGCCCTTTCCCTGACCGCCGGAGCCCTGATGACCAAATACGACTATGACCTGTTCGTCATCGGGGCCGGCTCCGGCGGGGTGCGCGCGGCGCGATTGGCGGCGATGAGCGGCGCCCGGGTCGGGGTAGCCGAGGAATACCGCGTCGGCGGAACCTGCGTGATCCGTGGCTGCGTGCCCAAGAAGTTCATGGTCTACGCCAGCGAGTTCTCGCATCAGGTCAAGACGGCCCGCGGCTTCGGCTGGACCGTCGAGGCGCCCAAATTCGACTGGCCGACCTTCCTCCAGGCCAAGGACATCGAGATCGCCCGGTTGTCGGGCATCTATGTCACCAACCTGCAGAAGGCCGGCGCCGACCTGGTCCACGGCAAGGCCGTGCTGAAGGACGCCCACACGGTCGAGATCCTCGGCGAGCACGCCCAGACCGTCACGGCGGACAAGATCCTCATCGCCACGGGCGGCCGGCCGACCTATCCGGCCGACCTGCCGGGCGTCGAGCACGCGATCAGCTCGGACGAGGCGTTCCATCTGGAGACCTTGCCCGAGAGCATCCTGATCGTCGGCGGCGGCTATATCGCCGTGGAGTTCGCCGGCATCTTCGCGGGCCTGGGCAGCAAGGTCACGCTGCTCTATCGCGGGGCCAACATCCTGCGCGGCTTCGACGACGACATCCGCGCCCACCTGGCCAACGAGCTGGAGCGACGCGGCATCACCGTGGTGCTCGGCTGCCAGCACGAGCGCCTGGAAAAGACCGACGCCGGCGTCGTCAGCACGCTCGACAACGGCATGACCTTCACCACGCAGCAGGTGATGTTCGCCACCGGCCGCGAGCCCTACGTCGCGGGCCTGGGGCTGGAGACGGCCGGCGTCGCGCTGAACGATCGCGGCGCGATCAAGGTCGATAAATTCAGCAAGACCAGCATCGACAACATCTGGGCCGTCGGCGACGTGACCGACCGGATCAACCTGACCCCCGTGGCCATCCGCGAGGGCGCCGCCTTCGCCGAGACCGAGTTCCGCGACAACCCGACCACCTTCGACCACGACCTGGTCGCCACCGCCGTCTTCTCCCAGCCGCCGATCGGCACGGTCGGCATGGGCGAGGCCGAGGCCCGCAAGGCCTTCGGCCCCATCGACGTCTACCGCTCGGTGTTCCGACCGATGAAGGTCACCTTCTACGGCGGCGAGGAGCGCAGCCTGATGAAGCTGCTGGTCCGCCAGGACACCCAGCAGGTCGTCGGCGTCCACATCGTCGGCCCCGACTCCCCCGAGATGATCCAGATGGCCGCCATCGCCGTGAAGATGGGCGTGACCAAACAGCAGTGGGACTCGACGTGCGCGGTGCATCCCACGGCGGCGGAGGAGCTGGTGACGATGAGGGAGAAGTATGTGCCGGCGGAGCTGGGGTAGGGGGGGGGGCTCTTTGCCAAGACCGGACTTTGGTCAATCAGCTGAGAACAAACAATCACGCTGCCTTATGGACGTGCAGACCGCATCATCGGTCAGCACGAATAGGGCAGTCCGCGACGTAGCGACATTTTTCGATCCGGTCGAACAGGCTGCCGATCCTCGTCAATGGGGGGCTACCCCGCCCTTTTTCAAAAGTCGCGCCGCAACACGAAATAGATCCGGCATGTCATAGCGGCCATCTTGGCGAATGGACAAAACACCAATCCGAACCAATCGTCCGATCAGATTCGACTTGGCGTCGCCTTCGGCGGCAGGGTCGAACGGCGGAAGAAATTCACCTGCCGTAGCTCGCTTCATCACCGCTTCAATGGTTTCGGTCTCATCCCAGCGGGACGCGATCAAGCTAGAAGCGCACGGCACCTGCAAACGCGCAAGCGGGGCCAGGACACGCTGAATCCATGGAAATTCCAGACCAAGCTGGTCCACGCGAACCTTCGAGGCCTCGCGAAGGCCATGGCGAATACCCTCCGCATTAATTGCTTGGTTCGTGGCTTCACCAGCGAACCTCGCGGCGGCCACGTTCAGCATGAGGAAGCTGCGCGGCGTAACCTCGCCGTGTCCGTCCGCCAAGTGGTTTACCGGCCAGTCGTAGGTTCTGCCTTTCTTGTGGCTTCGCCCCATATAGAGGCCCGCAAGACGAGAAAAGACCGCCATCTGGGCGCGCTTGTCATAGGCGAGACCCCACCTCCGCATCCTGCTAAGCGACGTCGGCGGAGAGGAAACCCCTTCCTGTTCCAAAATCTCCCTGAACGCCTTTGCGGCGGCGGCGTCCTCGACGAGTCCCAGTCGGCAGAACAGCATTCCATACAGGTTGGGACCTGTCCAAGTGAGGTTGGTGGCACCGGCGATCAGTTTGGGCAGCTCGACAAAGCGCAGTCCAAGATCGCGCATTTGGTCCGGACGCAGGAAGAGCTTCGCGCGGACGTTCCTGTAACCTCGAATGGACCAAGCCACCTCAAGAAGGCTATCGAGCAGGCCCCGCAAGCGGTTCCAGTCCTCAGCGACGCCATCGAGCGCATCGAAGATCACTAGAATCCGACGGCCGTCCGCAGCCAGTTTTTCGTCCGCGGCAGCGCAGGCCTCCTCCCACTCCTCGGGGTCGGCATAGGTGTCCATCATGGTCTTGATGGTGGGCTGCCGGACATCGGGACCGTCCACCGCCGATCTGAGCGCGCGAAGGACAACGCAACGCCAGAGCAAAGGCGCGATCTTCCGCTCGTCGCCCGGGGGAATCTGGGCGTCAATCGTTTGCCGGCTGACCGAGCCGTCGTTCGTCAGGCCAGTGTATCCGAAGCGAACTTCGAGATTGTTCAGGCCGATGTGAGGATAGGCCTCCGCTGCGGCAGCTCGTGTCTCGGTGTCACCAAGAACGCCCGCCCAGAAACTTTTTCCGGCACCTCGCGACCCAAGGACGATTGTGGTGTTGGGATCCAACGCCCCGGCGTGCTGTTCAGGCGCGAAGATCTCACTGATCTTGGGCCTGTCCTCGCCGCTGGCGGCGTGGGATGCGCCACCGTCGAGCGAGGCGATCCCCTTTCGGATGGCATTGAAATCGGCCAACTTAATTGTCCCCGGGGCTATCCAGCCCAACTAGCGAATCAACCGCATCAAGTAACGGGCGGAACGATAGTTGGTATACATCGGGGTCGAGGAGGTCCCCGTTTTTGAGCGGATCGAAATCCCTATAGCGACCGTCCTCAATTATGTGCGTGACCGGCGAAGGTTCGAAACCCGTTTTTTCGACTAGAGCCCCATCCTCGGCCCAGGTCATTGCAAAGTCATCGGCTGAAAGGTCCTCGGTGACAGGCGAGACGTCCGGAGTTTCGCTCGCTGTCAACAGCTCGTAAAGCGCTTCAAAATGCTGAGCGGCTTCACGGCGCTCATCGTCGCGTCCCGGAGCCTTTGCCTGAACGAAATGAAATCTGTCTCGCCAGTCGTCCTCGGCATCGACTTCGAACTGAGCCAAGTGCGCGAAGAGGAGCCTATAGCCTAGGAAGGTTTGGGGCTGATCAATCCCGAAAAGCAGAGTTTCGGCACCCAAGCCGAGTAGGGCTGCGGCGGCAGATTCGTGCAGTCCTGCGCGTGCATCGACCAGAATAACGTCAAAGGCACCCGACTTTTCCACCCTGTCGAGGAGGCGGGAAAGCTGCTGTGAGAGCGTCAGCGGCTCACCTTCATCGAGGACGTTTTCGATGTAAGCACGGGACAGTTTTCCGAGCGCATTTTGCGGATTGTCTAAGGTTCTTTGCCCAACAGCCGGAATCACGGCGACGCGAGCCCCTTTGCTGCCCAAAGCGGAATCGCCGATCATATCGGTGATGAATTCTTCTCCAATCGGTCCAACGCCGCTTTCGACCAGATAGTCCAACACCCCAAATGGCGGCACCTCGCCACTCGCCAGCAGCATGGTCCCGATGCCAGGGGCTTCGAGATCGAAGTCCACTGCTAAGACGCGCAGCCCCAAGCGAGAAAAATGCGATGCGATGACGCATAGCGCCGTGGTGCGGCCGACGCCGCCCTTTAGACTCCAAAAAACGATACGCGGGCATCCCGACGTCGATGGTTGGGGCGAACAAAGCCAATCGAGCCCAACTACGCGGCGATCCAGCAACTGTAGTTCGATATCGTGAATCTTAACTGGAGGACGACGTGCCGCCTCTTCCAGTAGGCGAGCCGCGCCGATCCCCGCACTGCCCCGCAACAGCGCATCGGTTCGCGCGTATGGACCGAGCGCTTCGCGGAGCCCCTCTTCCGCAGCCGAGAGTTTTTCGTCTGCGACCGTGGTTGCCAGAACCGCCGACAGGAAGCCGGTCGCATCCCGTATTACCACCAGCCCCTTCAGAGCCGTGTTTCCCAAAGACTTGGATAGGGATCCGACCAGGGTTCCCAAACTGTCATCGAAGGTAATAGGCATGTGCGTGACTATGCATCCATCGCGGCGATCAGATGTTTGGCGTCCGTATGCCAACGATCGATCCATTTGGGGTCGATATCCTTGCCGTCAGAATATCTCATCGACGTGGCCCAGTGCTGCATCAACGAGGACTGGCGGCAGATTTTTCGTAATTTTTCATCGCGACGCCCCTGCAAACTGTCGTCCAGTAACGTCTTCACACCCTCGAAGTGGGCGTAATATGGATCGGACTGGCGCTGGTTCGATGGAAGCTCCTTTATCCCCGCTTGCTGCATCATGTACTTGAGCGCGCACTCGGCTGCCCAGCCCAACAAATACCCGGCTACGTCCTTGCGGTGCGTCCCGATCAGGAGTTCCGCCGCGTTGAGGTGACGATGCGCCGAGGCACGCATATCTCGTCTGTAATCCTGCGCCATGCGTCCCCGCTGGTTGTTCCGACGACAACCTAGCCGAGCCGAGCGAACAGTCCATCGCTCGCATTGCGCGACCTTCGGTTTGTGCCGATTGCTCCACGCGACGCCGCGCCTCTCGCATCTGGGCGCAGCTATCGGCGGGAGGTATCAATCTGAAAACGGAGACACACGCTCATTTCTGCAGCAATGGGTGCGTGTCCGTGTTCCAGCCCCGCCCCCGATTACGGCCAACCATCGGCAATTAGATCGGCAACAAGATCGGCATTTCCGATTCAATTGGCGTAGATTTCAATTTAAGATATAATAGGTTACTGATAGAGACGACCGCCACAAAAGATCGGCAATGAGCGCCATGATCGAAACCCCTGACCGGCTTGAGCCCATGCGCCTGGGGGACCAGTCCACCGGCGCCATCAACGATGTTCTGGCGGAGCTGGCGTTCAAGGCCGGGCGGCTGGACAACGCGTTGCGCGGTCGGTTGCAGGTCGAGGCGGCGGACCTGGTCCGGCTGATGAACTGCTACTACTCCAATCTGATCGAGGGCCATCGCACGCGGCCCCGCGACATCGCCGCCGCCGTCGAGGGGCGGCTGTCGGACGATCCGGCCCAGCGCGACCTGCAGCTGGAGGCGCGCGCGCACATCATCGTTCAACGCGCCATCGATGCGCGCTTTCACGCCGGAACGCTGGGCGATCCGACCGCGCCGGACTTTATCCGCTGGCTCCATCAAGACTTCTACGCGCAGGTCCCGGCGGGCTTCCGGGTCCTCGAAGGCAAGACGGGCCGGCTGGACATGACGCCGGGCGTCTTCCGTCATGACCCCCGCCACGACGTGGAAGTGGGGCGGCACATTCCGCCCTCCAGCGATCGGGTGGGGGCCTTCATGGATCGCTTCCATGAGGTCTATCGCGAGCGCGCCGGCCAGGCCGCCCGCGCGCGCCTGATCGACATCCCCGCCGCCCATCATCGCTTCGCCTATATTCACCCCTTCCCGGACGGAAACGGACGGGTCGGGCGCCTGATGACCCATGCCATGTTTCTGAAGGCCGGCATGGGGGCGGGCGGTCTCTGGTCGATTTCGAGAGGCCTGGCCCGCGGCCTGGAAAGCCGCGAGGAGTACAAACAGATGCTGGCGATGGCCGACAGCCCGCGCCAGGGCGACCGCGACGGCCGCGGCAACCTTTCCCTCCAGGCCCTTCAGGCCTTCACTCTCTGGTTCCTGAAGGTGGCGCTCGACCAGGTCGAGTTCATGACCGGGCTGTTCGACCTCGACACCTTCGCGGTCCGGCTTCGGCGTGTCGTCGAAAGCGACCCCGAACTCGACCCTCGGGGGGCGGCGCTCCTTGAGGCGACCTTGATGCGGGGCGAACTCCAGCGCGGCGAGGCGGCCGGCCTGACAGGGCTTGGCGACCGCATGGCCAGAACGATCCTGGGCCAGTTGACCGCGCGCGGGCTGTTGACCAGCGACACGCCCAAGGGCCCGGTCCGCATCGGCCTGCCGGCCGATCATGTCGATCAACTGTTTCCGCGGCTGTTCTACGAAACCTGAAGCCCTCCGCGAGACTCGCGAGACGCATAGTCGCGAGACAAGGCGGGACATCGCGGGACAATCGAACCCGCCGTTGGCGGCCTGGCTTCGCGCCCGGCCCGCTCCTCGGCCCCGCCACAGACGCCAGCCCGGCCCCGATCCGAAATCTACCCTCGCACCCGCAACCCGCTGTTTTCGCTGACCTCCGTCGCCCCGATCCCGCGCGCACGCCGACCGGCTTATGATAGGGGCGGGGCGCGCGTCACGAGGGCGTCGCGCGGCGCCGGAAGGAGGGTGAAATGGTGGAATTGAGACAGTCGGCCCTCGCGGGGCTTCCGCGGCCGCCGGCGCACCCCATCTTCCCCCCGACGATCGTTGCATCCGTAACCGCCACGCATGCCCATGCCTTACACGCGCCGTTCACGCCTTTTGGGCGCATTATTTTGCCTTCGAACCTGGCTTCCTGTATGAGCCGCGATCCCTTTTCGAGTTGAGACCATGACCCAGCGCTGGACCCCGTCGTCCTGGAGAGCCAAGCCCGCCAAGCACCTGCCGTCCGACTATCCGGACGCGGGGGCGGTCGAGCGTGTCGAGAACGAGCTGCGTCGGATGCCGCCGCTGGTGTTCGCGGGCGAGGCGCGGCGGTTGAAGTCGCTGCTGGGCGACGTGGCGGCGGGCAAGGCCTTTCTGCTGCAGGGCGGCGACTGCGCCGAGAGCTTCAAGGAATTCCACGCCGACAACATCCGCGACACGTTTCGCCTGATCCTGCAGATGGCCGTGGTGCTGACCTTCGCCGGCGGCAAGCCGGTGGTGAAGGTCGGCCGTATCGCCGGCCAGTTCGCCAAGCCGCGCTCCGAGCCGATCGAGACCATCGAGGGCGTGACCCTGCCGTCCTATCGCGGCGACAACATCAACGGCATGGACTTCAACGCCGCCGAGCGGGCGCCGGACCCCGAGCGGCTGCTGAAGGCCTACGCCCAGTCGTCGGCGACGCTGAACCTGCTGCGGGCCTTCGCCGGCGGCGGTTACGCCGACCTGCACAACATCCACCGCTGGACCCTGGGCTTCGTCGAGGGCAGCCCGCAGGGCGCGCGCTATCGCGAGCTCAGCGACAAGATCAGCGAAAGCCTGGCCTTCATGGCCGCCATCGGGGTCACGCCCGAGAGCCATCCGGGCATGAAGCAGGTGGAGTTTTTCACCAGCCACGAGGCCCTGCTGCTGGGCTTCGAGGAAGCGATGACGCGCGTCGATTCGACCTCGGGCGATTGGTACGACACCTCGGCCCACATGCTGTGGATCGGCGAGCGCACGCGCCAGCTGGACGGGGCCCATGTCGAGTTCGCCAGGGGCGTGAAGAACCCGATCGGCATGAAGGTTGGCCCCACGCTGGAGCCGGACGAACTGCTGCGGCTGATCGATACGCTGAACCCGGCCAACGAGCCGGGCCGCCTGACGCTGATCGGTCGCTTCGGCGCCGACAAGGTGGCCGAGCGCCTGCCGCGGCTGATGGCCGCCACCAAGCGCGCGGGACGGTCGGTGGTCTGGGCCACCGATCCGATGCACGGCAACACGCTGAAGGCCGCCAGCGGCTTCAAGACCCGGCCGTTCGACCGGATCCTCGCCGAGGTGAAGGGCTTCGTCGATGTGGCCGAGGCCGAGGGCGTCCATCCCGGCGGCGTGCACCTGGAGATGACCGGCCAGAACGTCACCGAATGCATCGGCGGCGCGCGGGCCGTGCTCGAGGGCGACCTGGGCGACCGCTACCACACCCACTGCGACCCCCGCCTGAACGGCGAACAGGCGCTGGAACTGGCCTTCCTGGTGGCCGAACGGCTGAAGGCCGCGCGCGACGACCTGAGGCAGGCGAGCTGATCTCCGACGGGACTGCATTAGCTGTCCCTTGGGACTGCTTATGCTGTCCCGGCCCCAGGGACAGGACATCAAGTCCCAAGGGACATGAAGTCCAGTCCCCCTATACCGTCGCCTTCAGCTCCGGGGACACGTACCGAAGGCGGTACATGTCCCGCTACCGCTTCACGAACGGCTGGCGCTTCCACATCACCAGCGAGCGCCACAGCCATTCGAACGGGCCGTAATGGAACCGGGCCAGCCACGGCTTGCTCCACAGCAGGATGAAAACCCAGACGCCGAGCACCACCCCGTAGAGCTCCGCCCGCTCCAGCTGGCCGTAGAGGCCCAGGCCGTAGCCGCAGAACACGAACGAGGTGATGATCGAGGTCATCAAATAGTTGCTGAAGGCCATCCGGCCGGCGGCCTCGAGCCGGTTCACCAGCCCCTTCAGGGCGCCGGCGCGGACGATCAGCATCAGCACGCTGGCGTGGGCCAGGGCGATGAACGGACGGGGCCCCGCGCCGAGCACCTCAAGCCAGCGCCGCTGCACCGGTTCGAAGTCGATCTGGACCATCGACCAGGCCAGCCAGGCGGTCAGCGGCGCGCCGACCAGATAGCCGGCGGCGATCATCGCGCCGTAGGCCCGGCTCGACCAGCCCAGGGTGAAGAAGCCCAGCCGGAACAG
>Ga0172380_10007009_pt1 | contig 12861 bp, 9 predicted proteins | sample Leawe162metaG_FD_119747 | JGI IMG/M metagenome (GOLD analysis project Ga0172380, IMG submission 119747) | Leachate microbial communities from a municipal landfill in Southern Ontario, Canada - Leachate well 162 metaG | ecosystem: Engineered > Solid waste > Landfill > Unclassified | place...
ACAATGGCAACAACGACAACAACGACAACCACGGCAACAACGACAACCACGGCAACAACGGCAACAACGACAACAACGACAACCACGGCAACAACGACAACCACGACAACCACGGCAACAACGGCAACAACGGCAACAATGGCAACAATGGCAACAACGACAACCACGGCAACAACGACAACCACGGCAACAACGACAATGACTCCGGCAAGAATAAGAGCGGGGGTGCTACCGAAGCGGATGCAGGAACGCATACGGAAGTGGAAGCACCAACCCATGCGTCGTCCTTCAGTTCGTCGGGGTTCGGGCACGATCTTCTGGATCATGCGGTAGCTTTGCCGACGGTAAGGGATGACGACAATAAGCCGCGTGAGACCGAGGACAATAAGAGAGGTGGCGAGCATCATGACGCCAAGAGCGAGTCGCTGGACTTGTCCGACCTGCTCGATCCCCATGCTGCGGGCGGCGTTCTGTCTTTCTCCCACACGGGGTCGTCGTCCGAGAATACGACGCTAAAGGTCACCATCTCGAACGACACATCCTCGGACAATGCGTCTCACGCCCACGAGTCAACGGTCATCTTGCCCTCGCATGTTTCGGCCGATGTCGCCTCTGTACTGAGGACGCTGTTGGAAACGCCGCACGGAGATAGTGGTCACGACAAATAGCCTGCTCGTCCGGGCCGCCTGAGGCGGCCCGGACCCTGCGGTTATAGCGCTCTCGGGCGTTGGCAAGAAGCGACGGTTATCGCCGCGGAGACAATTAGGTGTTAAGTTGGCGCGGTCCAATGCGTCCCATCCGAGGCATCCGGTGATACAGCGCCCGACGATCTTTGTTTCCATCGCCAGCTACCGCGATCCAGACTGCCAGAACACGGTTCGCGACCTTTTTGAAAAGGCCGCCTACCCTGATCGGGTCTACCTGGGGATTTGCTGGCAGTTCATTCCCGGCGAGGACGATGATTGCTTCGCCTTGACCACTCGGCCCAAGCAGGTCCGCCGCATTGATGTTGATGCATCGGAAAGCCGGGGGGTCTGCTGGGCGCGCAGTCGAGTGCAGGAATTGTGGCGCGGCGAAGATTATTACCTTCAGATCGACAGCCATATGCGCTTCGTTGCTGGTTGGGACGAGAGGCTCATCAGCATGTTGGGCAGGTGCCCAGCCGCAAAACCAGTGCTTTCCACCTACCCTTTGGCATTCACGCCACCCGATCAGCTAGCCCAGGATGCGATCGTCACGATACATCCGAAAGCATTTGATGAGCATGGAATCCTTGCACAGAAATCCTATTTGACGCCGATTGAGCAAGCGCCCGCACTGCCTGCACCAAACGCCTTTATCGGGGCCGGGCTGATTTTTGCCAGAGGCAACTTTGTAGAAGAAGTTCCTTATGACCCCTACCTCTATTTCTCCGGGGAGGAAATCAGCCTGGCCGTGCGCCTATGGACCAAGGGATGGGATGTTTTCACTCCTAACGAAGTGATTGCCTACCATGATTATGGCAATCGTCCCGACAGGCCCCGGCATTGGAAAGACCAAACGGACTGGGCGGCGCTGGGCAATCGCTCTTGGCGGCGCATACGCCATATGCTGGAAATGGCTGCGTCCAGCGATCCGGAAGATCTGCGTGAATTGGAAAAGTACGGCTTGGGCAAGCTCCGCTCGCTGGGCGATTATGAGAGCCTCGCCCAGCTAGACTTCAAATGCCGCCTTTACCAGGGGAAGCCGCTGCTGCTGGATACGCTCGCTGCAGATCAGCCGAGCCAGGCAGCCGCCAGAACCTCGATCTTTTCCTATATTTGGAAAGAGCACTTTTGGAAATGCGACGAAACGCGTTCCGGTCAGGGTGCCTCGATGGCCATGACGGCCGGACTGCGCTCGCGCCTGCCGGAGCTATTTGAGTTTCTAAACATCAGAATTCTTGCTGATGCCGGGTGTGGCGACTTGAACTGGATGAAGGAGTTGGCGGGGCAATTTCGCTTCTACTTCGGCTACGATATCGTGCCGGAATTGGTCGCGGAACTGCGCGCCCGTTATGCCGGTCAGCGACAGTGGAATTTTGCCGCCGCGGATGTCGTAACGGATGTTCTGCCGGAGTGCGATGCCATAATTTGCCGGGATTGCCTGACCCATTTGCCTCCCGATGCAGCACTGCGTTCCCTTCAAGCATTTCGAAAAAGCGCGGCGCGCTTTCTGATCGCGACGACGCATTCGGTCGGACGCAATGTCTGGGTGGACAGCGGCGGCTGGTACCCGATGGATCTGACGGCTGCCCCGTTCAAGTTGCCGCCGCCAAGAAATCAGATCGTCGACAGCGGCAGCAAGATGCTGGGCGTGTGGGCTATCGAGGATTTGCCGGCGCCATGAAAGGCGACCCGCCAACCGCCAATGACCGCGACGAAATTCGCGCAAGACTTGGCGATACCCCTCTCCGCATGGGGCAGATCGACCTCAACGGAAGATGCAACGCCAAATGCTGGTACTGCCCTGTCAAGTACCAGGGCAACCCGGCTGCGTTCGCTGTCCAGATGCCCCCTGAGCAACTGGAACACGTGCTCCGCAATCTCCGCTCGTCGCCATTGATTTCGCCTGATTTGAGATTTGTCTATTCTTGCCACTACAACGAAGTGCTCCTTTACCGGCACTTCGCCGAAATGATCCCTCTGTTCCGCCGCTACCGGTTTGCCACCATGATCTTGTCAAACGGTACGCCGCTGACGCCGGAAAAGACCGATCTCATCGTCGCCAGCCCAGATGTCATGTGGGGGATTACTCTCAACATCCCGGCGCTTGACCGGGACGACTGGGCCAGGAAAGCCGGCTTTCCTGCGTCGATGCACCGCATACTCCTGCGCAATCTCGACTACCTGCACGACAAATATCCAGCCACCATCCAGATAAACTGCGCTACTGGTGGTCAGGGTTTGCTTGATCATGGACAGGGGAACAGCAAGGAGGAAGTGGCAGCCATCGGCGCTGCTTTCAGGGCCCGCTACCCGAATTTCCGCGTCGTGCTGCAGGAATGGCTGAGCGACCGTGCGGGCACACTGGCAAAACTCGGTGTTCTAACGCGCAACCAGCAGGCGCAACGCCAAGTCGTCGGCTGTTCTCATTCGCTCAATGAAGGGGGCCGGTTATTCGGCTGGTTCCACATCAATGCGAAGGGGGACTTGTTTCTCTGCTGCGATGATTTTGAAATGGAATACTGCTTCGGCAATTTGCTGGACCGGCCCTTCGAGGAAGTGTGGCGCTCAGACGGTCACGTCGAAGCCATCGTTCGCGCCCAAGGGAATATTTGTCGGACCTGCGAGTTTCGCATCGAGTCAGGGAAATAGATTGGGGCGACGTGCCCGATCCGGGGTCGGCGATTGCACACCGTTGCGGCTGTCATTTTACGAGCTGCGTTGCAGGGGCACTTGATGTTCAAGAGATGGATCCACCTCCTTCAGACCGCGCTCCTGGCATTGCCGCTCATCGTTCACGCCGAGGACGCATACTATGCCCCCAGGTACCCATGGCATTCCGTCGACATCTGGTGGACCTGCGCGGCACAAAGCGCCGAGCTCAGGGAGATCAGCGTCGACTTTCGGATCATCGGGCGCGTAGATGACTCGATCGATCTCTTTGTCGCTCCGCTTGGGTTGTTCCGGATCAACGGCACATCATTTTACGGCGGGCTGCAGACGAGCGCCGACGGGTGGCCTTCCAAAGACGCCCGGACCAAATCGCTCATCGGACGCGGAGGAATATTCTCCCGCTGGTCCGTCGATAATCAACCCATCGCTTTGAGTTACGCCGACGGGTGGCCAGGAACCCATTACGAGAGCGCCGACTTCGAGAAGAATTTCATCAGCGTCAGGAGGAAGGTTGATTGGGGCGAAGGCGACTACACTTTTCAAGTCCGGCGGCTGCCGCAGAGCCCCGGCTCTGCGGTGGCCCATGCATGGTTCGGCGCCTTTGTCATCGAAAGGGCGACGGGGAAGGAAACGCCTGTAGGATCGTTGCGGCTTGATGGCTCGCGCTTCCTCGTCGATAGATCGATGGCAGCGTTCGTCGAAGTATACCGACGGTCGAGAATTCCGCGGGTTTCCGTGGCGTTTTCCGAACCCGAGGTCAATGCGCAGCCATGCGCCAGTTCAAGCATCAAGGCCCTCTATCCGAAATACGGTTTAGCTAATTCGCCTCGATTTGCCACTGCCACGGTTCTCGGCAATGTGACCATCGTGACGACGATTCCCGCCGGGACGCAGGACAAGATCGCAGAAGAAATCTTGCGCTAAGGATAGCTGAGCTCCGGCTGAGCTGTTTTTTTGAGACAATGCGGCAGCGATGTCTGATGGCGGGTGAATCATGTCCAAGCTGCTCCTCTTTGCACTCCTGGCTTTCTGCGCCTACCTGTTCTTCCGCAGTCTGGGCCGGCCCAAGGGCGGCTCCGGCCAGGGTCCGCGCCCGACGGAAGAGATGGTCGCTTGCGCCCAGTGCGGCGTGCATCTGCCTGCGGGCGAGAGCCTGAGGTCGGGCGAGCACCACTATTGCTGCGAGGAACACCGTGTTCTTGGCCCCGGCCAGCCACGCGCCTGAAGCGCTCGCCGGACCGGCGCCGGCGCCTGCACGACCGCAAGAGGCGCCTTCCGAGGTATTCCTGCGCTCGCTCTACTACTTCAATCTGTATCGGCTGGCCGTCGCCAGCGTCTTCATCTGCGTGGTGTTCTTCTATGGCGGCACGCTGAGCTTCGGCTCCGAGCGGCCGGGCCTGTTCGCCTGGGTGGCCGCCGTCTATCTGCTGGTGGCCGCGCTCTTCTTCGGCACCCTCGACTGGGTGCGCCGCCGCTTCAATCTCTATCTCTCCGTCCAGGTGGCGACCGACATTCTCGCCCTGACCTTGATGATGCACGCCAGCGGCGGTGCGCGCAGCGGCCTGGCCTTCATGCTGCTGGTGGTGCTCGCCGGCGCCGGCCTGGTCGGCGAGGGCCGCCTGACGCTGTTCTACGCGGCGCTGGCCGCCCTCGCCGTGCTGGCCGAGCAGGCCTATCGCATTCTCGCCCTGGGCGGTGATCAGTCCGACTTTCTCCAGGCCGGCATCACCAGCATAGGCTTCTTCGCCACGGCGATCACCGCCCACTTGCTTGCCCGCCGCGTCGTCGTCAATGCCGCCCTGGCGCGCAGTCGCGGCCTCGCCCTGGAGGACCAGCAGCGCATCAACCAGCGTGTCATCCGCGACATGCAGGACGGCGTCCTGGTGGTCGATGCCGAGGCCAGGGTGAGCCAGCACAACCCGCAAGCCGAGGTGCTGCTCGGCCAGCGCATCGCCGACAGCTCGTTGGCAGCCCTCAGCGCCGAACTGGACGGCTTCTACCGGCGTTGGCGGACGGAAGCCGTGGAGGCCGGTGAGTCCTTCCGCGCGCCGGCGAGCGGGCGCCTGCTGCGCGCCCGCTTTCTGCCGGCGGGCGAGGGCGGCATCGCGCTGATCTATCTCGCGGACATGGACAAGGTCCAGGCGCAGGCGCAGCAGTTGAAGCTAGCCGCCCTCGGGCGGCTCACCGCCAACATTGCCCACGAGATCCGCAATCCGCTCTCCGCCGTCAGCCACGCCGCCGAACTGCTCGCCGAAGAGCAGCGGGCCGACATGAAGTCCAGGCTGATCGGCATCATCGGCGACAACAGCCAACGCATCAACCGTCTGGTCAGCGAAGTGCTGGAACTGGGTCGGCGCGATCGGGCGCAGCCGGAGGTGCTGCGCCTGCGCGAGGTAGTCGACCGCTTCATCGAGGATTACGCCGAGCGCGAGCCGAAGGTGCGCGAGGCTGTCGCCGCGCTGATCGAGCCGGCCGATCTGTGCCTCTGGTTCGACCGCACGCACTTCGATCGCGTCCTCTGGAACCTGGTTGCCAACGCGCTGCGCCAGGCGAGCGGCAAGCCCGGCAGCATACGCATCGAGGGGCGCGCCGCCCCTGCCGAGCGCAGCGAGGTGCACGTCATAGACGACGGCCCGGGCATCGCGCCCGACCTGCGCGTCCAGGTGTTTGAACCCTTCTTCACCACCCACGCCAGTGGCACCGGCCTCGGGCTGTACATCGCGCGCGAGTTGTGCGAGGCCAACGGCGCCGCGCTGGAAATCCTCGACAATACGCCCGGCGCGCACTTCTGCATCAGGGGAGGGGCCTGCCCATGAAACGCGAACGCCGGCACGGCGAAGCGCTGCGCGTCCTGGTGGTCGACGACGAGGCCGACATCCGCGAACTGCTCGACCTGTCGCTGGCGCGCATGGGCCTGGTGGCGGACTGCGCCGGTTCCCTGGCGCAGGCCAAGGAACTGCTGCAGCAGGGCCAGTACCGCCTGTGCCTGACCGACATGCGCTTGCCCGATGGCCAGGGTCTCGACCTGGTGCGCCACATCGGCGAACACGCGCCCGATCTGCCGGTGGCGGTGATCACCGCCTTTGGCAGTACCGAAAACGCGGTGGCCGCGCTCAAGGCGGGGGCTTTCGACTATCTGGCCAAGCCGGTGTCGCTGGAGCAGTTGCGCGCCGTGGTCAGTTCGGCGCTCGACCTGCCGGCGCAGAAGGGAAGCGGTTCCGTCGCGACGGCGCAGTCCCTGCTCGGCAACTCGGCGGCGATGCGCCGGGCCCGCGACCTGATAGAGCGGGTGGCGCGCAGCCAGGCGCCCATCTACATCTCCGGCGAGTCCGGCAGCGGCAAGGAACTGGCGGCGCGCATGGTGCACGACCTGGGCGCGCGCCGCGACCGGCCCTTCGTCGCGGTGAACTGCGGGGCCATTCCCGAGAACCTGATGGAGAGCGAGTTTTTCGGTTATCGCAAGGGCGCCTTCACCGGCGCCGAGGCGGACCGTCCCGGCTTCTTCCAGGCCGCGGACGGCGGCACGCTCTTCCTCGACGAGGTGGCGGACCTGCCGCTGATGATGCAGGTCAAGCTGCTGCGCGCCATACAGGAGAAGCGGGTGCGGCGCATCGGCGCCACGGGGGAAGAGGCGGTGGACGTGCGCATCATCTGCGCCACCCATCGTGGCCTCGAGTCCCTGGTGGAGCAGGGCAAGTTCCGCCAGGACCTGTTCTACCGTCTCAACGTCATCGAACTGCGCATGCCCGGCCTGCGCGAGTGCCGCGAGGACATTCCGCTGCTGGCGCAAAGCGTATTGGCGCGGCTGGCCGCAGCGAGCGGGGTGCCGGCGCCGGCGCTGACTGCCCCGGCACTGGCGGCGCTGGCCGCCTATCCTTTCCCGGGCAACGTGCGCGAACTGGAGAACGTGCTGGAACGCGCGCTGGCATTGATGTCCGGCAAAGAGATCGACGTCGCGGATCTGCGCCTGGCGCCGCCGCCAGCGGGAGACGGAACACAGGACGGCGACGAAGCGCAAGCTGGCGAGGCGCCGCTGCAGGAGTACCTCGACCAGGCGGAGAGGCGGGTGATCCTCGAAGCGCTGGCCAAGACCCGCTACAACCGCACCGCGGCGGCCAAGCTGCTCGGCGTCACCTTCCGCTCGCTGCGCTATCGCATGGAGCGTCTCGGCCTCAATGAGTGAGCATAGTCCAGACCCGGGCGGGCTGGACATCCTGAGCGGCGTGGTCAGCGCCGCCCGCTTCGTGATGTCGCCCAACTGCGACGCGCGGCCGGCCGGCGAGGCGGTCAGCCTGGTCGTCATCCACGCCATCAGCCTGCCGCCAGGCGAGTTCGGGGGCGATGCCGTGGAGCGGCTGTTCACCAACCGCCTCGCGGCGGACGCCCATCCCTACTATCGCGACATTCACGCCCTGCGCCTGTCGGCGCACTTCTTTATCGACCGGCAGGGGCGGCTCACCCAGTTCGTGCCCTGCGACCTGCGCGCCTGGCACGCGGGCGTCTCGCGCTGGCGCGGGCGCAGCCGCTGCAACGACTTTTCCATCGGCATCGAACTCGAAGGCTGCGACGAGAGCCCCTTCGCCGAGGACCAATACCGAGCGCTGACGCCCTTGCTGCGCGCCTTGCGACGCGCCTACCCGATCACCGATATCGTCGGCCACAGCGACATCGCCCCGGGTCGCAAGACCGATCCTGGTCCGCGTTTCGACTGGACCCGTCTGCACGCGGAGCTTGCCCGAGGCGTCTAGCGAGATGTGCTGCAGGCATCCCTGGTTGCGCTCCGGGCGCAAGACATAGTGCTTCCATACCACAGCGTCCGAAAAATATTCAGGTCAGCATTAAATATTTCTTGCAAGTTTTTTTTTGAACCACTAGAATTAGTCGCAGGAAGTCGTTTGCACACTACATGTAGTAGGTCGACATGAAACGAACGACGCAGGGGGGAATCAGATGCGGCGGCTTCCGGAGCAAGAATAACCGGAGAGCTCAATGCCGTTAGCCGCAAATGTGATTGCCAAGCCCCCCTCGCCAGGCCGCGTTTGCAAAGCTGTCCCCGCCGCTCTCCTCCGCTTCCCCCGCTCTCCCGCTCTCCCCTCCAGCCCTGAAGTCCAAGTCCGCCGCACTGTTCGTGCAGGCGGCGAGGCCGTGTGTGTGTCCGCGGCGATGGGGGCATCGAATTCATGGGCCGTGGTTCGCCGCGGCCCTGGATCATCCGCGCCGGTTCGGGCGGTTGCTGCAAGTGTTGTGTCATTCCTGTTAACTTGACTGAAGGAGATTCAAATATGGCAACTGCCAAACCCAAGGCCAAGGCGGCGGCGAAGAAGCCTGCCGTCAAGAAGGCTGCTGCAAAGAAGCCCGCTGCCAAGAAGCCCGCTGCCAAGAAAGTGGTAGCGAAGAAGCCCGCTGCCAAGAAGCCGGTAGCGAAGAAGGCCGCCGCCAAGAAGCCGGTAGCGAAGAAGGCTGCGGCGAAGAAGCCGGTAGCGAAGAAGGCTGCGGCGAAGAAGCCAGCTGCCAAGAAGCCAGCTGCCAAGAAGGCTGCGCCGAAGAAGGCCGCTGCCAAGAAGCCGGCAGCGAAGAAAGTTGCTGCCAAGAAGAAGCCGGCAGCAAAGAAGCCCGCTGCCAAGAAAGCGGCACCGAGAAAGGCTGCTGCAAAGAAGCCCGTAGCGAAGAAGGCCGCGCCGAAGAAGGCTGCTGCTAAGAAGCCGGCGGCGAAGAAGGCCGCGCCGAAGAAAGCGGCTGCCAAGAAGGCCGCGCCGAAGAAGGCCGCTGCGAAGCCTGCACCGGCACCTGCACCTGCTGCCCAGTCCTCCACTGCGGCCACGCCGGGCCTTAAGTCGTCGCTGAATCCGGCGGCTGCTTGGCCGTTTCCTACGGGTTCGCGGCCCTCTTGAGTCGCGCCTCGGGCGGATGCGAGCGGATGCCCGCTCTCTAGCGGGCCGCTAGCCCCTCGCATCCCCCAGGCCCGTTGCTCGGCGGCGGCCGGCTCGGCGCCGCCTTTTCTTCCCCCGGCTTCTTGCCGCCAGAGCGCAGTCAATATCTGGACGGGAGAGTATTATTCGCGCTTTGCGCTATCGCCAGACCAGCCAGCCAGGACCGAACAAGATCATGGCCGTCTGCGCGCGTCGCCCACGGGCGCCTAGCCTTTGACCATCAACGGGAGCCCCACCATGGACGAAAGAATCCGCGCCGCCGCACTCGATTACCATCGCCTGCCGACGCCCGGGAAGATCTCTGTGACGCCGACCAAGGCGTTGACCAACCAGCGGGATCTGTCCCTTGCCTATTCCCCCGGCGTCGCAGCGGCCTGCGACGAGATCGTCGCCGACCCGGCCAACGCCTACAAGTACACCTCGCGCGGCAACCTGGTCGCCGTCATCAGCAACGGCACCGCCGTGCTCGGCCTGGGCAATATCGGCGCGCTGGCCGGCAAGCCGGTGATGGAAGGCAAGGGCGTGCTGTTCAAGAAATTTGCCGACATCGACGTCTTCGACCTGGAGATCAACGAGACCGATCCGGACAAACTGGTGGACATCATCGCCTCGCTCGAGCCGACCTTCGGCGGCATCAACCTGGAGGACATCAAGGCGCCGGAGTGCTTCTACGTCGAACAGAAACTGCGCGAGCGACTGAAGATCCCGGTCTTCCACGATGACCAGCATGGCACCGCCATCATCACCGGGGCGGCGGTGTTGAACGGCCTGCTCGTCGTGGGCAAGAAGATCGAGGAGATCAAGCTGGTCTGCTCCGGCGCCGGGGCTGCCGCCATCGCCTGTCTCGACCTGCTGGTAGGCCTCGGCGTGAGGAAGGAGAACATCAGCATCGTCGACAGCAAGGGCGTCGTCTACCTCGGCCGCGAAGGCAAACTCGACCCGTCCAAAGCCAAGTACGCGCGGGACACCGACGCCCGCACCCTGGGCGACCTGATGCCGGGCGCCGACGTCTTCCTCGGCGTTTCCACCGCCGGCGTGCTCAAGCCGGAGATGGTCAAGACCATGGCAGCGCGGCCGCTGATCCTGGCACTGGCCAACCCGGTGCCGGAGATCCTGCCCGAGGAGGCCAAGGCGGCGCGCCCGGACTGCGTCATCGCCACCGGGCGCTCCGACTATCCGAACCAGGTCAATAACGTTCTCTGCTTTCCCTTCATGTTCCGTGGCGCTCTCGACGTCGGCGCGACAACCATCAACGAGCCGATGAAGCTGGCGGCGGTGCATGCCATCGCCGAGTTGGCCCACGCCGAGCAGTCCGACCTGATGGTGGCGGCGCTGGGCGGCGAAGACGTGAAGTTCGGTCCCGAGTTCCTGATTCCCAGTCCCTTCGATCCGCGCCTGTCGGTGAAGATCGCGCCGGCAGTGGCCCGCGCGGCGATGGACTCCGGTGTCGCCACGCGGCCCATCGCCGACCTCGATGCCTACCGCAGCCACCTGAACGAGTTCGTCTATCACTCCGGCCTGCAGATGCGGCCGATCTTCTCCGCCGCCAAGAAGAAGCCGCAGCGCATCATCTTCTGCGAGGGCGAAGAGGAAAGGGTGCTGCGCGCCGTGCAGACCGTGGTGGACGAAGGCCTGGCCCAACCCATGCTGATAGGCCGGCCCGCCGTGGTGGACATGCGCATAGCAAAGTTTGGCCTGCGCATCCGCCCCGGCGAGCACTTCGAGCTGATCAACCCCGAGTCCGATCCGCGCTATCACGACCTGTGGAGCGACTACTACAACATCATGTGCCGCAAGGGCGTCAGCGTCGAGTACGCCAAGCGCGAAGCGCGCCGGCGGACGACGCTGATCGGCAGCCTGCTGGTCAAGCACAACTACGCTGACGGGCTGATCTGCGGCACCTCCGGGCCCTATGCCAACCACCTGCGCTACATCGCCAATGTCATCGGCCTGTCGCCCGGGGTCAGCAACTTCTACGCCCTGAACATGCTGATCCTGCCCAGCCGTACGGTGTTCATCGGCGATACCTACGTCCACTACGACCCGACCGCCGAGCAGTTGGCTGAGATGACCCTGCTCGCTGCCGAGGAAGTGAAGCGCTTCGGTCTGACGCCAAAAGTCGCGCTGCTCTCGCATTCCAGCTTCGGCACCGCCGATACGCCGACGGCGGTGAAGATGCGCCGCGCGCTGGTGTTGCTGCAGGAGCGCGCGCCGCAACTCGAGGTCGAAGGCGAGATGCACGGCGACGCCGCGCTGTCCGAGGAGATCCGGCAGAAGGTGTTCCCCAATTCACGCCTCAAGGGCCAGGCCAATCTGCTGATAATGCCCACCCTCGACGCGGCCAACATCGCCTTCAATCTGCTCAAGACCACCGGCGGCGACGGCCTCACCGTCGGGCCGCTGCTGCTCGGGGTGGCCCGGCCGATGCACATCCTGACCCCGACCGCGACGGTACGCCGCATCGTCAACATGACGGCGCTGTCGTCGGTCGAATGCGCCACCGAACAGGTCAAAGCCAAGGCCTGATGGCAGCCTCCGGGAAACGGACGGCGCTGGTGTTGACCGGGGGCGGCGCTCGCGCCGCCTACCAGGTCGGAGTTCTGGCAGCCATCGCCGAGCTCTTGCCCGACAAGAAGCGCAACCCCTTTCCCATCATCTGCGGCACCTCGGCCGGCGCCATCAACGCCACCTACCTCGCCACCCGCACGGATAATTTCGCCGCTGGTGTAGCGGACCTGCGCCGCCTCTGGCGCGGTTTTCACGCCGGTGACGTGTACCGTGCCGACGCTCTCGGCATGGCCGGTTCGGCCTTCAGCTGGATGGGGGCGATGGCCGGCGGCTGGCTGGTGCATCAGAGTCCGCGTTCCCTCCTCGACAATAGTCCGCTGCGCCGGCTGCTGACCCATTACATCGATTTTTCCCGCATCGAAGCCGCGATCAAGGAAGATAGACTGCGCTCGCTCTCCATTACCTGCTCCGGCTATGGGTCGGGGCAGAGCGTCAGTTTTTTCCAGGGGCGCAGCGAGCTCGAACCCTGGCAGCGCGCCCAGCGCAACAGTGCCCACGTCAAGCTGGATATCGAGCACCTGCTCGCCTCGAGCGCGATCCCCTTTGTCTTTCCTGCGGTCAAGATCAATCGCGAGTACTTTGGCGATGGCTCGATGCGTCAGGTGGCGCCGATCTCGCCGGCCATACATCTGGGCGCCGACAAGATACTGGTGATCGGTGCTGGTCGTCACGCGACCCAGGAGGTGTTCCGTCCCACCGAGGCCAGCAGCTATCCGACGCTGGCGCAGATCGCCGGCCACACCCTGTCGAGCATCTTCCTCGACAGCCTGTGGGCCGACGTCGAACGCCTGCAGCGGATCAACAGGACGCTGAGCTTGATACCGGAGCAGGTCAGATGCGAACAGGGTATGCAACTGCGCCCCATCGAAGTGCTGGTGATCGCACCCTCCGAACGCCTCGATGACTTGGCCGCCAGCCATGCAGCCAGCCTGCCTTGGCCGGTGCGCGCCTTTCTCGGCGGAATCGGCGCGATGAACAAGAATGGCGGGGCGCTCACCAGCTACCTG
>Ga0172380_10007010_pt1 | contig 12860 bp, 15 predicted proteins | sample Leawe162metaG_FD_119747 | JGI IMG/M metagenome (GOLD analysis project Ga0172380, IMG submission 119747) | Leachate microbial communities from a municipal landfill in Southern Ontario, Canada - Leachate well 162 metaG | ecosystem: Engineered > Solid waste > Landfill > Unclassified | place...
GACTGGAGCGCGGCCCAGGGATGGCATGATATCCGGATTATGCCGTACGGGCCGTTTCAGCTGGACCCTTCCGCCATGGTCCTGCACTATGGCCAGGAGGTCTTCGAGGGGCTCAAGGCCTATCACCAGGCAGACGGCAACATCGCCATCTTCAGGCCGGACATGAACCTGGCCCGGCTCAATCGCTCTGCCCAACGCCTTTCCCTTCCCCCTGTACCTGACGACCTGTTTCTCGAAGGGATCGAAAAGCTGGTCCGGCTCGAACAGGAGTGGGTGCCAACTGCCCCGGGCACGTCGCTCTACATCCGCCCGGCCCTGATCGCCACCGAAGCGGCGCTGGGGGTAAGGCCGGCGCAGCAGTGCCGTTTCTTCACCATACTGTCGCCGGTTGGCGCCTACTACGCCTCCGGTTTCAAGCCGGTCAGGATCCTAGTGGAGGAACATCAGGCCCGCGCGGTACCGGGCGGCACGGGCGAAGCCAAAACCGGCGGCAATTACGCCGCCTCGCTCAATGCGGGCAAAGAGGCCCACGATCACGGCTGCGACCAGGTACTCTGGCTTGACGCGGTTCAGCATCGCTATGTGGAGGAAGTGGGCGCCATGAATATCTTCTTCGTCATGGACAACTGCCTGGTGACCCCTGCCCTGTCCGGGTCGTTCCTCGCCGGCATCACCCGCGATTCCATCATCAAACTGGCCCCAAGCCTGGGGCTGACCGTGGAAGAGCGCGCCGTAACCATCGACGAGGTGCTGGACGGCATCAGAAAGGGCCGGGTCCAGGAGGCCTTCGGTTCCGGCACCGCCGCCGTTGTCTCCCCTGTGGGGGCCTTCAGCTATCGGGGCGAGCTGTTCACCATCAATAGCGCCGCGGTCGGCACGGTGACGCGGCAGCTGTACGAAACCCTGACCAACATCCAGTATGGCCGGCTCCCCGACACGAAGGGGTGGATGCGCAGACTACAGGTTTCAACCCATTGATTCAAAAACTTTCAGCTTACATAAACTCATTTAATTTAACAGGGATGAAGGGGATATAAGGGATAACGTCAAAATCAAAACATTCTTCGAGTCAAACAAAAAAACTGATCTTCTTTGTTTTTAAAGATGTTATCCCTTTAGGCCCCTTGGGTCCTTTTATCCCTGTAAATGGCCTTTGGGATTTAAGTTCTATTTCAGTAGCGCTGAATAGGTACTGCAACTTTTGTAAAGAATCAAGTCGCTAGAAACTATTGAGGGACCTTCAGGTAAACTCCACCAGCCAGGGCCGCACCTTCAGCGGCACCTTGCCCTGTTGCAGCCGGAGGTTCTTGCGCTCAACTATGGCCAGGGTCTGAAAATAATTCCGCCATAATTCCTGGAAGATGACTTCCGCCTGGGTCAGATCCGGCTCGGCATGGGTAGCCATGGGCAATATCAGCCATTCTTGCCGCAGCCGGTCATAAACTATCCCCTGGCCATGCCTGGTGTCGTGAATCACCCACTGCTGGTCCCGGAAACGGGCCGCAAAATGGTGGGCAATGAGCGGGAGGATCCAATGATCAGGGGCAATGGCGGCATAATAAAAACCGCCCTGCACCTCCTGGAATCGGACAAAACCCCGGTAGCGGTGCGCCTCGCGGCCAACCTGCTGGCTAAGCTTCCAGAGCGGCGCCACGTGGGGATGGGCCAGCAGACCGCTGATTTTCTTCCCCACCTGCCACGCCAGCAGCAGATAGCGGCAGATCAGCAGCTCCCGCTCCGGCTGGCCGGCGAGAAATGCGCGCCGGATCAGCTTGAGGCATGACGGAGTAAGGCGTTGCTCCAGCTCTGCCCAGAGCTGTTCGACAACCTGCTGATCCGTTTCAACCACCATCACTTCGGCAAAGAGTCCCTGCTGAGGCAGAGGATCGATGCTGATCGCATCCGGCAGGATGGCCTGCGGCAGCAAGGGGGCCAAAAGCGTCAGCAGGCCGGCAAAGGTGCCGTCGTAGTAATAGACACCAGCCATCACAGCTCCCCGCTGATCAGACCGGTCGCCTCATCGCTGGCCAGCGGCTGGGCAAGGGGCAATTCAAGCTGCTTGGCACCCTTCTTCGCAGGTCCGCTAACCAGCCGGCTCCGCAGGCCGGCGCTCTCCAGGGCGCATTCCCCTGCATAACGGCCCCGGGCCGTGACAAAGTAGCGCGCCCGCTTCATCACCACCCCCAGCTTTGCCAGGTCGTCGATCGTGAGATGTCCCTGCCGCCGCGCCCAAATGATCCGCTGGGCCGAGCGGACGCCGATCCCCGGAATCCGCAGCAGGGTCTCATAATCGACCCGGTTGACCTCCACCGGAAAAAGCTCCAGGTGCCTGAGAGCCCAGCCGGTCTTCGGATCAAGGTCGCTCTCCAGGTTGGGCATCTCGTCATCCAGCAGTTCATGGGCGCTAAAACCGTAATAACGCAGCAACCAGTCGGCCTGATACAGCCGGTGCTCCCGCCGCAGCGGCGAAGTGGGCCGGTCCGGCAGGCGAGTATCGGCCACCACCGGGATGAAGGCCGAATAATAGACCCGCTTGAGGTCGAGCCGTTGGTAGAGCTGTTCGGACAGGGTCACGATCTGGCGGTCGCTCTCGTTGGTGGCGCCGACGATCAGCTGGGTGCTCTGGCCCGCAGGGGCAAAACGGGGCACCTTGCGGGACACCTGGCGCTCTGCCCGGTTGACGACGATCAGTTTGTTCACCTGTTGCATCGGCGCCACCACGGCGTCGCGGCTCTTGTCCGGTGCCAGCAGGGCCAGCCCTTCCCGCGTCGGCAGTTCCAGGTTGACGCTCACCCGGTCGGCAATCAGCCCGGCCTCCTGCACCAGCAGCGGATCAGCGCCCGGCACCAGCTTCAGGTGGACATAGCCGTTGAAACGGTACTCCTGGCGCAGGGTACGGACCGCCTCGATCAACAGCTCCATGGTGTAGTCGGGAGAACGGACCACGCCGGTGCTGAGGAACAGCCCTTCGATGTAATTGCGACGATAAAAGCCGATGGTCAGCTCCGCCACCTCGGCCGGGGTCAACATGACCCGCCTGACATCGTTGGTGCGCCGGTTGACACAGTAGGCGCAGTCGTAGATGCAGCTGTTGGTCATGAGAACCTTGAGCAACGAAACACAGCGGCCGTCACTGGTCCAGGAGTGGCAGATGCCACAGGACGAGGCATTGCCGATGCCGTCCCGGTTGCGGCGGAAGCTGCCGCTGGAGGAGCAGGAGACATCGTATTTCGCTCCATCGGCCAGTATTTTCAGTTTGTCCATCAAAGGGGTTGCTACGGCCATGCTATCCTCCGGAAAAAGTTTCCCGGAGGATAGCATGGTTATGGGACAGGATATGTCATTCCAGCGGGAATGGGTAAGGTGAGAGGGCTATGGACCGGGGTCATCTAATCCCGGTCCTGTCACACGCCGATGTCCTCGTTCCACAGCTCCGGCCTTTCCTCGATAAAACTGCTCATCAGGCCGATGCACTCCTCGTTTTGCAGCACCTCGACCTGCACGCCACGGGAGCGGAGCAGCGCTTCCTCGCCCATGAACGTGCGGTTTTCGCCGATGACCACCCGCGGGATGCCATACAGGAGGATTGCGCCGCTGCACATGGGGCAGGGAGACAGGGTGGTGTACAGCACCGACTCCCGGTAGACCGCGGCCGGCTGGCGGCCGGCGTTCTCCAGGGCATCCATTTCGCCGTGGAGGATGGCGCTCCCCTTTTGCACCCGCCGGTTGTGGCCGCTGCCCAGGATGGTTCCGTTGTACACCAGCACCGACCCGATGGGGATGCCCCCTTCCGCCAGCCCCTGTTGGGCCTCATCAAACGCAGCCTGCATGAATTCGTCCATGGGAATCCTCCTTGGTACAGCTTATTGCTGGAAATAGTCGGTCGTTGTCTTCAGCGACCGGATGCCCACCGAGATGCCGCTGCCGTTCTGCTTTCTCCCGTGGACCACGAACTCGCTCAGCCCCACATGGCTGGCACTGCCCCAGTCATAGGTGTAGCCAAGCCGGGTCCAGGGATAGGGGGACGAGACCGGGTAGTTTCTGGCATTGGTGTAGATGTAGTCCTTGCGGTTGTTGAACCAGCCCGTATAGTTCATGAACACGTTCCACCCCGGTCCCTCGGTGGCCCTGACCAGCTCCGTGGAGGCAAAGGTCCGGAACGGGTCGGAAGGGAAGCTGGCCTGGCATTCCCGGTCCGTGATCTCCGGGTCCGGGCAGGGGCGGAACATGTCCGCCGGCGCAACCCACAGTTCGACCATACTGCGCGCCTCGGAGGCATATTCCGGCGGAACGCCCAGCAATTGGGCGATGCGGAGCGGCTGGGGAGTCATGCCCGGGAAATAGGTCTTCATCTCCGGCGCAGCCGTTACCCAGAGGTCCGCCTTCAGCGTGCAGTTTGCCGATGCCGGTGCGCAGGCAGGGTCAACCGTGCCGTCGTAGTACTTGGCGTCGCTGCTCCTGATCCACGACAGCATGAGGACGCGGGAGCCGGAAACGCCGTTCTCCCAGATCAAGTCAGGGTTGTCGCTGGTGATGGGAATCAGGTTGCGGGAGATCTCTGCCGAAGTGACGGTTCGGGCATCGTAGTTGGCGCTGGAGTATAGGGATTGGAGGGCGGCCGTGGAGAGAGGTGCCGATGCGGAGGTGTCGCTGCCGCAGCCGGCCAGGAGGAGCGAAGCATGAAAGGCGGCGGCTAGCAGCAGGGTCGTTATGGCATGGGCAATAGTGGTAGCGGAGAGGCGCAACGGTGTCATTGTGCGTGTCCTTTCTTGCTCCGGTTCTTGTTGGTTATGACTCTGGCGTTCCCGAATCCTTATTGATATTTCGCTTTGGCTGGCCGGACTGTAATGGGGATAAGACACACCAGCGGCGGGGGCTTTTCCCGACGGCCGGTGCTGCCGTTAGCTGGTTCTTTCGCATCTTCAGTAATTGAATATAGAAAAGCCGTCCTATTTAGGAGCGGCTTCATGATCTCGTAGAGAAACATTTACATATGCATCAATTGCTTTGGCTGTTAACTCATTAAGTGAAATGTTTTCTTTGTTTGCTTCTATAGCGGCCTTTCGATGTAATTCCGGACTGATACGAACATTAAATGAGCCTTTAAATGGTCGTTTAGGATCTGTGCCGGTTTCTTTACATGTAAGAAGGTAATCATCAACTGCCGCAATAAATTCAGCCTCTAAATCTGAAACAGTTTCAGCTTCATATGTTACAAGATCAGATATGAAAAGAATCTTCCCAAATAAGCAGCGATCCTCAATGCTTGCCTCTATCGAGCCAGTGTATCCATTATATTCAAGCACGTTGCTCACTCAAAAAACCTCCTTCCTTTAGTGTTTTAATAATCTCATCTATTGCGTATGATTTCATGATCTTTTGTGGATGGGGTTCATGCAAAATAATAATTGCGTTGGTTTCTTTGTGTTTAAATTTACGCCTAGAGCCGCTACCGCGAAGAACCTCAAACCCCATAGATTCTAAAATTGAAACGGCCTCCGACCATTCAAAATCCTTTGGTTTGCTCAATAACCGCTTTATCAGTTTTTCATGCTTTGACATAGGCGCCCTGTGTAGAATGATTCTATTATACACTTAAAATATATTGTGCAACTAAAAAGTAGTTGCACAGCAGGCACTGTCTCGTTTTCAAGTGGGTGGAAGTTCTGTTTATCCAACAACGGTGCGGGGGCGCACCAGCGCGTCAGCGTCTGTGTGCCGCCTCCTGGTTGAAAGCTGTCCATCCCTTAGTCCAGCTGCCTGACTCCACTAAATCACTCGTGTTTCACTTTAGTTGCTTCTTCTTTTTCTGAAAGTAAGACCTATCTACGAACCACAGTATGCCAACGCAAAAAAAGCAGGCGATACCCCACGGCTTGGAAATCACGTTTAAAAGAATGACACCCAAAAGCATAAGCAGTATGCCCGGGAGAAGCAAAACTGTTTGAAATGTATCGAGGTTCTCAAGCAACTGTGTGTCTGGGACGTTACCCGCCTTCTCCTGCTGCAGGATTTTCCTCCAATGATACATGACCCTGACAAGCTGACTGAAGGTCGAGAGCGCAAAAGCGGCCCAACTCAGAGTTTTCATGGGAGGCTGATCAGGAATTGGCAGCTTTTCCCTGATCAGGTCCAGGACGAACAGTATCGGGAGCCACAGCGCCAGAGAAAACACTATCAGTTGCAGTATCAGCTTTATTCGGTCGGGGACGTTTTTTCCCATGGCCTTTTACTCGCATTATTTCAGTTTCTGCTTCTCTTTGCTTGTTTTCTGGCTTTCCCCAGAATTTTCCAATTTGTTCTAGCAGCGAATCAGGCCCGTAATCGCCAGTTCCGCCATTTTCGGTGATTAATACGGTTTCCTTTTCATCTTTCAACTCGTTGTTGACCGGTTCTTGCGCGCGTACGCGTGAACCGGTCAACCCTCCAAATGGAATATTTCTACCGACTCATTCCCCACCGCCTTACCAGCATATCCGATTTCAGTGAGCCAACTCCGTGCCGCAGAGAAACAAGTCCGACATAATCATCGGTCAACTCATAGATGATGCAGTATTTGACCGGCCCGGAATCTATGTACAACTCTTTCAGCACTGCCTGTTGGCCGGCAAGTAGATAGGGAGCATCGGTACCTGCAAGATTGTTGTCTTGGAGAAATTTTTCAGCGGCTTCTTTTTGACATTCCGAAGCTCTTTTCTTATGGAGTCGAAGAAAGTATCATCTTCAGCAACAACAGTACCGAGACCTGAATGCAGTTCGTACCAGCCACGTTCCACTGACTCGAAAAACTCCTTTTGTTCGTCAGCACAGCGCACATACATCCGTAACGAATCCCGAATCACATCCTGCTCATTGCGCCCTTCACGCTGAGCAATTCGCTTCAGATTCATGCTATCGGCTTCGTCAAGCCTGAGACCCAGCTGTCTGCCTCCCATAGTAAACCTCCCTATTGGTATCTTTACATTGCCGAAACCGCCTTCCAACCCTTGCCGTCCGGCTAAGCTGCTTGTTTAAACGTAAGCGTTTCCCAACCAAGGCAGGCAAGCTTGATGTAGATAGGAATAGGTTTGTGCCCGCCATGGTAATACACGACCGTCCGACGCGTGATACCAAGCGCATTCGCAGCAGCGCTCAGTGAAAGTCCGTTGCGCTCCATCCAGGCATTGAACTCGGCCACCGGAAAGGCAGCCCCGGCCTGTTCTTTGCCAAGTCTGTAGAGAGAATCCGCATCAATACCGATTTCACCCTCGGCCCATTCCACCCCATGCCCCCATTCCTCGACTACGGCAGAGGCAAAGAACACTGGTTCCTTCAACTTTTCATACCCAGGCGAATCAAGGTATTCTGTAACGTCAACTTTGGTCTGTTTGCCGGAACGCCACTGTATTGTTAACTGTGACGGCGCTTCTGCAGTGATGGTTTTAATCATTTGTTGTTTCATACGTTATCTCCGGTTCAACTCTCGCCACTCGGCCAATATCCTTTCCCTGTTCTCGTTTGCCCAGATGCGGGCTTCCGCAAGAATGATTGGTGGTGGATTTCCGATGATGACTTCAAGCGTTTCAATAGTTTATAGATGCCCGGCCATCAGGCCATCGCAAATGAAAATGCGGGACGCCATGCTCCCGGCCAAAAACTTCAATTTTCCAGTTACGATTATGATGTAAGCGGGTCATATAGCTTAAATGTAGAGAATATTATTCCCTATGTCAATTAAAATGGATTGTCGCTTTGTTGAACCAAAGGGGGTGGAAAATCACCCGCCGTCTTCTGGGCAGGTGTATACGACCCCGCGATGCTTCAGAAAGCCGTCACCCCAAGCAGTCTGGCCTGCTCTGTTGCCGATAAGCCACCAGGTCGGCCACGGTCACCACGGGCAAGGCATGCTCCCTGGCAAACGCGACAATTTCCGGCATGCGGGCCATGGTGCCGTCCTGGTTGGTCAGTTCGCACAGCACGCCGCACGGCTTGAGACCGGCCAACCGCATCAGGTCGATGGTGGCCTCGGTATGGCCGGCCCGTTCCAGCACGCCACCGGGGCGGGCCCGCAGGGGGAACACGTGGCCGGGGCTATGCAGATCCCCTGGACCGGCATGGTCGGCAATGGCGGACCGGACGGTCGTTACCCGGTCCTGGGCGGAAACCCCGGTGGTCACGCCTTCGGCCGCCTCGATGGAGACCGTGAAGGCGGTTTGGTAGCAGCTGGTGTTCTGCTCCACCATCATCGGCAAGCCAAGGGCTGCGACCTTTTCCGGCGGCAGACAGAGGCAGACGATGCCGCTGCACTCCCGGATCATGAGCGCCATCTGCGCCGCTGTCAGCGACTCGGCGGCAAAGATCAGATCGCCCTCGTTTTCCCGCTCTGCATCGTCGGTGACCAGCACGCCAGAGCCTGCCCGCAAGGCGGCCAGGGCATTTTCAATACGTTCCAAGGGGGGACCAAAAGAGACCAGCAGTTCCTGAGACATGACGCTACTCCTTCAAAAAGGGAATTGGTCTCAGGGCGGCAGGCAGGTTGGCTGGCGGACCGGCAAACAAAACGGAGAGTAAACCGCAGGCCGGTTGCCATTGGGTGGGTCGCTGCCTTATCCTCTCTCATCCGGACTATGACCGTCGGCTCTGGCATCGCACCAGATCTGCTGACCTTCCCTCCAATAGGAAAGAAGCGCTCGCGGGCTCCCCGGAAAAACCGGGATACCGCCGGTGGGGAATCGCACCCCGCCCTGAGAATAAGTGCCACCACCATACGAGCGCACCACCCTGTTGTCAAGGCACTTTGCCGATAACGCCCATTGCCGGGGGAACAAATCAGGCGATGGCTTTACTTTGCCGACTTTGTCTCATACAATTGAAAAATCTGTTTCCCCGCTCTGCTCAAGTAACACTGCAAGTCGGCAACTCGAAGCAAAATTTCATAAGGAGGAGCGCAACATGGGATCTAAAGGACGCGAGATTATCGGGATGGACGTGGATGAACTGCTGGGGCTGCTGCAGAGGGCGTTCTGCGACGAGTGGCTGGCATACTACCAGTACTGGCTGGGCGCCAAGGTCGTCAAGGGGCCCATGAAGGATGCCGTGGGCGCCGAACTGCTGCAGCATGCCACCGAGGAGCTGATGCACGCCGACATGGTCGCCATGCGCATCATCCAGCTGGGAGCCCTGCCGATCACCAGGCCTGAGGAGTGGTACAAACATACCAACTGCGGCTACGAGGCGCCGGACGATCCCTTTGTCAAGGTGCTGCTGGAGCAGAACATCAAGGGTGAACAGTGCGCCATCGGCGTTTACAAGCGGCTGCTGGACATCACCAGGGAAAAGGACCCGATCACCTACAACATGGTGCTGACCATCCTGCAGCAGGAGATCGAGCACGAGGAAGACCTGCAGTCCCTGCTGGAGGATTACGAACTGCTGGTCAGGGCCATGAAGGAATAGCAAATATAGGCTCAGTACCGGGGTAAACACATTAACCCGGATAAAATTATCATGGAGGGAATCATCATCATGGCACTCGAAAGCTTACCCATAACAGGACAGCTGGCAACGCTGAACCAGGCTCAAGGCAAGTTGCTGGACTTGAGCATCGAATTCGGCCCCAGGCTTTTTGCAGCTGTTCTGATTCTTGTGGTGGGGCACTATTTCGGGCGCTGGGTCGGGCGTATGCTGGACAAAGTGCTTAAGCACATGGAACTGGACATCACCATCCGGCAATTGCTGACACGCATCGTCCGGGGCCTGATTCTGGTCCTGTTCCTGGTCATGGCCCTGCAAAACCTGGGGGTAGACCTGTTGCCCCTCATCGCCGGCCTGGGTGTGGCTGGCGCCGGCGTAGCACTGGCCATGCAGGGGGTTTTATCAAACGTGGCAGCTGGCCTGACCATCATCTTTACCCGGCCATTCCGGGTGAATGAGTATATTTCGATTGCCAAGGAAGAAGGGTTGGTAGAAAACATCTCACTGTTCAGCACCACCCTGAGCCATGTCGATCTTTCGCGGGTGGTCATCCCCAACAGGAAGATCGCCGGCGAAATCCTTCACAATTATGGTGAAATCCGTCAGATCAACCTGACGGTCGGGGTTGCCTACGACACTGATATCGGGCAGGCACTTGCGGCCGTGGAGGACGTGCTGCGCTCCAACCCGCGCGTGCTCCAGGAGCCCAAGCCCGTTGTCCAGGTAATCACCCTGGCCAATTCCTCCGTAAACATCGGGGTGCGCCCCTGGGTCAACGTGCCTGATTATTCCGATGCCATCGGCGAACTGAACCGGTCGGTGCTTGAAACCTTTCATCAGCAAGGCATCAGCATTCCCTTCCCGCAGCATGAAGTCCGCCTGCTGGGAACCGGTAGTTGATCATACTTATCTCCACAACCCAAAGAAATAGGAACGGCTGCCAGGGAGCGCTATCCGGCTCCACGGCGGCCTTCAGCGGCCAGTGATACTTACCAATGCCTAAAACCACCCACTCCCTTGCCCCGTTCCTGCTGCTCTGCCTGATCGGCTTCGCAGCCTTTTTCAGCTCTTACCTGCGCATCCCGGTCATGCCGCTCTTGGCCGCGACCATGGGGGCTGATCCGGCCCAGGTGGGCACGATCAATGGCGCCTTCATGCTGACTACCGGCGTTCTGTCCATTCCCGCCGGCCTGCTGGCCGACCGCACCGGCCGCAAACTGCCGATTATCGCCGGCGTGATTGCAACCGCGGCCTCGTCGCTGTTGGTGACCCAATGCCACCTGCCCTGGCAGATGGCCGCGGCCTACGTGCTCTTCGGCGCCGGCCTGGCAGCCTTTGCGCCCGGCATGCTGTCCCTGGTGGCCGATGTCATGCCGCCCCACCTTCTTGGCCAGGCCTATGGTTGGTACACCACTGCCATCTACATCGCCATGACCCTGGGCCCGGCAACGGGAGGTTTTCTGGCCAAGGCATGGGGGCTCCGCCAGGTGTTCATGGTATCCGGCTGCCTGCTGGTGCTGGTGGCGTTGCTGGCCCAGTGGGCATTGCCCAAAGGTCCGCCCCGCCACAAAACAGAGCTCCATGCCGCCCTGGCAGCCAGTATGGGGCTGATGCGCAACCGCAAACTGGTCGCCTGCCTGCTGGCCACGGCCGGCAGCTGTGTCGGTTTCGGGGTATTCCTGACCTTTCTGCCCCTGTACGCGTCGTTGCATGGCTATGATCCGGCCCAGGTGGGCCTGGTGTTTGCGGCCCAGGCCATTACCAACGTGGTGGGCAGGATCCCCATCGGCAAGGCTGCCGACCGCTTTGATCGCCGCTGGATCGTGGCTGCCGGCCTGTTTTTCCTGGCTGTGTCGCTGGTGGCGTTGGGGCAGGTGGTGCAACTGACGCAACTGATGGGGTGTGCCGTTGTCATGGGGGTGGGCATGGCCCTGACCTTCACCGCCATTGGCGCCCTGATCGCCGACCTGGCCCCGGTCGTGCAGCGGGGATTGGCCATGGGGATGTACAACAGCTGCGTCTACCTGGGTATGATGTCCGGCGCCACGGTCATGGGTATCGCCCTGAAACGGATCGGCTACCCCCACGGCTTTGCCGCTGCCGGCGCCGTGGCCCTGGCCAGCCTGGTGCTGTTTGTCTTGATGATGCGGGAAAAGGGACCGCAACAGGCCTAAACGAGAAGGTGGCCGAAGGACCGATGAGGGGGCAGCGCGCCATATAATCAACGACATCCCTCGACCCTGGCCGACACGCGGCTGCGCGAACTTTTTTCCGGCCTGGCGGTCTATTACGCCAGCGTGGTGCGCCTGCTGGTGGTGCCGCTGCTGGTGCTGGCCATCCTGACCCTCTTGGGGGTCAAGGGGATGGTCCTGGGAATCTGCGTGATCAGCATGGCCATGCCTGCGGCAGCCAACACCGCCATGTTTGCCGAAAAATTCGACGGCGACACCAGGCTCGCCTCCCGCTGCATCTTCCTGTCCACGGCACTGTCGCTGTTCACCATTCCGCTGGTGATCGCCATACTCCAGAGCGCCATCAGCGAGCAGCCCTTTAATCTGCATCTGTGGTAATCGGGACAAAACGGCAATGTGAGATCCGGCAGCTGGTGTTTTTGCCGAATCCAAGGGATAATCAATCATGATCCCTATCCTGACGCTGGTGATACTTATGACTTCAAGCATGCCGGCCCATGCCGGACCGTCCCTGCCACCCTGCCCTGCAAAGCCCAACTGCGTCTCCAGCCAGGCCACGGACAGCCATTACATTGCTCCGTTCAAGGTTGCGAGCGATGCAGTGCTGGCGTTCGGCAAGCTACGCGAACTGCTGGCCCAACGCAGTGACACGAAGATTATTGCTGCGGACGACTCTACAATCAGGGTCGAGTTCAGGACGTTTCTGGGGTTTATAGACGATGGCCTGTTCGTGCTGGACCCGGCCAATGGCCTGATCCAGGTCCGCTCAGCCGCCAGGCTGGGCTATTGGGACCTGGGCAAGAATCGCAGCCGCATGGAGGAGATACGCAGGTCTTTTGAGGGGCTCCTCAATCAATGAGGCACATTCTTCGTTAACGCACTTTATCCTGTTTATCAGGTTTGGTAACAAGTGCAGAAACTGTGGTGCTACTTAGTTTCCATCCGGAAACATCGGATGTGAAACTGTAGGTTTCCGATTCGGAGAGCGGGGATTTTTTCTTCTGGCAAGGAAATCAAGGGATTGCGCGGAGGCGTACATCGGTACGCCGCACAAGCAAGGCCGAAGATTGACGCCGCCAGGGGAGAAAAGCACCCTTTACAAATGGAAACTAACTAAATTATTTCTATCATTTAAATACGTAGAAAATAATTTCCAACTTAGTTTCCGGATGGAGATCAACTTACTAATTGACAAAAATCTGTCAATCTGTTTTA
>Ga0172380_10007011_pt1 | contig 12860 bp, 11 predicted proteins | sample Leawe162metaG_FD_119747 | JGI IMG/M metagenome (GOLD analysis project Ga0172380, IMG submission 119747) | Leachate microbial communities from a municipal landfill in Southern Ontario, Canada - Leachate well 162 metaG | ecosystem: Engineered > Solid waste > Landfill > Unclassified | place...
GGGGCTATATCTTATGGCGTTATTGCCTCGGCCCTTTTGAGGGATTCGTTGATCTGAAGAATTTTGTGATTATTCATTTGCTGCTTGGCGGCGCTTTGTTCAGTTATCTCCTGGTCATTTTTTGATGAATTCGTAAAAAGTCTGTTTTCACCACGGAGCACACAGAGATCACACTAATTACAATTAGTTATCTTTGTGCTCTCTGTGATTAATTTTCAGTTTTCACGAGTCCTTCATTTTCTAACGAGAACAACCTTCTTTATTCGTTTGGCTGCCGCCTTCCGGCTGACAGAAATGTTTTTCCCTTGTCCCTGGCAATTTCCCTCATTGACTTGGAGGGATCCGTTTCCTCAACAATTTCCTGGCCGACGATCTCCTCGATGACATCCTCAAGGCTGATGACGCCGGTCATGCCGCCATATTCATTAACAACGCAGAGGAGATGCTGTCTGCGCTCAAAGAATTCAAGCAGGATGGTGTTCTGGGCTGTTTCCAGTTTGTTCGATTTGGCAAGGATTTCGACCCGGCTTGCCGGCACGGAATAAAGCACCGTTCGATGGCACTGCACAGGGCTGAAACGAGGATGGTAATACCGGCTGCCAGGCAGAGTTTTAATCAAGTGTACCTGGTTGGGCTGTGGTGAGAATAAATCAAATTATGAACTTAGGAGCCGTTACGAAATAACATGGCCATTTTTTCAATTTCGTTACGGCTCCTGAACTTGATTCCGGCTTAAGTCATGCCGTAATGACGGAGGCCTCGGGACTTCGTAAGCGTCCCTTAATGCGATGTAATCTCAGGGAAGGAAACTTTCCCGGAGCTTTCTGCCAGAAATTCTTCTATTTTCTGCTGTTGCTCCATGCTTAACTCGCCGAACTGAACGCCGTTGCGCCGAATGATCGTTGATCCTGTCGGATGAATCGGGGCGGAATCCGTGGAGGTTATGGTTTTACAGGGAATATTTTCAAGGTAAAATCCGCTTGAGCTGTTTAAGATACCGAGTTCAAAAAAAGAATCCTGGACGATGTCCCTGCTGGTGAGAAAGCGAAAAGCCAAACCGCCTTTGCTGATGTTGATGATCTGCCCGAAGGTTGTTTCGTTGAAGACAAGAATGTCATCAGAAAGATGGAACCTTTGGAATTTTCTGCGTTCAACAACCGGTTTGCTTTGCTCCATGGACATACTGTTCCTTCCAGGGGTGTTTTTTTTTACGGGGAAACCGTGTCTGGATATGAATTAAAAAAAAGCCTAACAAATACACCACAAATAAAAAAATGATACTCGATTCATTATGTGTTTTGCAATATTTATTCCTTGATTTTTTTGATTACTTTTACCATCTTTTCGGCATGATGCATTATTTGTGGGAAATTACAATAATTCATTTTCCCGGAAAGATGACCGTTTTCGTGGAAATTTAATCCGTGCTGACCATTGATCGTTATGCCGCACTGCTTGCCCGCTTGAATGTGAAGAGCGGGAAGGCCATCAAAAATATCATTCTCCTGCCGGGTATGGATTTCCTTGATCGCGGGAAGTGGTGGGTTGGGGGTGAGTGGCGATGCCGCCCCCATGAGGGAGTGGATGTGGTCTGCTGGGCGGATGACGCGGGGGAGAAACATTTCCTCGGGGAAGGAATAAAGGTGCCCTGCCTCCTGGCCGGTGAAATCCTGGCCATCTGCGATGATTTCCTGGGGCAGTCCGTTTTTGTCAGGGGTGACGGTGGCTCCCTCGGGGACATTGTCGCCGTGCATGCCCATATCCTGACGAAGGTCAGGCTGGGAGACCGCGTGGTGGCTGGTGAAGAGATCGGCATGATTGCCCCGGGGAATGGCCCGGTTCCTGCCCATCTCCATCTTTCCCTGCTCCGGTTCAGTCCGGCGCTGCCTTGGGCGGGTATTGGCTGGAAGCATCTTAACGCATGCGACCGGAGCTTGTTTCTCAATCCATTTGCATAAACAATTAAGGAGTTTGTCATGGCAGAGGCTATCGATAGAAAATTAATTCCCAGTCTTCGTGAAGGAATTGATGTGGTGCGGATGATTTTTTTTAAGCAGCTGAAGGATTATCTGCGGGAAAAATTCCCAGAAAATGGGGATGTCTATGCCGGTATGCTTGCCGGGGCAATGATGAACGATCTTTTCGGCACCCCGAATCCCCAGGAGAAATTCAGGATTTTTGCTGAAGAAAACAGCAGCCGCATCAGGCAGGAGCTGGAAAACGTCCCCCAGGCATTTAACGACCTGTGCATCCTGCTTACCGACGCTTTGCGAATGCACTTTCTCTGTAATCATCAGGAAGGCATTGCCGGCGCTGGCGAGGAGTTTCTGAAAAAGGCAAGAGATTACGGCATACTGCTTGAATCCCGCGCTGTACCGTTGCCCAAAGGGTTTATGGAGCTGGTCTACAGGGTCGGCAAGGCGAACGGCTTAATTGTTGAGCAGAAAGCATAGGTGCGGGCTTTGGCTGGCCCGCCAGGTTGGTAATCATCGTGATGCGGGGCTGCTATTGATTGTTTGCTCTACAAAAATAAAAAAAAGATGCTTGCATTCGTCCCTGATTTTGCTATGCTGCTCTTTGATGAATTTTAAATGATGAATGGTCATTCAGAAAAAATGATGTTTTTAGTTTGGTTTTTTTTAATCTGACGAATGAAGTGTTAACGAAATGAGCAAACGTGAAGCTATCCGCATCCTGATGCTAAGTCCGATTTATTTCCGATTATCCCTTGCCGAACGGCATGAGCTGATTGAAGAGTTTTTGCAGATTCACATGCAGTCCTCTTTAAAGATGTCCCAGGATAATAAGTAAATTATACTTTTTCATATCCGCTTTATATTTCCCTCAAACCCACGGGTTATGAATTTTTCATAACTCATAGAGCGTGTCATCTTCAGCTGGCGGGGTTTTGCCGGCCCCTTTCATTTTCCTCCGCATTGCCGCAAAGGGATCTTCATTTTCCAGGAGTTCTCCCATCTCCGCTTCGATTTTGTCCGGGTCTTCACCCGCTTCCATGCGGCTGATGGCCTCCTCCATGCCTCCACCTAACGAGAGACCGGTCTGCTGGGAGAATTTGCGCATGAGCTGGGCCATCTGCCGGGGATCGTCTTCATTGACATTATTGGCCTCCTGGGCAATCCCGGCCAGAACCCGTTCCATTTTTGCCTCATCAAAATCCGGGACAAAATCCGCTTCCTCCCCTTTTTTTGCCTTGCCTATGGTGGCGAAGGCCGAGACCTTGCGCTGCAGCGTACCTTGACATTTTGGGCAAGGGGGCTGGGCAGAGGTGTTGACCCGGCGCGAAAGAAAATTAAAGATCGTGTGGCAGTGCTGGCAGTAAAATTCATAAATCGGCATGCTGTTGTCCTTTAGAGCTATTAAGCGGCAAGCTCCGGGTTAATTGCGTGACTCAAGATCCTCCCAGCGGGCATAGAGCTTATTGACTTTTTCCTGGGTCGGCTGCAAAAGGGAACACCACCTGGCCAGTTCCTCCGCATTGCTGGTGACAGCCGGGTTTTCCAGCTGCTGGCGGCATTGCTCAAGTTCCTCCTCCGCCTTGAGGATTTTTTCTTCAATGGTGGCAAGTTCAAGTCTTTCCCCATAGGTTAGTTTCGCCTCCCCCTGTTTCTGGGGCTTTTCTTTGACCACGGTTTTCTTTTTCACGGGTGCAGCCTGCCGGTTCTGATCGAGCAGCCACTGGTCAAAATCCTCATAAATGGCGGTCCCGCCCCTGCCGTTAAAGCCGAGAATTTTCGTGGTCACATTGTCGAGAAAAAAACGGTCATGGCTGACCAGGACCACGGCCCCGGGAAAATCGATCAGGCTCTCCTCCAGCACGCAAAGAGAGGGGATATCCAGATCATTGCCGGGTTCGTCGAGCAGGAGGATATCCGCCTGCTGCAGCATGAGGCGGGCAATGAGAATTCTGGCCTGTTCGCCGCCGGAGAGGCGGCTTACCGGCTGATCGAGCTGATCCGGCTGGAAAAGGAAACGTTTGGCCCAGCTGACGATGTGCAGGGGGCTGCCGCGGTAGATGAGCGTGTCCCCGGCCGGGGAAAGGGACTGCCGCAGGGTTTCAGCCTGGTTGATCTGTTCCCGTTTCTGGTCAAAGAGAATAATACGAATGCCATCGGCCAGCATGATTTTCCCGCTGTCAGGCGTCATGGTGCCGGCCAGGATATTGATAAGGGTACTCTTGCCGCTGCCGTTTGCTCCCATGAGGCCGAGGCGGCTGCCCGGCGAGAGCACGAAGCTGAGACCGGTGAACAGAGGCCGGCCTGCCGCGGATTTGGAAAGATCCAGGGCCTCAAGTAATTTTTTCGTCTTGCGGCCGGTGGCATCAAAGTCAATCTTCACCTGTCGGTTGGCCGCGTTCATTTCCCGCACGGCGACCAGCTCATTCTGCAGGTCATGTGCCTTATCAATGCGGAAACGGGCCTTGGTGGTGCGGGCTTTGGGACCGCGGCGCAGCCATTCCGTCTCCCGGCGCACCTTGTTGGACAGCGCGGACTGGCGCTGGCTCTGGCTGTCGAGAAAGGCCTCTCTTTCTTCAAGAAAACGGCTGTAATTGCCGTTGACCCGGAAAAATCCCTCGGGATAGCAGCGGTTGAGTTCAATGATGCGGTTGGTGGTATTCTCCAGGAAGGCCCGGTCATGGCTGATGAGGATAAAGGCAAAGGCCGGGGTGGCCAGAATTTTTTCCAGCCACAGGATGCCCTGAATATCAAGATGGTTGGTGGGTTCATCCAGCAGCAGCAGATCCGGCTGCCGGATCAATGCCCGGGCAATTGCCAGTCTCTTGCGCCAGCCGCCGGAAAGCTCGGCGACTTTCTGGCGGCCGTCCGTGAGCTGGGTCTGGCCCATGATGATCTTAATGCGGCCGTGGCGGGAAACTTCGTCATGGTCATCGGCGATAGCCTCCTCAAGGACCATCTCCACCGTCTGGTCCGGCTGGAATGTGTCATCCTGAGCCAGGTAAACCACCTGTAAACCCTTCCGGCTGATTACCTTCCCGCTGTCCGGAGTTTCCAGGTTTGCGAGAATTTTCAACAGGGTTGATTTGCCGGAACCGTTCGGCCCGATAAGGCCGAGACGTTCATTGCTGTAAAAACTAATGGATATGTCGGTAAAGAGCTGGTGTGCGCCGAAACTCTTACTGATGGACTGGCAATTAATAATCATAAAATGAGAAAAATATGTCTCGCAACAGTTTTTGGTCGTGACATGGTAAAGGATTGATGTAATCAGTTAATCTAATCTTTTTTGCTGAAAAATAAAGGTGGAGAGATTTTTTTTTGTCTTTCCCCGGCAGCAATCACCGCCACGGCAAAACAGCCGGCCCGGCACAAGCGATTCCTTAAAAAAAGTTGACTTCTCAAGTGGGTATCGGGCAAAATTGATTCCTGGTAAGTGACATCCTGTTTCAGGGAAAATATATTTTACAGATGAGGTTGTTGTCATGTCGGATGAGCCGGAAACCATTGATATCGTGGCTAATATTTTCAGCCAGGCCATTAAGAAAACCCTGGAGAAAAGCACCAAGAAAACCATCAAATATTCTTCGACGTTTCAGTCCATCCCCCGGGTCAGCCTTAAGCCTGCAATCGGATGTTTTGTCATGTTCTCCGGCGATTATTCCGGGCTGGTGGTAATGAATTTCACCGCCGAAGCGGCCATGGATCTCTATAGAAGTTACATGACCAATATGGGTTTGCCGGAAAGTGATTTAGTCCGGGAATGCACATCAAATGACGTCATTGATACCATGGGGGAAATGACAAATCAGGTCATGGGCCGCGCCTTGAGCATGGTGGAAAGCAAATTTGAACTTACCTCCTATTGCGGCCAGCCCAAGGCCCTGGCCTTGAGTAATGCCATTACCCTCACCCCTGAGATGGATTATCAGACCAATCGCCGGGTTTCCTTTTCCTTGGGGACCAACAGGTTTCATATGGAGCTTGCCCTGGAACAGACCCGGTTTGTTATCTGCAAATAGCGGAGAGCCCGTTAGTGTATGCCGTGCTGGTTCAGAAACGGAGCATACTGTTTATCTTCAATCAGGATGTGCGTTTGCAGCCAGTCTTTCAAGAAGGTGAGGACATCGATGAAATTCACCTCCTGGCCTTCGTTGATCTGGCTGATAATTTCTGACACCCTGCCGAGCATTTTCTCGTGAATTGCCTTATGTTTTTTGGTTTCCGGATAGTTGAACCGGGCAAAATATCTTTCTTCGTTGGCAAAGTGGCCCACGGTAAAGTTGGCCAGCTCGCCTAAAATCTTTTGGATCTCATTGGCTGGCTGATCCTTTTTAACCGCGGCATGGATCTGGTTGATGTAGTCCATGATCTTCTTATGCTGCTCGTCAATTTCTGCAATGCCGACGCTGAATTCGCTGGTAAAGGAGATAAATTTTCTCTCAGTTGATTTTTTGTCTGCCGTATATTTTTGCGGCACCGTAAAAACCCGCAGCACTCTGTCAATATCCTTGCCCAGGCTTGCCACCTCCATCCCGCTGGCATAGACCTTGGTTGAATCGGTTTTCATTCGGGTGCTTTCGGCGGCAACTTCAGTCATCGATTCAGCAACCAGATGGGCAAGCTGCGCGGAATCCGCTATGAGCCTGTTGACTTCCGTCACCGCTTCACTGGTGGTGACCACGGCGGAAGTCATTTCCTTGATGCCGTCCGTAACCTTGGTAAGGCTTACCGAGATATCCTTTGTTGTTACCGACTGTTCCTCCACTGCCGCGGCAATGGTCGCCACCACATTATTCACCTCGTTGATGACCTCATGGATGGTGCTGATTTCCTTGATGGTCGATTCTGTTGCCGACTGGATGGCCTTGACCTTATTGCGGATATCTTCCGTCGCCTTGCTGGTCTGGGTGGCCAGGTCCTTTACCTCGTTGGCGACCACGGCAAATCCCTTACCCGCTTCTCCAGCCCGGGCCGCTTCAATTGTGGCGTTTAAGGCGAGGAGTTTTGTCTGGTCGGAGATCTCGGTGATTGCGGAAATTACATTGTTGATTTCAGTGGCCGCACTGCCGAGGCTGTTCACCCTGTCTGAGGCATTCCGCACGGATTGAGCCGCTTTGTCGGCAACAACTCTGGCCTGTTCGGAGTTTTGCGCAATTTCGGTTATGGTGGCCGACATCTCCTCGGTTGAGGTGGAGACAATACTTAAATTGCCGGACGACTCTGAGGCCTTGGCGGAAACGGCATTCATGTTAAGGGCAAGGCGAGAGGCAACAACGGCGATGGTCTGCAGATTTTCTTCCATTTCCTTGGAGGAGACGTCCACATCGGCAGCGTGACGGGCCATTGTTCCGGCACTATTGCGCATGCCCGCGGACAGGTTTTCCAACTCCGCTGAGGCAAAGGCGAGATTTTTGGTATTGCCGATGACATCGCTTACGATTTTGGCGAGATTTTCCCGCATGTTGGCGATGGAACGCAAGGCACTTCCGCTGCTGGCCGGGTCCATGTCCGCCGTGAGATCGCCCTGGGCGATCTTTTCAATGATTTTTTCAACTTCGGCAAGGGATGAGCCGCTTTTGCAAAAAAGATCTTTCCCGAACATAAAATCCTCTTTAAGTTGCTTGTTGTATCAGAGCAGTAGAGAAAAAAGTGGACAATAAATAACTCTGACTTATCTTATGGAGATCTCAGCCGGCAATCAACCCCTGCTGCTTGGCCTGAGAGAAAGCAGAAAAGGTTTTTAAAAATGTATGTGATGCGGTAGTATAGCAGACTTTGATTCTTTCCGGCTGTGACGCATTGGACCTCGTGTATTGCTAGCGGTATCGTCCATGGAATTGAAACAATTTTTTAATTATATAACAATCTTTTATAAATTTCACCCATAAGGAGGTTCTACATGGGAAATTCCTGTCAACAGAAGAGCAGTTCCTGCAGCAGCGGCAGCTGCGGTTCACCTGACGCAGCAGTCGCCAAGCAGAATATGGCGATCACTTCGTCGCTTGGGAAGATTAAAAATAAAATTCTGGTTATGAGCGGCAAGGGCGGGGTGGGGAAAAGCACCGTTTCAACCAATCTCGCCCTGGGGCTGGCCAACAGGGGCTACAAGGTCGGACTGATGGACGTGGACCTGCATGGACCTGATATCTGCCGTATGCTTAATCTGACCGAAAAGCTGCAGTCAACCCAGACTGACGGGCGCTCCTTGTTCCCGCCGATGCAATACGGGGAAAACCTCAAGGTTATTTCCCTCGAATACATGATGGAAGACCGGGATGATCCAATCATCTGGCGCGGACCCCTCAAGGTTCAGGCGATCCGGCAGTTTATCGCCGATATGGACTGGGGGGAGCTTGATTACCTGATTATCGACGCCCCTCCCGGCACCGGCGACGAGCCGTTAACCGTGGCCCAGACCATCAAGGATGCCCTGGCCGTTGTCGTCACCACCCCCCAGGAGGTGGCGCTGGCCGATGTCAGAAAGTCCCTGAATTTCTGCAAGCATGTGAAGATGAAGGTTATCGGCATGGTGGAAAACATGAGCGGATTCATCTGCCCGCACTGCAATAAGAGTGTGGAAATTTTCAAGACCGGCGGCGGGGAGAAAACCGCCGGGGAATTCGGTGTTAATTTCCTGGGCAGGGTGCCGATTGATCCCAGGATAGTCGTGGGTGGAGATGACGGCAAGCCGTATCTCAGCTCTGCTGCGGAAAGCCCGGCCACCAAGGCCTTCGCCGAAATCATCAGCAATGTGGAAAAATACATAGCGGCAGCCGCTCCTTCTTCGTTGAAGATTGCCGATGCCGGCTGCGCCTGCGGCTCTACCTGCAATCCCACCACCTGCAGCTGTTAAACTTTTTTGGCGGTTTATCGAAGATCACGGCAATGATGGCTTGCGGATCAGTCTTATCAATAGAGCCTCTTGCAAAATGAAGGTCGTCGCGAGATCGAGAGAAAAATATTCTGGGCAAGGATGAGTTGTGAAATCGCCCGGAAGCGTAGCAGTGCTACGCCCAGGACGATTTCACCAGGAAGACGCCGCACAGGTTATTTTTAGCCGATCGGAGTAGATGTTCATTTTGCAAGAGGCTCATTAAGGTGAATTATGCTTATCAGGCAGATGACGGTAGGCTCCATGGCGGTTTGTTGTTATCTCGTCGCCTGTGAGAAAACCAGGCAGGCGATGCTCATAGACCCTGGCGGCGATGAGGATAAGGTGCTGGCCATGATCAAAAAAGAAGGGGTCAGCCTTGCCTATATCGTCAATACCCACGGGCACCCTGATCATGTCTGCGCCAACGGACCGATCAAAAAAGCGACCGGTGCCCCTATAGTCATGCACGAGGCGGATGCGGCTTTTTTCAACCGGCCCGAGGTGGACAAATATTTTTCCATGCTGGGCCTGGCCGCCTCACCGCCGCCTGATAAGCTGGTCAAGGATGGGGATATCCTGCAGGTCGGCCTGCTTTCCTTTGAGGTGATTCACACCCCGGGGCATACCCCGGGCGGCATCTGTCTGTACAGCGCCCCCCACCTCTTCACCGGCGATACGCTCTTTGTCGGCGCCGTGGGCCGCACGGATTTCCCCGGCGGAGATCTGCGGACTTTCATGCAGGCGATCCGTGAGCGTCTGCTCACGCTGCCCGATGAAACCATTGTCTGGCCGGGACATGGCTATGGCGGTGCCCGGTCCACCATCGGTGAGGAGAAACGCAGTAATCCCTTTATCAATGGAGAGTTCTGAGAATGCGGGAAATCGTACTGGGGACAGCAGGCCATGTGGACCATGGCAAGACCAGCTTTGTCAGGGCCTTGACCGGCATTGACACCGATCGGCTCAAGGAGGAAAAAGAACGGGGCATCACCATTGAACTCGGGTTTGCCTACCTTGATCTGGCCTGCGGCCATCGGCTGGGCATTATTGATGTTCCCGGGCATGAGCGCTTTGTCAAGAATATGGTGGCCGGAGTTGCCGGCATTGACCTGGTCGCTTTTATCATTGCCGCGGACGAAGGAATCATGCCCCAGACCAGGGAGCATTTTGAGATCTGCCGGCTGCTCGGGGTGAAGAAAGGGCTCATCATCATCACCAAAAAGGATATGGTGGAGGCCGACTGGCTTGAGCTGGTGGAGGAGGAGGTGCGGGGATTTTTTGCGGACAGTTTTCTGGCCGATGCCCCGCTGGTCATGGTTTCCTCGACCACCGGGGAGGGGATTGAAGAGGCGCGCCGGACCCTGGACGCCATGGTTGCCTCCTGTGAGTTTGCTGAGGCCTACGGGCCTTTCCGCCTGGCCATTGACCGCATCTTCACCATGAAGGGGTTCGGGGCGGTGGTCACCGGCACCTCCCTTTCCGGCCGGATAGCGGTGGGAGATGATGTCCGGATCTATCCCAAGGAGCTTGACGGTAAGATCCGGGGCATCCAGGTTCATGGCCAGAGCGTGGAGCTGGTGGAAGCCGGTAACCGCACGGCCATCAATATTCAGGGCATTGAAATGGATATGCTGGAGCGGGGAAATGTCCTGGCCACCCCCGGTTGCCTGAAACCTTCCTACATGCTGGACGCCGAATTTCTCTACCTGTCCGCCAACGAAAAACCGCTGAAAAACAGAAGCAGGGTGCGGGTGCATCTCGGCACGGCTGAGATCATGGGCCGTATCGTTGCCCTCGAGAGTGAGGAGATTGCCCCCGGCCGCTCTGCCAATGTGCAGCTGCTGCTGGAAGAGCCGGTGGGGGTGTGGCCGGGGGATCACTATGTGGTGCGCCGGTATTCACCGGTGACCACCATCGGCGGCGGGGTGGTGCTCAATAATTCCGCGCCCAAACGCAAACGCTTCCGGGAGGACAACTCCAGGATTTTTGCCCTTTATCATACCGCCTCCCAGGAAGATCTTGTCCTTTTCCACCTGCGGGAGAGCGGCTACCGAGGCCTCACCGGGGCGGAGCTGTCGGTGAAAATGGGTTGTTTCGGCAATCGTTTCAAAAAATTGCTGACCGGGCCGATTTCGTCCCGCAAGGTGGTGGTGGTTGATTCGGAAAAACAGCTTTATGTGGCGGAGGAAATCTATGCCGGGCTGCTGACGAAAATTGCCGACCTCCTGGCCGTCTACCATAAGGAAAGCCCGTTAAAGCCCGGACTGCCCAAGGAAGAGCTGCGCAGCCGGGCGGAGAAGGGCCTTGGCCCGAAGCTGTTTCATCTCTGCCTGGCTGATCTGAGTAAAAAGGGTATCATTGTGCAGGAGGAGGGTATTGTCCGTCTGGCCGGCCATCAGGTCTTTCTGCAGGCTGATGAAAAGGAGATCAGGGAAAAGATGGAAAAACTGTTCGCCGCGGCAGGACTGAATGCCCCGACGATGAAGGAGGTGCAGGGTGCCTTCCCTGATGTTCCCCAGTCGCTGGTGATGGAGGTGTTGAGTCTGCTGGTCAAGGATGGCCTGGTGGCCAAGGTGACCAATGATTTTTATTTTTCCACCCGGGCCCTTGATGAACTGCAGAAAAAACTGGTTGATTTTCTGCAGAAGGAGGGGGATATTGACGCCCCGCGCTTCAAGGACATGACCGGCTTGACCAGGAAATTTTCCATCCCTCTGCTTGAATATTTTGATAAGGTAAAACTGACCCTGCGGGTAGGCGATAAGCGCATCCTGCGGGCAAAGAGCTGATGGGGCTCTGCCGCTTGCCGCCTTGGTCCGCCCCATGCAACGATCACAAGCCACAGGAGAACAGGTATAAGTAATCTCACCGGAAATCTCAGCGGCCTGAAAACAGGCCAGCTCAAACGTCTGGAACGTCTCGGTAAACGCAGAACTGATCCCAATCTGATTATCTCGGCGGAAATCGCCAGGGAGATGGGGGAACTTTCTGCTGAGATCAAACGCCAGATCGGCCTGCTTATTGATCGTGCCGGGCAGGTGGAAACGGTCATTATCGGCGATCATAAAAAAATCGTCATACCCGCTCTTTCCCATATCCGTTCCGCCGGCGGCCGCCTGAAGGGATTGCGTTGCGTCCACACCCATCTCGGCGGGGAAGATCTCACCGAAGACGACCTGATGGACCTGCTGTTCCTGCGGCTGGATCTGATGGCCATGATCAAGGTCATGGACAGCGGTCTGCCGGAGAAACTCTATGCGGTGCATCTTCTCCCTGTTGCCGTTGATGGGAAAAGCTGGCATTTTCTCCCACCGGTGGTCCCCTCCCGGCAGCCGGCAAATTTCCTGGAGCTCATCGCGGCCCTGGAGAATGAATTCACCCGCTCGGCGGCGGCGAAAAAAAGCGAGGCGGGTAAAGACCGGGCCATCCTGATCAGTGTCACCACCCAGGCAAAGTCAGTGGCCCGGGAATCCATGGATGAGCTGGAGGAACTGGTCCGTTCCGATGATGTGGAGGTGCTGGAGACCATTATCCAGCGGCGGGACAAAATCAATCCCAAGCTGATCATCGGTAAGGGCAAGCTGGCCGAAATCATGCTGACCGCTCTCAAGGGCAATGCCAATCTGCTTATTTTCGACCAGGAGCTGAACCCCTCCCAGGTACGCTCCATCACCGACCACACCGAGCTGCGGGTTATCGACCGGACCCAGCTTATTCTGGATATCTTTGCCAGAAGGGCGCTCAGCCGGGAAGGGCGACTGCAGATAGAGATGGCCCAGCTCAAATATCTGCTGCCGCGCCTGGGCCAGCGTGATGACGCCCTGTCAAGGCTGACCGGCGGCATCGGCGGCAGGGGGCCGGGGGAAACCAAACTTGAGGTCGATAGACGCAGGATCAACGACCGGCTGAGCAAGCTGGACAAGCGCTTGAAGCAGGTCGGCCTGGAGCGGCACCAGCGCCGGTCACGCCGCCGCAAAAAGGAGCTGCCGGTTATTTCCCTGGTGGGTTAC
>Ga0172380_10007012_pt1 | contig 12859 bp, 30 predicted proteins | sample Leawe162metaG_FD_119747 | JGI IMG/M metagenome (GOLD analysis project Ga0172380, IMG submission 119747) | Leachate microbial communities from a municipal landfill in Southern Ontario, Canada - Leachate well 162 metaG | ecosystem: Engineered > Solid waste > Landfill > Unclassified | place...
ACGGGTGCAGCGACGGGGAGCCGAAATTCCAGCCGTCACCATGCTCTGGGCCTAGAGAGCCGCCGGAACGGGGCGTTAATCCAGTCGCTGTTTGAGCATAATCGTTCAAGCGGTTGTTCAGGACGCCGGACACGATGCCGGTATGCACTCAGTCGCTGGAGACGACCTCCTTGCAGGCTGTTTGCGAACCGCTAGCGCAGCGGCAAGCGCAGCCCCGTGAAACTCGGGGCGCCAATTCAACAGGAGAGATTATGTCGTCAAAATCACTTAACGAGCACGTCGGCCACGCCGAGAGGCTGGCGGAAGCGCTTCAGAAAATGGGGCAGTTGGCAGACCATCTTGCGAGCACGCTCGTCGGGCCGCTCCCGGAAGAGGCATCCACCAACAAAGCGATGTTTGCGCCCGCCGGGCCCGGGCTGCTTGGCGATCTGGGCGCGCAGCTGGAGGCGATGGAGCGCGCATGCGTGCGGGTCGGGTCTGGCCTGAATCGCATCGGCGGTGCGGTTAAACAGCAGGCGAAGGACACAGCTTCCTCATCGGAAGGCTTTTAGCGAATCGTGCATGATCGCTGGCTAGTTCCCATGGCGATCGTGTTTGCCTCGCGGCCGGGCGCGAGCCGATAAATCCCGGCATTCTTTCTTCTGCGGCTTGACGCAATCTAAGCCGGTGCTACAGTGCTTAAACGCAGCGAGAGTTGCGCTTCGGCCTCCCGGTCGATTTCCTCCCAAAACTTTGGCCGCTGGGAAACTGGCGGCCTTTCTTTTAAGGAGCGGCGCATGGCGGACCAAGTTCTGATCGTCGCCCAAGACAATCTCCATCGCGCGCTGCTCGAGCAGGCTTTCGGCGCGCAGTTCGGATCGAACGCCCGCGTCGTGCTGATCGGTGAGCGCTTCCCTGGCACGCAGAGTTTCAGCGCGGCGATCCTGTTCTGGCCAAAGCCCGGAGTCCCGTCATGGGATATGGAGGCGGCAAACTATTTCGATTACGTGCGCAGCAAGGTTGTCGCAGCTGGCGGCGTGATGGAATTCTTGTGGCCAGAAATTCTGGTCACCGAAGCCGATGGATGCTAGATTGGCTGCCATCGATCGGGAGGCATAATTGGCGAAAGACGCGAGATTGATGGTCCGGCTGGATCAAGCCGACCTCGACTGGATCAAGGAACAAGGCGAGCGGCTCGGCTTGGACGCCGCGACCTTCGTCCGATCGCTGATCCGCCAGCATCGCAACGGGATCGTCGCGGCGCCTGCCGCCTCTCCCGTGCCAGCTGAATACGATCAAGACGAGTTCGCGCCAGAGCCAATCGATATTGACGCCATCGACATCGATGCCCTCGCCGCGCCTCGCGAGGAACTGTTCCCCTCGGCCATGCCTGGCGATGTGAACGCGGTGCGCCCCGTCGGCCCGCGCGCGGACCGCAGCCAACTCCTGCCGGGCTGGAGGAAGTGATGGGCCGCCAATCCCTCAACCTCCGCCGCGTCCGCGCCAGAAATCGCGCCAAGGCAAAATATCCAAGCTATGAGCTTTGGTTCAGCGCAAAGAAAAAAGACATTCGTGAATTAGTGCCGGCGCCTTGGGCCAACGCCGATCTGCCTTTCCGCGATCTAAAAAAACAAATCTTCGGGAACAATTAAATGCCAGGCGGACGCCCCCCTATCTTCTCCCAAGAAACCGCAGACAAAATCTGCGAACTCCTCATCGACGGCAAAAGCCTTCGAGAAATCTGCCGCAGGGAAGACATGCCTGCAGCAGTCACGGTCTGTAAATGGCTGAGTGAGCCTGGGCGCGAAGAGTTCGCGAAACAATACGCGCGGGCTCGTGAAATGCAGGCGGACATGATCTTCGATGAAACACTTGAAATCGCTGACAATTCGAAGAACGATTGGGTCGAAACTAACGACCCTGAGAACCCTGGCTATCGGCTGAATGGCGAGCATGTCCAGCGCTCGCGTCTGCGGATCGATACGCGCAAATGGATGGCTGGAAAACTTCGCCCGAAGAAGTATGGTGAGATTCATCAGATTGAGCACTCCGGCTCGATATCTGGTGATTTCAAGGATTTGACGCCAGATGAGCGTAAGCTTGCAATCGCTGCTCTCCGTGCCTCGCTCGCATCGAGTAGCGATGCTGAAGGCTCTGGAGACGCATGATCGGGTTAACTCGATCGACAGCTATTTCCCTGATCGCGGGCCGCTGCGCAGGGAACTTTATAGTAAGCATTTACAGATATTTAGATTTGGCGCTGAGTATCAGGAACGCGGATTTATGGCCGCGAACCGCGTGGGAAAAACCATCGTCGGCGGATACGAGGGCGTCTGCCATCTGACCGGGGAATATCCTGAATGGTGGGAGGGCGCGCGGTTTGACCACCCGATTGACGCCTGGGCCGCCGGCGACACGACCGAAACCACCCGAGATATCGTGCAGTTGACGTTCATGGGGCCACCCGGCGAGTTTGGCACGGGAATGATCCGGGCCGCTTCGTTTGAGGGCTCCCCGAGCTCACGGCGCGGCGTCGCGGACGCCATCGATACTGTGCGCGTGAAGCACAAAAGCGGAGGAATATCAACGCTTGGCTTCAAAGCGTATGACCAGGGGCGCAAGAAGTTTCAGGGCACGGCGAAGCATTTCATCTGGTGCGACGAGGAGCCGCCGTCGGACGTTTACGACGAATGTCTCGTGCGCCTGATGACGACGAACGGGCTGATTCTCTGCACGTTCACGCCGCTGTTGGGCCTGAGCGAGGTGGCATTGAAGTTCCTGCCCGAGATGGCGCCGGGCCCGGAAGGCTGAATTTCATTCCCGTAGACAGAAGTAGACAAAACTATTTGGATATGTTTAGTCTACACCATGAGCCGTGACGAAAAGAAACGCGAACCGCCGTTCCCCACTCTTGGGGCGCCAGCCATCGCGCGCCGCTATCAGGAAGATGAGAAGCCCAAAGGCGGCCGGCCTCCGAAATACGAGGGTGAGAAGCCATGGGAGAAGGAAGGGATTTCGAAGGCGCTATGGTATCGGCGCCGGGCGAAAAAGGAATCGTCTACTTCATCTCAGCCGATCACGAAGATGCCCCCGTTAAAATAGGGTTCACGACACGCGGCCTCAAAAACAGGATTGCTGATCTCCAGACTGGGAACCCATCGCCGCTTCGTGCGATTTTCGCCATTGACGGTGACCAGCGGCTCGAAGGGATAATCCATCGGATGTTCGAGCATCACAGGCTTTATGGGGAGTGGTTTGAAGGGCGCGATGTCATCATGCGCATCGTGGAGAGGGCGTGGGAGTCGTCTCTGCCGTTGCCATCGCCCCCACCGCCAACAAGGGCACCGCGCATAGTGCTGCCAATCAAGCGCAGATCGGCGATGCGCGCGCCGGAATTTCCTATCCAATATGACGCGCCTGTGCGGACAGGAAAGCGCGGCCGGCCAAGATTGAATAAGCCAAATATTTGGGAGTCTGTCGGTAAAACAAAGTCTACATATTATCGACACAGGCGAGCATTGAAGGATGGGAAAGATGGCTGAAGGTATTATCGATCACGTTTCGCTAACCGTGCGGGTCTCGCGGGAGCGCGTCTGGATCTTTGACGAGCCGCGCCTCCCGGAGCTCGGCCTTCCTTATTGGGGAGCGTGACCGGCGATGGACGATGCGCCGCCGGAGACCCCTCCGATCGAGCCTGTCGCCTATCGCGGCGGGGTCAAAGTCGTGGACATAGGTGATCTGCGCGTCGCGCGCGGGATGTCGCGCCGGCCATGGTCCGCCTGCTCCCACGCAAGTTTGGTCTACGACAATCAAGAACGCCGGATCTGGTGCTCAGATTGTAAAACGGACGTTGAGCCGTTTGACGCTTTCCGCCTGCTCGTTGAGAAATTTGATGCGGCGGACGCGAATATTCGACGCCGCCGAGAGGAGTTGTCCGAGGCGGAGAAATTCCAAGCTCGGGCGCTGGCGACGAAGAACCTGGACGCCGTGTGGCGCTCGCGATCAATGGTGCCGGCGTGCCCGCACTGCGGCCACGGGCTGCTGCCGGAGCAGTTCAAGAGCGGCGTCGGCATGGTTGGTCGTGAATACGCCGTGGCGCGGATCGCCGCAGAGAAAGCCAAGAAGGAGCGGAAATGACTGATTTTGATCCCACCAAGCCAGTGCGCCAGAGGAATGGCGCCGAAGCCAGAATCTTATGCGTCGACAGCAGGGCAACTGCTTATGGGTCGCCAGCGCCGATCCTCGCCGAGGCGAAAATGCCTGATGGATCATGGATTGTTCAATTATATCGAGCCAACGGTGAATCGGTAAAAGCTATCGATGATAGCCTCGTGAATATCCCCGAGCGTCAATCAGTATGGATGGCCGCGCGATCGCCATCAGATGTTAAGCGCGGCGTCCCATGGACGCCTTTTACAAAACAAGACGCCATGTCGTTTAGCCCGACTCGCACCGCCATCGAACTGATCTTTGAGGGTGACGAATTCATCGAGGCGAAATACCATCGCAGCTGATGGATCACGCCTTGGGGGAATAATTGGCTCGCGTCTGTGTCCAAGCCACCTGGGATGACGCCCCACACCTTACGCGCAAGCAAAAGGATGATCTGTGGGCGTCGATCCCGCCATATCAGCGCGACGCCCGGTCCAAAGGGATACCGCAACTTGGCTCGGGCGCGATATATCCGCTCGCCGAGGAAGACATCACCGTCGACCCATTCGAAATCCCCGTGCATTTCCGCAGGGTCTATGGGCTCGACGTCGGCTGGAACCGCACGGCCGCGGTCTGGGGCGCCATCGATGACGACAATGACACGACGTATCTTTACGCCGAGCACTATCGCGGACAGGCGGAGCCGGCGGTTCACGCCGCGGCGATCCGCGCGCGTGGGGAGTGGATCCCCGGCGTCATTGATCCGGCGTCACGTGGGCGCAGTCAACATGACGGCGAGCAACTGCTTGCGCTCTACACGGCGTCGATCGAGCGTGGCGGCCAGGAATTGAACCTGTCGCTGGCCGATAATGCGGTCGAGGCCGGCGTATTCGAGGTCTGGCAGATGCTATCGACCGGGCGCCTGAAGGTGTTCAAGACGCTGCGCAATTGGCTGGCGGAATATCGGATTTATCGCCGAGACGAAAAAGGCAAGATCGTCAAGGAAAACGATCACGAGATGGACGCGACGCGCTATCTCGTGCGATCGGGGATCGCGGTCGCGGCGCAATCGCCAGCCGACCAGTGGCACAAGCTGAAGAATCTGAGGGGCACGCGCCACGAATTCGACTATGATCCGTCGGGGTGGGGGAAATGACCGTCCGCAGCCTCTCCCGGCGCGCAGCGCCGGCCGCCCCTGGCAATGCCTTTCCCAATATCGCCGACCGCGAGCGCGCCCGCGACTATCTGGCGACGCGCATGCTGAACCCGTCCACTGGCCCGGTGATGCCGCTCGTTGAGCGCGAACTCGATCAGATGACGCAGCGCGAACGGGTCTTTCTCGAAATGGAGATCGGGGCTAAGGTGGAGTTGAGCCACAGCTTCGATTATGACGCGAGCGCATGGGGGCGGCGGTGAGGTTTATCTGCACGGGCAATCATCCGGTCGCCGGCTGCGGCAAAGCGCTTACCGACGAAGAGCGGGAATATTACGAATCCTGCTGCGAAGAATGCGCGCGCGCTTGGAGTGATACAATGAGCGCTTGGCGGCGCGGCGAGAAAAATGCTGAATTGGACGCCATGTTCGACGCCAAGCCAACGATGCAGTGAGACGGAGGGAGCAGCAATGGGCGTTTCGAAAATGTTCGGCGGCGGTGGCGGATCGCAGCCGATGTTCATCCCGCCCCCGCCTCCCCCGCCGGCAGCCAATCCCCCGACCTTCGCCAACGCCAATGTCCAGGGAGCCGGCCGGGAGACGGGCGTCACGCCTCGAGGCCGCGGCGCGGGGTTCGCGGGAACCGATCTCACGAGTGGCGCCGGCGCGGTGGTCGGCACGCCGACTGCAAAGGCCAAACTGGGGCAATGAAGATGCTGAGCGAGGGTGAATTCGACAAGCTTGAATATGGGCGGTCTCCTGCCACAGACGTTATTGGCGACGCTCGGCGCAATTCAGAAGCAATGGCACGTCGTCTATGCCCGCCGTTGTTTTTGAGCGATGTGCCGATCGAGCGGGTTAATATCCGTCCCGGCGATGTCACATGGCTTGGAGACCCACCTCCGCCTTGCGTGAAGCGAGATCGGGGGGTCGTCGCGAAATGGCGAGAGCGGCTCTCGAATGCGTGGGCAGCGTTGCGCGGTGAATTCCCTTACGAGGACTGACAAATGTTCGAGGCCGGCGCGACAGCGCATTACGAGAATGCGAGCGTCTCGCTGCTGGCTCAAACGCCGTCGCTGGCGAAGAACCTCAACGAGCCCGATGACAAGCAATGGCAGCTGACGCGGCTGCAACTCGAGCAGCGACTCTACGCGCTCCGCAGCTGGCGGCTTTCATGGTGGGCCCACTGGGCGCGCCTCGCCGAAGCGATCCTCCCGCGCCGTTACCACTGGCTCATCGCCCCGAACACAATGACTCGCGGCTTGGCGATCAATCAGGCGATCATTGACCCGACGCCGGCGCAGGCGCTCCGGGTCTGCACCGCCGGCATGCGCGCCGGCCTCATGTCGTCGAGCCGCCCATGGTTCAAGCTGAAAGCCGGGCTCAAGAACTTCAAGCCCGATCGCGACGCGCAGATCTGGCTCGAGGAAGTCGAGGCGCGGATCTATGCGGTCCTCGCCGGGTCGAACTTCTACACCGCCGCGACGCAAATGTTCGAGGATCTCATCGTTTTCGGGACCGCACCTTTTCTGATCTATGAAGACCTCGAAGACATTATCCGGTGCCAAGTGCCGGTCTGCGGCGAATATTATCTGGGGAACGGCTCTGACTTCCGCATCAACACCTTCAACCGCACCTTCAATCTGACGACGCTGCAGATCGTCCAGATGTTCGGTCTCAAGAACGTTGGCCCCGAGGTTCAGGGGCTGTGGAATCAGAAAGGCGCCAGCCTCGACCAGGAGAACATCGTCGCCCATTCGATCGCGCCGAATTTCGGTCTCGGGCGTGAAGGCGACGCCTCAAAGCTCGGCGTGGTGAGGGGCGGATTCCCTTGGGGCGAATATTACTGGCTCTGGAACAAGTCGACGCCGATGCCGTTGAGCGTGCGCGGGTTCCGGACCAAGCCCTTCGTCGTCTTCCGCTGGGCGACGACCAGCAATGACGCCTACGGCCGCTCGCCGGGCATGGACGCCCTGCCGGACGTGCTGCAGCTGCATCAGATGACCCGGCGCCAGGCCGAGGCGATCGAGAAGATGGTCCGCCCGCCGATGCAGGCCGATATCTCAATGAAGAATCAGCCGTCGTCGATCCTTCCCGGCCGCGTGACCTATGTGAAGGATGTGGCGCAGGGCGGCATGCGGCCGATCTACACGGTTGACCCGAAGATCGAGCACATGACCGCGCTGATTGAGAAGATCGAAACGCGCGTCCAGAAGTGGTTTTTCAACGATCTTTTCCTGATGCTCGAAAATCTCGAGGGCATCCAGCCGCGCAACGAACTGGAGATCGCCGAGCGCCGCGGCGAAAAGCTGCTCGTGCTCGGGCCCGTCGTCGAGGGCGTCGAGAATCAGGCTGCCGAGGCGCTCCGCCGCATCTACACGATCATGGGCCGGCGCGGGCTGGTGCCAGAGAAGCCGCAGAGCCTTCAGGGCGTGCCGCTCGAGATTGACATCCTGAGCATGATCGCGTTGGCGCAGCGCGCCGCCGAGACGGCAGTCATGGAACGCGTGGCGACCGTGGCGACGCAGTTGAGCGCCTCGTTCCCCGATAAGCCGCCGCTCGACAACATCAACGGCGACGAATTCCTGCGCGACTATGCCGACAAGGTCTCGTTCCCGATGAAGGTGTTCCGCGCGCCGGATGATGTTGACGAATTGCGCGCCGCGCGCGCCAAGGCGATGCAGGAGGCCGCGCAGGCCGAGGCGGGGGCTGCGGCCGCAACCAATGTGGCTCCGGCGCTGGCGTCGGCCGCGAAGGACGCGAGCGAGATTTCCTTGGGTGGCGGTCTGACAGCGCTTGATCTCGCCGTCGGGAATTCCGCGCCGCAGTAACGGAGGATTGCCAATGAGGATCACGCTGGAGCGCCCGCTGGCGATGAATGGGTGGGTCAATAGATCACCATCAATCATCATCAAAATGAATATTTCAGGATTTTCTGTAAACGCCGCGGGATTGTTTTACGCTCATGCCCAATTTATTGATTCTCCGTCGCAGGATGTCCCGGTCTTCCAATTTCGGCTATGGTCATCTCGGCGAGATAGACTGATTTGCCAGTGGACAAAGAGACTGCGACAGCGGAGGAACGCATGAACTGCGCACTCGCCAAAGCGTTTGTTGTGGCGTTGAGCCAAGACCCATCGTGCGCCGCTGTCGCTGCGCCGATTGATCTGCCGATGATTGAGCGGCGCCATACCGAGCAGTGGTGCCACATCCGGCCGAACGGCGAGATTTTCTGCGACGGCGACGAGCCGAAGACGTTTCTGGCTCCGTCCGACGAATGAGGCAGACCAATTCCGGCGCGCAGGGATTCACGGCCAAAGCCGCCGCCGACGATCCTGCCTATAAGCGATCGGTCGCCGAGCCCGTGATGATCGCCGTCGATTCGATGCCAAAGGAATATCGCCAGTGCGTTCACGACTTCGGCTATGTGGACGTTTACCGTGCATGGCGTCGCGGCCTGTCGCCTCTTGAAATCCGCGCTAAAGCCGAGTCCAATGGTGGCGTTTTCACGCTCTGAGGGACGAGGAATGGAACAGGTTTCGAAGGACGAACTGCGCGCGGCGGGTTCGCTGCCGGCGTCATGGGTGAATAAATTCATCGCCCAGACCAGCTATAACGGGCTCCGGCTCGCGTTCGGCGAATTCATGCCCGGCGCCGACATGCTCTCGATGCGCGGCGCGGTGATGATGAGCATGGAAGACGCCAAGCAGCCGCGTGACCTCATCGACAGCATTCTCCCGACGCAGCAATGAGGAATATTGGTATGATAGAATATCATATATTTACTTTTCATAAATTAGGTGAATTTGATGCGAATGAAGCGGATAAGATTCTTGAGGAATGCTTAAATAAATGCGGCAAAGAAGGGTGGCGCTTGATAGGAGACCCAAAAACACTCCTTAATTGTGATAGTTATAGTGTTTTGTTTATTATGACGAGGGATGTTCCTAAGCAAAGTTGGTGGAGACGTATGTTGCGAAAGAACCGGGAGTGAGGGTGATCTGATGGCCAGCTTAGAGACCTATCAAGACGTCGAGGACGCGCAGAACAAATTCATGGCGGCCGGAGACGATGAGCGCTTGCGGATGCTCGCGGCAGAGGAAGTCCCGCTACACGATCGGGTTCGCGACGCCGCCATCCAGACGCTGGCGCGCGCGCACCGCGGGGAAAAGCGGGATGGATAAGCCGGCAGACGAAGACAACAATCTCGTTGTCCGAGACGAACGGACCAACGACATCGTTCAGGACAACGGCTCGTCGATGAACGAGGGCCAGTCCTACGAGCGCGTGATCGACGGCCTCAAGATGGGCGCCGAAGCCTGCGCGCATCTGGTCATCACCGACGCTGAATTTGGCGATTACTGGCGCGCGCTGCGAAAAGCGCTGGACGGTCTGCGGAAGGCCGCCATGGGTGTCTCAGGACTGGATCTCACGATGCGGTTCAAAGAGACGGCGGACCCCCGTGGCGGCTTTCTGCCGTGGCGCGAGGCGCGCGATCGGCTGCACGAGGGGATCAAGCAGGCGGCCGGCGGGATGCGGCAGCTCGCGGTTTCCCATCGCGGCGACATGGTTTATTCGCGGATGGCGAACGATCTGGAGTCGATGCAGGCGAAGATCAAAGCTGCGGCGACGCAGCGCGCGAAGAAGGCGACGCGCCGCGGGCAATTATGGATTCCAGATTCATACCATTGACGCAGCCGCATCTCCAATGTATGGAATTACGCACGGCAATGGGCGCGAAAGCTGGCGCTTTTTGTCGGTGCGGCGAATGCCAAGGGATTTGGCGCCCGTTTCATGAGCGGGAATGAGTGCTGGTTTAACTCCAGTCGCCGCGACCAATTCGCGCTTCGGCGCACAGAGTTTCGAGATAATGCCTGCGGCCACATCTTAGGTCGACCGAGATGGCGGTAACCGCATATGGCTAGGCGGCGTGCAGAGGTCCGGTTATGCCGGGCAACCGAACCGTTCGCGACGCAGGCAGTTCGAAAGCACCAATCATGAAAGTCACCCGTGAAGGCATGATCGTTTGGGTCGACCGCGAGAGCGACGAGCGGTTCCGCAAATTGCTGATCCATGGCGCGCCCGCGCCGATCGCCCGCAAGATATTCCTCGCGCTCGCCGAGACGCCGCAGGCCAACGCCCGCGAGGAAGCCGAGAAGCACTTCGGCCACGAACTTTTCGCTGTAACAGAAACGGTGAGTCCGTTGATCGGCGCGCTGGAGAACTATTTCGACAGCATCGGCGCGCGGGGCTTCGTCGAGTGGCTCAACGTCACCGGCTACGGGAATTCTGTCGCCATGGTCACGGCGATGGTCGAATGGGCGTCGCTCAAACGAGGGAAATGAGATGGAACTATTAGTGGCATTTTATGGGTTCTTTGGTCTTTTCGCTGGCGCCGTGCTTGGGGCGCGGCTTGGCCAGCGGGCACGCGAGCAGTTCGCGCGCGAGTGCGCCGACAAACAGGTTGCCGAGATCAAAGAACTGCGCCGGCGCTTCGATATCGACTTGGGAATTGAATACGGCAAGGGCTGGAACGCCCATGATGATTTTATTCGGGGACGGATCGTCGCGGCCTTATCGCTTCCGCGAATGCCAGAACAAGACGCCCCAGAGAGCGAAGTAAGCCGCGACGATGACACCACGCTTTATCAGCCGCACGGATGAATCGAGAGAACGATCCCGATAATAGCCCCAGTGGCCGCGCCATACGCGATATTCCATTGCCGCATTTTCTGTCGTTCGAGATGAGGGCGGCGCGGGGCGTCGCCGGCGCGCCAGGGTGCGAGCGGGCGCGTTTCTCCCGCGCGGTCGATGATGAGCAGAAACCCTAGCCCGACGGCGCCAACCATCATAATCGGCGGCAGATCGTGGCAGTGCGGCAATATTTCAAAGAGCCAGGTGAAGTCCATAATTCTTCCCCTTCCCCGCATCTTTCGATAGCATCAGAGCGGATTTAATTTTCGTCAAGGGGTGCGCATGATCGAGACTGTGAACGCCGCTGATCCAGCCGAGGAGAAAAGGCTGCGCGAGGAGGAGCGCCAGATCGCGCGCAACGACGCCGACGTCATCCGCAAGATCATGATGACGCGCAATGGCCGGGCCTGGATGTATCGGTTTTTGGAACGGTGCTCGATCTTCGGCGACACGTTCCACGGAGAGGAGACGCATCGCTCGGCCTTCGCGCAGGGCCAGGAGAACATCGGCAAGCAGCTCTGGCTGGCCGTCCAGGACGCCTCGCTCGATCTCTATGTGCAGATGGTGAAAGAGCAGCGCGAGGAGGAGAAGCGCCTCGCCAAGGTTCGCCGCGCCGATGTCGAGGCGCAGACGCCCGAGGCGATCGATGCGGAGGAGGCGCTAGGCGTCAATGCTCATATGATCGACTTGCCGGCTCCGGAGGGGTGGGGAGAATAAGCAAGTAATTGAAACATGTCTGGCGCTTCACGCTCCGCCGCCGTCACCGGCGCAACTGTCAACGGCTCCTCAATAAATCGCCACACCGGAACGATGCCATCGTAACGCCATTCAAAATAAGAAATGTAGCTTTCGAAATCGTTTTGCGGCGCGACCACCTTCATCAGGCTATCCGCGCGCACGATCGCCGGCGCTGCGATGATCCCGGAAAGGGTCTTGAGGAACTGTCGACGGGGAAGGATGAGATCGGTCATGTGCGATCCTCGACTTTGATCCAGACATCTCGCCCATTCAGGTGAATGCGCGCTTCGACGATCTTTTTGCGGATCCACGATCCGCGCTTCAGCCTCCATAGCGGGTCGCCATGCTCGGTAATGGGGACCAAGCCGTCTTCTGCCGCTTCGCGCTCCCACCGTCTCCATGAAATCATTTGGCGCGTAAGTTCGGTGACTTTCACAGCCTTCCCTCCGCGACGCGCCTGAGATAATCGTCCGGCGACTCCTGGCTCGCCGCCTCCATTTTATCCATCGCGGCGATCACATTGGCGTCGTCGAGAAGGCGCCGCAGATATTCCGACAGACCGAGCCCGAGCTTGCGGCCGCGCCCCGAAAGCATCCGAATCTGCCTCTCGGTGACGACGAACGCTTTCTTCTTCTTGGCGTCGCGCTCGGTCATTTGGCGTCTCCTTTATAGCGCTCGATGAGACGCAAGAGCGCGTCGCGCGGCGAGAGGCTTTCATGAACCCATAAGTCGACTGACACGCCGCCACCAAAATGGATCGCTTCGCGCGAGTAGATCGCGCGTGCCTCACACACAGTGTCAGGGACAATTTCTCCTAACCGCGGCGGGAAAGGCATTTTCGGTCTCACATAGAGGATGAGCGTTTGCGATCCGTCGACGACGGTTGCGGGGCGCTTGCCGTCACATGGGCCGCCTATGCAGAGAAGCGTGTCGGTCATTTGCAGTTCACCGCGTATGATTTTGCCGGGAATTCAGCGCTATGCCAGTCGGTGCCGTTCGGTGATGACTTGCGGAGGTCTTTCATCGCCTCGTCAATTTCTTTCTGGACTGCATTGAGGCGATTGCGCGCAGCGGTCGAAGCATTGCGCGCACAACTCTCTTGGTGTTCTGCCTCCTTCATGTCGCGTCTGGCCATAGCCTCTTC
>Ga0172380_10007013_pt1 | contig 12858 bp, 23 predicted proteins | sample Leawe162metaG_FD_119747 | JGI IMG/M metagenome (GOLD analysis project Ga0172380, IMG submission 119747) | Leachate microbial communities from a municipal landfill in Southern Ontario, Canada - Leachate well 162 metaG | ecosystem: Engineered > Solid waste > Landfill > Unclassified | place...
AAGCGGGGTATTCCACGCGACTGGCAGGACTTTTGGCACCTGGGCTACGTCGATTACGACCTGTTCTACAACGGGCAGAACTATCGCACCCGTGCCGAGTCTATCCCCATATTCGGGCATAAGTGGACCCCGCAAAACATCAAGATGCGCATGGATAATCCCCCCGAAGGGGCCGGCAGGTACAGGTACGTTTACCCCAACCTTCCCCAGGCACTGTTCCTCACCGATCCCGACAAAGAGCAGCAGGGGGACGTGGTGGTTGTAGAGGGGGAAGTAAAGTCTGCGGTTGCCTACCTGTACATGAACGATGGGGAAGCGGTGGGTATTCCCGGCAAGAAGCCATCGGGGGACATCGTGACGGCGTTGCAGCAGTACGACAAACTCACCCTGGTGGCCGACCCCGACGCGAAGAGAGACATGGTATCCTTGGCAAACAAGGTAGGACTGAAAAAGTGCTGGCTACTGCACTGCCCCGAAAAGATCGACGACGCGATACTGCGGTACGGGTGGAACCAGTGGGATGTGAGGCGCGTGCTGAAGGGGGCTATCCGAATGGCGGATTGGGCATGAGAGAGTTATGCGTATCAGGAACGGGCACTTGACATCGGGAATGCGCGGTAGTATACTATCGGGGCATGGGAAGAGGGGATAAGCATGGGACAACGATTCGTCATCCAGGTTGTAGTGACGGCCCAAGAGTCCGAACAGATCCGCCAGTGGGCCGACGAGGACGACCGCACCGTATCAGCGTTGATGCGCCAGATCGTCCAGGATGCGCTGCGTGAAAAGGCCAGCAGGGAAGAAGCGGCAGAAGGGGAATAGCGGCGATATGGAGAGTCCTCCAGTCAAACTATCGGACGACATCAAACAGAACGCCGTCGTCATGCGGGTGCTGGAGCACGTGGCGCAGTGTAGCGATAACTGCACCAAACTAGACCAGCAACTTCACGACATGCATCACGCAATCTCCGACGACGCTATCCGTATGTCTGACGGCCTTTCGGTAGAGGATGCGCAAACCCTGGCTCGCGCCTTGTACTGGACAGACGACAAACATATCCCCATAGACTCTATAGCCACCATCTATGGTTGCGGCGTTCACCCCCGCAAAGTCCATGAGCATATGGGCACTTGCACTATTCACACCTCGTGCGCCTGTGGAGAGACAGTCTATATCATCGTCCATAGCCGTGACGAAAAAAGGAACGTGTTCAAGCACATCAAGGATGCCCGCTCCAAAAGGCGATGGCCATTCAAGTGTGCCGCCTGCCAAGAGAAAGAACAGGCAGAGATCGAGCAGAAGTTAGCCGCGCGAAAGAGACAAGATGAGTCGCTCACGGCAATAAGCGTAGAGGCGCTGCGGAACATGCCCTACGAAGAGTACCTACAAACAGAGCATTGGGCTGCCGTCCGCACGGCGGCGCTGCGCCGAGCGAACTATGCGTGCCAACTCTGCAACGCCAAGGGACGACTGAACGTACACCACCGAACTTACGAGAACTGTGGCCGCGAACAGCCTTCTGACTTGATCGTATTGTGTGAGGGGTGCCATGCAAAAGTGCATGACAAGGTGGCGTCATGAGTGCAGAGAATATCGTTTGTATTGAGAAGGGAGAGCCGGCATGAGCATCAGAGTCATGACAGAGATATGGGAACATTCCCATCTCAGCGGGACACCTCTCTTGGTTATGCTTGCTCTCGCGGACTTTGCGAATGACGAGCGGCTGTGCTGGCCTGCGATTAGCACCGTAGCCAGGAAGACACGGATCAGCCCTCGGCAGGCACAGCGCACCGTCCGCCGCATGGTAAAACAGGGCCACCTTGTCGCCTATGAGGGAGAGGGTCGGCATGGGACAAACCTGTACAGAATCCCAGACCCCGACCTGCTGCAAACTCTTCCCGACTTGCAGGCCCCCGTAAGGGGGGATGACGCGGACGACACCCCTGACACCGGCGACACCCCTGACATGGATGACAGGGGGGGGATGTCACCCATGACACCCAATCCATCAGGAACCGTCAATAGAACCATCAATGGCGCTCCCGCGCTCTCTCCCTCTCTTCCCCTTGCCGATTCCCTTGCTGGTGATGCTGTAATCGAGGTGAAGAAAGAAGTCCGGCAGGTGAGAGCAAAGAAAGAGGCGTGTGCCGTAAAGGTAAAGGGTGGGTCCGCCGCGAAACCGAAGCACGAGATGACCGCCACCCCTGCGCAGGTACGTGAGCTAGTGGCCCACTTCTGCCACAAAACCGGCAAGGCAGCCCCCGACCTGCGGGTGACAGGCTCATACGGCAAAATGAAGGTGCTGTGGGATTTCAAGGTGGACGACTATTTTGCCTTGATGGGCAACGATATGGCCCGCGCCAAGGACGCTATTGATTTTGCCGTGAGCAAACTGCCGCCAGACATGATCGTCTCACCGAAGAGTCTCGAAAACATCATCATGGCAAACCGCGAGCGAATACCCAGGGGCAACACCGCCACGTCCATCGGGGGTGGTGCCGTGAGTATGCCCGGATGACATACCTGGACGGCTACCGCGAACTCATTCGCAAGGCGGCCACGCGGGTGAACGGTGAGTACGTGGTGCCGCTTGAGGTGCTGAAGCCGCTATACGATGACCTGGAGCGCGAGGCGCGAATCAGTCTACTGGTGAAAGACTGTCAGGCCGTGATAAAGGTAGAGACGGCAGAAGGTGTGAGTTACAGAATAGACGAGGCTCGGGCAGGGGAAATGTGGGAAGCATTGTATGGGGAGGTAAAGGGTGGAACCGAAGGAACTGTTGAACCGGTGCGACCTGTTGGAGAAGCGCATCGAGCGAGCCATCAACGTGGACAAGGTGAGCGAGGACAAGGACACGCTGCTGGCGATGATAGCGGCAGTGAAACAATGGGGAACGCTGGTGTGCCAGAAGTGCGGGTCGCTCCGCGTCTGGTGGGAATGTGACTATTGCGACGGGGGCTTGGCGGGCTCAGAGTGTCCAGAGTGCAACGGAGAAGACGGATGGTTCGTGTGTCCGCTCTGCGGGGATGGCAAGCATGAGTGAACACCCGATCATTATGAGCGCCGACTCGGTGCGCGCTATCCTGGCTGGCAAGAAGACGCAGACGCGGCGGGTGGTAACGGTACAACCCCGCCAGATCAACGACGACTTCGATGGCGCATGGGAGTGGAAAATCCCAGGACATTACTACGATGACCTGGTTATGGCAATGGTTCTGCGCGACGCCTGTCCCTACGGCCAGCAGGGTGATCGCCTCTGGGTCCGCGAGACGTTCGCGTTCGATAGGGACATTGATGAGCAAATGGCTGAGGACAGCATTGGCCCTGCTTGCATAGACATGTTCTCGGTAGAGGGGGTGGTCTTCTACAAGGCGGATAACTGGACCCCTCCACAACTGGGCAAGTGGCGCTCTTCTATACGTATGCCCCGCTGGGCCTCACGGATCACACTAGAGGTGGCGAAGATTCGCGTAGAGCGGGTGCAGGACATCGGCGAAGAAGATACCTGGGCCGAAGGAACGCACACCTATATTTCCGGCCTGCCCGACCGCGCTCTCGACAACCTAGAGGACGGGGCTGTCCGGCATACAAGAAGCATGGACCCTCGTGCCGGTTCAGTCTCTTGGAAAGGCGAGTATGCGGCTGTGTGGGACCGCCTAAACGCCAAGCGCGGCTTTCCGTGGAAGAGCAATCCCTGGGTTTGGGCCGTGACCTTCACTGTGGCGGAGACAGAGCATGACTGACATCGCGCGCATCGTCTTCGGTGCCTACCCAAATGAGAAACCCGTTCGCATCGAGGGGGACGATATCTATGGCATGGTAAACCCCTGCCGGTTCGGGTTCCAATGCGAGAAGCATTCCTGCTATTGCGATCACGAGGATGGGCCACGCAAGTGCCACTATTCGTGGTTCACTGGCGGCGAGGAGCCAGATAGTCAGTGTGAGTTGTTCGAGCCGAATCCCTACTGGCAGGAAGGTGGCGACTTCTATGACAGCCGAGACGCGACGATTGCTGAGATGGACAGGCTTGGCCTGGTAGAGAGGGTAGCCCGTGACTGACCAGCAGACCATGCACGCCGTCCATTCCCCTGCCGACGTTGCCAACTATACCCTTGAGATCGTCGAGGCGCGGCAGGCGAACAAGCACCTGGCTCTGCACACGGGGGTGGGGACTCTGGACAGGTTCATGCGGCCCGTTCTGCCTGGCGAAGTCATCGTCGTGCAGGCCAACACCGGCCAGGGTAAGACCTCGTTCATGCAGATATGGGCACGCTCCGTCGTCAAGCAGTTGCAGGTCCGCGAGAACGTGACGGACATCGTGGTCTACCTGTCCTATGAGACGATGGTGGAGGAGATGGGCCTGTACGACCTCGCCGCTATGACGGGACTGGACTCGTCGGAGGTCTGGCACGGCGACATTACCGACGCCGACTATCTCACCTTGCAGTCTGCCGCCATGAGACGAGCCGCTATGCCCCTGTGGGTGATCGGCAGAAGCATGAAGCGCCGTCGCCAGTTCGACCTACCGCTGAGCAAGGTTCAGGTAGCATTGCACACGCTGGAAGACGAGCGGGGGCTCAAGCCGGCGATTGTCTTTGTGGACTACATCCAGACCGTGCCAGCAGAAGGCGACCAGAAGGACAGACGCCTGGCTGTGATAGACATTGCCGACCGCATCAAAGAGTTGGCCGTGACCTGCGGCTGCCCGGTGGTAGCAGGCGCACAGGCCAAGGTGGAAGAGTTTACCAAGGAGGGCATCAAGCTACCAGGGACTTACGGGGCACAGGAATCGTCGCGGGTGGCCCAGGACGCGGACAAGGTGATCTCGCTGTGGTATCCCAAGGCGACCGACCCGCTGGGGTCGTCTGTCTCGCTGGGCACGCAGAGTTACCAAGTGACCAAGGACCTGCTCATTATCGGGATCAGAAAGCAGAGGCACGCAGAGGCGGGGCAGGTGTTTCCGGTGAGGTTCGACCCGGCACGTTCCACGATGACCAGTTGGGACGACGTGCCGGTGGAAGATGTGGTGTTTTAGGGAGGGAAGATGAACGGTCTAGAGAATGTGCAAGTTGGTGACACGGTGATCTACTGGCCAGCAGACCAGAATGCTCTGCCCGGGTACGTGTTGGTAGAGCACGCTACAAAGACTCAGATCACGGCAGCAGGAAAACGGTGGACACGTAGGGATGGCCGTGAAGTGGGAAGCGCCTCTAGTAACATCTGGTATCCCAGGGCACATATCGTGATGCTTACCGATGCTACCAAAAGCGCGGCTGAGAAGGCCATATTTGATCGCACGCTAGGGATACGTAGAAGCAGGGCAGAATGAGTTATACACGAAACACGATGGGGCCGAGTTCCGCTGGAAACGCTGGAACAGATTGCCGAGATGCTGAAGGCGGCGCAGAAACCGGAGGAGTAGGGGACAGACCATGCACGAATCTATCCACATTCGCAATGCATAACGGAGATACGCAAGTTGACGCCACAAGAACAGCGCGAGTTAGCACGAAGGCTAGAGTCGGTGGGGATGCAGTTGCTATGGAACGCAAGAGATATTCGTGAGGCCAAGGAAGAGGAACAGGTTGTCGAGCTGATGAGGCAGGCAGAGAAGGTTGTAGAGAGAGTGAAGTTATGAGTGAACTCATTTCCTTCGGCGCCGGCGTGAACAGCGTGGCAATGACGATCCTGCTCGCCAACGACGGCTGGCGCGGCCCGATTGTGTTCGCGGATACCGGCTGTGAGTGGCCTGAGACGTATTGCTACCTGGACTATTTCGAGCGCGAATGGCTGGCGCCGCGAGGGATGAGCGTGACGCGACTCGCCGGGGAGTGGCGGCAGAATGCCAGAGCCAAAGAGCACGGGCTGGTCGAATACTGCGAGTCATTGGGCATGGTGCCGTTCCCGGCTGTCCGCTGGTGCACGCGCATGTACAAGGTAGAGCCGCTATCTGCCTACGCCGACGCGCACGCCATCACGACGCAATACCTGGGCATCGCCGCCGATGAGGCGCATCGCAAGCCGGAAGCGGCGCGGCCACTGGTGGATCGCAATATCACCCGGCAGGGCTGCACCGACACCATCGAAGCGGAAGGACTGGATGTGCCACCGAAATCGTCCTGCTATATCTGCCCATTTCAACGCGACGGCCAATGGCGCGAGTTGTGGCATCGACACCCGGACCTATTCGAGCGTGCGGCGCGGCTGGAGGAGAGTGTGCGGCGCAAGACGCCGGGCTATCGCGCAACGCTAGATTATGCCGGCAAGGTGACGCTCCGCGACCGCCAGTATCGCTATGAGCACCAGGGCAGCCTACTGGACGAGAGCGACTGGGATGAACTGCTTGCCTATCGGCCCTGTGTATGCGGACTCTAGATTCTACCGCTGGCGGTAGATTTCACAAGGAGGACTGAATGTTTCAGAAGGTCACGATCATCGGTCGGCTGGGCAAAGACCCCGAATCACGTTTCACATCCACGGGCAAGCAGGTGGCCGTGTTCTCTGTGGCCACCGACACCGGCTATGGCGACTTCAAGAAAACCGTCTGGTTCCGCGTCGCTGCTTGGGAAAAACTCGCCGAACTGTGCAACCAGTATCTTTCCAAGGGCAAGTTAGTCTACGTGGAAGGCACTCTGTCAGAGCCGCGCATCTACCAGAACAAGGCCGGTGAGAACGCCGTCAATCTGGAGATCACTGCCAGGGACGTGCGGTTCCTGAGTCCGAAGGGGGAAGGTGAGCCCCGGCAGGTAGAGTCTCACGTCGAGTCCAAGAACGAAGCGATAGTGGACGAAGAAGACGTGATTTTCTAGGAGATAGAGATGAAAGAGGTTCCTTGTGGATCGCGGACCGCCTTGGTTGATGATGAGGACTTTGCGCTCATCTCTGCACATTCCTGGCGAGCTTATGTGTTCGGCAAGAACAATATCTATGCATGTGCTTGCGGGCCTAAGAGCACCCTCTACATGCACCGCCTAATAATGAGCCCCCCTGCTGGGATGGAGGTAGACCACATCAATGGCGATGGGCTGGACAACCGCAGGAGCAATCTACGCATCTGTACTCACGCGCAGAACTTGGCGAATCAGCATAACCAGAACAGGGGATATTCACGGTACAAGGGGGTCACTTTCAATCTTCGGGGGGCTCACCATAAGAAACCGTGGATGGCACAGATCAAGGTGCTTCAGCAGCGCAAGTACATCGGGTACTTTGCCACAGAGGCAGAAGCGGCGCGTGCATACAACGCGGCGGCACTGCTCTATTTTGGGGAGTTCGCATCGCTCAATGACGTGCCAGACGAAAAGTCCGCACCGATGTTTCTGGAAGTGGCAACTGCCGCTATCAGGTGATGCCATGCCATACGACGCCAAGGCCGATGCCAACCAATCCCTGCTGGTCCAGCTCATTCGCAAGACCGGCTACACCGTAACCGACCTGCATCGGCTTGGCAGAGGGGTTCCCGACCTGCTGGTTTCCGGTGGTGCCCTTGGTGATAGGAACGTGCTCATCGAAGTCAAGAGTGCCACCGGCAAGTTGAACGAAGCGGAGGCAAAGTTCTTCCGCGACTGGCCCGGAGAGAAGCACATCGTCCGCTGCATAGAGGACTGGTTGAGGTTACACGAACTATGGACCTCGTGATCGTGCCTGCTGAACGGGTGAAGAGCATCGGCAGAGTGTCGAATGCGGACGGCTCTGCCTGGCTGGTGGTTCTGGACTGCGGCTATCAGACGGAAGCGGAGGTAGTGACTTGTGGGGACGAGGTCGCCTGGCTCGGAGACTGGCACCGCTGTGCTGGATGTAAGCGCGAGTGTCCAGTCTATCCGGCGTGAACTGCTGAAGTGGCACTATCTCTGGTGGAAGGCCAATCAGGACAAGGACACCTACACCTGCTTCCAGACCAAGACAGAGAGGAACAAGTGTCTTAGGAGGCTAGAGCATGAGTGTTATCGGGTCAATCTTTGCGGGTCTGTTTCTTGGCATCGTACTCGGCGCGTGGTACGCCGTCGGCAAGTACGAAAAGGGCTACGCCGATGCCTGGCGAGACGCCATGCGGGATGCGCTCGATGACTGACTTTACCCTGCTGACCGATGACCGCGTGGCCGTGCTGGACCTGCTGGCAGAACACGGGTTTCTCACAGCGGGGCAGGTGATCGTGTTGGCCGGTGGGAAGCCGGACGTGCATTCTGCCGACTACCAGCGGATTCTCAAGATACTGAAGGTGCTGCGGCAGGCGGAGTTGGTCGAGTATGACGGCATGGTGTACTCGCTGAACAAGGCGGAAGTGACCCGCTGGATGGAAAGGATGGGAAGGTGGGCATGACTATCCCGACATACCCGAAGGTTCTGGCGATGGGCACGCGGGGCACCGAGCGGCTGCTGGAAGGATCGGTCGTTGTACAAGAAAAAACCGACGGTTCGATGCTGAGGCTTAGTATCGACGAGGATGGCGCGTTGGAGTTCGCCAGTCACCACCAACAGATATTCCCTGGCGCTGCCGGCCAGTTTGAGCCCGCCGTGCAGCACGTCATCGCGCATTATGAGGCTCTGCGGGAACTGGCACCGGTATGTCTGTATGGCGAGTACCTTGCCAAACCCCGGCAGAACACCATCGCCTACGCTCGCATACCACGGGGGTATATCGTTCTGTTCGACATGGCGATCGGAGGCGTCCTGCGAGACTATGACGCGGCGCTCGGGCAAGTGGCAGAACGGTTGGAGTGTGATGTGGTTCGCACGATTCACCGTGGCCCCGTCACGATGGATGACCTGCGGGGTATGCTGACCGAGAAGCCGATGCTCGGCGGGGATATGCTGGAAGGCATTGTAGTGAAAAACTACGGCCAGAACATTTTGCTTGGTGGGCAAGTGTGGCCGGTGTTCTGCAAGCTGGTGAACGAACAGTTCAAGGAAAAGCACGCCGCCAATCCCGACTGGAAGAGTGGCAAGAACAGAGAGCAGGAATACTACGACACTTTCTGCACTGAGGCGCGTTGGCGCAAAGCCGTCCAGCATATGCGCGAGCGGGGAGAGTTGCAGGATGCGCCGCAGGACATCGGCCCGCTGATGAAAGAGATTCACGCCGACCTGTTGGATGAAGAGGCCGAGGACATCAAGGAATGGCTGTACCGCGAGCACGTAAAGGACGTGGTACGAGCTGCCCAGCGGGGATTCGCGGACTGGTACAAGGCGCAACTGGTGGAGAGGGTACAATGAGGCGACTGTTCTGGCCGGAGACGCGGCAGTGGCACTACTGCGACGCGCATGGCGGGGTTATTCTGGTTTCGTCGCTGGAGATGGAACTGAGCCCGAAAGACGCCGAACAGCGTGTGCGCGATATCATCGCCAATCAGCTGCGCGGTATGTCGATCACGGAAACGGGACAGGCATTGTGGGATGGCAACATAGACGTGTGGAGCTGGATAGCAGATCGACGAAGGCGACGAGAGGAGGGATCACGGTGAGGCTACTGACGGAGCCCGAGATGTGGCAGGTGCACGACGTGGCGGCGTTGGCGAACGAACTCGCGGCGGGTTACGACTACCTACTGGATGCGGTGCAGAGAGCCGAGCCGCACGCGCTGGCCGATGTGGTGGCGTTGCGTGAGGAGAACGAGCGGCTGCGCGGTGAAAACAAACAGCTCAGGGCTGACCGTATCACGCTGTCCAACGTCCGCGCAGAGTTGCGCGGGGCCAACGACGTGACCTCGCGTCTATACTCGCGTGTGGCGGGACTAGAGTGGTCGGCGGAGACTCTGGATCGCATACAGGCGCAGGTGGACAGGACGGGATGGTCTGGCATCGCCGCGCCTTTCCACGGGATCGAGGACGCTGTGGCGCAACTGATCGAATTCTGCCGCGAGCATTCTGATCCCGACGAGACGGCGTCGCCAGACGAGGTTGCGGCGGAGAGCGGATCAGTGGTTGGTCATAGTGTGACGCGGGAAGAGGCGTTGCGAATCTCGCAGGAAACGATGGCACAAGCCGAGGCGGAACGGCTGCGCGCTAACGAAGAGCGGCTGTACGGCGAGCTGGCGCGGATGCAGGTGGCCGACATCAAGTTTTCCAAAGAGCGGCGTGATCTGCGCGCGGAGAACGAGCGCCTGCGTGCGCGTGTGGCGGAGTTGGAGCCGGCGGCGGCGAACTGGGAGCTGGTAGCGGCGAGGCCCGCGGGTTCGTGGCTGTGGCGCATGGGGACGAACGCGTGGGAGATATGCGATGGATACGAGAAGCGAAAAGCGTATGGCGATACAGCGGGGAACGCTGTCCGCCGTTTCGCTCTCGACGAGCCGGCGTCGCCAGACGAGGGTGCGGCGGAGAGCGGATCAGTGGCAGGCCGTAGCGTGACGCGGGGAGAGGCGTTGCGAATCTCGCAGGAAACGATAGCGCGCGCCGAGGCGGAACGGCTAACGCAACCGTTCGCCGAGCAGAGCCCCGGCCACGAGATCTGCCAGCTATGTGGCAGAGAGATGGGGATTGGCTTTCACGTTGACGACGAGGTATGGAAGAAGTTGAGCCCCTCAGGGGATCAGTGGGGGGTACTGTGTCCCTGGTGTGCTGACAAGCGGGCCAAGGAGTTGGGCATGACGGACGTTCCTGCGACGTTCTTCCTCAACTTTGATGTGCTGCGAGATAGCGCCGAGCCTTACGAGGGGGCCTGGTGGAAGCGTGCACTTGCGGCGGAGGCAGAAGTCGAGCGGCTGCGTGAACGCCTGGAAGCCGAGCAGTTGCGCAGCGAGACATTTGCCGACCTTGAAGCGGAAGCATGTGAGGAGAACGAGCGGCTGCGCGCGCGTATCGCCGAGCTAGAGCCGGCGGCGGCGAACTGGGGGCTGCTAGAGGCGATGCCGGCGGGAATGCGACTTGAGCACGGGTCGTCTCAGAGCGAGCGGGAGTGGATGGCGCGGCAGGACGACTGCAAACGGCACATCTGCCGCACACCTGCCGCCGCACTCCGCGCCGCTCTCGGCAAGGGGGAGGGGAAGGGGGAATGACCTTCCTGGTGACGATTGGCCGTTTTGGCGGGTTCTATGCCAGCTGGCGGCAGCCGAATGAGTGGATGAGTCGCATCTGTCTGGGGTGGATAGCGGTTGACGTGTGGTGGCGCGAGGTGGATGACGTACTCGTGTCGCTGTTGGATCGCGCGGGGGAGGCGGAATGAGCGGCAAACAGCGGGTGTGCATCGTGCTCATCAGCGAGGGGTCTCCTGCGGCTACCCGATATCGCCAGGTGCTCGGTGTGGTTTCGACGCAGGAGGCGGCGTGGCGGTTGGCGCATGAGTGGCCACTTGCAGAGGGTCAGTCCTACGAGTTTCTCTACTGGGAGATCGACGGAGACGATCTAGCCGAACTGGGGGGAGGTCGAATGAGCGAGACGGCGGCGGTGTACGACACGGGGCATCCCAACCGCGACGACGCGATAGCCCGCTTCCAGGGGATCGGCCTGCCGTACTGGCTGGCCGCTGTGATCGTGGACCGTGAGGCGCAGATAGACGCGGAGGCAGTGACGTTGCGAGCGTGGGAGCGCCGCCGCGAGACTGCGTCCACCTTGCTCTGCGCCGAGGTCGCCGCCTGTCCCGCCACGCCGGTGGTGGGCACTGACGCGGTGGACGTGCGCGTGCCGGCGGCGGTGTGGCGGGCGATAACGGGAGAGGGAAAATGAGCAAACCTTGTTGTAGTGGGTGGACAGACGCCAGGCAGGGATATGTCATCGGCCTGCGCTGGTATGCCGAAGACGACTACGTGCGAGGCTACTATCTGGAGTCGCATTCATATACGGCTGGCTGCGGTTACTGGCCCACCGGGGAATGGCATATCGACTATTGCCCGTTCTGCGGTGCACGCCTTGATGCGGAACCAGCGATTGCCGAAGCGGTCGCTGCACAGAATGTTGAGCGGGAAGCGGCGCGCAGAAAGTATGTGGGCAGTGAACCATTGCCCATTCCAGAAGAGTTGTGGCGGCAGATGACGGGAAAGGGGAAATGAGCGACAAACGGCGAGTGTACGTGGTGGTCGGAACGGATATGGTTTTGGGTGGGAATACGTATGTCAATACCACCTGGATTATCGCTGTGTGTTCGACAGAAGACGAGGCATGGCGAAGAGTTGCCAAAGCCCCTCGTTTACCAGGGGGTACATATGTGTGTGATGTCCACGTGTGGGAGATCGACGGGGAGCAGGTCGAATGAGCGAAACACCGGCTGAGTACAACGTATTCGGGATGGCGGGTGAGGCTGCTGCCCGCCACATCGACGACCTGATCCTGGGCAGAGTCGTGGACCCGCCACGTACTCCCGTCCATGAGCCGTTTGCCCTCACCGTTCTCTTCGAGTGGAACTGGAACTGTGGCGGGCTCGGCGTGACGTGGATTCTCTCGCACCGGTCTCATATCTATTCGGTGGCACTGAACCTGCTGTTCCTCACCGTAAGCGTAGAGTATGCCTGAGTCCATCGTCTACCTGCCGATCACCTATACTCGCTGGTTTGCCCTCTTCGCCATTCGCAAGTATATCCTGCCGCCAACCGACATCGTTGAGTGGCATAACCAAGGGTACTTCTGCCGATGGGTCGGCGCGGACATTCCGTTGCAGCGGTTTATCCTTCCGAGTGTAGTAACCCCTGCGTTACCAGATAGGTTCCTGGCAAGGTACGGCGGGTCGGGGCTGACGTATACCCCGGAAGAGATGTGGGACGCCATGCGGGTGAAACCGAATATCATTCACGATGCCTACGCGAACCTAAAGCCAGTCAGTTACAGGTCTGCCAACAGGCGCTTGAGGGTGATGACTGCGCTGAAGGGCATGGGATTTCGCAAAGAGACGGTGGGGGGCATCTTCCGGTATCTGCCCATAGGTAGGCACA
>Ga0172380_10007014_pt1 | contig 12857 bp, 27 predicted proteins | sample Leawe162metaG_FD_119747 | JGI IMG/M metagenome (GOLD analysis project Ga0172380, IMG submission 119747) | Leachate microbial communities from a municipal landfill in Southern Ontario, Canada - Leachate well 162 metaG | ecosystem: Engineered > Solid waste > Landfill > Unclassified | place...
AACTCGATCCAGCGTTGGGCACGCCGACGCCCGATCATACTTCAAGCCGACCGGGACGACTCGATCGAATGCTGGAAATGAATTCGCTCAACGATGCCGGGCGATTGAAACTTTGCCAACGCATCCTTACCGAATGGCCAGAGATATGGCCGGAAGTCATGGAAGCCGGGCTAAACGAAACGGGTGCCCAATTCCAAGGTCGATGCACTCAGAAAGCATTGCAACTCTACTGGAAAAATAAGGGCGAGTAGGATCGCGGTAATCACATAATCTACGGCTGACAAAATCAACATGAAATCATTTTTTGGTTACCCCGGTGGAAAATCTCGACTAGCAACACGATTTGTGAAGCAAGGAGTGTTTAATCCTGTTCTGCCTATCACAGAATATATTGAACCATTCGCGGGCGGTTTTTCAATGGGACTAACACTTCTCAAAGAATACGGCCCCTTTCCTGTAAGAATCAACGACATTGACAAGGACGTATTCGTCTTGTGGGATGTGGTGTTGAATCCCAAAGAACGAAACGAACTCTGTCAAAAGGTAATGAGTTTCAAGCCAACCTTGCGCGACTTCGCCAAAGTCAAATCTCGAATCCTGGCTGATAAGGACAAGTGCCGTTTCCACCGAACCAGGGTTGAGCGAGCGTTTGACAAGTTGCTCGTTCATAAATTGTCCTACTCAAACATGGGCGAGAAAGCGGCCACGCATGTTGGTGGCAAGAGCCAGAGGGCGGACGACGGAACGCCTAAGCAATGGGGTTTTGACGTTCGCTGGAATCCTGCTGAAATCTGCAAGGCGATTGTCCGTGTAACAGATATGGTCAAGGTGCAGACAGCCGGAAATTTCCAGGTCACATTCGACAACGTATTTGATCTCTTGTCAGACATTTCCCCAAAGACGTTAGTGTACCTTGACCCGCCCTATTATGTTGCCGGAGATAAATGTTATAAGCATTCCTTTGCCAACAACGGCGACGGCAAGCGACCAACCAACAAACATGAAGACCTGGCGAAAGCCTTGAAAGGCGTCAAGTGGCGATGGCTTATGACTTATGACAATGCTGAGGCTGTAAAAAAACTGTACCCAGGCCAATGTGCTGAGGTCACTCTAAATTACCAGATGTCATCGGCCTACCGCGCGGGGCAATCTCTCAAACCAAATACCGAATTGGTAATTAGTAATTTCCCACCGCTCCTAAAACCATTTACAAACGAGAATGTCCATGTTTGAGCATTACGAATCCTACGAAATTTCCGAGTACGAGGAAACGTCCGAAGAAGACGATGATCCCACACGCCGTCGCCGTGGTCAGCAACTTTTCAGCGAAGCCGTTGAAAAAGATTGGAAGGGTGCTTATAACCTTCTTATCCAAAATTGGCAGGACGCATGGAAGAAAATCACCGGCATCGACCAAGATGGTCAACGCAATCCAAACTTCCATGACGTTCTGGATTTTGCCGAGCAAGGTCTGCAACGTGGACTCATATCAGAAGATGGAAAGATTCTACCGACGCCCATTGCCCCGTTGCAAGAAAACTCCTGCCTGCGAACGGTAGACAACAACGGCCTTCGACATCTGGTTTACACCAGTGCTCTTCGCGGCGAGGTTTCTGTCACTGGGGAAGACGCCTGGTGGTTGCTCTACTATTTATCGGCAGCGTGGAAATTCTTGGCAAGGAAGCATTTCAGAAAGATTCAATCGCGTCGGCTGCTAAAATTCCTTTTGGAATCAGACGCCTTTGAGGACTTGTCTTTTCTTGACGAAGAGAAGATACTGGGACTCTTAGCGAAGGCCGGCCACGAGCCGATTGGGAGTTCACCGCCTTGTAATGACCTAACCCCAGCAAATCACCCAAGTACCCTATGTCAACAGCCAATGAAATCGTCGCCCATTGCCTGGTCTCTAAACTCGAACCAAACCCTTGGAATATAGAAGTTGGCCCTCCACTAACCTACGAAGATTCTAAGTTTCTCAAGGAGAGTATAGAACGCGATGGCATCCAGATTCCATTGATCGTCTGGCGAAACGGCAATCACCTTATTGTCCTGTCGGGCAGCAATCGCCTGCGAATAGCCAAGGAACTAGGACTGAAAACCGTTCCAGTCATTATTCGGGAGTTCACCAGCAAAGACGCCGCCAAGTTATTTGCAATCAGCGACAACCTGGCGCGACGCCATTTGACCACGGGGCAACGAGCTTACCTTGGTCTCCAATATGAGGAACTTCTTGCGGGTCATGCGGGCAGACCCCCCAAAGGCGATATTTTGCCAAATTTGGCAAAATTAAATGCGCGCGAATCTGCCGCCAAGAAAGCAGGAGTGTCTCACGGTTCACTCAGCGCAATGAAAACCATCCGCGATTCGGGCGACAACAAGTTGCTACAAAGTGTCATTGACGGCAGCAAAACTTTACATGGTGCTGTTCACACCATTCGATCGAGGGAAAAATCCAACAGCAAAACTGAGAAGCCCAGTCGTCTGACTGATGACCAGTGGAAAGAAAGGGTTGCAGCCACAACTCTGATAGAAGGCGATTGCCGAAAGGAAATGAAGAAAATCGACAAGGCCAGCGTCGATGTCATAATCACTGACCCGCCGTACCCCTGCATTGGAAAAGACTACGGAGCAATGACCGAGGAAGCATGGCTGGACATGATGAAGACGGTAGTCGTCGAGTGTCGCCGAGTATTGAAGCCGACCGGCAGTGCCATGTTCATCCTCCAACCAAACTTCAAGAACATCGGAGCTATGCGTCTTTGGACATGGAGATTTGTCTTGTGGGCTGCGGAAGAATGGAACTTGGTGCAGGATGCCTATTGGTGGTGCATGAACACGCTTCCCTCTCACGCTGCCAGCCGGAAGGTCGGCCTAATGCGGCAGAGCGTCAAATGGTGCGTTTGGTTGGGCCGGCCGGACTGTTATCGTAAACAAGAATCAGTGCTTTGGGACATATCAGACGCAATGGCTTCGATACGATGGGAAGACCGTTGTTTACAACGAAGACCTGGTGGCCAAGCCGTCAACGCCGGCAGAACCGCCCAGGTGGCAATGGAACGAGGAGGAGTCACCCCATTCAACCTGCTGCCATTTGCCGCAGCAAACCCTAACGAAAGCGTTGGCCACCCTGCAAGCACGCCCTACGCTCTTGCAGACTGGTGGTGCAAATACTTACTGCCCACCGGCGGCGTATTACTTGATCCCTTTGTTGGAAGCGGAACAATGTTGCTTGCGGGACTCGACAACGGGGCGTCAAAAGTTATTGGAGTGGATAAGCAGAAAAAATACTTAGTGATGGCAAAACGAAAAATACGCAGCTAAGAAAATCAACGATACGTTGAATGTTGTTTATATTGGAAACCAAGATGGGGAGATAGTCCAACAAGAGCAGAGACGGCCCGACAAGGGACGCAATGTGCGGGTTCGACTCCCGCTCTCCCCACTCATTTTTGATGCGGGTTAGGCGAGGTAGGATTTGCACCTACCTCGCCTTTATTGTTGCAAGTTCGTTCCCGCAAAAACTTTCAATCTTCCTGACGAGTTCCTTTGCGCCAAAGTAATGCTCAAAAACTTTTCCGCACGGAAGGAGTTCCAACACCATCAACCTGTTTTGTCGTGAAATGAATTTCGACCATAGGATGACAAGATCAGCATTCTTCGGAACGGTCTCCGCTCGCAAATCTTTTCCCTCCATGAAACTTACTTCGCACAGATGTTGAACCCTATCGCGTATGTGCCGGCCTTCGTCGCCCCGCGTACCTATGACCATGATCCTCTTCTGCCTGACGACTGTTGCCGGTTTATGACTGGGTTGCGATACTATCCGTTTCTCTTCCGCTGGGATGGATAGCGGTAGCATCACTTGAATTGGACGTTCGATGTTCTCAACAAGTCGTTTCGTGACGACGGCTGCAAGATCAGCAGTTGATAATGCTCCTAACAACTGATCTGCTGAAAATGTAGAACCAATATCGTCGATCGTCAACATCGTAAGAAAACGACCAAAGAAGTGTTGACGTACCTCGTCATCAGTAAGAGAAGTGATGATCTCTTGTTTGGTTGCCGGCACACCCTGGAAGAAAGTCACTTGAGCAGCAAGTGCTCCGGCTCTGTCCGCTAATTCCCTGGTCTCTTCCTCCTTTGCCCTAATTCGCTTTACCAACGGCTTCAATGATTTCACCGTTAGTATGCCGGGTCTCTGTCGATTTTGCGGAAACTGTTTTTGTGCAAGACTCGCAATTCGAGACAGGCAATCTGTTGAAGTTGCCTTCATCTTCCACACGATTTCCGCTAGTCGATCCCAATCATCATCGGTCCAGAAAATCTTATTAGCCTTCTCGGCAACAAAGATTAAGTCGCCTAATGAATCGCCTTTATTACGAACAACAACATTCTTCCTTGTTTTTACCATTGCAAACCTCGTTACCGAAATATATCCAAAAGCAGAATTCTACTCTGTATGTGACCCATCTGCAATACCCCTCCCACATTGGCATGGGCCTACTTTACCCAATCAACGCATCCTTGCTCATTTTGATTTCTTGCGTTTCTTCCGCCATGCTTTTCTGCGTTGCTCCCGCTCGTCCACGTCGATCATTTCCAAAACCACCTTCGCGTGGCAATGATCTGGGTCTGACTTTAGCAGCATTTCCGCGACCTCGCGGACGGCCGCATGAGGTCCGTTCATCCTGGTAATCATGCAGACGTGAGCCAGAGCATCCCGAAAACCAAGTGCGTGACAGAACTTTGGTTCCATTATTTCTTCCTTGATCTTTTGACCTTGGCCTTGGCCTCTTGTTGAACCTCGTCCATTTTCTCCTGAACACAAGTCGCCAATGTACGAAGCGCGTTTCCCAAAACCGCCACATCAGTCAAAGTCATCAGTGCGCCAAAATCGCACAGACGAACATGCACGTCCCGTCGCCGACCGTGCGACGACTTAATCTCGGCGATGATGCGACCGTTTACATTCCTACTTGGCTTCGTAAATGGTTGAGATTCAACTATGATGCCATCGGGAATTTCATAAACCCTAATCATGTCTCACTTCCTGTGACAAAATGTGTTCAATTGCATAGGCCAAGAACAAAGAATTATTCTCTTGACCAAGTTTAGTATTGATTCGAGCCATATTGGGTTCAATAAACTTGTCGCAAATCGCGGCAGCAAAACGACCAGTATCCTTGAGCCGGCGATACATCCGACGTGCCTCTTCTATTTCCTGATCGGTGAGTATGTCCGCGATCGTGAACCCTTTCATATTTTTACTTTCTCAGCCAATGCCGAAATCAAAGTGTTCCATCCGTGATCCTTGTGATTGGCCATCCATACCAACTCGTGAAAACTTTTTCCAATCACACGCAGATTCCTAGTCTCGACTCCAGCCACATCGCAAGCCTGAGCTACTGAAACGCGAAGCATAATAAGTTCCAGTCGATCAGCGCGATCCATAATCGGCAACTTTCGTTGCAGAACCCGAAGCGTATCCTTCCGAAGATGAGTCTCCACCTGCCCGGACGATCTCATAAAATTCTCCAACTCAATAAGAGTTTGTCAAATCATAGCCTATCAAGAAAATCAAGGGCGTCCTTAATTGTCCTTGCAGAGTCCGCATTGGGACAGGCACAAATCAACATGGGTCCACCATCCTTGGGATCGGGTCCAATGACTTCATGGGTGAAACCTAGACAAGCAAGTTTCTCCGCCTCGTTGCCTGTCATAAATTCAAAAGCAGGATCAGATGGCGTCTCTTGTCCAGGCTGCCTGTACTCGAAGACCTGTAGGTTCACTCTGTTTTCTTTCACGTTGATGAAACTCATTCTCCCGTCCCCTTGTCCGTTAATGGAACGATATTGTTTACCGCTTCGATTCCATGCTCCTCAATGATACAGTCAAGGCAAATGATTGGATACTCGCGCTTCTCGTGCGTTTCTTTCTGCTTTGGTCCAATCCAAACATCTTGACCGCACCTAGAACATTGGGCAACCGTGGAATTCTTATAAGGCACGTAGCCCAGTATCGCTGCACCCTCGCAGGGCAAACAACCAATTACATATTCTATCTGCCCACTCATGTTTGTCTACCCTTCATTTGCAAATGAATACCACGAAAAGAATAAAGACCAACACCACGATCTGTATCCATCCAGGCAAATCTTGAGCCGATTTGTCTTTGGGTGTACGCCGAGGCACATAATGAAACATCGGATAGCCGGCCCTGGGATTGTACCAGGACTTCTGCCATTTATTTCCGCAATGCTTTCTCATTTTGTTGGCCGGCAATAAGGGTTGATGGTTGTCAACGGTCCAGGTCCACTGTAGGACGGATTGGACCATCGCACTGGGTAACTGGTGGTCTCCCGACTCGAACTTCCATATTGGGAATTGCATCCATACGAAGAACAACCGTAGTCATATTCAGCACGAGTCCGTGTTGTCATTCCATTGATCCATTTATCCTCCGTGATATTTGCCCGACGAGTTTCCAGATCGGTAACTTGCTTCTTGTTGAAGTCAGTTGCCCACTTGAAAAATTCGGCATCCGACATTTTATAGACCTCGGCCGGATACTTGATTGGCAATTGGTTATCCACTTTGGGCTTATCAAAAGCCGATGTTACCAAAGCCAACAACATAATGAGATACTTCATGGTACTTTCTCCAAAGGTGTTCTTCTAACGGCGGTAAAACGAATCAACTCACAGTCGAGAACCGCCGCAGCGGCCAGATCGGCGAGTTGGTATAACTCTTCAAGATGCTGAACATTGTCTCCAAGTAATCCGCGAATCTTTTCCTTCACCGCTGGTTGATGTCCGTCCTTTCGCAACAACTCAAGCGTTATGGCGTGTGCCATCCGATCACGAATCATCAAGTAATTGCGTCTGGTCATGCCGAGGCCCGCCGTGATTTCTTCTTGATGCAACGATAACAAACCAATGGCTGTTCAGGATGTTGCTGTTGCTCCCACGAAACCCTGAATCCACGATTGCACTCTGTACACGTTCCAGTGACAAAGTGCTTAATTAGTTTCTTGCCATACAACTTGAGAACCGAACTAACTGCCGGTTGCGTGAAAGGCATACAGGCCAATGTGCTGTGTCCCATTTCGTTCAGATTCTCAGCAATCACGGTTAATGGCATCCCCTTGGACTGCCATTCAGTAATCAAATGAATCACCTGATCGTAGTTCTCGTGAACGCGACGACGCTTTGCCAAAACACTAGCGATAGTCGCTTGCTTGAACCCACGCAGATGCTCTCTACCTTTCCAATGACCGGGGCGGGCCGAGCCAAGTTTCTTTCCATTTTCTTTGACAATAGCCAATGCGGCTTTCGTTCGCGCCGAAATGCGACGTGCCTCCTCCGCATCAAACGATGCACGGACTTCGATTGCCATTTCAGTTTGATCGGGAGCGTCGGCGCACATGAAATGGATTCCCTTTTCCATTAGGCCAGTAATGAAGTGGGTATTCCTACCAAGACGATCTTGTCTTCCGATAACCAGAGTGGCCTTATGAAAACGAGCCATCAAAATGGCCTTTTCCAATTCAGGACGATGAGCCTTCTTGTTGGTGCCGGTTTCTATCTCGGCAAACTCGCCAATAATTTGGGCATCAAATCGGTCTCTAATTGAAGCAACGTCGCGCCGCTGGTCGGTCATGCCGTAAGCGTCACGAATCGTCTCGCTCTTGTTCTTGCCTCTCTTCGGTTTGCTGAGTCGGTAGTAAGCAACAAGTTTTTTTGGTACTGGTCTGTCATTCAACATAATTTTTATACCTCAATGCTGCCACATTGTTTCCTATATCTCAATCTTACACCAATCGTTTTCCTTGTCAAGCAAATTTCGCACTAGACTTTGCCGTTGATAACGATTTTGCTGACGCAAAGTCTAAAATTTGCTAAAAACACGCCAAAAATGAGGCATCTAAGCCTTTCTAGGCTCAGAATTTCTGATAAAACGAAAGTAAGGTTTGATTTTCATCCCACTTTTCACAGGAGAGACCCATGAAACGTCCTCGTTCTCGCTTCTGGAGGAAGCAATCGTATCCATTTATCCGCCGGTGCAATGGCAAAGAGTGGACACGTCGCTACCTACGTTGCTCACGAGGCAGTGCGGCTGATTAAAACCTGACCGCGTGCGACGGGCCGTCCCGGTTAGCCGGGCGGCCCGTTTGCTTTTAGAAAAGCAATGATGCCGAAAATCGCCGCGCCAAAATCAACCCATAATTCGCTCAGCGTACTTCACGAGCGCGGCAAGAACAGCCGGCTCAAGATAGATGGTGTTGCTCGCGCTCACGCCATCTTCCGTCGTGAGCTTAAACGTGCCATCGACAACATCAACATACACGGCATCACCGAGATATTCTTTCATTTTGACTCCGAAAAAAGGTCAAAGAGTTCCTCGCTGCCTCTCTTTTACTCATTCCGAACTCGCTGGTGTCTGTTTTTCCGTAGCAATGGCAGTGTTTCTGCTGATGACCGACGCTCCCGCCGACCATTCGGAACCCACACTCAAAGTGCATAATCACATTCAAGACTGGTGCCCGTTGCTCATTCGGAAGAACCGGCTCGCCGCAATACTCACATGCCGGGCAAAGGTTGACGAACATGCCGGCCGGCTTCTCGATCGTGATCGTCAACAACTGCGCCTTCCACATCAAGGGAATACGCGCCCAATCCTCGGGCGACATATCGCCACGAAGCAATTCGTCTTGGCTGCCCTCGATCCGAAGTCTGTCACCATCGTCGTACAACATCACGGTCTCCTTATGATTCCTTGATCTGCTAGACTTTCAGCCTCTTTTGCCTTTAGACCATGCAACGCAATGTAGTGGCGTTGCACCAAATAGCTCTTATCCCCGATTTCTACCACAACTTCGGGTCCAAAACGCGCCGACATGCGCTCAATAAGACCTTCCAACTCGTGATTTTGATAATGAAGCGGCTTTCCACAGGCACAATTCATGCTGGAATCCCCCGTCGTGCTACAAATTGCTGAGCCAATTCCACAAACTGATCCGCTTGTGGAATCACAGGATGCCCCGGCACCCTACCCAGGCGACCGTCAATTTTCATCAACGTATCAATGTGTTTCAGAACCCATTGTGCGTCACGCTTACGTGCCAGTTCCCAAAAACGGTCAAGTCGAATCCAATCTTTCCGAACCGATTTGCCATGACGCTTTATGTATCGTTTGAGCAGATGAGCCAGGGTGACGGCAGACCAGTGCGCCTTCTTTGCCGATTCAAGGGTGGAAGTTTTCCAGCGAATCATGTCGAGCCATCCGCCAAAAATCATCGTCTCGAACAATTCTTCGTCGCCCGTGCCAATAAATACAGTCGAAACATAGGTCTCTTCGATCTTGAACCTCGGTGCATTCGGATGCTTGCGTTTATGACGCTGTTGTGCAGCCCAGGAGTTAGACCTATACTCTCGATCACGTTCTACGCCGGCACAAATATCCGTCCTGTCGATGACACGATGCAATCCGCGCTCCAGGAAGATTCCCCAGCGAACACAATTCGGTTCCTGCACGATTCGGAAATCAGTGGTGAGAATATAATGGCAGAACGGCCACAGTTTTGAGATGGCTTCCTGGTCCCCGTCTGATGCCCTTTCTTCCAAATGCTCTACCATCCATTGTTCCATATCCTCGTGTCTCTGTTGCAGGTAGACCGTATTGATGGCACTTGCAGCAGCATGATCCTCGGGCGTGAGCCAGGGTTGATCGGTTGCCACGTTCGCTTCGTCATAGGGAACAATGTGTCGCATTTACCATACCTCCTCTTCTACCACAAAGAAGTCGTTAGCAAAAATTGGCCAATATGATTTTCCTTCTCGGTCAATTACCAAACACCTATTGGGACTACCTCGAACCCGACCCATATAAAGAAGAGTGTAGATATAAAAATCTGGGTATTGAGTTAAAGGATTGCCCAAGTTCCTCTCCCAATCATAAGCAACAACAGTTAGTGGAGGCGTATCTAAAGTCACCCTCTTCCTGCTTTTATTTTTCTCGATCATTGATTCAACAAACTTTCTTTGCCACTTCTTTTTCAATTGCATTTTAATATCCTCGCTGTTCGATTAAATCAAGTGCTTCGTCCAACGTATTCTCCGGCACAATGTCGTCCAGTTTCTTCGTTGCAGACGTGAACGGCTCAACGCTTATCCTAAGCGGCGAGCAAGGAATCCTCGCCGCAATAATCTGCCTCGACGCCCTGGCGGTTTTTTCGTCATCATAAGTGAACGGTTGATCCCTGGTGCCCAGCCAAGTGTTGGTTGTTAGATCGAGAAGTCCCCACAACGAAAGGTCTTTGGGTTCGAGATTGAACAAACCAAGCGTGACCTCGGCCCGATGCACGGTGCCGGCTTTATAGGTGCTGGGTCTGTTTAAGTACAAGATGCAATTGGCAACCAACCTAGTTTCGTGCTTGACCCGTTTCAGAATCTTTCGCGCTACACGACGTTTCATTTTGCATACCTCATTTTGTCCAAAGTCAAACACAACGCGGAATACAACGTGCAGCCATACCCGTCAACCATGCTGCCATCGTTAGGTTTCAAGTGGACTCGGACTCCACGATCTGGAACAATCGAGATATTGATCCACGTTGACATTCGCAAACAGGAATCGACCACGGCTTCGAGCGGCATGAGGTCGGACGAAATCGTGATGAATTGTTTGGTGATTTCCAACTTGTCCAAGCCAGCCTCCTCCCATCTCTTCTCCAAGAAGTCTGGATGGCACCGTTCCAAATGATGCACTTGCTCGTTTTCCTTCTCAATTTCCAGATCGCAAACTGGACATTTCATCTTGGCTTCCTTACGATTTGACGCACACGTTCACGGCTGATACGAAGTCGTCGATGCAAATCAGATTGAGACACATGATGCACGAGTACCGCTTCCACCATTGCTCCGTTTCGAGTTTTCTTTTTCTCCAATTGTTTTGCTAATCGAGCCGGCAAACAGTCAATTGGAAGTTGCCAATACGAATTGCTTGGACCATATCTGCGACGATTGGATCGTCGCAAACATCCGCCGTCCGGGCACGGCCCCAAGTCCTTAATGAAAACGTCGAACGTCTGCCATCGCCGAATCATCTTACTGCGAAGTCGAAACCAAATCCAATATGCTCGCGGACAGTTCGCCAGTCGTCCCTCGCGCCGACGCTTTGCTTCCTCTTTTGCTTTAGCTCTCGCACACTCGATGCACTGCGATGTGTATCCGCTCAAGTTGCTCACGTTGATCGCTCGCTTACGACCGCATTCGCATTGGCACATCCAGTACAATGCAGTCTTACGGTATCCCAAGCAATGCAGAGCAGTCCACCTTCCGTATTTGATTCCGGTTCTGTCAATCACGGTTGCCCCATATAGGATTCAATGATTTCCTGTTCTGGTATGCCAAGTCGCTTCGCTTCAATTTTAATCTGTCGAATGAAGTCAAGCAGATCGCCCTCGCCGCACTTGGCGAACAAGTCGCAAAGTTTCTCGCGTTCGGAGTCGCTGAGTCGTCTTACTTTTCTACTTCGCATGGTATCCCCGATCTCCTTGCCGACATCACGACGTTCAACACAGCGTTCATCAACTCTTCTGTCTTCAACTGGTACAATTCATCATCGACCGACAACCAGAAGCATAGACCGTTCAGGGATTGGCAGAAACGAACTTTTCGACCGTCAATATCCGCACTGCCCAACTCGGTATGCAGATTCATAAAAGTCTTCGGTTTGCATTTCGTGATGTTGATAGTTGCTTTCATCAGTTGCTTTCATCAGGACAGGGTTCGACGAATTGTAAACAGTTTCCCAATTTACTTGGCATTTCCATTCCGTTAGGAACAAACGCTTGACGCAAACGCCAAACAACTCGCTTCGGAATCAATCTAGGATCACCTTGGTCGTTGCCCAACGACAAATGGTAAAACTCATGGCAGTTAAGAACTCCAGGTAAACGATCGCGGGTCAGAGTAACGATCACTGTATAGTCGTCGATCTTGACTCGATGCTGATGCGACTTCACCTTTTTCAACTTTTTCTTCCAAGCAACAGGTTTAAGCGGGTCGAACGGAAACAAGTCGGCTTCCGCTCGCATATAGGCCACAAGTTTCTTGAGATCATTCATGTCTTGACCCGATCGCCGTTGCAAAGCACATGCAAAAACGGTTGCTTGTCGTAGCTCAACAATTCCTTATCCAACGGATGCAATCGAATCAGGTATCCGCACACAGGGCATTCGGCGTCCCCGGATGCTCGATAATCGTCTTTATAGGGTGGCATCTCCCTGTCTGCCAGCATTCGTCGAATCTCCCGTTCAGTCAATGTCTCCTTTTCCAAAAAGCATTCTTGAAGGTTAATTTTACTGAGGTCTGTTGGATACGAAATAAAAATCTTTGTTCGCTCAACGATCCACGGAACATACGTTCCTCCGGGATCGTCTCTATGTTTCAATTTCAACGTGCCACATCGCGGACACCACCAGGCATCCTCGATACTCTGCATCGTGTGATCGCATGTTGGACAAGCCATTTTATTTCCTAAAAAGTCGCCGCCAGGGGCGGGGCTTTGCCCCTGACGGCTCCCTCCTCGGGCTACACTATGCAGCCCGCGTTTTGGATTCCTTGACTGCCGTAAGCCGGCCTTCCTCGAACTGATGTTCGACGACCTTGCCTTCACTATTGAGGGTCTCCGCCTGGACGAAATAAAGCGTAGCACCTTTCCACGCCTCATATCGTGACACAGCGACTCCCTCGAAGCCGCTTACGCAATCCTTCACCTTTGCACCAAGTTGAATCATCGTAATACCTCCTTGCTAGGCCAATCCGACCGCCCCGTGCGGACGGCATCGACCCAGTG
>Ga0172380_10007015_pt1 | contig 12856 bp, 16 predicted proteins | sample Leawe162metaG_FD_119747 | JGI IMG/M metagenome (GOLD analysis project Ga0172380, IMG submission 119747) | Leachate microbial communities from a municipal landfill in Southern Ontario, Canada - Leachate well 162 metaG | ecosystem: Engineered > Solid waste > Landfill > Unclassified | place...
AGGTGGACCGAAGGCAGATAACGTTATCTATGCTCATAGACTTCACAACTCGCACTCCCAGCCACCGTCGCCGCGCCGCTCGCCGAGGTCTGGCGCGCCCACATCACGCCCGCCGACATCGTGCAGTGGAACGCCGCGTCGGACGACTGGCACACCACCGCTGCCTCGGTCGATCTGCGCGCAGGCGGTGCGTTTTCCTCGCGCATGGAAGCGAAGGACGGCAGCCAGGGCTTCGATTTCGAGGGCGTTTACACGCGCATCGAGCCGCTGCGGCTGATCGAATACGCATTCGGCGACCGCCACGCGCGGGTGGACTTCGAAGACACGGCGGACGGCGTCAGGGTGCGCGTCGAATTCGAGCCCGAGACCACCTTTCCGGTCGAAACCCAGCAGGCCGGCTGGCAGGCGATCCTCGACAATTTCGCGCGCCACGTGACGGCGCGCGCGTAAAACCAGGGAGAGACCATGCCTCGCATCCGTGTTCTGGTCGGCACCCGCAAGCGCGTTCACCCTCACGTCCGACGCCGCCCGCCGCGTGGGGTTCGAGGCCGCGATCCGGGAGATCCCCTTGGTCATGGAATGCCTGCTCATCACCGGCCAGACGGCCGACACCCAGATCGAGGTCGTGGTACGCAACATGGATGCCTTCCGGGAACTGCTGCTCGACCGCATCACCCGCATCCCCGGCGTGCGTTCCAGCTTCGTGCTGCGATGGGTGGTGGACAAGACCGCGCTGTCGGCTTCCGGCTAAAGCGGCGTCCGGTGTACTGGACCAGGTTGTCCGTCAGGCGTGGGGTTTGCACATTCGGACGGGGCGACTAAGTGGCCCGTCATGTCTGTTGGCAGCCTGAAGCCGGGACGATCCGCTCAAGCGGTACGTTCCGGTTCCTCCGCCATCCCCTGCATCCAGCCCCGGAATGCCGCCACCTTGGGCGATTCGACCCGGTTCGCCGGCATGACCAAGTGATAGGCCATGCGTGTTGCTGTGGTGTGATCGAGCAGCCACGCCAGCCGGCCGGCCTTCAGGTCGTCCTCGACCAGGGTGCGCCAGACCAGCGCCACGCCGAGCCCGGCAAGTGCGGCCTGGATGGTGAGGTTGCTTTCGCCGAAATGCTTGATGCGCAGCGGCGCGGCCGGGATCACGCCTTGCGAGGCGAGCCAGGTTTCCCAGTCCGGGAAGGCCATGTTGCCGGTGTGCCACTCGTCGTTGAGCAGCGGCTTGCGTGCAATGTCGGCGGCGCTGGTGATCTCCGCCGCCAGCGCCGGGGTGGCGACCGGAATGATGGCCTCGGGCATCAGCCGCTCGACGCCCAGACCGGGATAGTTGCCGTCGCCGAAGCGAATGGCGCAATCGACGTCCTCGATCGCGAAGTCGACCAACCGCCGGGTCGCCAGCAGATGCAGCTCGATCTCGGGATAGCGGGTCTGGAAGTCATCCAGGCGCGGCACCAGCCAGCGCGCGGCGAAGGTGGGCGGGGTTGACACCACCAGCGGGCCGTCGCAGGAATCGACACGCAATTGCGCTGCAGCACGTTCCAGCCGGTCGAAGGCATCGGTCAGTAGCGGCAGCGCGGCTTCGGCGGCATCGCTCAGGGAAAGCGTCTTGCGGCGCTTAAACAAGGGCCGGCCAAGCTGATTTTCCAGTTGTTTGATCTGCAGGCTGACCGCCGCAGGCGTGACGTGCAGTTCCGCCGCCGCACGGGCCATGGACAAATGGCGGGCGACGGCCTCGAAGGTACGCAGGGCGGTCAGCGGCGGAAGTTTGCGAGTCATTAGATTTGCTTAACTCTCAAGCAAAAAAGTATCGTTTGTTCAGTGAAGTATTCGCCGCTAGATTGTCTTTCAGTTTAGGAATTATGAAGAGCTGACACCATGCCGGTCAATTCTGTCTACCTGTTGCTCGCGACTTCGGCGTTCTTCTGGGGCACCAATTTCGTCCTCGCCGGCCCGGTGCTGGCCGACCTGCCGCCGTCCTGGGCCGCTGCACTGCGTTTCCTGCTCGGCGCGGCGCTGATGCTGGCCATCGCCAGACGCAAGGGCGACGACCTGCTGCAACTGGCACGCCGGCACTGGCCCGCGCACGTCCTGCTCGGCCTGCTCGGCATCGTCGGCTTCAACGTGTTCTTCTTCCATGCCATGCAGGACACCTCGGCCGACAATGGCGCGCTGGTCATGGCCACCAATCCGCTGCTGACCACGCTGCTGGCGGCCGTCCTGCTCGGCGAGCGCACCTCGGTGCGCCACCTCGCCGCGCTGCCGGTGGCGCTGATCGGCGTGGCGGTGGTGATCTCGCACGGCGACCTGGGCCGGCTCGTCCGCCTGCAGGTGGACCGGGGCGATCTGCTGATGCTGTGCGCCAACCTGATATGGGCGCTGTTCAATGTCGCCACTCGGCGTTTCATGCCCAAGGTTTCGCCGGTCGGTAACACGGCCCTGATGATGTGCGCCGGCGCGGCCGTTCTGACCGTGGTGGCATTCCTGGGCGACGTGCCCTTCGTCCTGCCCGGTCTGCATGCCGGCGTGGCACTGGCGATCATGACGGTGGGCGGCACCGTGCTGGCCTACCTGTTCTGGGGCATGGGCATCCAGCAGATCGGCGCCAGCCGTGCCGCCCTGTTCCTCAACCTGGTGCCGGTATTCGCGATGCTGGTCAGCGGCGCGTTGGGCACGCCGCCGACCCCCGCCCAACTGACCGGCGGCGCGATCGTGCTGGCTGGCGTGAGCCTGGCCATGATGCCGGTGCGCCGGCGGGCGACGGCGTGACCGCCCCGGACGACGGAGGAAAGGGGAGCGGTTGCCGTCCCTGCTTCGGGTACCGCCGAGTAAGATGCCGTCTATCGAACTGTCATGCATCCAGTGCATCGCCATGACTTACGCCTACCGAAATGCTGAAGAATCAGACAGGGAAGCGATCTATCAACTGTATCGTTTGGTGATGCGTGGTTTCATTTCTGATATCTGGGGTTGGGATGAGCAGTGGCAGCTCAGTGATTTTTCTACCCACTTTGATCCCCGGGAGATTACGCTGGCATTGAATGAGCAAGATCTGGTCGCGTATTCCCACGTCGAGAATCGAGATGGCCAGATATTCATAAGGATGATCGTTGTTCATCCGCACCATCGGCGGAATGGGATTGGGACACGGCTTCTTGCATCCGTTATTGCTTCGGCTGGCAGGAAATCCAGGAACGTAGGACTGGAGGTCTTCAAAATCAATGAAGTGGCAAAGGCGTTCTATGAAAGGCATGGCTTCAAAGTGGAAGGCGAAACCCCCAGTAGCCTCGTCATGGTCCATGCATGATCCGGAGCTCTAACCGGCTCCGCGCCCCTGAGCTCAGTTAGGAGTCTCCATGAATCACTTTCTCGGTGGAATACTTTTACTGTCCCTCGCAGGTTGTGCCACTGCGCCCCTGTTCCAGAACAACATCACACCTAAGCAGGAGTCTACTGTGGAATCAGATCGTTATGCCCGAGGCTGGGAGAAGCTCAAGGAAATCGATGGTCATGCAGGAGAGCGAGTAATTGAGGCACTCAAAGACACTTCTCCCGACCTCGCCCGCTACACCATTGAGTTTCCATTTGGCGACGTTTATTCACGCGGTGTTCTTTCACTAAAAGAGCGTGAAATTGCAACCGTTGCCGCATTGACCGCTTTGGGAAACGCGCAGCCACAACTAAAGGTTCACATTCATGGCGCGCTTAATGTCGGTTGTACAAGACAAGAAATCATTGAAGTCATGATTCAAATGGCAGTGTATGCAGGGTTTCCGGCCGCATTGAATGGCACCCTCGCAGCCAAAGAAGTTTTTGCGGAGCGCGACAAGGCGGGGCAATCAAATTGACCACTCCTAACATTGCGTATATGGACTCCGAAAAGCAGCGCGCCCCTGAGCTACGACGTTCGGCACCATGAAAAGCGCCTGGTTGGATGTTCCATTGGGCGACTATGAGGCGCATATGGCGCTGCCTTATGTCGGCCAGGCGCAGCTTCTCGCAGAATTGCTGGCAGATGCGCTTGCAACGTATGGCCCGCGTTCGATCGCCTTGCTCGGCTGCGCCGGCGGCAACGGGCTTGATCGAGTGGCCAACAGCCCTGTGGAGCGCGTCGTGGGTATCGATATAAACCGTGCTTACATAGAAGCAGCCCGTGCCCCCTTCGGGCATCGGAACGCCGGGCTTCGATTGATTGCCGGGGATATTGAGAAGGATGAATTCGCATTCGAGCCGGTTGAGATGGCCTTTGCCGGGCTGCTCTTCGAGTACGTGAATGTTGCGAAGGTATTGCCACGAATTTACTCGATGATCCAAAAGGGAGGCACGCTGATAACAGTGGTTCAGTTGCCTAGTGCCATCGCGGAGGTAACACCATCGCCCTACACGACATTGGGCGTGCTCTCCGGCGCATTTTATGTCGTGTCGCCTGCGAAGTTGGCAAGGCTGGCCGCGGATTCGGGCTTCCTGTTGGAACGGGAACGTGTCGTACGTTCGGCGGGCGGGAAGGACTTCCATGTTCAGGCATTTGGAGTGAATGCCGATGGAAATGACTGAGCCAATTGAGTTCGATACGAGGCACCTTCGGTTGCGCCAGTGGTGCGCCGCTGACAGGGAGCCCTTCGCAGCGCTCAACGCCGACCCAAAGGTTATGGAGTTCTTTCCTGCGCTTCTTTCACGCGCAGAAAGTGACGGGATGGCTGATCGTTGCCAGGCGCTTATCGCCGAGCGTGGCTGGGGTTTCTGGGCCGTCGAAACAAGAACCTTGCATGAGTTCACTGGCTTTGTTGGGCTGCATATCCCTGCGCCAGAGCTACCATTCTCTCCTTGCGTCGAGGTTGGTTGGCGGCTGGCCGCAAAGCATTGGGGCAAAGGTTTCGCCACAGAAGCGGCGCGCGGAGCGCTTCGTGTTGGCTTCGAACAGCTCGGGTTACTGGAAATTGTGTCATTTGCCGCGGCCGACAACTTTAGATCGCGTGCAGTGATGGAAAGGCTGGGTATGCTTGAAACAAGAGAGACATTTGAACATCCCACGATTCCGGTCGGGCATGTGCTTCGCAAACACTGCCTGTATCGGCTGTCACGCGGGCAATGGCTAACAAACAAGCACTTCGAGTGGGACGCTCAATGGACGGCTAGCCCGTTGTCATGATTACCATCCGTCAATGCAACGAAACGGACTTGCCGTCTTGTGGCGTGCTTCTCCAACAAATATATGCTGAGCCACCCTATGGCGAGCATTGGCCAGAAATTCGTGCCACGGCCTATCTTGAATCCTTCTTTCGGATTGATTCAGATGGAGTTCTTGTTGCTACTGCTGATGCAGGAAAGATCGTTGGTGCCGTTTTTGGCTTCAGCTATCCATGGCACACCGGTTCCATTATCTTCATCCAGGAGCTATTTGTTGCCGACCAACATCGTGGCAAAGGAATTGCCGGCGATCTCGTGAGGCAGGTGGTAGAAAATAAGGGTGGAGATTCACACGTGGCGTTGATCGTGCGAGAAGGAACGGTTGCCGCCAGGTTCTACGAGAAACTCGGGTTATCCAAAAGCACACTATATGAACTTCGGTCCGGAACACTCCGCGTCTAACAGACGTTTAGGGATTCAACCATGACCGAACTGCTTCCTTCCTGGCCGCTGTTCTCCGCCTTCCTGCTCGCGAGCCTGGTGCTGGCGGTGACGCCCGGCCCCGGGGTCTTCTACGTCGTGACGCGGAGCCTGGCCCAGGGCCGCCGCTCGGGGCTGGTGTCGGTGGCGGGCGTCGCCCTTGGCAACCTGGGCAACGCGCTGGCCGCGTCGCTTGGCCTCGCGGCGCTGTTTGCTGTATCGGCGGCGGCGTTCATGGTTGTGAAGTACGCCGGTGCCCTTTATCTCGTGTATCTCGGTGTCCGGATGTTGGGTCGTGCGCAGGACGAGACGCCGGCCGCACTGGATCGGGACGCCCCCCTCGGCCGCATCTTCCGCGACGGCTTCATCGTCGCGCTGCTCAATCCCAAGACCACGGTCTTCTTCGCCGCATTCCTGCCCCAGTTCCTGAGTCCGGGGGTGCCGCCCATGTTTCAGACCATGGCGCTCGGCGCGCTCTTCGTGGCCATCGCCGCCGCCACCGACAGCGCCTATGCCTTGGCGGCGGGAGCGATTGCGCCTGCGCTGGCGCGCGCTCGTGGTGTCAGACGCTTTGGCCGGCGCCTCGGGGGCGGCATATTCATCGGCCTGGGTGTCTTCACCGCCCTGGCGGGGCCCCGAGACCCCAGGTAGGCGCTGTTCGGAGGCAGTCATGTTCGTGCTCGACCACGTCTCGATTACCGTTCCGGACCTCGCCCTGGCGCGACCGTTCTACGACGCGACCACGGCGGCCTCGGCGTCGACAAGGTCTACGACCGGGCGGACGCCATCGGCTACGGCATGCGCTGCAGCGCCCTGGAGGACCACCACACCTTCCTGGCGATCTACGAATCCGCGGAGGCCAATACCGACCCTCGCCGTCATTGGTGTTTCAAGGCGAGCACCCGGCCCCAGGTCGTCGCCTTTTACGAGGCCGATCTCGCCCACGGCGGCACGGACGACGGCCCGCCCGGGTTGCGGGCCCATTACCACCCCACCTATTTCGCCGCGTTCCTGAAGGATCCCTTCGGCAACCGCGTGGAGGCGGTTTACCACCGGGGCGAGTGAATGTGGCGGATGGGCTGTGCCGAGAGGAAGCGCCGGGACAATCAGTGCCTCTCCCGCTCGTGATAGACTGACCGCGCGTCTTCAGGGCGGGGTGAAACTCCCCACCGGCGGTATGTCCTTCCTGGACGAGCCCGCGAGCGCCCGCAGCGATGCGGGGTCAGCAGACCCGGTGAAAGGCCGGGGCCGACGGTTACAGTCCGGATGAGAGAAGATGTTGATACCCGTTCGAGCACCGGGAAGCCGGCGCTCGTGTACGGGCGTCTGCGTTTGCCCTGGAACGTTTTTCGCCACTTTCCAACTCAGCGAGGAGCGTTTCATGTTCGTTCAATCAGTCAACCACGTTGTTCATCCCCCTGCGGACCTCGGTCCGCGCCTACAGGAGGCCCTTCAAGCCATGCGCGATGGGCGTCCGATCATCCTCATGGACGATGCCGATCGGGAGAATGAAGCCGATCTCATCGTGGCCGCCGAGAAGCTCACGGTGCCGACCATGGCCCTTCTGATCCGGGAATGCAGCGGCATCGTCTGTCTCTGCCTGAGTCGGGACGCGATCCATAGGCTCGAACTGCCGCCCATGGTCACGCGCAACGAAAGCCGATTCAGCACTGCCTTCACCGTGTCGATCGAGGCCCGTCACAGCGTCACGACGGGCGTATCCGCTCAGGATCGGGTCACCACCATCCGGGCAGCCATCGCGGAGGACGCCAAACCCGACGACCTGGTGCGCCCCGGCCATGTGTTTCCGCTGTGCGCTCACGACGACGGCGTCCTGGGACGGCGCGGACACACCGAGGGCGCGGTCGACCTGGCGCGCTTGGCGGGTCTGCAGCCGGCCGCCGTGTTGTGCGAGCTGATGAACCCCGACGGCACGATGGCGCGGGGCGAGGATATCGAACGCTTCGCCCTGGAGCATGACCTGCCGGTCATTACCATCGACGAATTAATTCGGTTCAGGCATCAGGAAGAGGCGCTGGCGATGTAAGAAGTGCGGAGTGGTGGAGAAGAGCCGCCCAGGCGGCTCTTCCCGTTGTGCGCCCCCCAGGGAGGCCTCCGCGCCACCCGTCACCCGTGACATCGATTTCGCCGCCCGGCCACGATCTCGGCGACACGGCCTTAATCTATATGCGCGGAGCCGCAACGGCGCATTTCCCGGCCTCGGGATTCCGAGAACCGGGTGCTATCGGCGGGCTGCCCTTGCAGAGTGTCATCCAGCGCATGCGCTCGCCCTGCCTCATGCTTCCCGCACGCAGCGATTCAAATGCGACGCGAGCCGCGCCGCATCGGTCGGTTCCAGCGTCGAGGTGGTGATGCGCAGCGCCGGCACGTCGGACGCGATCGCAAAGACCTCGCCGGTGCGCACGCACCAACCCAGCCGTGCCAGCGCGTGCGCCACTGTCTCGGCGCCGGCGTCCGCCGGCAGCGGCACCCAGACGTTGAAGCCGTCGCACGGCTGCCGCGCGGCGAACCCCTCGGCGCGCAGCGCACCGATCAAAGCCTCTCGCCGCTGCGCGTAGGTCTCGCCAGCCGCGCGGATGCGCGCCATGGCACCGTCCGAACCCAGCAGCTCGCGCACCGCCGCCTGCAACAGGTGGCTGACCCAGGTGGTTCCCGGCGCCAGCCGCATACCGAGCCGTGCGGCCGTATCCTGGTCGCTGGCGACGAAGGCCACGCGCAGGTCGGGGCCGAAGCCCTTGGACACCGAGCGCACCAGCGCCCAGCGCGTGGTCGTGGGCGGCACGATGGAGAAGTACGGTGACCGGGCCAGCAAGGCGAAGTGGTCGTCCTCGATCACCAGCACGTGCGGATGGCGGGTCAGGACGCGGCGCAGATCGCGCGCGCGCCTCTCGCTCAGGCCGCAGCCGGTGGGGTTCTGTGCCCGCGGCGTGCACAGCACCGCCTGGGCGCCGTCGGCCAACGCCGTCTCCAGCGCCTCGGGAAGCATGCCCTGCGCGTCCATCGCCACGGGCGCCGCCTCCAGGCCGGCGGAGCGCAGCGTGTTCAGACTGCCGAGAAAGCACGGATCTTCCACCGCCACCTTGTCACCGGGGACCAGATACGCGGCGAACAGACGCTCGATGGCGTCCACCGCGCCGTGAGCGAGCGTCAGGCTGTAGTCGTCACAGCAGTCTGGTCCAAGCCACTGGCGCGCGAGCCGCTCCAATTCAGGGTCAAGCACAGGCTCGCCATACAGGGTCGGCTTGTAATCGCTGGCCGCCAGGGCCTGCAACGGATCGGGCAGCCAGGCCGGATCCGGGTTGCCTCCGGACAGGTCAACCAGCGGCGAGCCGGGCGGCATGCCTTCCTGCTCGCCCGCGCGCGCCGGCGGCCGGATCACAGTGCCGTTGCGGCCAAGTGTCTCGGCAATGCCGGCGGCCACCAGCTTCTTGTAAGCGGAGGCCACCGTGTTGCGGTTGATGGCGAGCCGCTCGGCCAGCTCGCGCACCGGCGGTAGCGCCTGGCCTGCGGACAACCGTCCCGAGTGTGCCTCGCGGCGGATGTTCTCGAAAATTTCAGATGCGGTGCGTCCGGTTATTTTCATTTGTCCTATGACAATGTATTCTGTGTCCTGTGTCAAATATAACGGTGTGCATACCTGCCGTCCATGGATGCTTCAAACTCCGATCACTATCCCACGGCGCATAGCGTGGAGGACTTCCGGCGCAACCTGACCGCAGTGCATGCGCGCATCTCAAGCGCCTGTGCTCGCAGCGGACGCAATCCGGCTGAAGTGCGCCTGTTGCCGGTCAGCAAGACCGTGCCCGAGGCGCGCATCCGCATGGCCTACGCAGCAGGCTGCCGCGAGTTCGGTGAAAATAAAACGCAGGAAGCCTTGAGCAAGGCCGAAGCGATGGCGGATCTGCCCGATCTGCGCTGGTCAGTGATCGGCCACCTGCAGACCAACAAAGCCAAGATCGTGGCACGCTTCGCCAGCGAGTTCCACGCGCTGGATAGCCTGCGCGTGGCCGAGGCGCTGGACCGCCGGCTGCAGGCCGAAGGGCGCGCGCTAGACGTGCTGGTGCAGGTCAACACCTCCGGCGAGGCCAGCAAGTTCGGCCTGCCGCCCGAGGACGTGGCCGGCTTTCTGCGTCAATTGCCCGTGTTCTCCTCGCTGCGCGTGCGCGGCCTGATGACGTTGGCCCTGCTGTCGGCCGACCCGACGCGGGTGCGTCCCTGTTTCATCCGGCTGCGCGAATTGCGCGGGCGCCTGCGCCAGGAAGCGCCGGCCGGCATTGCCATGGAAGAACTGTCGATGGGCTTGTCCGGCGATTTCGAGCTGGCCATCGAGGAAGGCGCCACCGTCGTTCGCGTCGGCCAGGCCATCTTCGGTGCGCGGGCCGTACCCGACAGCCACTACTGGCCGGACGCCAACCCAACACCGAACCCGACATCAACCTCATAGGAGCACACGCCATGAAGACCGCTTTGGCCCTGCGCCACATCCACTTCGAAGACCTCGGCACGCTGGAACCCCTGCTGCGCGAGCGCGGTTTCGACGTGCGCTATCTCGACCCGACCGTGGACGATCTGTCGGTGGTGGATCCCGCCTCGGCCGATCTCCTCGTCGCGCTCGGAGGCCCGATCGGCGCCTTCGACGAGGCCATCCACCCTTTCCTGGCCGCCGAACTGCGTCTGATCGAACAGCGCTTGGCCAGTGGCCGGCCGCTGCTGGGCATCTGTCTGGGCGCGCAGCTGATCGCCCGCCTCTCGGGTGCCAAGGTGGCCCCGATGGGTTACAAGGAAATCGGCTTCAGCGAGCTGATGGTGACCGAGGACGGACAAGACTCTGTGCTGGCTCCGCTGGCCGGCGTGCCGGTGCTGCACTGGCACGGCGACCGCTTCGACCTGCCGGACGGTGGCCGTTTGCTGGCGAGCACGGCGCGCTGCGCGCAGCAGGCTTTTGCGCTCGGCGATACGGTGCTCGGCATGCAGTTCCACCTGGAGGCCGATGCCGGCCGGATCGAGCGGTGGCTGGTCGGCCACTGCTGCGAGCTGGCCCAGGCCGGCATCGACCCGCGCGAGGTGCGCGAGGATGCCCGGCGGCATGGCGCGGTGCTGGCGGAAGCGGCGCGGCGCGCGATCAGCGGCTGGCTGGACCGGCTGCAGACCACGGATCGGTCCTGAATGACCGCGCTCCATCCCGTTCCCATCGATATCATCAGCATCCAGTCTCAGGTGGTCTCACGAATGAAATGGACTCCCCCGCCCCCGGCTGCACCTGATGTACCAGATTGAATGGAGTCGTTCCGATCAATCGAGAGAGAGAGAAGCCGTCATGAATTGTTGATCCACGGCACGCGCACCGTACTTGCCGCGCTCAAAGACAAACAGGATCGCACCAATTGATCGCACCAGTTACTGGCTGCGCGAACTGATCGCAAGGACGTGGTTACAAACGCGCAGCGGTGGCGCATTATTTCTTTATCGAGGCTTTGAAGGATGGCCATGTTCAAACCGTTCAAGTTCGTCTGCCGTTCTCGCGCAGGGTCTTGGCGGCTACAACCAACTGCGCTGCCACTCGCCGTGCTTCGCTGCAATAGGTTGTTGATCATGGCTTCGATAGTCAGCATATGTCCTTGAAACATCGTAACGCTTCAGTCGCTACCCTTTACCCCAAGGCTGTAGCCAGAGGCATGCGGGCCAGATCAATGAAGGCGTGGAGGTAGTCAATACCGGTATCCGTCTCGCGCGCGCCCAGAAAGATCTGCTTGGCGATGCCCGTTGGCCCTAAGCGAACTGGAACCACGTTCATCTTGTCGGCGTATTCCTCCGCCAGCCAGCGCGGCAGCGCCGCCACGCCCCGCCCACTGGCGACCATTTGCAACATGATGTCGGTGGTCTCAATGACCTTGTGGTGTTTGGGGCTGATCCCTGCCGGCTGGAGGAACTGGTTATAAATGTCCAGCCGGTCGGTTTCCACCGGGTAAGTGATCAGTACCTTGCTGCCCAGCTGTTTCGGCTCGACATGTGTCGCCGTGGCCAAAGCATGGTGGCCGCTCACGACCAGCACCTGCTCATAATCGAATACCGGCTCGAAGCGCAGCCCAGGCTTGTACAAGGGGTCGGGCGTCACCAGCAGGTCGATTTCATAACCGAACAATGCGCCAATTCCTCCGAACTGGAATTTCTGCTTGACGTCCACATCGACGTCCGGCCATCGGGTCAGATAGGGTGATACCACCTTGAGCAGCCATTGATAACAGGGATGGCACTCCATGCCGATACGCAGGGTGCCGCGTTCTCCCAGGGCGTACTGACGCAAGCGCTCTTCCGCCCGATCCAGCTGGGGCAACAGTCGGTCAGCGAGCCCGAGCAGGTACTCGCCGGCCTGGGTCAACCGCAGGCTGCGCCCTTCGCGTAGCCAGATGTCGGTGCCCAGCGCCTGCTCCAGCTTTTTCATCGTATGGCTCAAGGCCGACTGGGTCAGGCACAACACGCTTGCGGCGGCGGTCAGGGAGCCTCGACGATCAACTTCACGGATGATGGCCAAATGCATTCTTTCAATCATACAAATCCATGAACAAAATCGATTGATGGTTGAAATAATTCCATTTTACTTCATGGATAGGTTTTTTTTACCATGCTGCCACTCCCCTCCTCATTCGAAGAAAAGGCAAGCATGGTCACCACACACAATCTCGGTTTTCCCCGTATCGGCGCGACGCGTGAGCTGAAATTCGCCCTTGAGTCTTACTGGAAAGGCCATTTCTCCCGCGACGAGTTGAAAGCACTCGGCACCCAACTGCGTCAGCGCCACTGGCAGGAGCAGTCCGGCCTGGACCAAGTGCCGGTAGGCGATTTCGCCTTCTACGACCAGGTGCTCGACATGAGCTTCACGCTGGGCAATCTGCCCGAGCGCGCCCATGAGTTCCACGGCGATCCACTGGATAACTACTTTCGCGTGGCACGCGGTCGTTCCGCTCAAGGTGCGGAGGAACACACGGGTTGCTGCGGCGGCATCGCCGCAGGCGAGATGACCAAGTGGTTTGATACCAATTACCACTACATCGTCCCGGAGTTCACGGCCGCGACCGAGTTCAAACTGGACGCCTCACGCCTGCTGGAACAACTGGCCGAAGCCAAGGCGCAGGGTGTCAAGGCCAAGCCTGTCATCGTCGGTCCGGTCACCTACTTGTGGCTGGGCAAAGCCAAGGACAACTCCGACAAGCTGGGCCTGTTGGAACGTTTGCTG
>Ga0172380_10007016_pt1 | contig 12855 bp, 12 predicted proteins | sample Leawe162metaG_FD_119747 | JGI IMG/M metagenome (GOLD analysis project Ga0172380, IMG submission 119747) | Leachate microbial communities from a municipal landfill in Southern Ontario, Canada - Leachate well 162 metaG | ecosystem: Engineered > Solid waste > Landfill > Unclassified | place...
CAATAGAATGGTTTGCGGCGTCTGCGGGAATATTATAGCCAGATCATTAGTAACAGAGAATTTTGCTTGCCCAAATTGTAAAGCTGAAGAAAGTTATTATAAGCGCAAAGATGACGATGAGGAAGTAATTAAGAAACGTTTAAGTGTTTATCATGAACAGACCGCACCGGTTTTCAATTACTATTCCGATAGAGCACACGTGATTGAGATTGACGGTACAAAAAATATTGACGAAATTTCCAAAGATATCTTAGCACAGCTATCTAATTAGTTTCATCTTTACGTTTGATTTGTACTTTTACTGCTTTACCTCCTTCTAAGCGGATTATCTTAGATTCGACTTTGCGTACAATTTCATAATTGTGAGTTGCGAGCAAAACCGAAGTACCTCTTTGATTAATCTTCTTTAGTATCTCTATTATTTCATCGGATGTTTCAATATCCAAATTCCCGGTTGGTTCATCAGCCAATACTAAAACCGGATCGTTAATTATTGCTCTTGCAATTGCAACACGTTGTTTTTCTCCTCCGGAAAGCTGCTGAGGCATATTGTTTTGTTTGTGAGCAAGCCCAACATCCGAAAGAGCATGAAGAACCTTACGCTTAATCATTTTCGTTGGTGTACCGGTTGCGTGAAGCACAAAAGCAAGGTTATCGAATACATTCCTATCATCTAGCAACTGAAAATCTTGAAACACAATTCCAAGTTTTCTCCTTAGAATTGGAAGTTCTTTCACTCTTATCTCGTCAGAATTAAAACCGGCAACTTCAACATATCCTTTTTCCGGAAGCACATCCATATAAACCATTCTTAACAAAGTTGTTTTACCAACACCGCTCTTTCCTATCAAAAAGACAAAATCGCCTTGCTCTATCTGAAGATTAAGATCGCTAAAGACCGGCTGGTTAGAATAATTGAATTCGACATGATTAAAAGTGAGCATTTATTTTCTCTTTTTTAATATGAATTGAGCTCTTTCACTTTTGGGTGAAGCATTTGTATGCGAGAAAGCTTCATAACATCCATGGACATAAAAATTCGATTCCGAAATCATTTCAAAGTACTCCTCGAACGAATATACTTTTTGCTTATGGTTTTCGGTAAATCGTTTTCCGTCTTTGTCGGTAATCTTAAATTTATTTTGATGAATCTTAGTCTTTCGATCATAATTACTAATTTGTCTGAACTTTAACTTAAGATATTCACCCTCTCTGTTCAGATGCTTAACATTATTCAGACTGTTTGTTTCCAAACTTACATCAAAAGTAAATAATCCATCACCAACAAGACAAGAATCTACACTATTGAGCATCTTTATAAATGATTTTTTTGTCAACAAATAATTCACACTGTCGAAAGTTGAAAATATAAAATCAAATTTTTCCTTAAACGGAAGTTTAGTCATATCGCAATTTATCTTATCCCCTTTTGAGTGGTTTACTGACAAAAGCATCGGAAGTGATAAATCACTAGAATAATACTTTGCAAACTTCTTGTTTAATAGTTCAGCAATTTTGCCAGAACCACTAGCTAACTCCAACACAGTTTTGTTCTTCTTGTTGCTGATTCGGCTGATTTCATAAATATATTTTGCCCACATCTTATAATTTATAGAGCGCATTAGATGTGAGTATATTAACGAAACTGCAGAGTAATTTTTAGCGTGCATTAGCTTTAATTCGATTACTGATAATTTTTTCTGCCCAGATTGCTGCTTCAATCATACTTGCTGGATTAGCAACTCCTAATCCGGCAATATCGTAAGCAGTTCCATGGTCTGGTGAAGTTCGGATAATATCTAAGCCAGCAGTAAAGTTAACACCGCGCTCAAAGTTTAACATCTTAAATGGAATTAGAACTTGGTCATGGTACAATCCGATAGTTCCATCAAACTCTCGAAACTGTTTTGTACCAAAAAATGCATCTGGTACAAATGGACCAACAGCATTCAACTTCTTTGTTTTAATTATTGCCGGTTTGATAACGTCGATTTCTTCACTTCCAATTCTTCCCTCTTCACCACTGTGCGGATTCAATCCCAAAACCGCGATGCTTGGGTTAAATTTCCCAAGATCATTTTGCAACGACTGACTAAATATCTCAATTTTTTCTTGGAGTAAGTCAATTGAAAGCGATGATGAAACTTCCTTCAGCGGAATGTGAATTGTGGCTAATCCGCAAATCATTTTTCGAGAAAGAAAAACCATCATAAATTTTTCACTCTTAGAGAGCGACGCGAAATATTCTGTTTGGCCCTGATATTTCACTCCCGCCATTTCGAATGCTCTCTTAGATATTGGAGCGGTCACAATAGCAGAATTACTAATTTGGCAAACCAACCTATGAGACAATTCAATTACTTTAGATGCCGTCATACCGGAATACTTTGTAGGTCGTCCAAAATCAAGTTTGGTTTTGCTTAAATCCAAGATTGAAACAACATTAGCAGAGAGAGTGTCTATTCTCTCTCTACTAATAATTTCAAATGGAAAAGTAGGTTTGATAAATGAAATGTTTTTTTCGAAAACCGAAGCCGGACAAATGAAAATAATTTTTCGTTTAGCCGGATTGAAAAGTTTATTTATCGCTTTGATTGATATTTCCGGACCAATTCCATTAATATCACCGCAAGTAAATACAAGTGTTTTCATCGGACAGCCGATTAGCTGTTCATGCTTAACATAAATTCTTTATTGTTTTTCGTTCCTTTCATCTTCTCAAGTATAAATTCCATTGCTTCTTGCGAATCAAAATCAGCCAATATTTTTCTAAGAATCCAAATCTTATTCAATTCATCATCACGCAATAACAATTCTTCTTTTCTTGTACTTGATTTCAATACATCTATTGCCGGGAAGATTCTTCTATCTGACAAGCTTCTATCAAGCAGCAATTCACTATTACCCGTTCCCTTGAACTCTTCGAAGATAACTTCATCCATTCTGCTTCCGGTATCTACAAGTGCTGTTGCAATGATAGTTAAGCTGCCAGCTTCTTCAGTATTACGGGCAGAACCGAAAAATCTCTTTGGTCTGTGTAATGCGTTTGCATCAACACCGCCGGAAAGAATTCTACCGCTATGAGGTATAACAGTATTATGTGCACGAGCAAGACGAGTAATAGAATCGAGTAGAATGACTACATCATCACCGGCTTCAACCATTCTTTTAGCTTTTTCGATAACCATATTTGCAACCTGAACGTGACGTTCAGCCGGTTCATCAAAAGTAGAACTAATAACTTCTGCTTGAACTGAGCGCTGCATGTCTGTTACTTCTTCCGGACGTTCATCAATTAAAAGCATGATGATTTTTACTTCTGGATGATTTCTCGAAAGCGAGTTAGCAATTTTTTGCATTAAAATAGTTTTACCAGCCTTTGGAGGCGAAACAATTAAAGCTCTCTGTCCCTTTCCAATAGGAACTAACAAATCCATAACTCTCATAGAATGTTCACCTGGTGCGGATTCAAGCTTCAATCTTTTGGTTGGATACAATGGAGTTAAGTTATCAAACAATGTTCTTTCACGAATGGCTTCCGGATCTTTCCCATTCACCGCTTCAACTCTAAGCAAAGCAAAGAATCTTTCACCTTCTTTTGGAGGTCTAACTTGACCGCTAACATAATCTCCGGTACGAAGGCTGAAACGTTTGATTTGAGAAGGTGAAACATAGATATCATCGGGTGATGGGAGATAATTATAATCGGCTGAACGGAGAAATCCGTAACCATCGGTAAGAACTTCCAACACACCTTTGGAGAATGTTAAGCCATCCTTCTGAGATTGTGCTTCTAATATTTTGAAAATAAGTTCTTGTTTGCGAAGGTCGCTGTAACCGATTAGACCGAAGTCCTTTGCAATCTTGTAGAGGTCAACAATTTTTTTCGATTGCAGTTCTGAAATATCCATTGGCATGGGGTTGTTCCTATAGATTTGTGAAAAGCTTGATTTGACTTAAAATGACTTTTTTGGGTTAATTTAATTGTTCATTGATTTATTGTTTTGCAGAATACTACTGAGGCACGACGAAAAATTATACTCCGCCGCTCTCAATGTCAAGTTTTTTTTCAATTATTTTGGATTTTATTTCTCCTAAAAGGTACATACTGCCTAAAACGACTAAGCAAGCATTCTTTGGAGTTTTGAGAAAATCAGATAAATATTTGAATGCTGAATCTAAATCTACTGCTTTGATCTTTGGATTATCAACTAGCACTTTAATTTCTTCCGGATTTGCAGCCCTCTCATCTTGGATCGAAGTAACAATAATTTGATCAAAAAATGGCAACAAACAACTTAGCATAGAGCCAATGCTTTTGTCTTTCATTGCACCAAAGATTAAGATTTTCTCTTCGTAATTTCGGTATTCTTTTTTGAACTGTTCAACGAAAACACCAACCCCTTCCGGATTATGGGCGGAATCGAAAATTATTCTTGGGTAATCATTAAAAACTTCATACCGACCTTCAATTTTAGAGTTTTGAAGAACTTTCTGAATACCACGGCTAACCATTAATGGCTTAATATTTTCTATAGTCTCAGAAACAGCTTTTATAGCCAATGCGGCATTCATTAGCTGATGATCTCCGAGGAGCGGAGTATTATAAATAGTGAAGTGGTTTCCCTTTACTTTTACAGCAATGTGATTTTCATTTTTAACAACAAAATCCTTACTTATATAACACTCTGAATTTTCTTCATTAGCTTTATCGATAATTACATTCTCAGCAACTTGTGTTACAGCTCCGATAAAAACCGGCTTTTTCTTCTTTATAATTCCAGCCTTTTCGAAAGCAATTTTTTCTATTGTATTTCCTAGATGTGTCGTGTGTTCAAGACTAATTGAAGTAATAACAGAAGCAAGCGGATCAATTACATTTGTTGCGTCAAGTCTTCCGCCTAAACCAGTTTCGATTACTGCATAATCCACGTTTTCTTCTGCAAAGTGCTCGAATGCGAGAGCAGTCGTTAACTCAAAGAACGTTGGTCGGCACTCATCAATGTATTTTTCCAATTTCGAAATAAATTGAACAATCTTCTCATCAGAGATTTCTCTGCCATTGATTTTAATTCTTTCGTTAAATCTCACAAAATGAGGTGATGTATACAATCCAACTTTGAATCCATGCTCAACTAAAATGGATGCTATGAAAGAAGCGGTGCTTCCCTTTCCATTTGAACCGGCTATATGAAAACATTTCAGCTTTTTATGTGGATTTCCAATTTGATCAAGCAACAAAAGTGTGCTTTCTAATCCAAGTTTAATTCCAAATTGGTGAAGCGAGTAGAGTTTATCTAATGCCGGTTTGATTTCCATTTCAAATCTGAAAAGAGCCTATCAACTCACTGATTCTATGAATTTTTTGCAGATCACAATAAGAAGAAAGACCTTCTACAATTTCATTCCCGGTGTTGGGATTAATAAAATTTGCTGTTCCAACTTGAATTGCAGAAGCCCCGGCAATCATAAACTCCGCTGCATCTTTCCAATTCATAATCCCCCCAATTCCTATGATTGGAATATCTACATTTCTCTTGATCTCTAAAACTTTTGCAATTGCAACCGGCTTGATAGCGGGGCCAGAAAGTCCGCCGGTAATGTTTTTAATTTTTGGGCGCTTTGAGTAAATATCGAATGATGCACCAACAAGAGTGTTAATCGCGGAAACTGCATCGCCACCTTCTTTCTTCACTATTGCTGCAAAATCCGAGATTTTCGGAACGTTAGGAGAAAGCTTAATAATTATTGGTTTGCTAGTAACTGTTCTGACTTGTTCAGTAATTCTTCCAACGGATGCAAGATCATTTCCAAAAATAAGTCCACCTTCTCTTACATTTGGACACGAAACATTAATCTCAAATGCTTGAATGGTCTCTTCATGAGTCAAAATTTTTACACATTCAACATACTCTTCAATTGAACTAGCGGCAATATTGCAAATTAAGGTTGTGTTTAACTCTTTAAGAAAAGGAATTTTTTCTTTGATAAAAACTTCAACGCCAACATTTGCCAATCCAATAGCATTGAGCATTCCGGATGGTGTTTCAACTATTCGCTGAGGTGGATTTCCTTTCCTTGGCTTAAGAGAAAGTGATTTTGTTACTATCCCGCCAAGTTTGCTGATGTCCGTTAACTGAGAAATTTCGTTGCCGTATCCAACTGTACCGGAAGCGAGCAAAACCGGATTCTTTAATTTGAGCGAACCTATATTTACAGAAAGATCAATATTGCTCATAATTTTATTTCCTTGGCTTCAAAGACCGGCCCATCTTTGCAAACTAATTTATAGCCTTCGCCATCGCTGGTTTCAACCGGACAACCTTGACAAATTCCGAATCCACAAGCCATTGCGCATTCGATTGATAACTGACAATCGTAGTTTTTTTCAATCGATAATTTTTGGAGGGCTTTCAACATTGGATTAGGACCGCAAGCAAAAATTCGAAAATTCGATAAACTATTTTTTTCAATGTAGTCGGTAAGTAGCTCCACTACATTTCCTTTGAAACCCAGTGAACCATCATCAGTTGCAGTAAAAGTATTCTTCAAATCTTTTGTAATAACTAAATTTTTTGAGCGAGCACCTACAATTGAAATTACATCTTTCTCATTTAATTCATTTGTTAAGTATGGAAACGGGGCCGCACCTAATCCACCCGCCACAATAATTGCTGTTGAATAATCTCCTTCGGTATTAAATCCATTCCCTAACGGACCAAGAATATCAAGAATATCGCCAATATTTTTCTCGGAAAGTATTTTTGTACCTTCCCCATGAATATCAAACAAAAAGGATATTGTTTCTCCATCAACATTATTAAGACTGAATGGACGCCTAAGCAATGGGAAACTGCTATCAGACACTTTTATGTTACAAAACTGTCCCGGCTTAGCATTTTTGGCAATTAAGGGCGAATGAAGTATAATTTGAAAAATTTTTTCGCCGAGTTGTGCTTTCTCTAGTATCGTTGATTTTTCGATTAGCAATTCTGATTTCTCTTCGTATTTGAGATGCTGATAATTTTCTGTTTATTTAGAATATTTTTCTTCGATGGCCTTTATTTTATCCAATCTCTTCTGATGCCGATCACCCAAAAACTTAGAAGTAAGCCACACATCAACTATCGATTTTAATGTTTCATCGCCTAATGCCTTGGCTCCCATCACCAAAACATTTGCGTTATTATGCTCTTTAGAACTTCTTGCGCTAAATTCATTATAGCATGTTGCAGCTCTTATGCCGGGAACTTTATTAGCTGTAATGCATGAAGGTATTCCTGTTGCATCCAGAATTACACCAAAAGTTACTTCACCAATTTTTACTCTGTTGGCAACATTAAAAGCAATATCCGGGTAATCAACCGCGTCTTCAGTGAATGTTCCAACATCAATAATATCTAAACCTTTGTTCTTCAAATAATCGAATAAAACTTTTTTTGCTTTTACGCCGGTGTGGTCTGAACCAATTGCTATTTTAGTGTTCGCTATACTTGCTACAATAGAAACAGATGATGCTTGCGATACAATTGTGATTTTGTTTTGCCGAATTTTATCTTGAGCTAAAGGTGAAATTATATCACCTTTACCAGCGACTAATTCAGTTCCGCCGGATTTTATTAATGCAAGAATATCTGCTTCAGTGATTAATTTTTTCATCAGATCAGCTCTGATCTCTTATTCATTTTTAGATATTCAACTATTTGCCTTACTTCTTGTGCATTATCTCTGTTGCAAATTAAAAGTGCTTCATTAGTATCAATAACAATTAAGTTCTCTACACCTATAGTAGCAACAAATTTCTTTGGAGAAAACACATAGGAGTTAAAAGTTTTCTCAGTATAAACATCACCAACCAAAGCATTACCCTCTTCATCTTTTTCTGCAACTTCGTAAACTGCTTCCCAACTACCGACATCATTCCAATAGAAATCTGCTTTGGTTAAATAAACATTATTTGCTTTCTCCATAACACCATAGTCTATTGAAATACTTTTCAACTGTCCATAAACATTGACGAGCTGCTTATCAAACTCTGGTGTACCAAGTGCACTTTCAATTTCAAGCAAGCCTTCATAAAGGTCTGGTAAAAAGGTTTTTATTTCTTCAAGAATTGTATCAACCCGCCAAACAAATATTCCGGCATTCCAAAGAAAATCGCCAGATTCTATAAAACGTTTAGCAGTTGCTAAGTTTGGTTTTTCTGCAAAGGTTAAAACCTTGTAAATATTGCTAGAAATTTCTTTCTCATCAAACTGAATATATCCATAACCGGTCTCCGGTCTGGTAGGTGTTATACCAATAGTTACAAGACCTTTCGATTTATAAGCAAACTCGGACGCATTCATTAAGCACTTCCGAAACTCTTCATCATCTTTTATTAAATGATCGGAAGGGAGAGTAACAATCACAGCCTCATTATTTTTTGCTTTCACAAGAATTGAAGCTAATCCAATACAAGCAGCGGTATTTTTACCAAATGGTTCATCTACTATGTTCTCTGCCGGCAATTGTGGAAGTTGTTCTTTTACTCTCGATTTTTGAATTTTATTAGTAATAACAAAAATATTTTTGGGTTCTATTAGTCCTTCCAATCTCTTAACTGTATCCTGAATCATCGTATTATCGCCGAAGATGCGGATTAATTGTTTAGGTTTGCGTTCTTTGCTTCTTGGCCAGAAACGTGAACCTACACCACCCGCCATTATCACAGCATATAGTTCCATTTAATTTCCTTTGTTTTTGGGAGATATGGATTTACCAAATCCTTCCGCTTTTGTTAAATAACTGGTAATGTCAACTTCTTTCCCCCGCACAACTGCAACAATAACAATCAAACATGCTCGCAGAGATTCAACAACATTTATGCTTGGAGCAATTTTCTTTTGATGGATAAGATCCAATCCTCTTGAAAGTATAGAGTGCATATTGGATAAAACTTCAAAACCAATTTTTTGAGAAATGCCAGCATTCTCTTTCATTACTTTGATGTAAGAATGAATTTCTCCATCAGTGTAATCAAATTTTAGAATTCGGTTTAAGAAAGAGTCCAATTCTTTAACCGGTTTTAGAATCTTCTCTTCATAATTCTCAAAGTTGAATGGAGATTCCCGATCCAACTCATCAAGAATTATGGCCTCTTTTAATTCATCTGCAGTTGATCGCTTTGGTATATCTATAGAGTAGTCAAAAGTTGCAGTCGTTCCCTTTATAGGAATATTTGTTAAGTCAACTTTGATTGGAATTTCTTCCTTTTCTTGAAAAAGCGCCTTAGTTGTTTGTGGAGTAAGAACATCTAAGACAGTACTGAGGTCTTTTACCAAACTATAGCTTTGTTCCTTAAACCGTTCACTAAGTTTATTGAAATCTACTTTTCCACTTTCAATATAATTTAAGATTTCACCCAGCTTTATACCCAATTTTGATAGCTGAGTAATTTTTTTGAAGTTTTTTAATTCTTCAGAAATATTTTCAGCAATGGATAGGCGCTCTTTAAGTATAGCAACTGTCTCTATCTTCTCAGAGCTTAGGCGCAAGTTGTTGGCAGCACCAACTAGACTTTGAATTATGTATTGTTTGGTTAGATCCAAATGCGGTAATGATCTCGTTTAGAAATTATAAAACTCACTGTTGCAATGTAATGAATTTTCAGATTTTTTTAAGAATTGCTTTATAAGCTAAAACTATTTGTTCTTATATCACAAGATTTTAAGCTAGGTGCGATAATCCAGAAAATTGGATCATCGCACTGCAAATTGGTTTAGTCTTGATGCTTTGTCTTGAATCCTTTCATCATCCATCCTCTTGCTAGGAATAATGCAACCGGACTGATTATTGCTATAAATCCATATATCAACCACATGTACTGGGTGTTCATCATCTCTCTAGGTGTATCTGCCGGACAGTAATTCATCAAAAACCATCCGGAATAAAGACTGGTAACAATTTTTGTTAGGAACCAAGGAAACTGTCCAATTCCCATGTAAATGCCGGTCATGTTTTTAGGCGCAATTTCTGCAACCCATTGCAAGAACCTAGGTTGCCACATTGCTTCTCCTATTGTCATTAGTACCAAATAGAGCATCAGATTTGTGAAAGTTGGGCCAAGCGCCAAGATGAATGTAGGAACCGCCATAACAAATGTTCCAATTATCATCATCCAATAAGTATTCTTCTTTATTGTTAATGCCGCCACAATTGGTGTAAGAATAAAAATTAATATTGGATTTAGATTAACAAAAAATTCAAAATTGGATTGGACAAATCCATCAAACGCTCTGCTTGTGTAAAGAGGAAGTGTTAGCCAGTTATGAGCAAATAAGGTTTGCACTGGTATCAAAGCAAAGATGAAGAAAAGAAAGCGTAAATCCTTTAATGGAAAGTTCTTAAGGTAAAAGCTAAGTTTTTCCTTTGCTGTCATTTTAGATAATTCATCTTCAGATTCAATTGACGTAGTTTTCTCTGCGTTTGCTTCATCAATAGCTTTATCAACAGCCTTTTTAGACATAATAAAATAAACTACAAACCAACCAACAACTGTTAATGCTACAAATACCCAGAATACTCCAATAATTCCAAAAGATTTTCTAACTGGTGGTGATATGATCCCGGGAAGAAAACCACCAAGATTCATTAATGCGTATAACATTGCATATCCCATCGCTGCTGTCTTCTCAGTTGTGAATTTCTTAACGGCCGCATATGCAGCGGGCTGATAAATTCCATAACCAAGTACTACTCCCAAAAGTCCAATCATTGCAAAAATATGAGCACTGTTCCAAAGCCCCGGCACTCCTAAATTAGGCGCTAACGTTAATAGCACTCGACCAAAAAACATGAACGATAAGGAATATAGTAAGGCTTTTCTGGCGCCAACAATATCAACTGTTGCGCCTAAAAAAAGCATACTTAATGTGATACCGGCTGTCAAAAAGCCAACCATATTACCGGCTTTCATATCATCAAGCTGAGTGTACTCATTAAAGTAAATTGCCAATAAGCCAACAACACCAAAGTATGTTAATCCTTCAAGTACGTAGGAAAGGTTTAATCCAAATAGTGCTCGCGAAGTGTGCATTAAATCCTTAAAAGGCTGGGTAATTTCTATCCATGTGTTTTTTATTAAACCCTTAAAAGGCAGAATAACATCTATCCATATTTTTTTAAAGAGATTGTTTTCGTTGTTCGTTCCAGACATATTCTCCTCGGAATTAAGTAAGTTATTTAATTACGTTTACTTCAGGTGTTAATTCAATATCGAATTTAGCTTTTACAGCTTTTTGTATTCTTGATGCATATTCCATGATTTCATTACCGGTAGCGTTGCCGTGGTTCACAATTACTAATGCTTGTCTTGAGTAACAGCTTACATCTCCAATTCTTTTTCCCTTAAAACCGCATTCTTCAATTAGCCAGCCGGCAGCTACTTTATATGTACCTATTGTCGTTGAGAATGATATTATTTTGGGAAATTCGTCTTTAAGTTCGCTTAGCTGCCGTTTTGATATTTCCGGATTCTTGAAAAAACTACCCGCATTACCCAACACTTTAATATCCGGTAGTTTTTCATTTCTAATACGTTTAATATACTCGGCAACTTTCTCTATGGAAATATTCTCTTCTGATTTATGACCAAATTTTTCCTTTAACGCTCTATAATTCAAATGAAATTTTTTCTTTTTAGATAATCTAAGTAAGACGCTTTTTATCAAGAATCTTCCTTTTAATGTTGTTTTGAAAATGCTTGAGCGATAGTCGAACTCACAATCATCATTAGTAAGTATCTTTGTTTCCTTGGTAATTAAATCGATCCCAGTCACGCTAACGAGGACATCTTTTATCTCTGATCCGTATGCTCCAATATTTTGAATTGGGGCGGCTCCAATTGTACCGGGAATTAATGCCATATTCTCAATGCCATAATATTTTCTAGAAACAGCATAAGAAACAACATCATCCCATAGTTCGCCAGCCTCGCATTTTAGTTCAATAGAATCTTCCGTTTCCGAGACTACTTTTATCCCCTTGGTAGCCATACGAACAACTAATCCGGGGAAATCATTTAATAACAATATGTTACTTCCACCACCTAGGGATAAATTAGGCTCATTTGACTCATTCAATAAATTAATGAGTTCTGAGTAATCGTCATCCTTGCTGACTATAACTAATCGCTTTGCATTCACATCTAGATTAAAAGTATTATAGTTTTTTAATGAACAGTTTTCAACAACACTTAAACTCATATATTTAATTTCTCCACTTCACTTCATTTATTTGATATCCATCAAAAACCACAAGGTTTGCTCCGGCACTATCTGTTCTAAGAATTTTTACGTTTAATTGCTTTAGCCTAGCTAGAATTTCTTTTGATGGATGTCTAAATTTATTCTTAACACCCGCACTGATTAAAGCGTAACGAGGGGCTACGCACTCAAGAAATTTCATTGAGGAACTTGTTCTACTTCCATGATGAGCTATTTTTAGCACATCGCTTCGTAGTAATCTTCCGTATTTGCGGATATAGTTCTTCTCAACTTTCACTCCAGCATCTCCCGTAAACAAAATGGAATTATTTCCATATACAATTTTCATAACTCCGCTTGCATCGTTTGAAGTTTCAGATGAGATAGTTCCATCCGAATTGTTAAGCAAATATACTTTTGAATTTCCAATCTTAATAGCACGTTGAGAATAATAATTCACTGGAATACGGTTTCTGAGTAAGATTTTCTCAAAGTTCAAATCGTTCGATTTTGCGGAATCTAACTTCGGCTTGTAAATCTTTCCAATTCTCCCTTCCTTAATTAGGCTTAATGAACCCATATAATGGTCAGAATCTATATGTGAGATAAA
>Ga0172380_10007017_pt1 | contig 12854 bp, 13 predicted proteins | sample Leawe162metaG_FD_119747 | JGI IMG/M metagenome (GOLD analysis project Ga0172380, IMG submission 119747) | Leachate microbial communities from a municipal landfill in Southern Ontario, Canada - Leachate well 162 metaG | ecosystem: Engineered > Solid waste > Landfill > Unclassified | place...
CCACAAAAGATACCTCCGCAGGCAGTTCTCCGGTAATACAGGCTTTGAGGATGACTTCCATGTTGGAGCCAGTGCCGGAGATCAGGATCGCTATGCGGGGGAGGAACACTTTACTACCCTTCCTATTTTCACTGCTTTCTCTCCTGAACCGGAGAGGGCTTTTTCGATCAGGTGCGCCTCATCAGGGTCAGCGATAAAGACATACCCGATCCCGAGGTTGAATACTTTTCTCATTTCTTCTTCCTCAATGCCCGCGCTCTGGATAAGGTCAAAAATCTTTGGGCGTTCCCATGAGCTGAAATCTATTTCGATGTCGAGTCCTTTGGGGATGATCCTGATGACATTTCCGTACATCCCGCCGCCTGTGATGTGTGCCATGCCGTGTACGGCACCGGTTTCTACTGCCGCAAGGGCCGGCCTTACATATAATTTCGTAGGTCTCATGACAGCTTCTGCAAGTTTTTCGTTCCATCCGGCAGGGACCGCATCAAGTTTCGCGTTCAGCCCGCCTTTGCCGAGAGCCTTCCTTACAAGGCTGTATCCGTTGCTGTGGACACCGGAGCTGCTGAGCCCGAGGATGATGTCACCCTCTTTTACTGCGCTTCCGTCGATTATTTTGTCTTCGTCTATCATGCCGACAGCAAATCCGGCCAGATCAAACCCTTCTTCGCCATAGACGTCTGGCATTTCAGCCGTTTCGCCTCCGAGCAGGGCGCACATGCTTTCACTGCATGCGTCTAGGATACCCTCAACGATCTCTTTAAAAATATCAACATTAAGTTTCCCGCATGAAGCGTAATCGAGGAAAAAGAGTGGTCTTGCTCCCCCCGTGACAAGGTCGTTGACGTTCATGGCGACAAGGTCCTGTCCCAGCCCGCGGTAGATCCCTGTCTCCTTCGCCAGCTCAAGTTTTGTGCCGACGCCGTCGCAGCAGGCTGCAATGCATTTTCCGCCGCCAATGCGGTAAAGGCCTGCAAATCCACCGACTCCGCCAACGCAGTTAGGGTCCTTCGGGCGTTTTTTCAGCATGCCCTTTATGGTTTCGACCCACAGGTCACCTGCTTCGATGCTGACTCCTGCCTTTTCGTAAGTAAAGTTGTTATCCAAGATCACTCACCTGCTTTCAAATCTTTTTCATCAAGATATTTACCTGTGAAACAGGCAGTGCATATCTGATCCTCCTGCAGTCCTATCGCTGCTGTCAGGTTTTCTTCGCTCAGGTACTCAAGGGAGTCTGCGCCTACCTTTTTGCAAAGTTCAGGAAGAGTCATGCGGACGGCTGCAAGAGTCTCTTCTTTTCTGGTGTCGATCCCATATCTGCAGGGATGGACCACGGGGGGTGATGCTATCCTCAGATGCACCTGGGATGCTCCCGAGTCTCTTATCATTGAGACTACCCTCTCTGCAGTTGTCCCCCTAACTATCGAATCGTCAATTACCACTGCCTTTTTATTGTTAAAAACCTCAGATATCGGGTTCAGTTTAATTTTAACACCCAGGTCACGGACTTTCTGTGTCGGCTGGATAAAGGTTCGCCCGACATAGCGGTTTCTTACAACGCCCATTTCAAGCGGTATGTTGGACCTTTCGGCGTATCCGACTGCAGCGATCGTTCCGCTGTCAGGCATTCCCGCCGTTATGTCTGCCTCCGGGCACGGAGCCTGTTCAGCCAGAAGCCGTCCCATCTCTTTGCGTGCTTCATACACCGACCTGCCGTCGATTATGCTGTCGGGCCGGGCAGTGTAGACATACTCGAATGAACATCTCATCCCTCGGAAGCACTCGTGATGTATCTTCAGGCTTCTCATGCCTCTCTAGTCAATGACGATCATCTCGCCGGGTTCAACGTCGCGGAGCAGTTTGGCACCAACGATATCGAGGGCGCAAGATTCTGAAGCGGCATAGTAATCCTCATCCTTTTTGCCTATCACAAGGGGTTTGAATCCCCAGGGATCACGTGCTGCCACAAGGGCTCCGTTAAGGAGGACAATAACAGCGTATGACCCTTTAACCTTGCGGAGGGAATCTATGAGGGCATCCAGAGGCTGCATGTGGGATTTGTGGGCCATGAGATGGAGGATGGCCTCAGAATCTGTTGATGACTGGAAAATTGCCCCCTGTTTCTCAAGCTGGGCCGTCAGTTCCTTCAGATTGGTGATGAGTCCGTCATGCGAAACTGCGACAGCTCCCCTGGCATAGTTTGCCCCTATTGGGAGCACATTGTGCAGCTGGGATCCCGGAAGCGGTGTGTATCGCACATGTCCTATTGCGCAGGGAGCGTTTTTTTGAGTCAGGCACTGCTGTTCTATCGCATTATGGAGAAGTCCCATTCCCTTTGCGGCAGCTATACGCCCGCCCTCACTCCAGGCTATGCCTGCACACTCCTGTCCCCTGTGCTGGAGTGCGTAAAGCCCGAGGTATACCTCCTCCAGGACCGGTTTGCCTGTTTTGCTGTAAGCCCCGAATATCCCACTCATCTTTTTACGCTGATATCCTCTTCCAGATCTCTTCGTATGCACCCAGGACGTTCCCCAGGTCTTTACGGAAGCGGTCCTTATCGAGGCGGTCTCCTGTCGAGCTGTCCCAGAACCTGCACGTGTCGGGTGAGATCTCATCTGCAAGCATGAGGTTTCCTTTTGAATCTTTGCCGAATTCAAGTTTGAAGTCGACCAGGACGATGCCCTTTTCTGCAAAATATTCTTTCAGCACGGAGTTTACCTTGAGTGAAATGTCCTTGATCTTAGCAATTTCTTCCTCTGTCGCCCATCCAAAAAGGATCGCATGATCTTCGAGGACAATGGGATCACCCAGTTCATCGTTTTTGTAGCAGAACTCCACGAGAGGGCGGGGAAGCACCATGCCTTCCTTAACGCCCAGCCTTTTGCATAGCGATCCTGTAGTGATGTTCCTCACGATGACTTCAAGGGGGACGATGGAAACTCTGGTCACGACCTGATGAACATCGTCGATCTGCCTGACGAAATGTGAATCTATGCCTTTTGATTTGAGATACCCGAAAAGTTTTGAGCTTATTTTGTTGTTGAGCTGGCCTTTGCCGCTCATTGTCGCCTTCTTCTCTCCGTTGAAAGCGGTGAAGCTGTCCTTGTATTCCACTATTACAAGATCCGGATCATCTGTAGTGTAGAGCCTCTTTGCTTTGCCTTCGTATATGAAATCCTTTTTATTCAGTTCCATTTCAAGCACCTCCAAAGATTTTTATGTGCAGAGTTTTTCGTTTTGCCTGTCTTTAATTTTTTACCCTGAACTGCCGGCAGACGGTGACCAGGGTTTGATCAGACCTCCAGAAGATCGGAGTAATCTTCATTCTCAAGGTAGCTGCCGTCAAAGCAGGCTGTGCAGAGTTCTGACGAGGGAAGCCCTATCGCATTCCTGAGCTGTTCGCAGGTCAGGTATTCAAGGGAGTCCGCCCCTATCTTTTTGCACAGGGTGGGTATGTCCATCTGTGCCGCCGCCAGTTCATCTGAACTTGGAGTGTCTATCCCGTAATAACATGGGAAACAAACCGGAGGTGATGCTATGCGCAGGTGGACTTTTTTTGCTCCGCTCTCCCTTATCATGGATACGATCCTTCCTGCGGTCGTTCCACGGACAAGAGAGTCATCCACTACCACAGCCTCTCTGTCTATGAATGCTGTGCGCTGTGGGTTAAGCTTTATCTTGACCCCGATTTCTCTAACGAGCTGGGTGGGCTGTATGAATGTCCTGCCTACATACCGGTTCCTCACGATCCCCATCTCGAAGGGAAGCGATGACTTTTGGGCGTATCCCAGGGCTGCAAGTGTGCCGCTGTCCGGCATCCCTGTGACTACAGAATTTTCCGGGACTGCAGTTTCAGCCAGTTTGACACCCAGTTCTTTTCTTGCCCTGTAAACGGATCTGCCGTCTATAACGCTGTCGGGACGCGCAAAATAAACATATTCAAAAGAGCAGTGGCATCTTTTGGGCGGGCTTATCGGGAGTTTTCGGGATATCATGCCCCTCCTGTCTATGACAAGTATCTCGCCGGGTTCAACATCTCGGATTATCTCAGCCCCAAGTATGTCCAGAGCGCATGACTCTGATGCTATGTAGATAGTCTCATCTCTTTGACCGATGATCAGAGGCCGGAAACCCCAAGGATCCCTTGCGGCTATGAGACATCCGTCAAAAAGTACCGCCAGGCTGTATGCCCCCTGGATCTTCGCAAGAGATTTTTCAAGGGCTTCCAGCTGGACGACCCCCGGCTGGTGGGCCATAAGCTGAAGGATGGTCTCCGTGTCGGATGATGTGTGGAATATGGCTCCCCTGTTTTCGAGATAGCCGCTGAGGCCATGGGCGTTAGTGAGGTTTCCGTTGTGGGCGATGGCGACAGGCCCCTGGGAATAATTTGCTCCGATGGGCTGGCAGTCTTCTATCCGGGTGCCTCCAGCCGTTGCATACCTTACATGTCCTATTGCAGTATCTGCATGGATGTGGGAAAGACAGTTCTGGCTCAGTGCTTCGTGGACCAGTCCCATACCCTTCTTTATGTTTACGGTCCCGTCCTCTATCCATGCTACGCCGGCAGAAAGCTGACCCCTGTGCTGTAGTGCGCAGAGACCGAGATAGACATCCTCAAGTACTGAGGCACCGTTCATGCTGTAAGCGCCGAAAACGCCGCACATTTTTAGAAACAGCCCTCCGTGAAGGCCTTTTTCAGTTTTGAGAGATCAAGGCTGAACATATCTTTCCATTCAAACTTTTCTCCCCCGACAGTTCCTATCTTTGCGCAGGGAAAACCTTCCCATATCTTTTCAAAAGAAGGAGCTTTTTCTTTGGGAACGGCATATATGGCTCGTGCTCCGCCTTCTGAGAAGAGGAGCTCTTCAGCGGTCAGAGATGAGCTTATTTTGACATTGATCCCCCTGCCTGTAGCTATCGCTTCGTTTGCAAGTGCAACTGCAATGCCTCCGCCGGCTACAGCCCGTCCGGAAGACGCGGCTCCGTCAGCAGCGGTTTTCATCGCCCTTTCCCGGAACGACTTTTCCTTGTCATGATCAGGTCTGACAGTTTTGCCGGCCGGTTTGCCGTTTTTCATTACTTGGTAGCGCGAAGCCCCCAGCGAACCGCAAAGATCCCCAACGGTGTAGAGTATGTCGCCGGTACCCGCATTTCCTGATGCAAGACGTCTGTTTCTGTCTTTAATAAGTCCGGCAGTCACCACAAGGGGGGTGGGGCAGATCTGTCCGCCTGCTGTCTCGTTGTAGAGGCTGACGTTTCCTGAAACTACGGGGCAGTCAAGGCTTCTGCATGTGTCTGCAAGCCCTTTGATCGACTGTTCGAGTTCATAGAATTTATCAGGTGCCTCCGGAGAGGCAAAGTTCAGACAGTTAGTCATTCCCAGAACTTCTGCTCCGGAGATCCATAGACCCCTCAGAGAGAGGGCCATCGTTTCGGAGGCGCCTGCGTAAGGATCTGTCCAGCATTTGTTTGGCTCTGCCTCCATAGTAAGCATGCATGCCCTCTCTGTTTCAGGCACTTCAACAACGGCTGCAGGAGCCCCCGGTCCCTCGATGGTATGCAGCTGGACCATTGAGTCATACTGCTCCCATATCTTATGCTTGCTTCTTCCGTTTGGGCAGCTGACCAGGGAGAGGAGGTCAGTCTCAGGATCTTTTGAAATGAGGGAAGAGGTGTTCATTGTGCCTCTTTCCTTGATATCTGCAGGTTCTGCTGACGGCCATATCACTTCCGGTGTGTCTCCCAGTATGGATGTAGGAAGGTCAGCGATAAGTTCATCATTTCCATAGACCCTGTAACGGTGCGAATCAGTCATCATTCCGACTACTGCGCAGTCCAGCCCGTAATGAGCTGCCAATGCGAAGACAGGATCAAGCTTGTCCTCTTCAACTATCAGAAGCATACGCTCCTGTGACTCGGAGAGGAATATCTCCCACGGAGCCATTCCCTTTTCCCTGAGAGGGATCTTTTCAACGGTTATGTCTATACCGCATCCGCTCTTGTGAGCTATTTCGCTGGAAGATGAGAGAATGCCTGCGGCACCCATATCCTGCATTGAAGCTATAAGGCCTTTGTCGAGAAGGTCCATGCAGCATTCAATAAGCAGTTTTTCTTCAAATGGGTCGCCTATCTGTATCTGGGGCTTGCTTGCTTTTGAGTCCTCATCAAGTTCACGGGAGGCGAATGAAGCACCTGCGATCCCGTCACGTCCTGTCTTTGAGCCCAGGAGTACTGCAAGGTCTCCCTTCTTGGCTGTCTGTGAGCTTGCCATCTTGTCAAGACGGACGAACCCTGCGCTGAAAGCGTTTACAAGGGGGTTGTCCGTGTAGCAGGGTGAGTAGAATGTCTTTCCTCCTACAATGGGTACTCCGACTGCATTGCCGTATGCGCCGATTCCCTCAACTATGCCCTTGGAGAGATTTCCTGTTTTTTTAAGCGAAGGGTCTCCGAAGAATAGTCCGTCCATCGAGACCGAAGGCCGGGCACCCATGGCTATTATGTCCCTGATAATGCCGCCTACACCGGTAGCAGCTCCCTGGAAAGGAGCTACAGCGGATGGATGGTTGTGGCTCTCAACTTTGAATGCAAAGCCCCATCCCTCTCCCATATCAACTACGCCCGCATTCTCTCCCTGTCCCTGAAGAACGTATTTTCCCTTCGACGGGTATGTCTTAAGAAGCCTCTTGGTCGATTTATAACTGCAGTGTTCTGACCACATTACTCCGATCAGCTGCGTCTCAAGGGGGTTGGGCTCCCTTTCAAGAAGTTCATTTATGCGTTTATATTCCGAGTCTGAAAGACCGGCGCTTTTATAGTCCATCAGCATGCACCTCTTTCTTTGAAAGCCTTCGCTATAGAATCCCAGAACCTGATTCCGTCTGTCCCGCCGCTGAGATGAGGGATCGTAGCCCGTTCGGGATGAGGCATCAGTCCGAGTATGTTTCCTTTTTCACTGCATATCCCGGCTATGCCGTTCAATGCGCCGTTAGGCGCGTATTCGCCGCCTGCTTTTCCTGTATCGGGGTTTGCATACCTGAAGACTACGCGTCCTGCGTCTTCAAGTTTTTTCAGTTCGTCATCAGGGAGGAAAAAGAGTCCTTCGTGGTGAGCTATCGGAAACTGGAGCACCTCTCCCTTATTAAGGCCGGAGGTGAATTTATTATCGGTCTGTTCGACCCGAACATAGCACCTGCTGCATATAAAGGTAAGCGAAGTGTTTGGAAGGAGCGCGCCGGGCAGCATCTTTGTCTCTGTAAGTATCTGGAATCCGTTGCATATCCCGAGCACAAGTCCGCCTCGGGCCGCATGTTCCTTCACAGCTTTGATGATGGGTGATCTTGCTGCCATCGCCCCGGAACGGAGATAGTCCCCGTATGAAAAGCCTCCGGGCAGGATCACAAGGTCCGGCTGCCCGCTGAAGTTTTCTTCTTCGTGCCATACCATGTCCACAGCTGTTTTCATTGATTCACTGACAGCCCGCTGGACATCCCTGTCACAATTGCTCCCGGGAAAGACAACTACAGCAGTTTTCATCGCACTGTTTCCTTGACTGATATACTAAAGGTTTCTATAAGATCGTTGCAGAGAAGATCGGAACACATAGATTCGAGTATTTTTACTGCCTCCTGCTTCGTGTTCGCTTCCAATTTCATCGTTACTATTTTACCTACCCTTACCTCGTCGACTCCCTTGTATCCAAGATGAGTCAGGGTCTTTTCAACTGCCTTGCCCTGTGTGTCCAGTACACCCTCGCGTGGTGTTATTAGTACTTCAGCCTGAAAGATCATACAGTCGGCCTCCTTAAGTTGTTTGTTGGTTTAATAAAAATTGTCCACCAGCTAGTTCATAATATAGCCTTCAATAAAATAAATGTCAACATTAATTAAGTCTTATATCTTAAAAAACACAAAAAAATACGGAAGTCCAGCGCTGAAACGAAAATGCGGGTTTTTATAAAAAATATTAGTTATTCCTTCTGCCGCAAGACTTTGAATTGGGTTACAACAAATGTGAAACGTAACAAAAAATTGACATCTTGTTACTTGATTAACTATAATAATTATGTCACTGATACACCAGATAATTCTGGTTGTCGTATCTTAATCTTTATTACAGGAGGTCGATTTTCAATGCAACTCAGAAAGCGTTCCACGATTGCGGTACTTATGGTTCTGACCCTCTCTTTGATAATCTGTTCATCAGCTTTAGCAGCTGATAAGGTCATCAAGATAGGCGTACTGTTCCCACTCACAGGTCCGGCGGCTGTTTCAGGGCAGAACTGCGTAAATGCGGTTCTTGCTGCGGCAGATGTCATTAACAAGAAGAACCCGGATATCAACGCTCCTCTTGCAGCGAAAGAAGGCCTTCTCGACGGATATAAGATCGAAATAATCAAGGCTGACCATCAGGGCAAACCTGACGTTGCCAAATCTGAAGCCGAGCGCCTTTACAATCAGGAGAAAGTCTTTGCTGTCATCGGATGCTACAACAGCTCAGCCACCAAACCGGCGAGCGCAGTTGCCGAACGTGCAAAGAAGATCTTCATGTGCGGATGCTCAAGTTCAGCTGCCCTCACAGAGCGTGATTATAAGTATTTCTTCCGTCACGCTCCGACAGACGCCATCGAATCAAAGGAATTTGTTGAGTACATCGAATATCTCAACAAAGAAAAGAAAGCCGGTATCAAGACTCTTGGTTTGATCTACGAGAACACTGAGTTCGGAAAGCATGCTGCAGAAGAAGCCCATAAGGCTGCGAAGCATTCAGGACTTAAGGTCGTAGCAGACGTTCCCTTCAACAACGGTGCGACAAACCTCAACAGTGAAGTCCAGACACTCAAAGCTGCAAATCCTGATGCAGTATTCGGAGCGGCCCTCGGCGGAGACTACTCACTTTGGGTTCGCACAATGAAACAGGTGAACTGGCTTCCGAAGATAGCCCTCAACTACTGCACCGGATATCAGAACCCCGCAGTCCAGAAGGAACTTGCCGGAGACGGCAACCACTTTATGGGCGGGATGGGATACTCACCTGAGCTTGCGAAAAAGTTTATGCCTGAAGCGATCAAGATCGAGAAGAAATACTATACACCCAGAAGCAACCAGCCCTTTGACAGTGACTCCATTCAGGAAGGTGTAATGCTCTTCGTGCTCGCACAGGCGATAGAGAAGGCCGGATCGCTTGATACCGAAAAGGTAGCTCAGATCCTCAGAACAGAAGAATTCCCATCAGTAATGTCCCTCAGCGGAAAAGTGAAATTTGAGCCAGGCGGACAGAACATTCATGCTCTCAGCGTTATCACACAGATAAAGGACCTGGATTACAAAACAGTATTCCCGCTTAAGTACCAGAAAGCGGAGCCCGTTTTCCCCATGACCCCGTGGGACAAACGCTAGTCGATATTAAAACTTAGGCGTTATGAGGCGGGGCGATCTGTTGCCCCGCCTCTTTTAGGGAGGTTTTTACAGTGAGCAACTTTGTTCAGGTTTTAATAGACGGGATCCTCAGCGGCCTTTTGTATGCGCTTGTCGCAGCCGGACTCAGCATGATGTGGGGAGTAATGGATGTTATCAACTTCGCACATGGAGAATTCCTTATGGTTGCGATGTATCTCTGGTACTGGATAGGAGAGATACTGGGGATAGATCCCCTCTTCTCCTGGATAGCAGGTGGAATATTCCTATTCCTTATTGGAGCACTTACGTATAAGCTGATCATCAAGAACAGCCTTGGAAAAGCTGCTATGGCACCTCTGCTTGCGACGTTTGGTCTTTCGATGCTCCTTAAAAATTTCTGCATGAATCGTTTTACCCCTAATTTCCGTCTGCTCTCAGGCACAATAATGGAAGGCAAGACATTCCATTTCGCCGGAGCAATAGTTTCCGTCCCTCAGCTTGTTACGGCCATCTTCTCGCTGGCAGTGCTCCTCGGCGTTTACTGGCTGATCAAAAAGACCAGAGTGGGCTGGGCGATCCAGGCGACTGCCATGGATAAGGAAGCAGCTGAACTTATGGGTATCGACACGGAAAATATTTATCTGCTCGTTTTTGGTATTGGCGGCGCCTGTGTTGGCGTAGCGGGCGGACTTATGACTACATATCTTGCAGTGCATCCTGAAGTCGGAGGCCTTTTCAGCCTCATCGCATTCGTAGTAGTTGCGCTTGGTGGCTTTGGAAGCATTCCCGGCGCACTCTTCGCGGCACTGCTGATCGGACTTGTGGAATCCTTTGCCGGTTTCTACATAGCTGCGGTCGTAAAGTACGTGGCAGTCTTTGCGATCTATCTTGTTGTAATAATGATCAGACCTAAGGGTCTGTTTGGGTGGTGACGGCGATGTTTAAGAATAAAACAGACAAATTGTGGTACGGATTTATCGCTGTCGCCTTCATACTGCCTTTTGTCCCCGGTGTAATAGGAGGATCCTTTTTCGGCCACGTCGCGACGATGATACTGCTTTATGCGGCTATGGCACAGTCCTGGAACATAATAAGCGGATACTGCGGGCAGACTTCCTTCGGTCACTCTGTCTTCTTCGGTATAGGAGCCTATGGAGCAGCTCTTGCGGTAGTTAATTTCAACACCCTGCCCTGGTATGGAGCGCCTCTTGGAATGCTGGCAGCAGCAGCCGTATCTGTGGTGATCAGCTATCCCTGCTTCAAGCTGAAAGGACACTATTTCGCCATTGCCACATTTGCGATCGTTGAGATATTCAACCGTCTCTTTATGATCTGGGATACCATCGGCGGAGCTTTGGGGCTTGACTACCCGATACTGCCTGACGGATGGAAAAATTTCTCGTGGTCAGACACCAAGAACGGATACTATCTCGGCGCGCTTGCAATTTTTATCCTAGTCTTCAGCGTGGTCAGATGGATAGAGAAAAACCGCATGGGTTACTATCTCAGAGCTGTGCGCGAAGGACAGGAGACTGCTGAATCACTGGGCGTCAACAGCACCGTTGTAAAGCTTTCTGCGATGGCCCTTTCCGCGTCACTGGCAGCACTTTGCGGTGCTTTCTTCGCTCAGTACAACTATCGAGTTGATCCGCCCATGGTAATGTCTCTTGACATGTCCATGAAATTTGTTCTGATAACGATACTTGGAGGTATTGGGACATTCTGGGGGCCATTCCTCGGAGCACTTGTCCTTATCCCGCTTCAGGAATACACGCGCGCATATCTTTCCCACCTCGGAGCAGGCGTTGACCTGATGATATTTGGCCTGATCATAATCATCGTTATGATCAAGCAGCCTCTCGGGATAATGGGACTGATAAGATACTTTACAAAAAGAAAAGTTGCAAAGGGAGAAGGTGACGCTTGATGGCACTGCTTGAAGTCAGAAATTTGACCATGAAATTCGGATCTCTGCTTGCCAACAGCGATGTCTCCTTTGATGTAGAAGAGGGGACCATAGTAGGTCTTATTGGCCCTAACGGAGCGGGCAAGACGACTCTTTTCAACTGCGTTGCAGGTCTCTACAAACCGGCGGAAGGAAAGGTACTGTTCGACGGCCGCGATGTTACCGGTTATCCCTCGTGGAAGATGGCCCGTCTTGGGCTGGCAAGGACTTTTCAGGTCGTCAGGCCGCTCAAGGAGATGACGGTATACGAAAATATACTTGTAGGTGCCTACATGCGATACAGCGATACAGCAAAGGCCAACGAGGTTGCTGAACACTGTTTGGGGCTTTGTTTCCTCGGAGATCTCCGGGACAAGCTTGCAGGCGGGCTTACAATAGGCAACAAGAAGAGGCTTGAAGTGGCAAGATCGCTTGCAACCGGCCCCAAACTGCTCCTTCTGGATGAGTCTGTAGCTGGACTGACCTCTACTGAGGTAAAAGAGATGGTTGAGGTCATCGTAAGACTCAAACAGGAAGGCGTTACGATCCTGATGGTTGAGCACATCATGGAGGCAATAATGCCTATTGCGGATAAGATCGTCGTCCTTGCCAGCGGCAAAAAGATCGCGGAAGACAGTCCACAGGCTGTGGTCAATGATCCCACAGTAATAACTGCATACTTCGGCGAAAAATATGCAAAGAGACTAAGGGTTTGTAAGGAGGAACAGTGATGTCAGCGATGCTAGAGGTAAAAAACATACACTGTGCCTATGACGCGGTACCGGTCATCCACGGGATATCACTGGAAGTAAACGAGGGTGAACTGGTCGCCATAATTGGTGCAAACGGCGCCGGAAAAAGCACTACGATGAGGACGATCGCAGGGCTTATGCACCCTGTAAGCGGTACGATAAGCTTTATGGGAGAGGACATTTCAAAGACACCTGCATCAGCTGCCATTAAAAAAGGACTTAGCTACGTGCCTGAAGGACGCCGTCTTTTTTCAAAACTGACAGTTCGTGAAAACCTTGAGCTTGGGGCGTTTGCGACAAAGGACAGAAAGGTCATAGATGAGCGTCTGGAAGAGATGTACGAACTTTTCCCGATTCTAAAAGACCGCAGGGATCAAACAGCGGAGACTATGAGCGGCGGAGAGCAGCAGATGTGTGCTATCGCGAGAGGACTCATGTCGAAACCGAAACTTATCCTGCTTGATGAGCTGTCCCTCGGTCTGCAGCCGAGCCTTGTAGAGAGAGTATTTGAGGCTGTTATTGAGATAAACAAGAGGGGCGTCACTATCCTCCATGTGGAACAGATGGTCCAGGAGGCCCTTGAAATAGCAAAGAGAGGGTATGTCATCCAGACTGGAACAATAGTCTACTCAGGTACATCGCAGGAACTTCTCTGCTCCGAGGAAGTCCGCAAAGCCTACATGGGCATGTAAATTTAAATCAAATAAGCATATTCGATCATTAAGTATCCGGCCGGTATCCCACATAAGGGTCACCGGCCGG
>Ga0172380_10007018_pt1 | contig 12852 bp, 18 predicted proteins | sample Leawe162metaG_FD_119747 | JGI IMG/M metagenome (GOLD analysis project Ga0172380, IMG submission 119747) | Leachate microbial communities from a municipal landfill in Southern Ontario, Canada - Leachate well 162 metaG | ecosystem: Engineered > Solid waste > Landfill > Unclassified | place...
AGCAGCATCGTTAAGAACGGCCGGAGAAAACTCACCCAGCTCATATTTGCCATCAGTACCAGCAGCAATGACCCAGTTGACCGTAGAAGTACCAACAACAACCGCATCAATGGCTTTCACATAAATACGACCACCGGCCCTGGTAGGACGTAGGACACGCGCTACCCTACCTTTAGCCCAACCGTTAATGGGATTGCCATCAGCATCAGCCTGGGACTGCATGGCTTCGTCAAAGACGATAATACCTGCCAGCTCCGCAGCAACTTCCGTACCGGCGGGAAGATAAGCCAGAACAGCCGGACGCTGAAAGCCAAGACCTTCATCTGCATTGACAAACTGAACACCCTTGCCTGCTTCGATACCGTTAGTTTCACCGATGAAAACCGCATCACACATATTCAGATCACTTGCAAACATCAGCATACCGGCAACCGCCTGCCCCGGCTGATCATCATAGGTGGTCTGCACCGACCCATTTACGCTACCTCTAAATCCTGTTGCAAAACTCATCGTTTAAATCCTCCTATTGTTTTATTAAAGTTACTTTAGAATATCATCACTATCGGACATGGAACTTTGTAATTTCTTTTCTTGATCCATTAATTGTTCAATCTTTTTCTGAACTTGATCAGCTCTTTTGTACGATTTTTCATGATACAATCTATCTTTCTCAGCTACAAGTTCACGAATCTGAGCCTTTACCTTTTGAAGTTCAGCCATAGTTGTTGCATTCTGAAATCTTCTACCGCCAATCTCAGAAGCCATATTCATAATGCGTTGAACATCTTGTTCAGTAGCCATGAATGATACCTCCTATTTCTTGCCGAAACCCAGGCGCTCATGCCCGGACCGTTGAACCATACCGGAGCCAGTATCCATAGCGGCATTTTGAATCATAGCAGCACCTGCTACCGTTTTCTTTTTTCCGATGGTGTTGGTAATCTGATGCTGCGCCTTGAATGCGCCTTTCATCGCTTCGGGAGACATCCCTTCTGTCTTCACCCCAATAGCCGTAAGGACGGCATTGTGGAGCTTCGTTCCGTGAATCTTCCTCAGAGAGTTCTTAAATTCCTGTTTCTTTTCATCGTCATCAGGAATTGCATTCTCCACGATGTCCTCTGCCTCTCCAGTCTCTTCCATCATTCCTTCCGCTGCATGCTCAATGTTCTCTTCCGCCAGCAACTCATCCAACTTTTCCTTGTAGACAGAGAGTTCACCTTTCAGTTCCTCAATTTCTGCCTGAAGGGCTTCAAGACCGGCATTCTTTTCTTCAAGCTGGCTGATCTTGTCATCCATGCCCGCAGCCTTTGCTTCCGTGGCTTCACCTTCTGCTTCGATAGCAGGGGCCGCTTCCTCATCAACGTTTACATACTTACCAGTGTTCTTTAACTTAATTCTTACCGTCATTTTCTTATTGTCCTCCTGTTGTTCTTGTTTTTTATTTAAAATCCGTACTTCACTTCCACCTCTGCCGTGGCCTTTAGGGATCACAGCGATATGATTAAAACGTAGACCCTTCTGAATGCAATCATACGTTTGCTCATTCCATAGTCCATTTGTAAATTCCGTTTCTGCTCTATACGCGGCAGATATTTCCCCGATCTTACCGTTCTTGATTGCTTCTATAGCTTCCGGGTTAGTAACAAGCAGATTACAAATAAGGCTATTTCCATCCACTATAGGCGTTCCAGACACGTTACCCATTGAATAATCTGCAATCAAATCAGGTGACATCCAAGTGTGATCCCCAGCAACAATAGGCATACCTTCCAGAGAGCGTAGGGCATCGCTGTTGCTTATTTCGTTAAGGGGGACGTACATATTCACGGTTGAATTATTAAACCCCTCTGGCAGTCCCTCAAGCTCGTTACGGCCATATGGCATAATGGACTCCATAAGGACTCTTGCCTTACATCTGAGAAAGCCATCTTCTGTTTCTTCCCAGCGTGGGGATTCAGGGGCCAGTGGTTGAAATTGGTTTGTGATTATCATTTTGAATTACCATTCTTTCGAATAAGTTTTACCTTCTGCTGGTCTTTTTTCATTTCTTTCAGCATTTTTAAAACCCTTTTTCCATTCAGTGAAGTTGAAGGTCCCTTCGGAATATGGATTTTCTTTTTCACCTTGATTATGATTCCATGCTTTACCTCCTGCAATAAATGCTGCGGTTTCATTTTCAAACCGCAGCCCAACATTCCCTGCCTTTTCCTGTAGGGCATTCAGGGCTTTCATTCTGCCATTTTTAAAATGTTGTGTTCCTGCATATCTCGGAACAGTTTCACGGATTTCTTTCCTTGACATGATCAAATTTTGCATATCACGCGGCAATGAATTAATTTCAGAGGTTGTTAAGTCCATAATAGAATGCTTGCCAAACTTTCTTAACATTTCCTTAATTGCTTGCGTATCCTTTGTTACTTGTCTTTCATTGTTAAATTCCGCCATTCTTCCCTCCTTCACTGTACCGTGGCATAAGCCAGTATTTTGTCCAAATCAATTACAGACTCGGTATAGCAACGGCAAAGAATATCATCAGCAGGGTGATTCTTTGGCATCGGGCCTGTCCTCTGTTTCCAAGTCTTTCCTTCATCGGTGCTATAGACACCAGGATTATCAAACCGGCAATAGACACCTTCCATGACATAATGATCTTTGTGTTTATCGTTCCATCCAGGATAACTACCCGATGGGTTCCCGACTACGTTTACATCCTTCATTGTGCGCCAGATATACATATCAATACCAAGCGCCTGTTGTCTTGTTTGATTCAGGGTAGCAGTTAACTTTGCTGTTTGATCCCGTGCTATTACGTGCGCCCATGCCCGTGAACGAGTCCCCAAGAAATCAATTTGATCCAGCAGACTTCTACCTTCCGGTAACGGTACCCCACGCATATTTGCCATTACCGCTTGCGCTACCTGGCCCATGACTTTTGTTGGCATGGTCTTGATTAATTCCTCCGCTTGAAAAGCCCCTACAGCCAGCGCTTCAGCAACCGTAGGGTCGTCCAGGACAGTCGTAATATCTATCCCTAATGACTTACTAAGGGCTGCGTTCATCTTCGCTCTTGTGGTCCTGTCAACAGCCAGACGCCACATGTCAATGATCTGTCCGGCCTCTGCTCCGTATAGCCATTCAGCCTGTTCAAGTTCACGTTCCATTATCAGGGAAATTTGATCAAAGCCTGCACCTTGACTGATAGCCAATTTAATCCTTTCAATAGACGGGAAGATGACGTATTGCCATAGATCCTCAGTCTTTTTCTGCAATAACTTTTCAGCCATAGCAGGTGATTTCACCGGGCGCATTTTCCGCATGCGTTTCTTACGGCTCAGTTTCTTAGCCTGTTGTATGTCAAGGATTAGGGGCATAAAGTTACTTTACAATCCCGCCTTATCAAGTTTTGTGTAATATTCTGCATCCTCATCTAAATGCGCCTTGACTATTTCTGCAATCTGAACCGGATCACCTTGAGTTAAATCATTGTGCTCCATTTCAACCTTCATGCCGAGCATCACTTGTTCAGGGTTGTAGGCGGTTGGATCTGTTTTGGCATTCTTTACCTTCTTTTTATTCCCAATCTTAGGCAATGGTGGCTTTTTCATTGCAGGCGCTTTCAGCGGCTCTACAGCAGCTTCAGGTTTCTGAGCTACCCCTTTACCCTGACTCCCACCGTTAGACCCGCCCACGGGCTGCTGAGAGCTGCTAAAAGGGTTATCTGAACCTTGATCACCATAGAAACTTGAATCTGCCTCCATACCCTTCATCAAGTCAATATCTTTTTCTTCAAGATCAACGGAAAACACTTGTTTCAGATTCAGTTCTTCAACCAATTTCTCATCAGGCATTATACCGGCTTCCCAAGCCTGAAAAACATTAGCTATTTCAATCTGATTCTTCTGGGCCTCTTCCAGCTCGTTAATATTCCAAAGAGGCGGAAACTTGATTTCCATCTTTTTCCGTACTTGATACCACATATCCGGCCATTTGTGATAACCGATAACGTCATAGAACTTACGGATAGCAGGTTCAATTCTCTTTCTCTGTAGAGCGTCAATCATGTTATAGTAGTTTTCCAGGTCACTTTCACCGGTAGCGTTAAGGCCTCCAGGGGCTTGCCCTAAAAACCTTGTGGCCGGAATGTCAGAAGCAGCAGACAACACTTGCAAGAAAGTCATAAGCAATTCAGGCACACTACCAAATGATGCAGCGCTTTGACTGATATCTACTTTATCTTTGTTGATTATAGCCGCTCTATAAAGAGATAGGTTATTCGCAATCTCTTTCAGCTTTGTGAGATTTGCCTTGCCCGGGTTGGTAGCCATCAAGTCTTGCAGCTCACTAACGGCCATGATAATTGAATTATTAGTTTGGATAAGCTGATAAGCGGCTTGCCTTGTGCCTACCGCCTTAATGATATCATCCCATATAGGGGCGAGCTTAGACGGACCAAATCCTGCAAGGTTAGCCCTGAACTGTGTAAGTGCAAAATCATAGGGATCAAACAGCGGCTCACCATCCCATAAGACACAACGGGATATATGCATCGTATGCCCATTGATGATGAACTCATGAGGCCGCATATACCCTTCTTTTAGGGGATTAGTTTCCCAGTTCACTCTTGATATGCGGGATAATGGAATTGTGTTGATAAACCGAAGCTTATCGGGGGACACCCGCGCTCTATACGGTTTGCTTACATCATCAGTTTCACTATCCATACCAAAGAACTGAATGCAACCGCCCAATAGCCTTTCCAGCATCATGGCTTTGGAAAGGCTTTCTTCAAATTTAAATTTAACATTCTGCTCTTTTAATACTTCCAACATTGCATCCGGGATTTCTTCAACTTCCCAGGGCTTACGCAGAGCGTCCTCTACAGGGATACGAACTATCTTACGGGCTTCCCAGCACATTTCATAGAGTTTACAGTATTGACGCCACCTTTCAATGAAATTAGAGAACTGATAGGGGTTGCCAGTGGAGTCGGGCATAGACTGCCATGAACCACGATCCCCATCACCCAAAGCGCCAGAATTGCCGGAAAAGGAATTAGAGAATCTTTGACGCCTGAACTGATTTACTGTTAGGTCTTTGTTTTGAATGTAGGTCATTACATAACCTTTTCTTGATACTTATTCTGGATTTGCTCTATGGCTTTTACTCTGCCATTATTGTACTTAATGGCTTTTTCGCCCGTTTTAACCAAATCAGAAAAGTCTAATGGAAAATCAGCCCTACCTTTTTGCATATGCTCTTGGTATCTGGACTTACCGTCTTGTTTAATTTTTTCAAGTTGAGACGCCGGAATCATCCCCTTCATTGATTCGAGCCACTTTATAAATCCGCTCCAGGTCATATTATCCTCTTTCCCTTGTTAGCCAGTCATTCCACGACATCGTTATCACCTGCGGTATCTGCCCTACGCAACCACCCCGCTGCATCCAAATCAAACATGCCATAGTCAAGTTGTCAACCTGATCATCATACAGATGACTATCATCGTTGCTGAACGCTGCACATTCATTTATATGGCCCTCTACCCTTCGACAGTCAGGTAATCCGGGCCAGGGGTATAAAACCCTACCCGGCTTTATAGCGAGCGCACTTTGTTTGACACGAGATACCTTATCAGGACCTTCTAATACTTGACTGTTGGTTATTATCCGCTGATCTTCATTGGGGGGTAGCCATTGCCTGAATGGTAATCCTGCCTTCCTAAATGTTTGTACCAATGATGTACCCGACGCCCTATCTTCTATCCAGGCTTCTGTCGCTGGTGTTATTCCCGGTTTAACTTTTTTATGCTTATTGAAGAAATCACTTGCAGCTTTGCATAAATCAGGGAAATCCCATTTGTCCCTGATTTGATCCAGACATACCAAACCAGATAACCCTATAACGCCCCAACAGGAAAGAACTGAATAATCGTTTGAATCTTCCTCTTTAAATGCCGTATCACCCACGATGAATTTAAGGGTGATCTTCTTTTCTATTTCCTCATATGATCTAAAGAACCTGAACCAATCAGCCTTTAATAATTCGTAAGCTGCATTAGAGGGATTCTGCATAAATTGTGAATTGTAGAGGTCAGGATTTAACTCCTTCATTTCTTCCAGTTCAGCCATGCTTATTCTGGCTGGCCATATGGATTTATTATCCTCATCATGCGCAGGAACCTGTAGAACTGTCCATCTATGCCTTTCGTTTGCAAGTAAGTATCCGGCAGGATCTTGTGAATGAACCCGTTGCATATCCAATATCATAGGCGTCATGGGTTTCTCTTTGCGGTTACGCCGTGAGGATAATGTATCGGTAATCCAAGTGACTGTAGATTTACGCACTGCCGGACTTACTGCATCCTGCACCTTAATAGGGTCATCAATAACTATTGCGCCACCAAATTCAGGCCTTAACTTACCTGCTCCGAATCCTGTTGCTCCTGTTCCTTTTCCTACCCCTTTTACACAACCACCTTCAACAGTATGAAAATAATCTTTCCGGCCACCATCTTTTGAACCTTTAGGCTTTACGTGTGCGCCCCAATCAGAACTTCTACAGGATGTATACCATTCTGATGTTAAGGTGTTCCGTACGCCTTCTGTCATTTTGGTTGATAGTTCATCACCATATGCGCCAGTGATATATTCGCTATCTGGGAAGTACGATAAGGACCATTCTATAAATGCTTGAAGGATATCTGATTTAGCGGTACGGGGAGGTTGGAGGATCATTAAGTTAGGGGTAGAAAGTTTGCCCAGCATTACATCCGTTAATGCATTAGCGATATTAACATGACAAGGCCGAATTATAGGTCTTATCCCTTGATGAGATAACCTTAAACGCCAAAAGTCTATTAGGGACATTACTGTCATGTTATATTATTCGCCATCCGTTTCTATAGGAGGTAATTCTGCTAAGAGTTTTTCCCTTATTTGTTTTGCTCTTTCATCTCCCTGCAATAAATTATCACCAGGATTAATTTCAAACTTATCAGTCCACATTCCATGATACCGGCCAAGCATCTCCAATGATTTAATTTTATCATACAGCTTGATCTTCTGTACCACTTCTGGACTGCCATCTTGACCTAATCCAAACTTGATATCTACCCCTTGTAATGCTGCTCCACATTCCCTTCTTAAATCCTTTATGTTTAGTAAGGTACCATCATCACTGTAAAAGTCCTGAAAGTTACTGAATGCTGTTGCAGCTATTTCCTGCAATATCTTTTTAGGAGCAATATCAAATTCCCTCATTATCCTTTTTCGATACTTATCAACAGCCCTTTGAATCTTTGGTTTATTAAGTAACTCCCATGCAGTAACTTTTAATGATGAACTATTCTTATATCCCGCTTTCCTTGCTGCTTCTGTGCAATTATCAAATGCATCATCAGGTGGATATACACAAATGTTCCTAATGAATAATTCCTCTTTAACTGTGAGCTTATCACTACCCTTTGGAATGTAGTTAGGATGATAAGTCTTGCCTACTGTTGCAGGGATGCTTTGCCTTTTAAAGTTACTTTTATCTTCTATCATTTTCATAATGTTACTTTAATCGTTTGATGGATAGGGATGGATTTGAACCACCGCGCATTTCTGATCCGGTCTACAGCCGGACGCCATCGACCCCCTCGACCACCTATCCAATATTTTAATGTTACTTTATTGATTTGTTAGATTGATTATAAAGTTGCGTTAGCAACTTTATAATTGTAACGGATAGGGAAAGTAAAGGGAAATGTGGAGAATAGAGGAAAGTCCATAGGTTCAAATAAAGAAAACCCCTATTGACTAATGGAACATCAATAGGGGTTTTAACAGGCCAGATGTGTATTATTTCTTCGTGGTTTTCTTTTTGGTTGATTTTTCGTCTTTAGGTTTGTTCTTACTTCCTTTGGGTCTACCTGCCATTTGCCTAATCACCTCCTTTAATTAATATTGTTCAAGTCCAATTCAACGTCAACAAAAATAGTATACATGCTATCTGGATCTTTTTCCAGCATCTTCACTTCAATATTCCGCACAGGAACACTGGTATTCTTTTCAAACCTTTCGATGTGTTCCTCAATCATACCGGCAATGAAAAGTTCCAATGCCGTTTTTTCTTCCACCACCTTCTGAATTGTGATTGCTATTTCTTTAGGCAATTCAACTAATGCGGGGAAGTCACAATAACCCTCTCGCGCTTTTTTACATGCACTTGCGGTGTTCTCCGCCGTTACGCTTCCTACCACATATCCATCAACATTATACACTTGCCATGTTTTCATTTCGATTTCCTTGCGTCAATGTGCGCTTTATGCAATTTCTCAATAGCCTCAGGAGTGGCATTCGGCAACGATAAAAAAGGAATCGGGTCAATTGGGTCATCCTTATCCAACAATTTACACAATTGTAAAATTAAATATCGATCCACAACTCCTCTTTTTGACGGTTTATCAAACAAATAATATGGGGCTTCTTTACAATTTAAATCGCCAGAATGAAAACTCCCAACGTTCCCGTCGCCTGTGTTCCGGTGGCCTGTGTTCTGGTAGCCTGTGTTCCGGTCGCCTGTGTTCCGGTCGCCTGTGTTCCAGTAGCCTGTGTTCTGGTGGCCTGTGTTCCGGTGGCCTGTGTTCCGGTCGCCTGTGAAAATTATTTCCTCAACCAAACGTATTTTCCGACACACATGCTTTAAATCGGAACCGGGATCAACCGATTTAATAACCCCTTCAGCCTCACATTTAAAGATTCGGCCATCATCATAATACGACCACGGTCCAGATGGATATTCACAAAAATGAAAACCATTTTCACACAAAATAAGTTCACCTTCGCACTCATACCATTTGCCAAGTTCAAATTGAAATCCTCGACAACGCATATTTTTATCCGTTGCTTTATAACCTTCGATAATTTGCTCTTTAGGTGTCATTTCTTCCCCTTTGTTTTTGTTATTCTTAAACTCATTATACAATTCAAAGAAGGTTTTCTAAAGTTATTTTCCCATCTTTTTTCCGGCACAATAATACTGATACCCTTTAAACCAACATCAGTGTACAGCTCAGTGGGAATATCCCGGAATGCGATAAAACCATTTTCGATATTATTTGACGCTACAGACAACCCCAATAAACAAATGAGCAGTTTGAGAATTTGCAATCTTTTAGATTTCTTGTCCGGTCGCAAATGTGATCTTTTCTGTCCGGGCAGTCTATTCTTTTTCGTTTCCATTTTTGAAGCTCCACATCCCGCCAAGTTAATCGTTCAGGGGGCTTGCCAGTTTCCAGCGCATGTGATCCAGCATCAGCCGACATTTTGCCCTGCCTCCCATTTTTTAAACCGTGAATAGAACGTTGAATACTTAACCCCTACCGCCCTGGCCAGCGCTGCTACGTTATCAACGCCCTGCGACATCATATGGTTAGTGTCAATATATCCGCATTTAACGGCCAACGTATCCCATTGCCTTTCTGCTTCCGTGCTTTGAAATCCACCAGGTGATACTTGTCTTTCACGCTTCTGGACTTGATATTCAGGCGCAAATGGAGAGCAATAAATATACACCCATGCCCATGAATAATACCGCTTATACTTCCTTTCCAGGTACATTTTCAGCTCCATGAAAGTGCGACGGCCATCAACCACAAAAGACTGAATGAAACTATCAACAGATTCAAAACCTTCCTTCTTTGCAATTTCAATTAAGTCCTCCCGAAGTGACATGTCTATTCTCCTATGATTTTAATCCGTCCATGTTCATCAAGAGGAAAACCAAAATCATAATTAACGTTGTTACAAAGTTTAATTCCATCTTCAGATATTGTTAATAGATTATTGATTATTTCTCCATCTTTGTTTTTTACGCATACCCAAATCGTATCTAAATTATCATATAAAGATAACCTTATTTTATCATCTTTTTCTCGTTCTTTATAAATCATCAGTTTCATTGTATTTCCTCCCGTATGCTACTTGTTTTATCTGCCTTAAGGGTTACGTGAATCAGTTTATCAGCCCCTGCTTTCTGTTCAGGGATATGACTAACCATCAATATCGTTATCCCCAATTCCTTAGCTACCGCCGAAATCATCAATGCACCACGTTCTGGCAACTCTCCACCCTTCAACCATTTAAGCGGCTCATCAAGGATTAATAGTAGCCTGGCATGATGTTTCATGAACCCCAGGATAGCTATCTGCAATCCGAATGCCGCTACATCAACCAGACCACCACCCTCTGAAAATAACAGGTCATCATATTCCTGACCAGCCCGGACCCATTTAAAATCACATTCAGTCCGACCACGCCGCTCCACCATTTTCAATTTCAATTGATAGGGATCATCAAATACCGCTGCCATAGCTAATGACAAAGGTTCCTCTATGTACGCTTTGAGTTTATCTTGAGTCTTTTTGGCAACCGCCTGAATGATGAGTTTAGCCTCCTCAGTAGCAGATATTTCTATACCCCATTGACCAATTGCCTTAACAGCAGAATCCCTTTGTTTGATCAGAGATTGCTGTCCCCCTTTTAGTTGCTCCATTCTGGTTCTGAGTTCTTGCAAGTTCATATACGCCGCCTACGTGGAGCGCCTTGATCTAATGGCGCATAAACACAATTTGTTTCTTCTTTTTTAATCAATCCCAAACGCCGATGGACAATCTCCATGCAAGCGTCTGCCAATTCATCAGCAACCTTTGCCACATCAACATCGTCACTATCAGCAACAAGGCCGATAACAAGCCGCTCAGATTCATATATCCTTGGTTGTTTTGTGTAAAAATATTCAACGTGAACTTCTTTCACTTTTACCATAATTACACCTCCAATTTCTGAAATTCTATGTTCAATTCCTCTACCCCTACTGCCAAGGCCTGTTCCTTATCGTTTAATTCCCCGTCAAGAGCTGTCAGCAGCTTGTCAGCGGCTTCTAACGAGTCAAGGCTATATTCACTATGGAGCCGTTCAAAGATACCGTCCAGTCGTCCCTGAAGCTGTGCAGATTTATTTTCCGCTTGATCAATCTTGCCCTTCATCGCCATTAATTCAGCAGCTATATCTTTTGCCATTTATTTACCCTTTCTATTAAATTGAAAATACCAATTTTTAATTTTAAACCCATACCAACCAGGTAGAAAAAGACCTTTTCTTTGAGAAAATAATAATGGATGAATTCTAATATCTTTCCAAGAAATCATTATTTTTCCCCAGAACCAAACCCACCATAACCCATAATATTTATAACCAGAAATATATTTCACATTGCCTCCATTTCACATGCCTGATAAACTTTCTGTTTCGTTTTATCCCATGTCCGATTTGACACAAAGTATTTCTGCAATTCATCCAAATAATCCACACCATCAGCATAACCCATCTTAACCCGCTCTGTAAACGCCTTCATGCGTTCATCCCGAACAGCAGACATGTCAATATGATCCCGATTAACCACATTTTCCTCAATTGGCAGAAATACTGGTGATGCTTCATTGGCAGTTGCATCCCATAAATATACCCGTGGCTTGAAGTCTGCTTGAATTACCGTGGTACGCATCATTGAACCGGGATTAACCAATAGCCGGTTATCATGTCGGACTACAAATGATTGATGGTTATCGCCGGAAAGGATTAATTGACAAAAGGGAAGTTGCTTTAATAAATTTATTGCTTGATCGCATTGTTGCCCTGGCCAATCCTGCTTGCCGTCAATAACCATACGATGAGTAAGAAGAATATCTAAATCAAATGATTCTGTGGGAAGTTGCTGTCCAAAATGTGATCTTAAAAATCCATCACCATCAAAATCAACTACCCCTGCCCGTTGCAACACCCCGCATGCAGACCGTGGTAATTCATCAAGGTTATGTCCAGGTAAATCATGCTGTCCTAATGCAGATATGATTTTAACCCCTTCTGCTAAGGCCATAAACCTTTCAATCAACCAGTTTGGCCATTGTGATCTGTGACCAATGTCACCGCCACACAAAAGAGGACAGCCATTATCCCGGCACAAATTAAAAATGAACTCCAACTTTTTAAACATTGCAGATTGAAAATCGTCTGTACGACATAAAGGAACATCAGATCTAACATGTAAATCAGCGCATAACAATGCATCCACATGGGCAACTTTTTTAGGTTCAATGACTGGTTTCCTTCGCCTTATCATTTGCAACCTCCATTATACGTTGCTTAATACGTTGTTTAAAATCCTCATCAGACTCATCGTCAGACTTAAAAAAGGACTTACTAATTCTCACAATATTTTCGATAATTTTTTCATGCTCTTGCTGATTCACTTACCACCTCTGCCACACAATGGACATTTATCAGGCATCAATAATGCAAAGTCTTTTTTGAGTTTTGTTAATTCTTCATTAGTATTCCACAATATATCCTGATGCAATCTAATATCACGAATCGTCACGCCCAAATGATTTCTTTTATCCCTTACCTCCATCATTTCTTTATGCAACTGAATCAATGATAAAACCCTATCCCGTCTTGCTATTATGCATTCCTGCTTCAAAATATCCGCTGAAATAGAAATGCCATCACCATAAAGTTGATCCAGAGTTATATATCTGCCCTGATCCTTATCAAGATTGTCCTGTTGAGCAAGTAACTTTTCAACTTTTAGTTTTAGTTCAAGAATCTTCCTTTGTTCCCGTCTATCGGACATGACGTTCTTTGCATCATCACATAAATCCAGGATAGCATTATACTTGATCGTATCAGCCTTTATGTCCCTATCAGCGTATTCCAATACAGAAAGATGAAGTTCTATATCCGGCAATGGTTCAAAGCGCTTCAGTTGATCGCTTGCTTTTAGCAGCAATGATTCTTCAGTAGCCTTTTG